>Ga0209700_100697_pt1 | contig 66160 bp, 36 predicted proteins | sample SiratroredBW_FD_187528 | JGI IMG/M metagenome (GOLD analysis project Ga0209700, IMG submission 187528) | Root nodule microbial communities of legume samples collected from California, USA - Siratro red BW (SPAdes) (version 2) | ecosystem: Host-associated > Plants > Roots > Nodule | place: USA... | reverse complement strand
TTTTTTTATTTTTTTTTTTTTTCCTTTTTCTTATATCATGGTGTGAGGCTAAAATAGCGAAACATGTCATGTGGTGTTTTTTTTTTTATGTCGTTCAAACAACATTTTGGATTCCTCATTTACCAAACCAAGACCAGTTACTTCCAAAGCTGGGATAACCGCCCAAAACGTAAAGCTTGCCACGCAGACACTATTCACTCTCAAAGATACACCATATCAGTATATATTAGAGGATAAGTTTTACCTATTTTAGTGATCTTCTTCTTTTACAAAAGAGATTGTTAATCTTCGTAAATGTATATTAGAGGATAAGTCTCTCAATTAAATACAATATGGATCGATGAAGAGAAATCTCAAATCCCTCTTAATTGTATACAAAAAAATTGTTTAGGATATAAAAATATGTTTTGAATATTTTAAATATTTCAAAATTTGTCTTATTTTTAATATTCTAATTTTAAATTACTTTAATTTTATAATTTGATTACAACTAGCATTTAAACGGGGGTTATAAATCATCACAGCCACACTTTAAACTAAAATTCGAGTATTTCTAAATTGGAAACAATAAAACAATTTAAAAAAAATCGAAATTAGAGAAATTTATAGAAATAAAATATATTTCATGCCGGCCATTGATTAATTAACTTCATCTTTATAAATATTATGTTATATTATAACAAGTTTATATTATTATTGTTTTAAAATGTTATATTTATCCCAAATATACACAAATAAACTTTATCACGATATTATATTCATTCATGGAAGAAAAAGCTAAAATTAATTTTGAATAGAATTGCGGCATGCAAGATTGTTGAAATTGGTACAGGCAGATTTCTTGTTACTTTACATTTTTCCAATCAGTTAGTCATAGCACGACAACACATAATTCGTACAAGTAGATTTTTTCTTACTTATAATTTTGCTTTGATCATAAGGGGTTAATCGACTTGTGGAATTGTTAAAATTTCCTGCAGTTTAATTATGATCAACCGAAGATGAAAAGAACGTGAGATTAATTATAGGAAAAGAGAAAAGTGATTCGAATTGACAATGAGATTTCTTAAAGGAAAACTGTGGATGGTTAAAAAATGACACGATAGGAGGCCATGCAATTTGGTACGACACTGAATGGTGTGGAATGAGTGGTGAGGATAGAGGTGGTACATTGATGATAAAGGAAAAGGTCTGGAACTGCAACAACCTTTGTCTCCATAGGAACCCCTGAAAGATAAGCTAGTTTTGATCATTGCATTGAGAGAGAGAGGAAAAGAATTGGTTTGTGGATGTGAGGGGAATGTAACTTTTTTGCAATTTTCTTTTTTCTGGCCAAGTCACTGATCCCACCGTCTATACTTTTGTGCTAGTTCAACAATCGCGATATGTTAGGATAGAGAAACCTTTTGGAAGGATTACAAAGGGGACAAGCTTTATTTCTTGTCCAGCATTGAATCTGAATATTCTCCTCAACGTTGACTAGATTTATGCCACCTTGCGCTCCCATTTTGTACACCCCAGGGCTACGGCAAAAATTACTAAAAGTAAAAAAATAAAAATAAAAATTCAAAAAGTCAGAAATCTAAAGTGGTGTTGTTTGGTCGTGTTGCGCTTCTCACTTTTTTTTTTTTTATTTACTTTCACTTATCAATTCACGTATTAATAAAATTCTCATGCTGACAATAAAATTCAAACTCTCATTTTTTTTACAATTTTACGATTCTTACACTTTTGTGGAATAGAGAAAAAAAAATACTTTTATTAAAATTTTTTGTTCATCTAGTTTTAAAACTATTATATTTTGATAATTTATATCTAAGCAATATTTTTGCCAATTTCTTAATAAAATATGATGATGTGACATTTGAGTTTAAAATGTACCTATATGTTGATACGATATTTTATAGAGGGGAGAGACGCTTCTTTTTCATGGTCTACGTGCATTCATTTTTCTTTTCTGAAAAAAGTTAAAATATATTAAAAATACAAAAAACAAAATAGTTACCATGAACCGTTAAATAGAAGAAGAAAAAAACAAATATAAAGGGAAAATTGTAAAAAAACACATTTTAAAGAAGAAAAAGAAACGCATTGTCAATTTCATAAAAAGCAAATATATACTAACAACATAGCGTAATCTGCAAATAACAAAGAGATAAATGCAACAGTGAAATATGGCACATTCACCAAAAGAAGATTGTACATGCTAGTGAAAAACACTTGGACAATTTGATGTCACCTCCTAACCAACAAGAGGTGACATGTAGTGAGGGACCTTGCTTTAATTGGTGTTAGCTCATATGTGATATTGTGGTCGAAATGTATGAAGCGTGATGGTGGTACTGTTATATATGTTAAAGTGAGTTTTTTTATCAGCGGGAAAAACATACATAAAATAAATGGTACAAGGTACCAAAATCCATTTATAATGAAGAGAATGTTCAAACTTATCTAAAACACACCCTACAAAAAGTTGTGGTTAGGTTATATGTTAAAGTGATGTTCGTATAAAACATGCTTGACACAATAAAAGTCCCTGCACTAGTGAGGAGCTTTTAATGTGACCTTAATTTGGGAAAAATGATAAATATGGTATATTGTTTACAGAGCTATTGTTGCAGAAAAAAGCATACGTACTCTTATATTATGTCTGATTTAGATAATGCTATGAGATTAATGTTGGTTATGGTATGTTAATACTGTGATTATATTCAATGTGAATTTCTAATTAACCATTTTCTGCTCTATTATTGTCTTCAGCCAATTAACACCAGTGACTTCTTTACCATCGTGGTTCTCACGTTGCAACATATTACAAAGGTAAGTAACATTAATTATCCACTTCATAGTTGTTGTATTATTGAGTGGAAAATAGCATAATGTTGCTATACTTGATTGATACATTGTCTTTAATGACTTTGTGGAGATGAGTTTGAGAACAAAAGTACATCAACTTTAGGACGCATATATAGTAAATGGGAATCCTTTTTTTGTATTGTCATCCATCATTATCTTTGTCGATTTTGTCGTTATCATCACCTTAATTCTCTTTCAAAGTCAGTTTTTTCTTCTTAAATTTTTAAAATTAATGACACTCGATGTTTGTATAATATCAATCGTGATACTAATATATTCTAGTCGTCTTAATTTCCTTTCCAAGTTTAATTGCATCATTAAATATTTTTATAACTATAGTTTTATAGATTTTGTTATATAAATATACATATAAACATATTTGTTTTTATTTTCCTATATGAAATAGAAAACTGGAGAATTTGTGAGTGTTCTGAGGGGGGAGTGAGTACGTAGGCAATGACGACATGTGTAACAAAGGTTAGAGGGAGGGGGAGACAGAGTGAGATGAAGTTGTTTAATTGGTAATGGTAATGTTCACTCACTCATCTCGAGCCACGCATGGCCTTAACCAACAAAGTTAGAGAGCTTAATTAGTATTAGGGGGAAAAACATATCTCTATATGGAAGTGAGAGGGTACCACCCAATTGGACAACAAAAATAGCTTAGATGTCCAAATCCAGAGGCTAACTTCTCTTAATTGTTTATTAAGCTCCAGGTGCTCAGCTTTGGGATCACAACCCATCCCTCTTTCTTTATTCCAAAAGGGTTGTTAGGTTGGTTGGTGCCCATCTCTTCTCTTCTATTGTCTTCTTTTTCACACACACACCATTGTCATTTTTTGACCTTCTCTTCTTCCTAAATCTCTTATTTAGGAAGTCTAAATAACTTCCCTTTTATACACAAACACAAGCTTTACAAAACCATTCAACCTTTTTGCATACACTGTACAATCTCTTTATCCACCTAATTATCTTCCTTCATTCATCTTCTTATCTTAGTTTTTTAATTAACATTTAATATTTGCACTGCTTTCCCCACTTCTACTTATAATTTTTGAAAAGTGTGCTGCTAATTAAATGTTAAAAATATATGTTTTAAGATGATGCATAATATATTCGACAAATACATCTATGATATTTTCTATAAAATATATGTCGAAGATCATATTTTTTATAGATTATATGTTAAAAATTCTATATCGTACGAGTCGAACAGTTTTGATATAAGAAGAATGTTGAAAATTTCACCTCGACTAAAGATGAAGTATTTTAATAATTTATAAATAGGTGTAAACTATAACTTATAAATTGAATTTTATAAGGTCGAATTAAACTTAAATTTTATTTTTTGATAATATATTTTCAAATTTAGATGCAAAATTAAAAAAAAAATTACATTATTTTTAAAAACACATCAATGGAGGAGTTTATACTTCCATACTCCATTAAATTCGTCCTTACGGATGAATTGATCAAATAAAGGAGGAAAGTATAATTTTTTTAAGGTGCGAGGTAGATATAGCGTATAGAAAAGTTTAAAATATTTTTTTTATTAAAACAAATAGTTATTACTACATAAAAGTACCAGGTTATTCCGAATTTAAATTTGAAGACCAATTTAAAATATATAATTTAATACTTTTCGTACCAAATATTCGTAAATACACAATGAAAACCACTTATTATATGCCCCGTACGTATAATTTTCCTACGGTCTATTGTGATGCGTCCCTACGTATTTTATTTGCTGGTGTGGCTTGAGTCTTGACAGGTATTAAATAATAAACAGTAAAACCGGAATGGCACATTTGTAAATATATGTAGAAGTTGGGGCATTTTGGTAGAATGCATTATTCAACATCCTTGAGCACAAACCAAGTGAACAGGCATCATTCAGCTATAAATATGCGTAAGGTCTATGTTGTCTCTCTAAAAACATATCCTCTTTTTAAGGAGAAGAAAACATCACACACTGGTTTTGAGATCGAAGAGATCGAAGCCAGTGAGAGCGATCGAGCTAGTTTGCTAGGAACATAACACACCATACCACAATGAATCATCGACCTTTCCAAGACCACATGATGTTCATCTCTCAGCTATACCCCGCTGATGCACCATACACTCAAATAATTGCTCAACAAGGTTAGAATCCATGCTCAAACGTTGCTCTCGGCTACTTCATGGACCTTGTTTTTAACTTGTGGTGTCTGTGGTTATTTTTTTCAGGGGAGAGTAAGAAGCCGAAACGCCGTCGTAGTAAGAAGAACAAAGGAGGGGAAAACGGTGCCTCGGAAGCCAACAAGAAGAGGAAGCTTAGTGCGGAGCAAGTTAATCTACTTGAACAGAACTTTGGAAATGAGCATAAACTTGAGTCTGAGAGGAAAGACAGGCTCGCATTGGAGCTTGGTTTGGACCCTCGTCAAGTTGCAGTGTGGTTTCAAAACAGAAGGGCTCGCTGGAAGAACAAAAAGCTCGAAGAAGAGTACTCAAACCTTAAAAAATCCCATGAAGCCACCTTGCTCGAGAAATGTCGATTGGAGACTGAGGTATACCCTCTTTTTTTTTTCTTCTTCTCTCGTTTAGTTCTTTCAATATACTTTGGTTTTTCCTAGAAAATTATTCTGAACGAAGTATATTTAAAAAAATGAAATCGTACACAATTAGCAAGTGAGAGCCATTTGATTGGCCCATATTGGTTCTTGTGCTTAGGAAACTTTTTTGGAAAAAGAAAAAAACTGTACTGAGAGTATGACTTTATGGCCTAATATTGTGGAAACTGAAAGCAGAAGTGGAGGTAGTACGCTGGCTGGAGAGTCTGAAATTGAAATTTGTTTGTTTTCAACCAATCAATACTTTGTATTGAAGCACCACACAGTTTACACTCAACGAACCGATAGTGTGTCATTTTCTTATCTGAAAACAGAAACGTCAATTTCGGGTTGTATGTCAGCACGTTACATCTGTGTTGGCCTAGACAATTTTGTATTCCCTATTCTTTCTTTAACTCTGTAAGTCGTCTCTTTATGTATTTGTTTAGGAATTTTGTTGGAGTAGTTTAATTCCGTAAATGTTGAAAGAGATGTAGAAGTCTTCGCATGCAAGCGGTTCTTCAGGGCAAAGCAAAAGGAACCCCAAGAGTGAGAAAAAACAAAAGAGAAAAAAGAAGAAAGTGGAGGAAAGCGGAAACTAAGACCCACCATATGAACGTGCGCATATGAGCTCTGGGCTCGAAGAAACCTAAGTCACACTTGAGTTTTCAGCCATAGATAAGTCATGTGAAAAAGAAAAAAAATAAAACAAACAAAAGAGGAAAAGCCACTAACAAAAGGAACAGCAAACTGCCACCTTAGTAGACAACAAAAGGCACTGTTTCTTCCATTTGTTCGATAAGCTCCGTACAATATTATTAGGACAACTCACGTTGGGCCTGGAGGCCCAGTTACGAAGAAGACACGTACCATGTGTTACCACGTGAAATGCCATTAGTCTCAGATCAATACCTCTCATGTGTCTTTATTTAGATATATTCCCCTAACAGAGCCTTATCTTTGGTTAGATATTATTATGACATTAAGTTATAGCATGTGAAATGAAACATTTGGTTGCAGGTATTGAAGCTGAAAGATCAACTTTCTGAGGCGGAGAAGGAGATTCAGAGGCTGCTAGAGAGTGCTGAAAGAGTTCCAAGTAACAGCTCTAGCTCGTCACAGTCACAGTCACAATCACAATCTATGGAGGCGGTGGACCCACCATTTTTTGGGGTGTTTGGAGTTGATGGATATGATGATGATGTATTTTATGGGCCCGAGACTCACTGCATCAACAACGCCTTGGAATGGATTAATCTGTATATGTAAACCAATAGGAGTTTAGAATATTGTAGATAATGTGAATGATCCAATGTATATTGTTCCTAGCTAGGTAGCTAAGTGTGTTTGCTTGACTATGGTTTGGAATTGGAAAGTATCCATTAACATAATAATTTGCATTTTGACCCTAAATCTTCCTTTCTTGCAACGTTAGTTCGTGTCAGCTATGAAGACATAGTGGTGCCGTGTGTTTCTTAATTTTACAACAGAATAATAATTGAGCTCGCTTGTGCTGACTTTCATTGTTATTCAGGGGAAAGAAGGTAATACACATGCAGAAAAAAGCAAAGAATAAAGACAAACTGTTCATCGTTTTGATAACAGGGGAATATATTAACTATTCACCGTTCCCGTTCCCCAATATTTCTTTTTCTTTCCTTTTCCCCTTACATAAAACGTTGCTTGCATGCATTTATGAACATCTTATTATTTAATCTGTAAGTTGTGTCTGAGTAACTGCGAGATATTTTATTCCATTTGTTTTTATATTTAATTATTATTTGGATTTTTTAATTGTTGAAGATCTGATCATAATTTATCAATACTTATGTCTATGAGATATCATGATATATAATTACTTTCTAGCTGTCAAATGAACAAGTCGATAGAACATAAATTATTATTATTTTCAATTATATTACCATCTTCTTTTAATTTATTGAGTTTCACTTTAACAATAAATTGATATTAAGAACATTTATCTTTAAGAGTTGAGAGAAACCCAAATAGAGGGAGATACATACATAGTGAGCTCACTATCACCTTTTAATAGTGAGGAATATGAGTTATGGAAAATAAAAATGAACAATCATCTTGAAACATTGGATCTTAGAAAATAATAAAAGAAAATTATGATGTTCATGAATTGTCTGAAAATCCAACCATAACTCAAATGAAATATTATAAGAAGTTGGAGACAAAAGAGGCAAAGGTAAAAACATTATATTTTTTCTTCTATGTCAAAAAATAATTTTACAAAAATTATGAATTTCAAATATGTCACAGATTTTGGATTATCTCAAGAAAGAATCTAGCTGTGAAAGGACCACATACATGCAAGTGCTCAATTTGGCTAAAGAATTTAAGATGCAAAACATGAAAGAGACATACAATTAAAAATTATGTTGATAGGTTGATAAGTGTAGCAAATACCAACCTCTCAAGTAGACCTTTCCTAATGAAAAAATTGTTCAAAAATTTTTGGTAAAAATTGTTCAAAAACTTTTGGTTACTATACCAGAAAATTTTTAGTAAAACACTATCATCTTAGGAGAATGGTAAATTCTTTAAAGACTCAAGAACAAATAAGAATGATGAGAAGAATAAAAAGAAAGAAGACTCCAACAATCATTAAGGTGAAAACTTTTACATATCTACATTGAAAATGTTAAATTTATCACAATTGTTTTACCCATTAAAAACCTCTCTAATTTTTTTAATAGTGTTTGGATGACTAATTTCAAGGAGTTTAATTTCATATAAATTTAAACCTCTTTTATTTAAATGTCTCACATTTTAAAATGTTTTTCTATGAAGTAGATTAAATTCTTATGTTTTAAAATCTTAGTTTTGATAAGATTACTTAATTTTTAAGTATATAAAAATTCAAATATATATATATATATATATATATATATATATAATATTTATTAATTTTAAATATTTAATGTCATTGAAAATATAAACATAGAAAAATGAAAAAAAATATAAAGAAATTTAAAATTTTAATTTAGCGTAATTAAGATTTCAAATTACTTTAAAATTACATATTCAAGTAAGGCATTCGACAATAAAACATTAAATAACTTTAGATATAGAATTATATTGACTAACATCACTTTAGTCAATAGTTCAACCTAATTTTCCATAATCTGGTGTGAAATCAAATGGACAGTAGCTCATTAAACTACAGTCTAACATTTATGAATGCAGACCCATTTTGTATGTGGTTTAGACATGTTTGCTAACCAACTAATCTAATGTGCAAAAATATATATTTTTTTAAATTCATTAACTGTATGAAATTAAGAAGTAAAATCTCCCATATACAAGGCATGTTAGAAATAATTTCTCCAAAAGTATTTTTACAAAAAAAATTGTTCGTAGGATAAATTAGTTTAGGAATTAATTTACTAATAGAAGTTTTCTTATTATTTTCTTCAAAATTATAAAGTATCTAATTTTATATTATTTTGTGAAAGAATTTAAGCACGCCCTATACTCTGATGTTCATTAGTTATTATTATTTTTTTAATTTTATAATTTATAAACCATATTTTAGATTTTTTAAAGATATTTTTATTTAAGTCCAGTCCGCCAATATAGGACCGATTTAGATGGGTTATTGTATATTCTTATTTATTTCATAGTTAATGTGGACTGAATGACATTACATTTAATTCACTTTTAAAAACAATCTTCTAAGAACCCATAAAGACAATTATTTCTACAAGTAAACTTCAGTGACTTTTTCACTGTTCAAACTAATTTATATTTGAATTAAATTGAAACTGTAAATGATATTTTAAATTTAAATTATTTACTTGCATTTAATTTATTACTTTCTTTATCCTATACAATATTTTACTTATCTTTTTGTTAATTCAGATTAATTTAAGGAGAAGTGGTGACACTAATGAACCATATTCATAAATAATAAGATATTGTCTGATATAAGATTTAATACATACAAAAGAGTTGATAGTAAATACTGAAGTGAGTATTTATAAAAATTATTTGACTACGTGTATAGAAGAGAAACCAGCTTTGGTTTGAAGATTACAGTTTCCTGTTACAGTGGATGTTTCAAAGTTCAGTGACAAAACCTCTCTCATAGGTTTAGTGGTCAAGTGATGCACTCTTCGATAAAAGACCCAATCTTTTTATATATTGGGCTCTTATAATGGGTTTATGTTTGGACTAGACTAAAAATTGACGCCCATAGTTTCGGTTAAATGGGACCTATTTTATATAGGTTATTTCTTTCTGCACCACCACAGTTTTCATATGGGATGAATGAGACAAAACTACTTCCTTCCTGCTGCCATTTCCTGTTGTCAGCTCCACCTTCTTACTTTTGTCCTAATCCTTGGTTAAGTGTTGTATCGTCCATAAATTCAAACAAAAAACTGTTCTGTAGATTGTGAAATCTGAAATATTCTATATTACATAATCTAAAAACTTTATTTTTCTTTCAGATTTTATAATTTAGAAGATTTTTCTTTTATGTAAATGATTTTCAGAGTGTATAATTTAGAAACTAAAAGATTTTTAGACTGTATAATGAACTCATTTTACCAAAAGAATATTAGAAATTGTTACACATTTAATATATCATACAAAAAATAAAAATTATAATGTTAAACTGCGACAGAAACAATTTGAATGGTGAAACTTGCGAAATAATAATATCTTAGTGATAGAATATGCTATTGAACTTAGTTTCCAGAAGTATAAACAAGGCTTCATCTTTTTGCTTCGCAGCTGGAAAATCAATCTGTCAAAAAGTTCCCACTATGCTAACGCTACCTGTTGATCGAACTAATTTTCTGGTACATCGAATTTGAAATGTGTTTGATCATTAAACATCAATCCGAAGTAATAATTAAGATGAATTCTCAAATTAAAGTAAATTAATAAATATTGACATCCTTCCCGAAAACTACCCGGTTCCCTCATATTTTACACCTACTTTTTCTGTTACTTAAATTTTGTCAATGAAAGTAAGCACTTGATTTTTTTCATTTCCTGTTTCTTGAAATCTCATGAGTTGTACTTCGTTGTAGGATTCAGCTACAAAACAAGAAAGGAAGTTTTGACCAAGTGCTAGTTGATGGTATATTGCAGCAAAATTAATGATTATCTTTCTTTGACGTGGTTGCTCAAACAAATGGGTTCGTGTGAACCTCTTAAGGAGGCAATGCACAGAACAATTCTGTCAGTAATATGCCTCAATGTTCAGTATTTGGAAAGCAAGTTGGGTCAATGTCTGCAAAACTTAGAAAAATCAATATACTGCCTCAGGAGCTGTTGCTCCTCTCCTCCAACCTTAATGAGACGTAAAGTTGCACTTGGTGTGAAGAGTTACAAACGATGGTGGAGATGCTAGGAAGTAAGAATAGAACTCTCAGAGAAAAGCTTCAGAGAGTGTCCTGACGAATGCAAATACCATCAAGGTAATTTCAATTTTAATGATTGTTCTGATCTCAGAAACATGAGTGCTGTATTCCGCAATCAAAGCAGGTTGTAACAGGTCTGGATGCTAGACGTGCGACTTCTTCCAATGTGGCAGTACGTTTTATTCTAGGGAAGAGGTATTATGAGTGATTTTAAGAAAGAATTTCTTGTTAGGAAAAAAAGAATTCTTTTCATAATCTATAGCTTAGTTAATAGTTTTAGTGGCATCATAATGAGCTAATATAAATTATCACCTTTCATATAGACTCTATAACCTTTTTATTCCAAGAAAAATGATTTATGTATATAATATTTATAGGCATAATCAACAAAATTTTAAGATAATATTAAAACAATTTAAGATTTAAAATGTAATTCGTCTTAAATTTTAAATAGTTATACCAATAGATATCATATTTACATAAGCATTACCCATTAAGGTCCTTTGATAGTGTCGAAAAACATTTTTTACAGAATTAATAGACAAAAAAGTTTTAGAAAAATCCCATTAAAACTGCTTTAATAACATTAAAATAATATAATTCTATTTTTCTCTCACCCTCAATTCTTTAATTGCTAAACTTAAAAAGACAATTGTCTCACTTTATCCTAAACTCAGAAAAAATTGAAAAATTACAAGATTCCTGATAATTACATTAAAAGAGCTAATTAAGAAGTCTAATCTCTCTTACGCCACGCAGTCTACGGGGTCTCCTGGGGACAGCACTAATCAGTGATTATGGTTTTGATCAGGTTCAGTATCAGAGGGCACCGCAGGGTCTTCAGCAGCAGAACTATGTTGCTGCGATCTATCTGATTCATCAGTGCCTCTCAGCAGTTTTTCCGCTGCATTAAATTCGTAGTTTAGTAACATACATGGGTAATAAGCAGCAGCAATTGCAAAGGGTAGAAACAAATGTTTCACCTGATCCGGTAATCTTGACTACCACGCTCTTGACAAGCTTGAGCTCTGCTTGGTATGAACTGATTAGTTTGATCTGCATGTGTAACAAGTCAAATTCCACTGTTAAATACAGTCGTTCACAAAAAGCTGAAAATTATCGCTATATTTGAAAGAGGAGTCAACAGATATACACCAATAAATTTGATATTTGGAAACTGGAATGTAAACAAGCAATTTTACTCGATCATGAGATTCTTCTTAATCAAGTAACTAGCTATGTACTAGACATACCACTTCACAATATGCAAAACCCAACACTTGATCGACTCGCGCTTGATGCCTCAACAAGAAGGGGCGCAAGTGGTTCGCATATAATTGCTTTGCTCCCTGTTTGAACCAAGTAGTTTTCAGCAAAATAAAAGAACAGTATAGAGGCATTAAAGAGACAAATTGTCAACCATAAAACATATTATACAAGGCAACATAGTGATATAGGAAGATGGAGTATAAAAAAATTGCTAATAACTTAAAAGGGAAATTCCTCCAAGAAATTACAGTAGACAAAAATTCAAAATCTATGAATCAATTTACGACTAAGAATATGGCAAGAGCAAACTGACAATATGCTGTCTAAAAATAACACCACAGCTTCATCTAAATACGCAATTATAATTTAACAATTAGTAAGGGTATTAAAGAAATTGAACTTCATAAATGTAGAAAAATTCACGCCCCTAGATTACAGGATTAGTTTTACATTTAGATTTAAGCAGTTTCATGTCAAAACTTTTCTGCCCAACTTCAAATGCAATTCAGTAGTTTTATACATTAGCTGTCTCTTCTGCCTCCCTAATAAATGCCAATATAGCTTTTTCCAAATCATACTGCTCTCACTTGCGTAGAAAGAAAAAACAACACATGCCTAACAGAAGAAAATGAAAAAAATTTCAACTCTGGCAGAGAAATTGACGTGCCTATAAAAAATTGCAGATTTGTTTGAAATATGGAGATACATGACCAAATCATGGTAGAAGTAAAAGCAAATTAAGAAAAAAAGGGTGAGAACTAAGGGAAAAATAGCACAAGAGACATAAGATAGGAACACTTAAAAAGGAAAATACAGTTCCAGATGGGTCAAAAACATCATCATGGAGTCAATCTAATTCTATGGAACTCACACTGGTGGAAGGAAGTTGAAGCCAGACAAGAAATGCAAACTTCAGGTGATAGTACATGGGACACCTGCAAAAATAATTAAAATTACAAGTGATTTAGTCCATTATGAGTCTGCAATTACTAATAATCCAGATGCATATAACAATAACAGCCATAAAAGAATAACAAAAAAATGGAGATAGAATCTTGTCACGAGAAGGTAGTATCACACATTGAGAAGAAAATAAAGCTGGAACTCTGAAAATCAGAGGGCTATATACAACAACCCAATTGATGGATTATGAAGTGATCGAACAATACCATGAAATAAGCTTGTCTGTGAACACTTCAACAAGGCTGAACGAACCGTAGGCTGAAAAAATAAAGAAAGGAAAAAAAAAAATCACAATTAATATAATATAATATGCTTTATGTTCATCTGATTTAGATCAACAAGTTTTTTCCTTCCCAAAAGTCACATGTCACGCACGGCCATAGGCATATGGAGCAGTCCAGATTGTGCAATCATTGGAGTTTTGTGCAAAATACACACCATTGGCATGGACCGAGCAGGTTGGGTCATGCAATCCAGTCCGGTGCCAGAAAAAGAATTCAGCATATTTTGTGCCTAAGCCATAATTGACTAACTCTGCCTATGGGCTCTAGGTTCCCGCCTCTTCCCATGCATCCAACCCTTTCCTAACCATTGTTCTGCTCTCTTTCATAACTGACAGCATGCTGTTCCCTCTTTGTTACCGGTGCTTCACTCTCTACCCTAGTGCTTCTTTATTCCAACAGGACGCCATTGCTTTATGTCTCAAGTTGTTACTTCTGTGTACTAAGTTATTAGGCAGCTGTGTAATTAGGTTTCTTATCAGTGTTATTTTTTATGTAAGTATGAGTATGTGCACATTTAAATATAGTCTTGCATTATAGTTTAATCTTACAATTCTTGATACAATCCAACAATCCTAAACCCCCTTCTATTCCAACATTGAAACTCGAGTTCAACAGAACTTGGTTAGAACGTCAGTAACTTGTCATCAGCTATCAGAATGGGATGTGTTGTTTGGCTCTAGGAAGCTGTAGTACTTGAGGGTAAGAATGACAGCTCAGTTTTATGATCTAATTTTCCCCTTCTGATATATCAATTAGTACATTGGGTTGGGCCCATATGTAGGAAGCTATATTACTTGCAGGTCAGAATCACAGCTCAGTCTTAGCATCCAATTTTCATCTTCTGATAAATCAATTAGTGCATTGGGTTGGGTTCCTACTCTCTTATTCTAACAACTAAAGATGCTCAGCAACAAGTGATAGCAAGTTGGGTTCCTACTCTCTTCTTCTAACAACTAAAGATGCTCAGCAACAAGTGATAGCAAGTCCAATGACAAGCAGTACATTGAAAAGAAGGATGCACAAAAAAAGGAGGGGAATAAAATTTTATTAATATCCCTTTTCCGTATACTTAATTTTTACCTGCGTACCCCTTTCATTAAGCATTTGTTATCGCTATATCTGGATTGAATTTTAGTAATTTTTTTTGAGAGAAATTGCTGATAGTAAAAAATAATCTTATATCGCAATTGAAATGGTTTATTGTAAATCCAAAAATATAAATTATATATTCAAAATTAATTATTTATTATGAAATTTAATCATATAAACATAAATATTTATTCTATGCAAAACACATGCTAAAATATTAGAAAATCATGATCTCAATCTAACAAATATTAAAAGATAACTGATTTTATTCTGTCAAGTCCTACTAAACAGAAGTTTTGCAATTTACTCGGCATACATACATCCTATAGTCCCGCTATGTAGGATTTCAACTCCACACTTGCTTTGTTATTGTCAAGCAAGAAAAAGAAATACAAGATAGTAATACTAGAATGTTGATTAGGTGTACAAACTAGTGAGAGTTCATCATGCTGTATGAATCAAGTAGTAAGTTTTTAACTTTTTTCTTGCAATCTTTTAAACGAGAAATCTCACAAAACCTTTCCAGCCATTGGCAATGTAGTAACCCTGGTAGATTCCCCCTAAAAACAGAGAACTGGATACACCACAGCAGTGCCTGAGTATAGTTTCTCTTTTTCGTCTATATCTTAGTGTCTAATATACGGGTTGCTAATTGGAGATCAAAACAGAAAATAAAAAGGTTAGGCAAATTCGTACCCGCCCAGTAAAGAAGACACCTCTGTTGAGCATTTTGATCTTTACTTTCTATTGCCTTGAACGTAGAGTACACAGGCAAAACAACTCCAACACCACAACTGCAAAAACGGATCAACGGTAAAACAACAAATTTGACCACATACCTCTTCCAAATCATAACTGCTAATAGCAAAATCGAAATATCTCACCATGCTGTTCGAATTACGACGTTGGAACCAAGAGGACAAAGGAGCAAACGGAGTCCAACCTGCACCAAATCGTTCACAATCACACATCAATAACCTAAGCATGGCAAACAAAAAATTTAGAAGAATGATGCAACCAACAATTTTAATAAACAATATTATCTCATATTTCATAGATATAAGCAATTAGCAAAATCGTGTTTTATTTGCAATCGACAATAGTAACAGGTAATTGAAACGAAGAATTTGGTGGCAGTTGGACGCAGAATCAAAACCCTACAAAAAAAAAAAAAAAAACAAAAAAAAAAAAAAAAAAAAAACAAGTTGACGAAAATTAAATCAGAGAGAAGAAGATCGATTCGAACTTCGCTTGTTATGTTTGATCCGAGGAGATCCATAATGGTTCCCAAGGCACCATTCCCTTCGCTTCCGACGTGCTAGGTAAATTCGTGCATACTTTATATGCTTCTGTTTTAATGCTAACCGTCAATAAAGAAAAAAACAAAAGAGGCAGAGAAACACCTATGAATAACACAAGAAAATGATAGGCCATTGCCACCCATGATTTGAAAGCCCACCCCCATATTATTCAAAATTCCAATTTTATCCTTTAAAATTATATTTTAAAATATATAATTCAAATACGGAAGAGTAATTTAGAATATATATTTTAAAATAAAATAAAAACATATTCTGGATATATGAACTTTTTAAGTCACTTAATTCAAAAATAATTTTTTAATAAATAAATATTCTTTTATTAGTAACAATATTCATAAAATAAATACATAATATTTTTGGTATAAATTATTAAAATATTTACAAAGGAAAACTATATAAGAAATACTTTTAAATTTTGGGATATTTTATATGCAGAGAAAAATTATCTAAAAGAAATATGTCATTTTACGATGTGATGGGTTAATTACAATGTACTTTAAATTATGTTTTATTGGTGTATTTTTCGATCATATCCCTAGTTAATCATGTGTTGTAAAATGTCGACCTGAATTTATTCTACATCTATTAAAATGATATTTGACATTTAAAATATTAAAAAATAGTTATGGTAATAGACACACATAAAAAAGATAAATACTCACTGGAAACCAAAGTTTTTAGAGTTTGTTTGATTGACGGAGTGGATTTAAATGAATTTGAGTGGATTGTGTGTAGATGCTAAGGTTGTTTAGATTAATGGATGGATGGTAAGATTTGAAAATATTTGAAGAAAATTTTTATAAAAGTTTGTGAATGATATGATAGGTGTAAATTAGTTTTGAATTATTTTTGATAAATAAAATTTTGAAAATATAATTTTATCTTTTAACTATAAAAATAATATATTTTTAATTTATTATTATAATTAGTTTTAAATATTTTATTTTTATAATTATCTTATTTTTTTATTATATTATTTTTATATAATTAATTATATTTATTTATTATTATATAAGTACAAATATTAATATATTAATAATCAAAAGAATTATATAAAAAATGTTTGAAATATTATTTTTGTTCTCGTCTTCGCAAATCCTCACTCAATGAAGGGGATGTGAACAGTAACTTCTTTTTTCTCATTTTTTCACATTTTATTATTATTTTATTTCTCGTTTTTTAACTATCCCTTCATTTTATCCATCTCACCAAATTCGTCATCCCAACCAAACAATATGTTACTGTGATATTGGTTATGTTTCACCATTATCTAAATTATGTGGACGACAATGTGATAATACAAATATTCGATCTTTATTCGTCTAATAAAGTATGTACAAATATGACACTGATTTGAACCAATACGTGTATCCAATTGCACATGCTGATGTATGTGAAGCTAATGTCACACTGATAACAAGGTAGTCGACAAAATACAATTATCGATTATCAATAACAGCAATTGCACCGCCTTAAAATGGTGGTCTTTAATGTGTGTTTCAAGGTAAATCATCCAACGTGTAGACCGTTTATCCTGATTTTTCTTTCTTATGTTTTTTGGTGTGATGGTTACCTAATTTTTAGTGTTTACAAGTCTTTTAAGAAATAACTAAGTCAAAGTTTTAAGACTACCTTTTCACAAATGTTGAAATAAGACCTTATAAGCAATTTCCTAGCTAGTGTTACTCAGTGACAACAACCCGGTATTAAGCATCACAATCTCAATTTGAGGATGAGGAATCCAAAATTTACTTAACTTATGTCCATGAGAGACCAACTTTAATTTATTTTGATTCTCACCCTCACATAGTCTTAAAGACCACGTAGCCAATATAACTCACTAGCAAAAATATATTTAAAGGGTTGCCAAAAAATCCATGACACTCATTTTGTCTTTCTACATTTGTTGGCAACACAATAGCATCAATTTTAATGGTTGCTTGTTTCTCATCTTTTCTATATCCTAAATTCTAAACCCTAAATCGAGACATTGTCGATCTCTATCTAACTTCGACTTAAGACGTTGCATCTCTAATTCTAGCCATGTCTTTTGGTAAATGCCAAATGATTTCATGAACTAACAACTTTTTTAAAAAACATACATTTTAAAATGCACAATTTGAATTGTATTAATATATTTTGGATTATGCACTTCATAATATACAAAACCATGTTATGTATTGCATAATATAAAAATGGACTGCTTGTTCTTGCACCTCTAAGCCTTCTTAGGACACCTTCAAAGTTTTAAAATATTTCGATGCTGTCCTTTTTGTAATTGTTTTATCCCTGGGAGGTGGAGGGATTGAACGTTGAGGGTAGGTAAAACCTTGAAGGTGGATGGATTGAGGTGCAGTGGGTGAGTGGCTGTGGTGGTATGCGTTATCGGGGGTGGTGGAAGAGTAGGAGAATAGCGGCACGACGGAGTAGTGGTGGTGCAGTGTTGTGTGAGAGTGGGTTCGATATATATTATGAAACAAGGCTTTCGAACGCATTTGTGATTTTAAAAATGAGTTATGGAACGATTGGTTCCGAAATATAATTTTGGAGGATGAGAATGTGTTATGGAATAACAACGTATTCTGGAATACAGTTTCGAAACACCCCATTTCAAAACTGAATTTCCACGAAAAATCTCTCACCCCAAATTGCAAAAATCGAATAAAATCCTTCAAATACATTACAAATCGTTCAATAGATTATGCATGGATCAAATACTTGTCAAATATGTTGCTTGATGAATGACGGAACCAAAACGACAAACACATGATTGGAAGTGCTTGGAGGTGGCGCGGCACACCAAAGGAATGAAGAAATGAAGATTTAGGATTTAAGGTTATTTTCGTCTTCACACTGTTATTTTAAGGGTATTTTGGATAACTTGAAAATTTTTAGGGTGTCTGAAGAGAAAGGCTTGGAAGTGTAGGAAGAAGCGGTCCTAAAAATGTCCCAGATCAACCATTACGAGCTTAAAGAACAACAACGACGAAATAATATACACAAAAACGAACCTGATCAACATGAACAGCGATGTGATGAAGATGATGCTAGTCTTAGAAAGGCAATGTAGTTCGTGAGGGATTCTCACACATAAGCACTAACAACGCGAAGAAGATAAGTGGGATAGAAATGAAAGGTAGAGTTGTTTTATGAATTGAAGGGGCTATTTTTACCAGAATCTCATGGGGGTGCAGGTTTCAAAGATTAGAATGAAGAGGTTGAATTTAAAATCTAAAATAGTTCAAGCCCAGTTAAATAGCAAGCTCCGGCCCATCAAATATTACAGGTCTTTTCACAATGTCTCATCGCGTGTAGAATTTTTGATAGAGACAAAATTTAGTTATAACAACACATATTAACAGTTTCTATTTTATTTCAGTAAATAAATTGAAATTTAATCACACGGTTTGGTATTTTATATGGTTAATCTTGATTGATGACTTCATTTATTTATTTTTCATTTCTTTAGTTGTAATTTCAAAGCTAAATTTTGGAGTTGTTTGGATTTTTAATTTTTCTTGACAGACAATAAACATGTTCTTAAAATATATCATAAATACGGTGAAGAGTATTTTGATTGTAGCATGTCTAAATTAATATAGCTCACTTTACTTATTGGAGAATTTTTACAACATTCTTTTATCTTAATATTTTCTACTAAATTAAAAAAACAAAGTTGCAGATAATGGTATAAAAGATTATTATTAAATTTTAAAAAATAATTATTTTTAAGAATATAAAAAAAATCTCAATATAACTAAATTTAAAGTTCTTTTTCTGCTAGTAGTAAAACATTTTGGATAATAATTAAACTTGTTGAAAAAAATGTTTTATATAGGTCTTTTGCAACTACTTTGCATAATGCCTGCTAGGTATATGAGTAGTTATGTGACTTCATTCTTAAAAAAAATAATGACATTTTTGTAACTACTTTTTGGATATTTTTTACATATAAATATGTAAAATAGAAAAAAACAACAACTCAAAAATACTAAAAAATTTAAAAGTAAATAATGAACACTAAAATTTTTAATAAATTTTACAAAAATGTTAACCTATAACAGAGAAGTAAATAGGGGATAAAGGTTAAACCAGCTCACCCATCAAGTAAAATTATTGTTATGACATCTTTAATGACTTACAACATCAATGTAAAAGCAAGTTAAACAAACAAATCACATACATTGAAAATGCGAACAAGCGATAGAGAACACAAGCAAAGAATCAAAGAGACTAGAGGAGCGTGAGAGAATGACAATAGCAAAAGCAATCAAAATGATAAGTTAAAAAACACATATATCATTGAAATAATAAATCTACGTCAAAATATGGAGCATATAACGTCGCACTTCCTACATTGATTGGAGCTTACAACCGATGTAGAAAGTTACTTTATTACATCGGTTCCAACCAATGTAACAAGTGACACACTTTATTTTTTTTCAATTTTTTTTTTGAGATTTTTCTAGGTTATTTTCTACATCGGTTGTATGTAACAACCAATGCAGAATTACCCTTATTACATCGGTTACCCCTTAACCAATGTAATATGTCCTTATTTATTTACAAATTGTTATCGCGTTTTTGTTTATAACGGTTACTTTTTAATCGACGTAATGTCTTGTTATAAAATATCATTTTTCACTAGTATAATAAACTTTGAAATGTGTTATTTTTGTCGAAGAGTTAATAATAATTATCTCATCATCACATTATGAATTAGCTACATTTGAACGATGAACTTGCTTTTTATGTAAAAATGAAAAAAAAGTGACAAAAATTATCTCTATACAACTTTTACATAGCATGTATTAAAAATTACCTTGTTAAACTCCTTCTAATTAAAATATTTATGGTAGTTACAACTTTAATTATTTTGAATACGCGTGTAAGTCAGAATACTTTGTTCAATATAATGAAAAATTTTGGTTTCACTCATATAATAAACTTTTCTATTGCATATTACGTTACAGCTCAACCTAAATTTAAAGTTTTTAGATTGAAGATCAAGCGAGACCTAAATTTATTTTACTCACACCCACAGCCATTAACAAACATAAAAAACCATAAATATTACACGAAAAACAATTTCTTTGTAATAGTGTATTTTAGGATATAGATGGTATTTTTTTTTTCGAGTACGTCGAATTTTGTTGGAATAGAGAAGATTTTTTGGCCACAGCTTGAAATTTTGTTCTGCTGCGAAATATTTCTATTTTTCTAAGATGAAGAGTACAATTTATGCAATGGTTTATAACAACTATTTTTTGGAAGAGAGAGTTGTAAATCATGGTCCCTTGCTCCTTCTGCGTGTCAAAACGGCTGCATTCAATGAGGACAGGTTACTTCACATAACAACCGAAAATATAAGTAGGTTCACTAAATTGTTCTTATTGTCTACTCAAGTTAGTTATACTGTTGATGAAAACGATGCAAGTAAACTTAAGGTGGATATGTGCCCAATATTCACGTTGTAGGAGATTTGAACACTCGGTATGAACAATCATATCTCATGATTCTCTGGCGATAACTGCCCCAAGTTGTCTCCAAAACGATTACTCCACCTCACAGTCTACCGTCAGAAAGATCAACGCTCAGACTCCGTGCACCAATTTTTATGTAGCACGCATCAAAATTTATCAAATAAGGAACAAGATCCATTTCAGAACGAACAAGAAGCATGCTTGGAAAACTGATTGTCTCTCATGTTCACTATGCTTTTCTGTATTACACAAAATAATCAGAATTTACATGTAACAATACGTGCTTTACAAAAAGTTATCTCTATCTCAAAACACACAAGTTTCCTAACCCCCTTTGCCTTTTTTATATATATTGAAGATGCTTTCACCTGTAGTGCCCTATACATACATATATGTATGCATGCATAGAGAGAATATGAATGTTCTTTGTCATTGACATATATATCGTGTCACGTCAGTTTGGCACTGAGAACATATTTGACACAGAAAAGAGAAGAACAAGAAAAAAGGTGGATGACGAACTAATAATCGTAATTGAATATGCTGGTCATAAAAACCTTTAATTTATCATTTTGAAAACCACCAGGAATAAAAGATAGAAAGAAGTCAAAGAACCATATAATCTGCCATAGAAAGAGCCCTCGTTGATTGGAAAATGAGTAAAGTTGATCAGGATAACAAGAGCCCAACAAAGAAAGACAACGTCCCCCTCCAACTTTAGAAGATAACAAAATGGTCCACAATAAATACACGTTCATTCCTGCTTTTTTCCTTTTGCCAAAGATACCTACATTTTCCATCATAATCACTTGAAAATTCAAATGTAATAAGTAACAATATTATTGCAATGGTACTACTGATTAGTGGTAGTTTAATATTTCATAATTCCCTCTACGAATGACAATTTTACTGTCTTCTAAAACCGCCAAGCTGACGAGGAAACCATGGCCCGGTCATGCCAGAACAGTACCAGTTCGTTCTGATGTTTCTCCACGTGGAAGCCTCTGATTTGCGACTTGGCCAACAAGCACTCTGCTTGGAAATCCACGAACTGACTCAACTGAACTGGCCTCATTCCGGCGCCGTAAAAGGCCTCCCTCCACGGTGGCATCCGCCGCCATGAACTCTCCACCGCCGCTAAAATCTTCGGTCGCAGCTGCATCGTCTCGATTCTCCTCACCCACTCCCCTCCTCCCCCAGCCGTCGACGCATCCAGCGACTCCAGCATCATCGAGTAGTACTCCAAACTGCTCACAACACCGCGTCGGAACGACGAGGCCGCCGCTGTGGCCATATCCGCGCACCCCTCGCCATCCACCAAAACCACCACGCTGGGAGAGACCCTCCGCAAGTCCGCCAAGAACGCGGCAGCATTCCCGAGGTGGCGGAAAATCACTGGCGAAAGGAGCACGGTGGTGCTCTCGCCGTCCACGAGCTTCACTGCCTTGAAGGAGAGCGTCTCGAAGGTTCGAAGCGGCACGAAGTCGACATGGACGCGGATCCTGAGTTCGAGAGCAAACTGCGCCAGGTTGTCCCGGACCAGCGTGCTCTCGACGGCGTACTCTTCGGGAACGACGGCGGTGATTCGGAGAAGCGGCGAGTCCGTGGACTTCTCCGCTATCTCCTTCATGAGAGAAGCGTATTGGATCCCGAGGCCGATGTCGAAGTCGATGACGTGCATGAAGGAGCACGCTGCGTGATCGAGAACCACCTGGTTGGTGGTGAAGATCGAGAACATTGGGATCGGCGAGATTCCGGAGAAGGCCTTGAAGGTTCTGATGCCATGCACGATTTCCACCAGCGAGGAAACCCTGGGCGTCCGGTTCGAACCGGAGAGAAGAGATTGGAGAGCTTCTTTGAAGTAAAAGGCGGCGCGTTGGAGAGGTTTTCCCACGGGGGATCGTAGCCGTTGATTGAGCCGCTCCAATATCACTTGTGCCACGTGTAACTGCTTGGTGTCGAAGCAATCCGCGGCGCGGATGAGCTCTTCGATGAAATCGAAGCCGTTGTTGTGATGGTGGTTGCTGAAGTCGTGAACCACGTGGTTAAAATCGAAGGCGAGGTTTTGGTTGGAGTAGATGTCGGAGAGCGTGGAGAATTCAAGCGCGTGGTCGAAGGGTGCAATTGTGAAGTCGTCGCATGGGTTGTTATTGTTGTTGTCGGGGTGGGGAATAGTCTTCAGAAGGGGAGCACCCGAGTCGTCGTGTAAGCCCAAGTCCTTCATGATGGAGTCCCAATCCAAGTTGTGCAACGCATGGTCGTCCAGGTCCAGACAATCTTGGGAGTCCGTCACGACAAGTGCTTGATCGGTGGGCTTTTCGGAGCCCGGGCTTGGGCTTCGGCACAGGTCGAGGACGGAGGTGGGCTCGTAGCACAGGCCCGTGGTGTTGAGGTTGGGAAGGGCAATGGTACGGACTATGTTATTAGTGGGTTTTGGGTTAGTCTGTGGGGATGAGGGAACGGGAACTCTCATCGCTTGATGAGGACTAACAGAAGGTGTTGTGGTGTGACCTTGTGCTCTGTGATGTGAATGATGGAGAAGAGGAATCGTTGAAGCTTGAAAGTGGAGTGTGGGAAGGAGAAGAAGGAGGCTTTTGGTTGGTATCACTGTGGCCCTTTTTATCTTTGCTTGTGTGCATGTAAAGGGGTAGGGTTACTTCTCTTCGTTTATGCTCATGTCATCTATGCCTTCCCATGCCTTCAAATATATATATATATATATAGAAAAGCTAGCTACCATGTTTGACCCTTCTCTATCAATAATGGACTCACAATATATTTGTTTATTTTGCATTAGTTAAGTTAGTTTAAACTCTTTATTTTAAAATGTATTTATCAATACATTAAACTTTATCTAATTCCAGTATTTTCTCTGCTGAAATATTTTTTTCATTAATTATATAATCAAATTTATTTAATTTGAAAAAATCAAAAATCACTATGAAAGGGAACAAACCTATAATTGAAACATTTTTTTTTTATCACCGTGACCTTGAGATCTTGTTTTTCTTTGTCTTTCTTGGTTGAGCTTGAGAGCACAAACCTCCATGCGCAGGGTTAAAAACACATATGTAGATATCTCCTATATAAGCTTTGACTTTGCGTCATTGGTGTCTGTACTTACACGTTATGTTTTGTGGACGAAAATTATCCATCAATTTTAAGTAAACTGTAACTATGTCTTGGGAGAAGACCCCAAAAATTAGTTATGTCCTCTCACCTTTCAAAATCAAGCCAAATGTACGAAGTCCAAGACAAGGACTTGCACAAAGCTAATTGGAATTTCTTTACGATAAAAGTTAGGTATTTTAGTATTGTTTTTAACTAAAATAAGGAAATTCGTTTCTATATTTACTACTATAAATAGTTTTTATTAAACTTTGAAGCTAATTATTATATTAAAATTAGAATTTTACCTGAACTTTGACATAGCAAATGTTAAAAATATTGCATATAATGTTTATTCGTGAAAGTTAAGATAATAGTCAGGTGTTCCTATTATGCATAAGTTTGGGGTGCATTTTCTTTTAAGAAAATAGACAAAACGCCAAAATATTATAAAATGATTTTATACTTTCATTCAATCACAAATGATCATTATTTAAATTTAAATATTAATTATACCAAACTATCATTACAATAAGTTTATTAATTTTTATAACATATATTTATAAAATTATATCGGCATTGATTTTCATTTCTTGATAATATTAAAAAAATCTATCATTAAACTAAAAAATTACTTGATAATTTATATCTTAAACTTAAAGGAGACGGTCTTGAGATTGAGTAAGAAAAGAGGAGTGAGGAATATTTGCTTCAACCAAATTCTTAAAAAAATATTTCTTGTTTTCTTTTAAGGAAAATAACTAATTTTTTACATGAAAACTAAAAAAAATTATGCACCACTTATGATTTTTCATGTATAATGTCCTTAGTTACCTATATAATAATCAATTAAAAAATAATGTTAATTGATTGATAATATAACTATTTTCATATTAACATATCAAAAGTAGATCCTTACATATATATGATCTTAATTTATTTTCATTTTACGCTACCAAAATTTCCCAATCAAGTTTAACGGGGAAAAAAGTGATTTGCAAAAGTTTGATAGGCATTTCTAAATAATAAAAAAACAAAACGTGAACTATTGGCACCACCCATATATTTTAAATGAATGAATAAAGAAAGGGGTTAAAAAACAAACCGTGATTATACTAATCTTGTTTTACTTAAACAACACCACCCAACTAAAGATGATTGAGTGGATTTATTTCCACGTATCTAGAAAAGACGGTTCCCTTCCTTTATATATGGCAAAGGATGTTTCAACTGTAAAACGACAAAAGAGTCAAATAGTGGGCGTTAAAGGCTTAAAGCAGCTACTTAAGTCCTGCTTTCTATAGTTTGGGCCCACAAAAGTTCTAAATGGGCCCCATTACAAAGCATAGCACCACTCATCTTTAACTCTTTATTTATACCCCAAAAAAATAAAGAAAAGTGTTGGTAAAGGTCCATCATTAACTACTTTGTAAGGGTTGCGGAAAGTTTTGCACTGCTACGTTCCTACCTAACTACAAATATTAGCCGTTACAAATACATTTCCTTCAACTGTTAAAATGGATCCACAAAGAAGGTAAACAATCTTCAGGAACCAGACCACTTTTGACTAACTAAGTTTTTTGGTAAAGTTAAGCAGTAAAAAGTGTGGGGAATGCCTATCTTATATTTTTTAGTAATTTTTTATGATGTCAAAAATTTAAATTTAATATTTTTGTTGGAATACTATTTACCCTTAGCTTTATCTCAATTGTTTGGTTATTTCGTTTGTGCCATTACCAATACATACTTACCAAGCAATTATGTATAATTAAATATCATTTTGGAAGGAATATGGATCTGTGATGGATGTATTTCTTATGAGGATTATTGTACACTTGGCAACAAAGAAAGGAATATCACTTCTTTTTAATTATTATTTTGTTTAGAAACAGTTTATTTTAATTTGTTATATTTTAGGGACCAACCTAAACTAGGGAACATACGCGTATTAGTCAAGAGAGGTCGGTAGCGTTCACACTTCAAAAGGATAGTGAATGATTTAACTTTAGATTAACCTTATATATCAATTTATTACTTTTTCAATTTTACCAAATTTTAATTCGCGTATAGAATATTCCACTTTTATTTTTAAAAAATCATCTTTTTTATGGTGTGCTTGTTAAGTAAATTTTAAAGTAATGATTGGAAAAAATATTTTTAAAATAATGTTGTCATGTCACACTTATAAGTACTCCTTTACAGTTCTTATAACGTGCAATAGATTACAGAATTTTGTTGGTTGTGTTTAAAAGTATTTTTTTTCCTAAAATGTATCTTCCTTCTTGTCATTTAACATTTAATGATAAGATATTTGAAAATTAAGTGCAGTGAAAGAAGATATCACACATTTACTAATGAAAAAGGTTTAAATTTTAGATAAAATAATAATTATAACTCTTAACAGGAATATCTTGCTGCAAAAACAAAGAAAAAATAAATAAAGCATGATCCGGATCCATTAGAATTTTCATTTTTCTCTCTGAGATGAGATGGGTCTCAGTAGAGTGGGCAGAGGATGACGTGTCCTTGGTGGACCCCAGTGGACGGCATTCGTTGGATATGCATTTGATCGGCGCGTGTAAAGACGGCACGCGTGACGAAGGAATATGTTCCAAACCATGATACATGACAGGGAATCAATTTCCTCTTCCTTCTGTCAAAGATAAATACCTCCATTCATTTACTAATCCACATTTATTTTTCTTAATCTATCATAATTAATCTGCTTGTTAATGGACACTTTAAAACAAAGTTTGTTCCCTTATAAAATAAAATGTCTTTATGTCAATTTGCTCATGCCTCGTGGCAGATATATAATATACCACAAATGCACTTTTTTTAATTCATGCAACACACTTCGTCGGTACTAGATTATGACCAACTTTATAGGATTATGTTTATTTCTGAAGTATTTTATAACATTTGATTATTGAGGATTATTCATGACCAATTTCTACACATTCTAATATCGAGTATAAGGCATGTGGTGTAGAAATGATTACTCTAACAAGTGTCTATATATTCTCGTTACAAAAGGATCCAATGCTTGCTATACACCCGGAAAGAAAATTTTATTCACTTCTTTTTTTCTTCCCACTCGTTTTCCTCTTACCAAATACCATATTTTTCTTTTTGGTCGGTACCAAATACCATATATATTAACTTCTCGATTTATAATATTATAATATTCATATAATATTTCATTTATCTCTCCATCCATTAACTATATTATTTAACGCATCTCTTTTCTTTTTGCCCTCTCTATTAATTGGGTAATTCTTTTATTATCAAATTTATGTAAATACAATGTCTTTTACCTCTAACAATGATAAGGAAACTAGTTTAATCACACCGTGCCTCCTTAAGATTGATATAATCAATTACATATAAATGCATTACAACTTATTATATTATCATGAGATAAAAAAAAAAATATTTTTCATCAATCAAACACCCTTCCGTATAAGTTTATTATACTACGGGACTTCCGTATAAGTTTATTATACTACGGGACTAAGTTAGTGGGACAACAAGATTGAATATTATTAAAATCCCGTAAACTTATGAGACTAAGTTGATATATGGAAAAAAATAGTTATTAAATTTTTTATAAACTAGATTTTTTAAATTAAATATAAGATTATATTGTTTAAGAATGGTTTGATATATTTTAAAAATAAAATTTAAGTCTAATTCAATCTTATAAAATTAATTTATAAAATAAGATTTGTACTTACTTTATAAAGTATTGAAAAACTTTATTTCTAGTAAAGATAGATGTAATATTTTTAACGGAATTAGTTATAAACCTGTAAATCTAAATCCATGTTGTTATTCACTATAAATAAAACCCACATGAAATAAAAATATATAAAAGAGACAAAGAATATATGAAAATCAAGCATATGTTTCATCTTTAAATTAAAAAAACAAAATGGATAGCTCAATCGTGATTAAAGTACAGAAGATCGAAACTAAATCTCGGCGTCAATACATGATTTCATCATGATTCCAAAATCATTGAGGTAATCAGCAAAACTTGAAGACACTGTTTCTATAAAAAAAGGTGGCGTGTGAAGGTGGTGGGGTTGTTTAGGGTTTACGTGTATGCGCGTATGTGTGTATATTGCCTTAACGATTAAGGCTGAAGGGAAGAAAGGACACGGTGGAGATAGGGAAAAGGAAGCTTGAGGATTACAAAAGAGGATAGGTGGGGGTGCATAGGTAGAGAGATTCTGGTTTATATATATCATGGGTCATATAAATAAAAAGGTCCATTATTCACACCCACTTCCATTCCAAAAGAGAAGGGGGGAAAAAGCTAAATAAAGGGTTGTTGAAGAAGTGGAGGAGGATGTGATTTTTCATTAGGGGAATAAATATAGGAGGATCTTCTATCTTCTATGTGGTATAATGGCACGCCCAATGCTTTTTACTACAGGGGATCCATCAGGATATGTTGTTGCTCTCACAACTATAAAATACCACCTTCGATTCATTGTTTTCTTTCGTGCTCTGTGACAGCTATTCATTTTGTGCATGTGAGATTCCTCCACATTTTTCTATAATATGCGTGCATGCTCTTCTTTTCTGTCTCTGCGATGGTCGTCCTCTTCCTACTACTACAAGTTGACGTGAGACATTGTATCACAGTTTTGTGGTGTTAGGTGAAAGTCTTCAAGATTTTAGCCTCTGCTATTAGTTGTGTTGAGCCCACTTCCATGCACCGTGACGTTACCAACTCGTATGACTCACTTTAAAAAGGAATTTTTTTTTGTCTTCCCATCAAACAGATGAGTTTCATTGGAGATAAGACGGTCTTGGATAATGATTCTTTAAGAGAAAGAAAATATCATCATAATTAAAATTGAAAATGGGGTCACCAGATGATAAACAATTATTTTTTTTTTCTCTCATGCATGCACTCCTTGTTTAATAATTTATTCACATGCATTTGAAAAAGACATCTTAAACAACAGGTTGACAAATTAAGCGACAACAATGTTAGTATCAGTTTAAACGCCATGTTAATTATGTAAAACTGACGCTAAATAACGATCTTATGTTGTAACCTGTGTATCAGTACTAAAGTTTATGTGATAATCTAAAAAGTTAAATGTTATACATTGTATGTGAAGGTATATAGTACGAAGAAAAGGTATTATCTTTTATTGACAGTGGATTTCTCTTTTCCCAGATTATCAGAGCACCACCGCAAAAATTGCTCCAACCATAGTCCCACATAATATAACCATAATTAGAGTTTACATTATTTTTATGGATCCTTGAAGAAAATTTTTAGTTAGGATTTATATTATTTTTATAGGTAGAAATAATAAAAGAAGAAGAATATGAAGTTTGCGCAAACTTAAGAATATTAACATAAATGGTGCACAAAAGTATTGAGTCAGAGAATTATAATCACAAATAAAAAAAAAATACCAGAAATTAATCAAAATTTTAATAATTATAAAAAAGAATGTATAAAACAAAAGTTTTAAGTTTTGGATGTGAGAGATGGAATAGGGTGCCCCAAATTCTGTCAACAGAGATATTTTTTCTATCAAAATCAAGTTGTCATGATTTCAAATTTGTTTATCATGTCTAATAAAAGAGCTCAAACCACCTAATCAAAAATCCACAAATTGCCTAGGAAGGATAATAGAGACAAAAATAGACCCCCTTTACTTCCATATTTGGAAGGTTTTTTAAAGAGCTAGTTAAACTAAAAAAAGTTAAAGGATAGAAAATTAAATAAAATATGTACTGAAGTAATAGTTTTAAATTTATTTTTAAAAAGGGAAATAATGCTTGTTATAGTATACAAATAAAAATCTGAATCATTTTCAAATAATAAAACTGTTTTATATTAATTTACTATATTCTCTCCATCTATCCCCGTATTTCTCATCATGATTTTTTGTTTTTTCATAGTTTGACATACTGATATGATAACAGCGTTTTTTGTTTTACTGCATAAGCTCAAGTATTCTTAATTTTGGAATCACTTTTTTATAATGTAAAATATATATTTTAAATTCTAAAATAAATGTGAGGGGGGTTAAAGAATTTTATCAATTATGCAGAGTCCGGATCAAAGAAGAAAATGGATAATTGCTTTTTGCCCTACTATAATTTATTCTTAAACCTCTATGAGGTATATAAAAGATAGTGAATAATTAAAATTTATCACACGTCTTACCTAACAAAACACATTATATTTATGTTTCAAGTAAACAAAAAAAATACTATCAAAGTTAAAATTACTCCTGCTAAAGAAACTCTGCCACATTTTACACGTCCAAAAGTTCGTCATTCCATAACACATAGACTACATGTCGATTACCCTGAAGACTTTCAGCAAATTACTTGTGACTCTCTAAGCCTGCAAACCAAAATCAAGTTTAGCGTAAATAGTTTTTTAACCATGCTTAAAAAATCTATCACAAGATACTCGTCAGTATACTAATAGTATCACATTTCTCATGTTTTTTAATCTTCTTTCCTGAAGTATTTGCCCATTTGTCAGTCTAAAATATTTTGAACATTACTCTGGTCATTAAAAAATATATAAATTAGAGACTTGAATAATATTTTTTCGGACATTAATATTTTAAAATTTGTTAATTAACTTAATGATCCAGGAACTGAGTTAATAGAAGTAAACATCTACCCCGCATTCGAACAGCGTATGGGTATTATTTTGTTGTGAATAATAAAAATTTATGACATGTCTTACATAAGAAAATACAAATATTAAATTAACACATTATATCTATTTCATGTAAACAAAAAGCACCATCAAAAATTAAAATTTTTCATTCTAAACCACATTTGAGCTCATAGACGTCCAAAAGTCCAAAAATGCATCATTCCATCATTCGAAGACTACACGGCTGCAAAAAACAGAAATAGCCTCACGTCTTTAATCAGCAAATTACTTGGTGACTCTGTAAGCCTGCAAACCAAAACCAAAATCAAGTTTAGTGTGTATGTATAACAGCCAAATGAATGTATGAAGTATTTTAAATTAAAAAAAAAAAAAAAGACTCACCTTAACCCTTTTCAGCAGCTCTTTAGCATTGCTGTCCTTCTTGAAGTGTTCTCTTTCAGGCTGTGCATAGTCCAAAAAAAATCATTGAGCTTATGTCACATATTAGAAATGAAGAAAAAAAAAAGAATACTCTAGTTCACATAAAATATATTGTATACAGGCTCGCGATGAATAGTGAGAACATGGCACCACTACGATATAATATCTTGAGCCAGCCTAAACATGGGCGAGGCGGCTCTGGAGTCTAATTACGGGTACCTCACTCCCATGTTAAATAACCTTAATCAAAACAAGAATATACTTTGGCTAATAATTCAATCATATGAAAAAAGCCATTTAAGCCCAAAATAAAAATGTCATGATTTGTACTTTGTTATAGTCATGCTTCAATCGGCGAAGCTGATGAATTAAACAATTTGAAAAATTTTATCCAGCACATTGATATTTGCAGATTGAGACCTTGTTAAACAATTAACATACTAATCAATATGATAACAGGAGTATAAAAAGCAATAGGCTTTTAGTTTTTTCATTTTTTTGGATCGGGATTTTAGGAATAGGAACTTAAAAAACCAACACATTAACATCAATATAATTAAAAATCATCACCTCCAGAATTTTATTCAATGACTTTGACAATGCCGGTTTGAGGTCAGCAGGATGTAGCTCTCCACTTTCATAGTCTGCAATAAGCTCTTCGTAGGTTTTGAATGTCCTAGATTGGATGGAAGAATAAGCATATATCAACCAAACCATTGTGCAGAAGAAAAGACAGAAATAATGGTAAAACTGACTAAAAGTAAACAAAATGATCCAAGAAACGCTATGTTCAAGCGGATGAAATAGCATAACTTACTTATTCCCACCATTATCTGCACTACGCTCCACTGTGAACTCATTAAACCAGGGTAAGATTAGGTATTTAATGTACTCCAAGCATGGGTTTCCTTCCACAACCTTTGGCGGGCAATAAGCCTTTTTTATTTTCACATTCACTTCAGCCTATATCCAAATATAAAGTTAAGAAGACACAAAAATTGTAATTTTAAAAAATAAAGGGAAATTACAAATAAAAGGGAACACCTAAAAAATATATTTATCATTAAGGAACAAATAGTTATGTCTTGGCATAAAAAGCACAACAATATATTTCTTCATACTAAACATTTTATTCCCTTTTAATATTTTCACATTTTTTTCAAAATGGAAAAGATCATTAGACTTCTAATAATAAGCAAAACAGAATGCAACTAGATATGACAATTGATATGCATATGTACTAGAGAAACAGATTTAATAGCACAGTTAGCAACTTACCTCCTCGTCTTCCATGAAAACAGAAGATGATGGATCACTTTTTGACATCTTCTCTTGCCCTTGCTGCAGACCAGGTAACATGTCTGCAAAATCACCCCCAAAACACAGTTAGCAGAGACACAACTTAAACATACACTATACCAAAGGAAATTCGATGAATACGGTGTGACAAGATAATGGGCTTGTTCTTCCTCTTAATGTCATCACAATACTCTCTAGCAAGTACATTCACTTTCCGCTGATCCATTCCCAATTGGCAGATGTCAGCCTATTTGCAAAAAGAAACATCCATGCATTATTAGCTATTACTTTTGAAGCAACTTTACAACTAGTTTCAGAGGTTAGGACATAAGTAGCAGCACAATATCTGAATATTCAAACATTAGAATCCAAATAACAGCACAGTTGAGGTTTAGAGTAGAGATCATCAATACTTAATAGAAATAATTAACACACTATCACAATTTCCAATTTTAATGCTAACATTGCAACAATGACATATCTATTTATTTCAGAAGTGTTCTCTACAGTAAACTAACATTCATTGTGAGCTTATAAGGTAATGTATAATTTTGTACTGATGACAAGCTAATAAAGTATAATCTATGCAAGCACAAATAGGTGGTGAAAAATGAAACAAACCTTGAGGAAAAATATGTCCGCACACTGCATGCATGGATAGAATATCTGAGCAGCAGTCAATTCGTCCTGTTCACTTCGTCCCATAATTTGGCTACATCTATAGTTCACAAAATTAAAACACAGAACATCATTTCCAGTCCAAAGCCACCATTTACAAGAACAAACAGAAAGAGGGAAAGGAACCTGATAATCCTTTTTAGATTGTTCTTCTGAGCTATATCCAACACAAGAGGCCAGTACTCATCAGCTCTGGCGTTAATCTCCTTTGAAGACCACAGAAACTCAACTTTCCCTCCCTCAACATCCATCCCAACAGCTTTCCAAATCTCAATCAAGTAACGACCAACCGTCTCAATTTTCTTCAAATCCCCTCCCATCTTATTGTTGAGCTTCGCAAACCAGTCAGCAATCCATATTTTGACACGGCAACCAGCAGATGTGAGCTTGTTCACACTGATTGTTTTCATGACACCCTAAAATAATAACATACTATTAAAAGAAAGTAACCCAAGGCACACAACACTACACCTCATTCAAAATTCCAATGCATTCATCTTAGAGCTCAAGTAATCGCAGTCAAAAAAAACTTTTATTTTTATATTTTGTTTCCATTTTGTAAAAGTATATAATTATAGAATTTATGAAAATATTCACTGACCTGAGCAATGTGCATGCGCCCAGAGGGTTCGAATCCATCGTAGCAAACGGGTTCGGGCTTTTTGGTGAGGAGGTTAAGGAGTTCATCTTCCTGAATGCACTCTTCTCCGACGCTCCTCACAATTTTAAACCTCTCTTCGGGGCTCAACCTGGAAGCGAAATCAAAAAATGAAAATCGAAACCCTAAGAGCGAGTCGGGGAAAGAGAGAAAGTGGGAAAGAAACTTACTGAGGAGTGGAATTGGAGGATTGAGGGATCTGAGTGTCTGAGACGGACAAAGATTGGAGGGCTTCCGAGGGTTCCATCTCTGCAAGTCAACGCCACAAATGGAGTTTTTGGATTTGGAAGAGATGAATACTCTTGCGGCGGCACTCCGAATGAAGGGTTCACAGAATGGTAACGGACACTTATTTTATTTATTTTTATATAAATTGTATTTTTTAATACTGTAACTTGGATGTGTTGGGAATTTTCATATTAATAAAGAATGAACTTATCAGTGTCCTAATTGAATTTTAATTAAAATTCATTTACTAAAAATATTGAAGGTATCTTAATTTTTAATTATATTTAAATTTTAATATAATATAAAATTTAATTACATTAATTTTGAATAAATAATATTGTGGTTGATAATACACTAAAATAAAATTTTAAAAATATTAACATTTAAATAAGGTTAGACTCTACTTGACTGAATTTATTTACTTATCAAAATAAATTAGTATAGCAGACAATATAAAATAAATTATAATTTTTCATTCGATAATTAATTTTGATGTTTCACAATAAGATTTTATAATTAAAATTTTTATTTTAACTATCTTAATCTTAAGAATACATTTTTTTCTTCAAATTTATTTCTCTTAAAACATATAATTTATTTCTATTATTAATATGATTTTTAAGATTTTAATATTTCAATTAATTGATGATTAACAATATATTTGTGTATGTATTGAACCTAGACGCCAAATAATTTTATCTTTCATTAAATAAATGATATTTTTAGTGAATTTGAAACTGAATTCAATTGTTAAATACCAATCATGTCTTGATTTTAATAAATTTTGATAAATGTTTCTTAATTTACAGAATTTTATATTGAACCAACTCAAGTTGGTGTATTCATGTCCCTGAAGTAAGGTATTAGAATTGTTATTATTATTTCTATAAACAGAGTAAGACCATCTTCAAAATAGTATTTTTAATATAATTCATTAGACAAAATGAGGAAGAACCATGAGAATGAAATCGTTTTCCAATGGACATGCAAACAATAAATTGCAAGTTCCCTTATTGGCAAGGTAGGAATGGAGATGTGGAAATGAAGGCACCATGGTTCTGCAGCAGATTAGCAGATTAGAAGGAGAGAAACTGACAAAAAAAATGGAAAAGAGAAGTTCAACTTATTATTTTAACTTATATTCAAGTTATTGAAGTTATTGAAGTAGTGAAGAAATCATTGAAAGTTCAAAAGCTAATTAATTTAGGACAAGCACATTCAAACACTAAGATGGGTCTTACTATCAAGAAGTAAACAACCACCTAACCCTTTTTACCAAATTTCAACAGGTACACCAACATAACAAAATATTACATAAAGGAAGAAAACAATCTCACAAATCAGTGGAAGATTTGAGACAAAAGCTTACATGGTATCAAAGATATTTAAAATGGTCTCTGCGGGTTTTCTTCCCAAAAATGGTCTCCCAAACAGAGGGGGTGAAAATGGAGTTTTCTTGTCCAAAAACTGCCTAACAGTTTTCTCATCAAAAGCAAGGCTCTTTTTCAGTTAATGTTTTGATAGCATTCTTCAACCCCTTTTTCCTTGCAGAAGCCATCCACCAGGCCTACAAAAGTTGTCACATTTGGAGAATGACCTTCTTCTAAGATCTCCACTCAAAATTTCAGTTAATGTGTTGAGGGAAGTTACTCTAAAACTGGGTTGACGGAAGTTAATGTATTATAGGATTATAGGAAGTGTGAATAGCGGTTTTAAAACTTTAGGGTTTAGGGAACTTATTGTATTGTAGAGAGTGTGAATAGCGGTTTTAAAACTGCTACTTTTAATTTTTAATATTTTTATTTTTTATATTTTATATTTGTTTTTTTTTATTTAATTATTATTTATATTTTTTATTTTAAATATTATGTTATTATTATTATTTTAAATTTAATGGACTAAGTTTAATTTTTTTTGTTTTAGATATTTTTTTAAAAGAATAAATTAGTCAAGGATTATATTTTTGTAGTTTATGATACTTATTGAAAACAAAACTTTTTCTTTATTTTTTATTTTAATTTTTAATTGTAAATATACTTTTTAAATTTTATTTATTCAAACGAAATAAAATAACATATTTTTTATATACAGTAAAATTTATAGAAAAAAAATTAAGAAATAACTTTTGGAATAGAAATGAACTTTAAGAAGATATTAATTGAAGATTTTGGCCTTGTTGATTCATTGTGTGTGGTCATCTCTTTCGGCCAACAATGTCATTGACTAAAATCTTGTTTAGCTACTCTAAATAAGTTATTATTAATTTAATCAAATTGATATTTTATACTCTAACAACATCCTGTCATTTAATCTATCCATCCCTATAACTCACACATTATTTGTATACTATTTGAATTAAACTAATAAAACATTTATATTTAACATTTGGAAATTGAGTAAGAAAGAACTATAGATTCATAGTGATCTCGTCTCAAGAATTTGGAATTTTGTATACAGAAAGACACATCCAAGAAACTGCCACCTGTATAAAAGTGCGTGACGTGTCTGAAAAATAAGACACGTGCCTCAAAATATTGGCCACCTTGCTCTATATAGAGAGCCACCTTTGTTAACTGTGTAATCATAGTTTCCATCCAAGTTCTCTTACTATGTTAACAATGGAGTCTCGAAAAATAGCTTTATCATTATCTTGGTTCTTGATCTTCTTCCTTACCATTTCCTTGTGTGGGGTGAAGGCATCAAGGGAAGGACACCATGACAAGGCTCAAGAGGGACCTGTGGTGGAAAAGGACCAGAGGAAGACGTTACTTGCCACAGAATTCGGACAGATAACCGCCCTTGACATCAAGGAAGAACCAGAAAAACTGCCCTATCATCTTCAGTTCATCACATTGGAGCCAAACTCGCTATTTCTTCCTGTGCTTCTGCATGCAGATATGGTCTTTTATGTTCATACAGGTATATAACTTTTAATTGTCTACATTCTATTAACATCGTATTCAAGGTTTTCTTCAATTGTTGTGACAGTTGTGTGTGAATTTTTGCATGCGATTCTTGATATTGAAAATTAGAACAGTTATGGCTGTCAATACCTTTTCAAAAACCTTGGCCATAGTATTGTCATGACTCAGTGGAAAATATTTACTCACATATCAAACAAATTTTTGTCATAAGTTTTTGCTATATACTGCTTATCTAATCCAAAACCAAAGGAGTGTTTACTTTCCTATTACAACTTTCATAAACAACAATTATGAATTTTGTTTACATTTTCAAGACAAAAATATAATGGAACATGCATATATTGTGGTATAAAATAATTGATCTGAACACTCTCATCTGACTGTGGCTTCAGGGAGTGGAAAGCTGACTTGGGCAAATGATGATGGTACTGGCACGATTCCTTTACGGGAAGGAGATCTTTGCAGTCTCAGTGAAGAATCTGTTTTCTATATACAAAGCAACTTAGAGGCTGAGAGAAGGAAACTTAGGATTTATGCAATCTTCACCAATACAGAAGACAATACTTTTGTAAGTGTTACACATGTATTCTTTTTCATTGAACTTACACAGAAATTTAAGGTTTGTTTGCTGTTATTCGTGTTAATTGTTAACCACGAATGCAGAATCCATCAATCGGTGCTTATTCAAGAATCGACGAACTGGTCAAGGGCTTTAATAAGAAAATCATGCAAGCAGCTTTAAAGGTATTGCTTTAGCCACACATAATAGTAATAGAACTGTCTTGTATAGGGATTATTGTGTACTAAGGACCGAACTACAAATTATGAATTTTGCAGGTGCCAGATGATTTGATTGAAGAAATCATGAACAAGAAAAACACCCCAACTATAGTGCATGCGGATTCAAAGAGTGGAAATATTGTTCAGAAACTGGAGGCTTCCTTTCTTACAAACTTTTTAGGTGTTGAGTCCAACTCCAACAAAGTCGAAAAATACAACATCTTTGATCATGACCCTGACTTCAAAAATCCTAATGGTTGGAGCATAGCAGTGTCCAAAAAGCAACTAAAGTCATTGAAGCGGACCAACATTGGATTTCTTATGGTGAATTTGGCCATGGTTAGTGGTTATAATATTAACTAGGGACCAAACTACTTAAACAAGTTTGGTTCTTATCCGGTTTTGGACCGAACTGAATTTTTTTATTGTGATGTTTATGAAGTTGTATGAAAATTAATTTCCAAACTATAAAATTGAAGGGATCAATAATGGGGCCTCATTGGAACCCGAAGGCGGCAGAGTTGGCGGTGGCGGTAGAAGGGAAAGGCATGGTCAGAGTGGTATCTGGAAGCAGCAATGAAGAGGAGACAGAGAGTCAAAGCATGAGGTTTAAGGTTAATCCGGGTGATGCTTTTGTGGTGCCTAGGTTTCATACAATGGCTCAGATGTCATTCAACGACGAACCGTTTGTTTTTCTTGGCTTCAGCACTTCAGCAAAGAACAACCATCCTCAATTTTTGGCGGGAAAGGGATCTGTGCTTCATAATCTGGACAAGCATATACTGGCTACTTCTTTTGGTGTGAGTGACAGAACCATTGACGACATTTTGCGTTCTCCCAGAGATTCCATTATTTTCGAGTGCAGTTCCTGCGCGAAAGAAGAGGAGAAGATAATGAAGGAGGAAGAGGAGGAGGAAGAAAGGGAGAGGAAGAGAGAGGAGGAGGAGACCAAGAGAGAGGAAGAGGAGGAAGACAAGAAGAGAGAGAGAGAGAGGAGGAGAGAGGAAGAGGAAGCTAAAAGACAACAAGAGGAGAGGGAAAAGAAGCGTGAGGAGGAAGAAGAGAGGGAGCAGCAAGAAGGAACTGGGAGAGAGAAAGAAAGGGAAAGAGAAGAAGAGATAGAGAAGGAGCAAGAAGAAAGAGAAGAAGAGAGGGAGAGGGAGGAAGAAGAAGCTAGAAGGCAACAGGAGAAGAGGGAAAAGAAAAGAGAGAAAGAAAAAGGAGAAATGAAGGAAGCAGAGGAGGAACGCAGGAGAGAAGCAGAAAAGGAAACAGAAGCAGAAGAAGCAGCGGCACAGAAGGAGCAAGCACAAGCTAAAAAAGAGCAAGAAAAGAGAGAAAAGAAGCGACAGGAGGAGGAACAAAGGGAAGGAAAAGAAGAAGATCCAGCATGGTGGGGGGAGAGAGTGAGGAGAGAGAAGGGGAAAAGATCAGAAGAAGGAGAAGAAGAACAAGTAGCAGAAGGGGAGCAAGAACAAGCCAAAAGACAACAAGAAAAGAGGGAGAAAAGAAGAGAGCAAGAGGGAGATGATGATCACAATGAAAGTCTGGCAGAAGAGCATGGCCACAAGAGCAGTTTCGAAGGAAGGAGAGCTCTGAAATTCAGGAACGTTTGATTCCGTCTTAAATCTCGGGCATTAGCTCCTCGTATGTATTACAATAAGAGCTTTTTTGCTTTTGTCTGTTACCTTTCCCACGCATCCGTTTGTGTTTTATGTGTTGTTGTTACAAAGTTCATGTTTCATGAAGCCTGTTGGTGATGGTATGAATGAGTTTAGCTTCTCTAAGTTGGGTGTGCTGCTTCAGACAGATGCTTAGACTTATAAAATCACCGTACCAACTTTTTAAGCACTGAATATGTAATGCGTATAATTCTAGAACAAAACCTATCATAGTTATTTAGATAAGATATTAATGTTAACTGCAGTATAGAGCCTTTATTTTACGTTTTATCTATATTTTAATTTTAACTAATCATTAAAAATAATATAATTATTTCTTATACATAATACATATATATTTATATGATTTTTTTAAGTACACTTTCAAAATCTTGAGCAAGTTTGTATTACAATTTCAAGTTATAATTGAATAAATGGAAAGAGAATAGATAAATAAAATACAAAATTGTGAGTAGTAAACTGAAATAATGAAATATAATTTCTATTTCATTATTAAGAAAGGTTCATAAATAAAAAATAATAATTCAACATATTCCTCTTGAATTAGGCACAAAGAAAAATAAATGCAACGAGGAATTAGTTGCACTAGTTTCTATTATATATTATCTTTATTTTATACACATTTCATTCTCTTCAAAAGAAACAGGAAATTAAAGATAAATAATGAATGAGATAGAATAACTTTCATTATGACAATTCCATGGATGGACTAAGAGGAAAAAATGAAAGCAACTAGGCTGTCTTCTCCAAATTCTTACTGTATACATAGAAAGGAAGTAAAGCCGCAATGACCCTTTTGTAGTGACAAGAATTACTAGGGTAGCAGGGCAACTCAAGTTTGAGAGTACAAAGTAGAGTTCATTCAGTTTAAAAGGTGAATGGCCATGTAGAACAAAAATGAGACAAAGTGAAGATGGCCAAAAACTCAGTCGCTAGGTGAGCCAGATATGTATGAGACAACAACAGTTATGTCATCAAGTTTGCCACCATAATAACGGAATCCAGCCTCCTGAGCAGCAGTAGAAAATGGTGTTGGCCTGCTCTGGTCCAGTGCTCGCTGACGAGCCAGTGCTGCTATCTTCTGAGCAGTTACTTGGGGCTCTAGTCCAGCCCTAATTGCATGTACAACAACTGCAGTGATCTCACTATTGTATAAATTGTCAAATAAGCCATCTGTCCCAGCAATGACTACATCTCCTGAAGTAACAGGTACGGTAAAAACCTGGATCCATTATAGCAAAAAGATAAAATGAAATTTGTTTACTTTCATAAAGGCATATAATTAAGAGAAGAACATCAAACTTCATCTTCCATTAGGCATCTTAAGGAATAATACTAGCACCATAATTAAGGGAGAAATGAAAAAACGCTCTATCAGACAATATATTTGGTTCGAATAGGTGGATGTGGAATGAATAAACGAAAAAATAATGCAGATCATCTTACAATTGACTGGTGTAGGGAAAATGTGAAAAGGATGACATTTGACGCACCTTATTCTCATTTTTCACCCGTTCTACCAAGTAGTGTTTAACAAAAATCAAAATCTCTGAATTTTGACACCTCTCCATAATTTCCACCTTTCATACCAGCATGCCCCAAGTTTCCCCACGAAATATTTGCACAAAAATAGGGAACATCAAACAATTTTCACCCCTCTACCATGAATCGTATCAAGTCTTAGGAATAAGCCTTTTATTGTCCCTACTGAACGTTAAAGCAAAGCCAAATAAAAACAAAATCTCATTAACAATGTTGATGTGTGTACTTTACCTCACCAGAGCTGGGTAGATCAGCTCCATTTCCACTCTCCAACTGATATGTGAAATTGAAGTCATGTTGTTGAACAGGGGACTGGAAAATGGTGCATCCATCTCTAACCACAATGAATCCACTGTCGCCCAAATTGATAGCATGTAATCCCTGGACCAAGAAAGCAACAACCAAGAATGAAAATAAATCAGTTTGTTACATTTTCCTTTTATACCAGCTCAAAAAGTAACCCACCAAATTTACTAGTAACAATAATTCTGCTCGCTACTAATGAGGTCAGCTTCAATCCATCAAGTGGGAGCTAAAACACCAATTGGACATTATACATAAGAACTTGAAACTTTAAAGCTATTTATAGAATATTTAAGAGTAAGTATCAGCACACATGATCGTATGTATGTTATTATTGCAGAGCAGAAGGCACCAAATAATAAAGAAAAAGTCGTTTATTTTAGAATTTCCAGCACGCTTTTGAGTCCAGTTTTAAGCTAAAGCAATCTATCCTTTGACTTTAAAATAGCGAGGTGGAAGACGTGCTCAATAAGAAAGTAATTGTAATCTCAACCCGTTTTGCTACTGTACACAGTATTACTTCAAATAGGACGCATTTTTAAACAGGATAACTGTTGGCATGATGCATTATACCAGACAACAATTTCCATTATACCGGACAGGTAAAATTGTAGAAAAATTTAGAGTTGATGCATATGAGAAGAAAACAAAACACCTAATGTTCAGTAGGCATGAAACATTGGTGATGTTTAAGTTCACACACAAGTGGACAAGACTAATTTTCTTTTCAAAGTTCAGAATAGGAAAATTGAATACCTTATCAGTAAGGGCAACAATACAAGCTGTTGATGAACCCTTGGCCTTTGTATTGGAATGAGCCTTCTCTAACACCCTTGTTGGATTAAAAGAACCTTGGTGCTCCTCTTGAATTGCTCTCACTGAATTGGATATAAGTTCCCGGGAAAACAGTCCTGCATTAACACCAACGTCTGCCCAGCCACCTACACCATCCGCAACACCAATTGCTTGTTCCTCTGCGCAGATAAAATGAGCATCCTCTCCTCCTGTCTCCTCCTTATCTGGATGTGGTAGATAACAAGATCCTGACAACATCTTCAAGGTCTTCCCACCAACAGTAGTTCTGAAATTAACAATGCCGAATACTCTAGATAAGTATCAGCTGTGGGAAATGTAGAATAATTTTATAAGTATAATCTTCTACTAACAAGCTATTAGCCAAATTGGACTCTTACCAAGCTTCATTCATGGAAGTGACTTTGATATCAAGTTATGTTATTTAAAAGCAATTCGTGGAGAAACATAATTCAGAATAAAAAAAAAAAACATGATCACGTACAGATCAGGTGAAAAAGGGGTATTTGAAAGCTGTTCATCGGGAGGGCCGCCATCAAAAGAGACAGAACGTGAAGCCCCAGCTGATGGGCAGGCAGAAGAAGAGGTACAGAAATTCTTCAGCCATGATCCATGAAGCAAACTCGAATCCCGGATCCTCCAATTAACATCAAAAGTAGAACTACCAAAACTCAAAGGACCAGACAAAGGTTGTTGTCTCCTTAGATTCACGCTACCCCTTCGGCAGCCATTAAGAGTTTTGTCTTTGAAGTACACAACTGCAGGCTTTGTGAAATCTAGCACACCACAGCCTGAGACTAAACCATCAACATAAACATCTCCCAGCACAGCATTGGAATGGGAGACGGTAGCCATTGGTTTTGTGTTAAGCGTGTGGCTTGAAGAGCAATGAGTTGAACCGGGCAAAACACAATTTGAATACAGAGAACAAAGAGACAAGCCTGAACTTCTATACAATGCTGCCGGTACTCCTTGTTGCCGAGTTACTGCTTCCCGAATGCGAAAGTAAATGGTAGCATTAGGCCTTGAGAAAATACCAGGCATCATCTTAATCCCTTATGCAAAATACCCTCAATTCAGTTTCCCCCTTGAACAAGAACGTGAATCCCTGCGAGTGATTTGAATTAAAAAATAGTAGCATTCCTCTTTTACCCGCACTAAACCTTGCTTCTGAAGAAATGAATCGCACCCAGATTCTGAAATATTGAAATTTGAACAAATATTATTCAAATTTTCAAACTTCATGGAAGTAAGCACCCCACCTGATGTACAGAGCAGGTACTAAATAATCGGACCTAAAGAGAATACATGAAGTGAAGGGTACAGCAAGAATGAGAGAGCAAAATCAAATTGATAGAGACAAAAGGAAAAAATGCATAAGAATTGTAAGGAGTAAGTTTGAAGAATTAAATTGATTCTTACAGGTGATGAAATGTGCTTTAGTCTTCGGCTGTGGGTGTGAGACCTGTGCCCCGCTCCACAAAAACCTAAAGAGTGTGGGGACACTGTTTTAGGTTTAACGCTATCAAATTCCACTTTCTCCTCTCTTTTTAATTTTTTTTCATTTTTTTCTATTATCAAGAACAAAAGAAAATTAATTATCTGGTTTTTTTCCTTTCTATGGAACAACCAAGATATTATTCCCATTCACAAGAGGTTGTTGCCTTTTACCTTGTAATTAATCCACATGGTTTCTCGATCCATTCTCCTAATTTTTTCTTCACCAAATTTCGGAAATGGATATTTCATATGTAAATTTATGTGAAAACTTTCTATTTATTTCCTTTTGATAGATATTAAATGCGATGGTGCAATTATAATTTTTATAAATTAAATATAAACAAGCTACAGTGACTAAAAAAATACTTAACAACAGTGAAAAGATTTTTTTTTTATTTTATGACATTCACAACAAACAAAACCATAATAAATTGGTAATTTAATAATCAAAAGCTTAATTTTTAATCACTTTATTTCTGTCAACAAAAAACTCCTGATGTAGCACTTATTTTCTGGTCTTAGAATTTTATCATTTTACAACTTATTGTTATTTAATCACGATTTTAATTATTTACTCTATTTTAATTTCCAAAAATATTTTAAATTTTCAATTAAGTCTCACTAAACTAACATTGACATTCAATAATTAGGTATTGATCAAACTACAGAAAAATCTAACTACTAAATGATAATTCTTCCTTTAAATTTTATATTTTATTCGAATTGAGAAAAAAAATAAAGGAAGAGGAAAAAAAAGTAAAATATAAAGTTTTTTAATGGAGAAAAGAAAAAATAAAATGAATAAAAAGTTTACTAATGATATAATTGCTGTGATAAAATAAAAAATTAATTAATTTAATAATATAACAAATTACTAAAATATGCTTATGAGAATGAATATTAATGAAATTGAAAGATAATTAAATATGAAGTAATTATTTTATGAAATAATAAATAATATTAAAAATTGCCGTAAAATTTAAATTTAATTAATTTAAATAATTATTTGTGTAATTTTTTCATACCAATTTTGAAAATTAAAGAATAATAAAGTTAATTTAGAAGTTACTAGTTTAAATTTAAAAAATTTCATAAAATTAATTATTAAATATTTTATAATAATTTACTTCATAAAATATAATTTTTTAAATTATTTTTTATTCGTTTGTTTTTTATTATAATATTGTTCATTATTTGGTATAAATATTTTATTATATTTTATTTAAACCTAATTGCTAATGAATTATGTTTCTCATTTATACATGGATATTACATCATTATGAGTAACTTTCTTCATAAATTATCACAGAAAAGTTACATGTAGAAATTTATATGTTTTTAATGATTCAATGTCTCATTTTTCAAACCTTCTATTCCTTTCTTCCCTTCTCATGTGTGTTGGAAACAAACACTTTTCTAATATTTTTAAGAATCTGACTAAACAAATATATTATTGTTAGTTGAAACTTATAAATGTGACTTAATTAAGTTGACAAAACAATTATTTAGTGGTGATCTATCTTCACTTCCAACTGAAGTCCTCCTTTCATTATTTCTCAAGTTATTTCTTAAGATTCGTTGATCCTCCAATGATCAAAATTAATCCACTCAATTTTTTTCATAATAATTTTTTTTTCTTAAATTTAACTTTTTTCAAGTTTTTAAAATATATTTTTAATTTTGTTTTAGAAAATTTATTTTTTGAAAACTTATAGTATGCGATTTTAATTTTTTTTAAATATTATTTTATGGATGAGTTGAATATTCATTCATAAAAAAAAGTATTAATTGATCAGATTGAACTTTTAATAAAACTTTCAAAATCGATTAACATTTTTTGTCAATCCATTACAATTAAAACTAAAATTCATTGCTTCAACAAGAGAATTACTTGAATTCTTGAGCCTGACTTCCTCTAGCTGAGGCGTGTTCATGTGACTGTTCTATTGATTACAGGCAAACGACTGTTACAATATAAAAGAGTTTATTTGCATTATTGATAGTTAAATTTTGGGTAAATTTGCAACTGATCCCTACTTAACATGGTTGTTCTAGCAAAAGGGCCTAGAGATATTCTTGACCAAAACATTCAAATCGTATCTACTAATCCTCCTTGTAATGTTTTTTAAGCAGTTTCTAACCAATATGGGAATGAATAAATAAATAAATAATATAGCAAGACAAAATGAAGAGGTGAAGAGCATCTGTTAGGCAGGTTGAAAGGAAAAGAGAAAACGACAAATCAATGTAAAATGAAAAAAAGGTTCGCCGTTGAAGCTGGGCAAACCCGTACGTGTTTGTCAATGAATGCAGCTCAGTGACTTTGACCAAAAGTAAAATTTTTAGGCCACTGCACATTCACATTTATTAGGGTCTAGATGACATGGATTGCAATGGTTTCTGATACACAAATGTCAAGAGTCTTGTTGCTTATGCAACTGGGGCACCTTTCTATTTATTACTCATCCGCAAGTTCTTTTCTTCGAATTCTTCTTTTACTTTCTTTCTTCTTTTTATTCCAGGAATTGACGCCAGTATAATCTTTTATAGAGAAAAGTTGCAACTGCATCGAAGGAGCTAGAATAACGTGGAATTTGATTCATGGGGAAAATTTTGAACTTCAATGGAATACACTCCTTCACAACATAATGACAATGCATATTCGCGATAAACATTCAACCAACCATTTACTGCTAACAGTAGAAGAAAACATCAAAGTTTCCTGATTTATGTCTACAAGCTACAGCTATGGACCAAACAAATTATCCAACATCGGAATTAATTCACAGCTTGATCAATTCAAAACTGTAGATGGCCAAGAAGCAAAAGATTTCTTGTCTATGGCACCAACCCAACATCAATTTCAACCTCTTGCACAACACCTTAATTCACCAGATCCAGTGGTCCATAACGAAAATATTATTGTAACTCGTGCCATTACTCATGGAAAGAAGGCTCTCCGTGCCATTTCTTTGATATAATAATAAATATACATTCTTTTCCGCTCACATTAGATGCATCAGATAATCCGAAAGGACCCTTTAAGCGCATTCCCTGTGGCACTGCTCAATATGAGCATACTACATCTTACTAATCCAATTCAACTGCAACTTCACATTGTACAAGGGGCCATATAACTCTGTACAAAACCAGAACTTCTCGCCCTGAAAAATATTGTTCTTGGCTCCTTGCACCCAAAATATCAAGTACTCCTCCCAATATCTTTGCCAGGGAATTCTCCACTACCAAAGGATGCTGCTGCTGCAGCAGCAGTAACATCCAGACTGCCACCAATTGAGGTGATGAGTGCCGATAAGCCTCCACCGGGGTTGCCCCCAGCAGCCATTCCCAGCCCGAGAAAATCAAGGGTGGTCTGCTTTGGACCAAACACAGAGGGAGTCCCCATCATTAACTCCTTTAGTCCAGAGCTGCCATCGCAGGGAAGCCCCAGTCCAAGACCTGCAGGAACTGAGGCACCCTCTGGTTCCCCTGGCTGCTGACCCCATTGCAAACTTTCTTGCTGACCAGATGAGGTTGATGCAGAAGACACTATGCCTAATCCACGAAGAAAAGAGGCATTTGTGGCAGCTGCACCCATTTGGGCCGCTTTCTGTAGCAAAGCAGTAGCAGACATGGCTGGCTGTGGCGGAGGGGCATATTGACGGCACTCCTGCAACCCTGTTCCAAAAATGGATGATCCGTGATTGGTAGCAAGACACAGAGAAATAGGCTCCGAAGATGAAGGCCTTGAGAGGTCTGCTGGATGATCTGGATGCCCCATGGCCCTGATTAGGTCAGTGAATGCTGGTGTTTGAGATTGGAGGCTTGCAGTTGCGGATGCTGTTGATGAAGCAAACAGGCTTGCAAATACACTGCTGCTAGCAGCACCATTGCTGTTGCTTGTTGAGCTAGTGGTGCTGGTGCTGGTACTGCTACTGCTACAGCTTCCACTCATAGCAGGATTGGCCTGCGGTTCTTCTATGACTTGTGGGGAATTTTCTTGCAACTCTGAAAGATCAAAACAAGGGAAAAAGAAGTAGTAGTAATATTAATAATAAGAATGATATTACTGTTGATAATAATTAAGGAGTGAAGAAGCAGCCACTAACGATCCATAGACTTGTAAAGTTTGAGTCTTTACTTTTATGTTAAAGTTGGAAAGGAAAGAACAAATAATGGTTTCCTTTCTCAAATGCACTCCCCCTTCCACCCCCCAAAAAACAAAGCTTTTCTTTCTCTTTTTAGCTTTTGAATCTTTTATGAGTTTCTTTGTCCACAATTGCATAGTTTACACCCACAGTTCCAAAGAACACCTTTTCCACGGTTGCTTTTATACTTCCATTACTTAATTACTTTCATAATTTTATTACTTAATTAGCTCTTCCAATTTCATTTCACTTACTCTGATGTTATGAATATATACAAACAACCAATCGCAGATGAAAACAAAGGACGATAGCAGACAAAAACCAGTAAGCTCCAGGATCACAGAGAGAGAAAAAGAAAAACACCACTCACAAAAACAACAAAATGCTTTGTTGGTCTAGTTTTAACCATATCAAACGCGACAAAAGAAACGACCGAGTAGATTTCAATGTTTTCCAGATTCGGATATTATCTACCTGGATTTTGTGTCTGCAAAGATACAACAACACTGTTTGACTTAGGACTAGCCGGCGGTGCAGGAGGCGGTGGAGGCGTAGCTACCGCCGCCGCCGCCGGAGGCGACGAATCACCGGTCACAGCCTTCGAATCTGACTCGGAACTAGCCTTTGCAACAGTCTGAGGCTGAGATCTCGCACTTTCCTCTGCCAACGCATCACAAAAAGCCCTATGCGTGATGAAGCTATCCCTCCTTCAAAAATAACAAAACTTTCACAAACCCCAAATCCCCAAATAAAAACTTTGGTAACAGTATCACAAAGAGTGAAAGGAAAAAGAGTCAAGACCTTGAGAAGAGGGTACCACAATCGCATTTATACTCTCGGGTACCGCAAATCTTGGAGTGAGCCTTCCAATCGGATTGAACCGCGTATTTCTTGGAGCACTTGTCGCATTTCCACTTCTTCTCGCCGTGTTTTCTGCAGAAGTGCTTCTTAATCCCCGTGAGATCCCCCAAAGCTCTAGAAGGATCGTGGTGAACGCACGAAGGTTCGGGACACACGTACACCCTCTTCCTCACCTCCTTGCTCGACCTCTGCCTCAGCTTCCACGGCAGATTGTGACCCCTCCGATGAAGCTGAAGGTTCTGGTCCCTCTGAAACCCCTTGTTGCATATTTCACACACGAACCGGTTCGTCGCCATCAGGGTCTTCGGAGACAGAGCAATCACCTCAGCATCCGGATCTGAATAACCCCACAAACAACAAAATAAGAAAAAAAAACGTAACATGGTTATGCTTAATGAAATCTTTTGTTGTACCTGGCATTCCTGGAAGGTTTCGCTTCTTCTTTGTTGTGGGTTTTGGGGGCACTGTCTGATTGCCAGAGGAAGACACGCTAGCTTCCCCCGAAGCTGTGGAAACATTGTCCAAGTCAACCGGCATAGGAACCTTAAACAGCTCGAGGATTTTTCAGAAGGAAAAAAATCTAAAGGGCATTTACCCTCACAGAAAGTTTCGGTTTTTGATCGTTTTTCTTATACGGGTCCCTTCTTTTCTTCTTCTAGGGTTTCCACACTCTCCTTTGCTCTTATCTACCGGTCAACCTACAATCTTTCTTTTTATTCTCCTTTCTCTCACTTACCCACCACCTACCGGCTCTGATGATTGGGTCTCTGACCGAAATTCACGTTAACCGAAGAACTCAAATGATTAGACCCAATTGGAGAAGCCTGGCCGGCTATTGAAGTTGGATCCAACAAAAAATCGCAGAAATTAAGGTTTGATTTTTGGGAGAGAAAGTGTGTAGCAGGTGGCAGCACCCCAGCGAGAAGGAAGAGGCAGAAGCAAAAGCAGCAGAAGGTCCTCGATCTCCTTGGTTCTTCTCTTGGTTGTTTCCAAAGATGTAACTTTTGTCATCAGAAAATGAGGTGATAAATGGAAAAAGTCGCGGGCAATAAAAATTATAAGATGTTAAGTATGATTAATTAGTAGTAATAAAGAGGGCGTTGTGTGGGTAAGCTGATGTCAGATTTTTTTTTTTTTTTGTCTGGGTTGTGTATGTAGTAGATTAGAGAAATTGTAGTGTAGCAGTAGATGTAGAATAAAATAGTGGTATACTAAAATATAAAAGGAGAGAGAGTTTTGTGTGTTTGTTGGGTTGTGGGAGTGAAACTTTGCGCGTTGAAGTTGGTATGTTGAACGAAGTTGTTGAAGGGAATGGTTGAATTTGCAATGGGAGTAGAGCACAGTGTTGGACACATGGAAGAGAGGTTTACTCCAATGTTTGTCGTTTTGTGGTTTGTTTGGATGCGAACTCTGTAAGAACCGACAGCGATTGCTCATTCAGAGTTTTGGAGAAACAATAAATAAAACTACTCTTTTAAAACATTTACTAAAACAGGAGATATTATTTTAAATACTAATAAAATGGAAATAATTTATTAAAATTATATGACTGAGAAATATAAAAATGAAAATAAGATTATATTTGTTAAAAAGTATTATTTAAAATCAATGTTAACAAACAATTCCATTACTTCTAGAAATAAACACCATTTGGAATAGTTACTTGTAGGCTATTAATGGTGCTTTTCTCATATCCAATATTTTTCGAGGAGAAATACAATAACTAAGGTCTAGTAAATTTATATTTATCTCTTCTTTTAACTGATATTATCTCTTTTTACTAATATTATCTGTCAAATATACTCAAGTTTCGGCTTCATAGAGAATTTTTATAATCATAATTAAGGTGATTTTGAGTAAAATTCATATGTTTTATTTGATGGTAAAAAGTAACTACAGAATAAAATATATTTTAAATTGAAGCATATTTAGATAACTTTTTCCGACTTTATCTTTCTTTTAAATAAAATATTAATTAATGCATAGTTAGACATTGATGTTTTTTAATTTATTTTTTTTTAATTATGGGATGAATTTAATTGAGTGGATTTGAGAAAAAAAAAAGTTTCAAAAGTTGGATGGTTTGAATTAAAAATAATAATAAAATTATAGTGGAGTTAAGAAAAAAATTTGTTAATGATATAATAAATATACTTGAAATTTAAAATATATTATTGATTATTTTTTTTAGTGGATGAAATTATAAGATTATTAAATATTTTAAAATAAAAAATAGAATTAAATTAATATTATGTTATGTAATTAGTTGTATTTTACTGGATATAGTGTCAACTTATCAACAATATATATAACTAATTATATTTATGTTATTATAATGTAAATGAAAAAAAAAATATTGAAAACAGGAGTATATTTCACTTCACTGTCTAAATATACTCATAATATGATTTAGTCTTATACATTTATAATTATAAATCTTTTATAATTGATTGATTGTAAACAAAAAATATACATAATCAACTATGTGTATATTTTTTTAAAGCTAAAATCGTAAATTTGTATTTTTTATTATAACTCTTCACAACTTTCTTCTTTCATTGCGTGAATTATTTTATCTTCTTTTTCTTCCCACGCCTACAAATTAACACACATAACAAGAAGCAACAATTATGTACTATAATTTTAAATGGCATACTTTATTTTTTCCTATATTTTTTTCATATAATTTAAATAAATTCACTATTTACCATCATTTTTTATCATATTATTCTCTTTTATTTTCTGTCTAAAAGTTCAAAAAACATAAAAAATGCTAATTATTTATACAAATAAATGCTATAAGTTTGTTAGATGAAAAAGTAACAAACCAAGTATGATTTTATTTCATAAAAAGTGACTAATGATTCACATAATTTTGTTTTGTTTCATAAAAAGTAACATATGATCCACATTGTTTATTTTTATTAAAAAGTAACAGATGGACCACAATGTTTAATTTCATAAAAAGTGACTGAACCACGTGTTTTTGTTTCACGAAAAATAACATATGAACCACATAATTTTGTTTCGTAAAAAATGACAAATAGATCACACAATTTTGTTTTATAGAACGACTGATAGACAATAAAATTTTTATATATCCTTTTAATTATAAAGAATCAATTCAGTCACATGATAGTTTTCTTATAAAATAAATGTTTATTTTTCAAATAAAAAAAAGAAATTGCTATAAGAGTTCAAGTCATATAAAAATAAAGAAATTATCACAATAAGATTAATATTAGTGAAATCATTTATTTATTTTAGAATTTTTGTAAAAATTCAAAACTTCAACTTAGACTTATAAAATACTAGAAAAGATGCTATAGAGTATAAGTAAACTTATTCTATCAAACATTAATTTTGATTGATTAAAAGGAATTTTGCTAAGATTTAAAGAAAAACATTTAGAATACAAAATATTCTTTATTTTTATTATGAGTTTTATATAATAATATAACATTTTCGGACATAATATTATTATAAATATCTTACCACATATTCTCGAGATTAACGGTTAAGGTTCAAATTATCGGTCAAATGTCATTTATTTTTAAACAAATAAGAAAATTATCTCAACATTTTCATTAAAGTTATTAATTTTTTCTTAAATTATATATTCTATTGCTTCAGAGTATATGTTGTCACTCAAACAATAATTAATCATATATATATATATATATATATATATATATATATATATATATATATATATTTATTTATTATCATAACTCATCATTTAATGTAGTAGTGTTTTGACAACATCAGAAGAGTAAATTTTCAAATAATATAAAATATGTTTCAACTACAACACTTGTTTATAATTAAATTATTCCAAAACATCTACACATTAAGTTTCATACTAATCAATATTTTATTTCAATATTTAGATACAACTACGAACTCTTTTTACTAAATATCATATGTGTGAGAACACCTTTCTTTTGCACTCCCAAATATCTTAACCAATTACTAAATAATTTTCAACTATAAAACCAATCACCAATTTTTTATTTTTTTTATAAAAAGATAAAAAGGGAGATAGAATCATTCATAGAAGAAAAACCACTTATCAAGGATAAAAAAATATATAACCTCAACATTATACTACAAGGACATGAAACTTTTGATTATTTAGATTTAGAAAAATTAAAGTTTAATGAAAATTTATAACCCATTCAGAAAAATTAATTATTTATCTATTTAAAATTTTATCTTTACTAAGCATGAATTAATATTCTCTTCAATATTTATTTTAAAGAGATATTTGTTTATATATATATACACACACTTCTGACAAGAAAATATTTATATATAATTTTTTTAATATTTACAACAATTATTTGATAATACATTTGATAAAAATTTTATTGAAAGTCTTCTATTTATTCATTTAACCAACAAATAAGATGATGTGATTAATTAAGCATAGACTTAAATATATTTCTATTATTCACAATATACTTATTTTAAATTTTGTTCCATATTTATTTATTTTTATTATAGTTTGTCTTCTATAGAATTCTATTTATGATTTTTAATTTTCAATTTTGTAATGATTTTTTCAATAGTCAATCTATATAACGAGATCGGCGTTTTGGTTTTTATTAATTAAGAAAGATAAAAAAAAAATTATCAATAAATTATTCTTACACCGTCACCGAAATAATATCAAAACCGCAAGACAACTTTTTATAATACTAAAAAATTTATTAAAAAAAACTAATATCAGATATCATCCCAGATCCACTTAAAAAAACCATGTCAGGACAAGGAGAGCTTAAGAAATCAAAATTATAAAACATGCATATATATCATACAAAAATTATAGATATATTTAAGTTATAATAATCACATTTTTTCAATATTTATTTGAAAAAAGTGTCTATAAGGTGAAGATAAGCACATTTTAAATTACAAATTTGATTATTCAGTCTTTCATTTTTTTTAAATAATGTTAATATGTAATATAATAGTTTATAAAAGATGTTATGTGTAAATAATAGCAATGCCAATTATGTATTTATGTAAAATATTAATAATAAATTTGATAATTAACTAATATAGTTATTCAAAAGGGTATGATAATATTTTCTTTTAACAATTGTGTAATATATTAATAGTAGATCAAAATTGTTTAATTTTATAAAATTGAAATAATCTCTGTATATTAAAATTTCACAGGAACTCCTAATCTTGAAAAATTATAATAAATTTTGGAATTAAAATTTTATAGAGAGTAAAATTACACATTCAAAAAACTACAAGAAAGAATATTTATATCTTAAAAACATATTGCACTCGATATTTATTTTACACTTAGTCTTCAAGGTATATATTATATGCTAGAAGTAAATCACAGAAGATTAAGACAGACCTCAGACAGTTAAATAATAACTTACTTAACTGATACTTATCTTTCATTTTATTTTTTTCGTTATTTATATCACATCACTTATTTATCTATTTGTCTATCTGTTTATTTATTTTTTTCTCCATATCATTTTTTTTATATTAGTTATTCATTAAAGTTACTCATTCATCTTTATGGTTAAATAAATTTTATTTTTTAGTTCTTGCATTTAGAAATGACCCTTTCTAACCTCTATACATGTTTCATATAACTTTTAATTTCTTCTAGCATTCGCAACTTTGAAAAAGTGAGAACTACGTAAGACTAAAGAAGTATTTACAGAGACTGAAATGGATGGTTTCTAAACGCAGAGACAAAAACAAATTATATAATTATAAAAATTAAATAAGTAAACATGTATTACTACCTTGGTTATCATACTAAAAAAGAGAAAGCACAATACCAAAACTCAAACGAATACAAAGTAAACTAACACTGAAGAGTGTAATATCTTACAGATTAAGATTGTCCCAACAAATATAATAAGAGATTAACGTTTATTTCAGCAAGAACGGTCCATAATTAATCGAACTAACCTTCTTGTTTAAAGAAGAGGAAGAAAAGTCAAATATCCTTATCTATAATAGAACTGAAACTTTAAGTTTTGTGGACCATTGAAACATATTAACCGCCATTCTTCATTTGCCACTGTTGCATTTCATGCTAAACTCTCTCCATCGCTTCCTCCCCTTCTCAACCACACCATAATTTCAAAGGTTTTTCCAATCTTGAGCTTCTAAAATATAGGAGTTAGATATATATTTAATTTTGGAGGACTCTATTTAAGAAAATGAATTTAAAAAAATTTAAGTAAATTGTGTTGAATAATAAAGTTGTTTGAATTAATGAATATATAGTAAAATTTGAAATAAATGTTTGTGAAAATTTAAGAATAATTTGATAAATGTTATAGAATTTTTTATTTTTTTAATTAATATATTTGTGAAATTACTAATTGACTCTTGTGGAAAAAGATATTTCGTAATTTTCATTTTACTTACAAAGACTGTTTTATAATTTTTCATTCTATCTCTTTAAATTTTTTTTTCAGGAAAGATGATTTTATCCTGTAAATCATCTTAAATCCATCATCTTAAATCAATACAACCAAATAGACTTTATTTATAATAATCTATTATTTTAAATAATACATCTACACAAATTAGTTAAAAAAACATATAGTTAATATGACTACCAATTAAACATGTAGTTATTTTTGTTTGATTTCAATTTTAATTTTTTTCTTTTGGAGTTTTTTTGTACAAATTTCTATATGGTCACTCCTTGTTCTTGCACAGCCCTTAAAATGTTGAAAAAGTGGGCATTATGAATGGTGGTCCTGAGTTTGTCAAAGACGTACAACACATGAGTTTTTGTGTCAGTATTGCTCTCTTCTTCCATAGTTTTAGATTAGGGAGCGTTTTGTGCAGTGTGTACACATTTGCAGTATGAGAAGCTGTCTATGACCAAGGGGTACTAGCTGTCCACCACATTAGATCAATATCAAATATTATTCTATCTATTATTTTCTGCCTCACTAATCAATCTACATCAATTCATTTTCCATAATCACATTACTTACTCCTACTTTGCCACCAATCAAAAGAATCAATACTTCAGAATCTCTTTGCAAGAAAACAACACTCACACCTAATCTATAAGTACATCCACTACCTTTTTTCTGTTAGCAGATTACTCTATAAATGAAAAAACTCGATTCTAGTTTAATTTATTAAAAATTTCATTAGCTCATCATAAATTATTAATTGAATGGATTTATATATAAATACTTTGTTTACTTTTTGTATGTTGTATAGGAGAAGTCCACTTGCTGAATGTATATTATAATGATGGTATTTTAAACTTCAACGATGTTAAGCATAAACTAATTAATCTCCACTTTAACTACAAAGTTTAAGGCTGATCTTTTGTGATTTTGTCTTGTCCCTTCAAACAAGTACCTCAGAATGTGACACATCATAATGTTAATCCTCTAATTATTAAATGCTACGTCCACTCTCTTACAATTCTGTGTCCACACATACATATTTTTTCCCTTTTGAGATAAGCATATCCCCTGCAGTTATTACTTATTGTCATAATGACATGGCCTTTTATTCCAAGTTCCATTATACTAAATCTGTTGATAAAAGTATTAAAAATGTGCAAAAATAAATTTACAGTGAGTTCAAAAGCTACAAACCCGTGTTTATGTTCAATCATCATCTAGCAATTCTATTTCAGTTAGTTTGTCGAGTCATGCACTTATTTTAAGATGCATATCTCAGTAATTAATCAATTTAAGTGTGGTTTTTTATTGTTTTCATTTTTTTCAACCAAATAGACAGTTTTTTTAATTTAAAATTAAGCAAACTTAAATTTACTGACAAGTTTTTTTTTAATAGTATTTCCGTTTTTATTCTATTTTAATCTCTTCAAAAAATTTCTTATCAATTTTTCATAAATTAAATTTATCAACTTTTTTAACGATCAAATGCCGAAAGTTTTCATTGTGATTGGTTTGATGTTCAGAATAATTACACCATAACTAAATTGCTACTCAGATAGAACTCCTTTAAATGAATGTCTCAAGACCATAAAAAACCAATGTTTCGAAATAATATATATATATATATATATATATATATATATATATATATATATATATTATATATTATATATATAATCTTGATATTAGTTTAGAAATAGAGGGAGAGTGAAGTCTCCCCAACAGATAAAATCAAATGTAGGTAGGACTTTAATAAAACTCAATAAAAGGGAATTGAAAACAATCATGATCAACTATAAAGAAATTAAAGTCTAAAAAAAACATTTACTATCATCATCACTATACATATCAAGTTGTAATTAATCACATGAAAATATGCAATTCAGTAAAACAGGTCACACTATAAATATCATAATTTAATATAATTTAAAAAGGAATTATCTCAATAAACTCTCCAAAATAGCTCATGAAAGTAAGTGAAACAGTCTAACCATTTTTTCTTCAAACATAGACATAAATTCAATACTTGAAACACTTAAACTATAATTTAAGATATTATCAATCCATAAATACGCTAAAATTACTGCTTCATTAAGTTTTTTTATTAATAAGTAGCATCCATAATATTTAATGGTGTTTAGATTTAAAACAAGTGTTAGCTTGGAGAATCCATTCATAATATTTAATTTTCATTTTTTTTTCTTTCTAAAGCCGTTCAGATTTATGTTAAATTAAATAACTCCTTTTTTTTTTTTAAACCCTTACATGTTTCCGTTAAATAAAAAGAGATATACATTATTTGCGGGCATTTTTATAATATTAATTTTTAGCACGTTAGTTGTACTTGTAATTTTTTTTCTCATATTAGTTTTAAATTTAAAAGAGTCGTGTAAACTCTGCAACAATTTCGTGTATTTTTAGGTTTGCACGTACGAATAGTGACGAACATATTTGTCAGACTTTAGTCACTGTGATTCGCAGGTGAATACAAAATACAACATTTCATCTTTTGCAACCTGCGATATGATATGATCACTCATGGCGTGCTTTTAGTTTACAGTTTAATGTCTAATTATGTTTATATGTAATATTAAATTTCAAACCATGATCCTCATAAACAAAATTCTTACCATGATTCATGTATGTGCAAAAGAAAAAGTTTACTCTTTTAGGTCAACTTATCTTACTTCAACAATAATTTAGATTTTATGTTAATAATAATAGATCTAATTCAAAAAATACTTCAAGGTGATACGTTGTTATTATTAATTGTATTAAATATTTAAAGAGTGGCTCACAAACATTTTCATAAACAATGTGAAGTTTTATATATGAAATAGAAAAATATAAAATATAATTTCACACCATGCATTTTACGTCTCAAAATTTATTCTGATTATTTTTCTCAGTAAAAACACATATAGTAAAGTCTCAAAGCTATGCATTAAATTTTTTCTTATTAAAAATAAAAATATGTTTTATATAATAATAATAATATATTTTACTAGTCTCGTTTTCTTTTTCAGTATAATAACATAGCTTGCAAGTTTCTTTAGTTGAATTGTGAAAGCGAAGTCTCGTATCTACCACTGATATTATAAAGAAGATGTACAACAACAGTGTAGTGTATCTTATGCCATCTAATGTGTGCAAGTGCAAAAATGTCAAGTATTTAGTTCGATTTGATTTTTAACACAATATACAAAAAAAATCATAGTTATCTCAATAAACTTTAAATTTAAGGTAGATTTATTAGCCAATAAGTCATATAGTAAGATTCTGTTACACAAATCAACATACTGAAATAAATATCAGTGACATCAAATTTTTCATTGTAATATTTTAAATTTTTATTTCATCAATTTGACATATACTTATATTTTATTATAGTATTAACTATTACTAATATTGTTGATTAATTGGAGATTAGACGTGAGGGGGTTTAGTTCTACCGCTTTCAGATCGGTTTAATGGTCTTTTCAAGTCTTACATTAACACCAAATGCATAGCATTTGGACTTGTCCAAGTGGCGCAGAGGTTGAGGTGTGACGCCCTTCACATTCGCCCTTAAAATGTAATGTAAAATAATTATTACTAAAATTATGCCAAGTGATTAACACCTAAGCAATAGATTAGGAATATTAATGAATATTCATGAGTTTAAACTAAGCAAGATTAAGGATTAGGAGGAAGTAGGGAAAGCTTAGAGTTGAAAACTTGGAGCAGAACCAAAAGGCCGGCACGTGTTGTTGTATTTTGTTTTTGAATTTATTTTATTTTTCTTTTCTCTGCCTGCACTGTGTCCATCATGGTTAACATTGACTTGGATAGCATTTTCTTTTCCAATTCAAACAAGGCATTATTTTTGGCATAAATATGGGACCCTTTATCATTTGTTTTTTGGGTTTTCAACTTTCTCTCTCCACAGCAAAGAGGGGACCAATCACTGTCTTTTGAGTCAGCACTCAACATTCATTCATAGCTATATGCACATTCAATTACACATTTAAGCCGATCGGATACGTTTACAGAGAAATAAATATCCAAATCAAATCATGCCAATAATGTCCTTTTGGCGTATGTGGTGGGTTCAAATTGTGGCATCAAACTATTTTTAGTAGAACGAATAATAATTTCTTCTCATTTTGATTTTTTTGAGTCCTTGTGTTTTACTCTGTTTAGGTGGCGAAATTCAAACTGCTCAAGGAAACTTTGGCGTGTGAACGATCTTTCAGAGGGTACTCCACCTCATTGATATTTTTAGGAATGAACGGGTGTTGTTCATTCAATGTCACATGCCATTAATTGTTATGGTTCTTTCAGGCAGCACGCCATGGACAATTACAACCTTTTCCTTGTCACGATTAAATACGGGGAAATTTCTCACTATATTAGCTGAGTACACAAGGTTTGTTATTTATGGGATACAAACTATTCCCACAATTTTAGTATTTAGCTAAATTATTCACCCAATTATTAGTAAAAACTATTTTTAAGTGTTAACCCCGCAATATTATTCATTTTTCACCAGTTTTTAATCTTCAACTTCAACTGAAGTCGAAAGGCATAGGTTTGATATGACTAATACTACACAGTGTACAATTCGTGTCCATAATCTTTCTGCCGAAGAAAAGAATCGAAATTTAGGGCAGCAGAGGTTCATTGATTCGCCAAAAAAAGTGACGCGCTGTGACTAGCCAAAGTTCCAAATTCCAAGCAGAATCCAAAACATAGCTCATCGTACAAAACCACCATTTAAATTAAATTACTTAATTAGCAGCAAATTTACTTGAAATAAAAATATGTGTGCAAAAATAATTAATAAAAATCAGTCCATCTTGATGTTTTTCCTTTTAGTTTTGGTGGTGGCTTGTTGAGAAGCTGAAAAACAAAATGATAACATGTCAATGACCACTTCATTACATTAGAAGTTCCCTTCCCACTATATAGATAGATATGGATAAGAGTGGAGATTTTGGACGGTGAATGTAACCACCCTTTTTAGAAGCTCGCATATGTGACATAAAACATTTGAAAAAGGAGAATTCCATCATTTTCCTTTGTGAGATGCGATGGCGACTATAGGTGGTCTTAGTTTCAACTTTCAACACTGGCCCCCCTTTGTAATCATGCTTCTCCTCTTGGTAGCTCTACCCCCAGCAGTATATTCTTCACACTCAAGCCAAACTCGACCAATCGGATCTTCTTTTTTTCTTCATTTCTACCACCTATTGCAACTTGTTTTAGGCCAGGGCAAGAGAAACCAAGGGATGCAAATAACTTTCACGTTTGATTAGACACATGAAAATTCAGTTTCAGCTGATGGATCATTTTGTTCTCAAAGAAATGACAATTCTTTTACAAGTGTAATGTCTATGGAGCATTAACAAACGAACCAACAAACAAACAGTAAGTCACACTCTTTCTTTGCACTTGCAGCGGTCATCAATAAGTCAAATGAGTGTGATTTGGTTTCATCTTTTAATCCATTTTGTATCAATGATCATTTTTTTTTTCTAAAACCAACTTTTAGTTCCAACAATATACTCTAAACTTCACATATACAAGCTTGATTATTGGGTTTTAAAACATGGATATGTGAAATTGAAGTGTATGTCACTGTAGTGGGATTTTTTCGGGTACATGCTACTAGTTTCTGTGGTTTACTAAATGTAGAAGAGAAGATTGGCATGGAATTTAAGCGGTTTCCGAAGCAATGAAAAGAATGAAGAGTACAGTAAGTTGATAGAGGGTGGTGTGGTGTGTCCTGAAAGAGGCTCAAACGTCAAAGGCATAGTGATGAAAGATACGATCACTTTTTAGTCCCATTCTAGTAGCAATCATAAGTTCTTTTACAATGCTGAAACTAAATAAGAAATCCCAATAGAAAATCAGGAACCTGATTGAACCAGAAAGTTAAACCAAACAGTAGTTGTTCACGAGTTACCACTTTTGCTTTTACCTTTTGTAATGCTTGGGGACCCAGCTGATCTTGGGGCCTCTTGATATGATAATAAACATCTGTAAAATCAAATAGCAATCATCATGGATGGACAAACGTGTTCATCAGAGGCAGACAGCCAAAGAGTCTGAAACCCATTTAGAATTCCTTTCCAAAAGTTAGCCTGCTATCACACAGTAAGTTTCATCCTAGATATCAATTACAAGTCACTGTTCAAATACGGCTTATTGTTACTCTTACTAAGACGTTTTGAACATTGTGAATACTTCAGTTTTTCATAATGTATTCAATCTGTTATAGATAGTTCAGGACAAATTTGAGAATTTGTAAATTGTCAGGTCAAGTGAACTTATCTATTCAATGTAGATTTTCAACCATAATAGTAGAGTGAAATTAGTTGAAACATTATGAACTTTCATCAAAAGGCTGAGCAGACTTGTGAATGGACCTTAATGAGGGAAAGCGGATAAAATTAACATAGAACTTAAATAGTGTACCATAGCCATCTCATGAAAAAAATCAAATTACCTTGGTATGTTCATTGTTAGTGACCTCCCTACTCAGTTTTCAACTAGCAGCTTGAACTATCTCAACCGTCTTCAGCTTGGCAGGGTACACTGTCAATTACAAAATCTCTGCAAAATCCAATACATATATAGTAAGTGGATGTACTAGTTTTTAAAATTCTTTGATCTCCAATGGAGTGAAAACAATGTTGTCTTTTCCTTTTGAGGAATGTTGTTTCTTCAGGAAACCACCGCAGCCTTGGAGCTTCCAAAGAAATAATTTAGAGAACAATTTGAGAAGACTATCAGTACCAACAAGTTCACCACAAGCATTCACCTCAGAACCTGAACTTTTAAATTCTTGCTAAACAATAGTAGGGCTTGTTCTCATGGCAAACTTTCCACACCACCTTGATGAGGCTATATCAATGACCCTTTTTCAGGAATCCCAGAAGTTCCTCCAAAGAGTATTCAGCAGCAAATTGCTTAAGTGCTTAATAGCACTGAAACGAAGAAGTGCACGACTCTATCACAAAGACTCTATCTTGGACATGCTATAAAAAGTAGAACACAGAAATACGATTCCCAATAGAATAATACATCATTAACTGATCTTTGTAGCCAACCCCACCTCGAATGAAAAGGCTCGGTGGTGGTGTTATATTACTTGGTTCACTAAACCAATGTTACTTTTAATTTTGTTCATAATATTTATGTATATTTATCAATCTAAGGTTAAGGAGAAGGTGAAAATCTCTATAAACATGATGTGTCAGCATATGTAAGATGACCATTGAATTTATTTATTTAAAGTCATTCCTTTGACTTTAAACCGTAAGAGTAACATAGTCACAGAAAGACAGATAGACATGAAAACAACAAATCTTTTGATAAATAACTGAACAGAAAACTATAATTCACAAAAGCAAATCAATATAGGAGATACAGTAAAGTGCTCTTCAACGGGCCAATCATAAAAGTATATCAGTAAATTTGACAAATCCAATTCACTTATCATTTAATTTTAAAAGTATTGATGCAATTGGGTTGGGTGATCAAACAGATTTTACCTAAAATTAAATGATTTCCCTTTTATCTTCACAAAATAATAATACATGAAAAATTAAGAACCTGGCATTAGAATTATCCACATCACAAAATACATAATATATAATGAATTAAAAAATTTACACAATCTTATTTTTTAATCATTATCCACTCCAATTCTCCTGTAAACATTATTTTTATCCACAAATTTCAAGATTTCTAAATTTTAAAATAATAAATTAAATAATGAAAATTATAATTAGATATCTTTACAATTAGATGAACGTTTTTTGGGTAACTTTGTGGGTGAATAATAAACTGGGCCTTAGCATGTTGGCTCCTAGTTCGTCAAAATTACACAGACTGGGTTGGTATTTTTAACCTAATAGTCTGCTTTGAACTAACCTGTTTTACTTCCCATAATAAATACAATTTATTATAGATTCAATTAGTGAATAGAGTCATAAGTTGACCAACATATTATAAGAGTTGCAATTCATCCTTCAAGGTATTTGACTCAGGGACAATTTTATCCATATGAAATATGTCAGTTTCAAATTTTAACTCAACATTGGAAGTACTTATTATATCGGTTAGAAAGTGAAGATGTAGATGACACTGGGAGAGAACCTTCATAATTTCCAGAATCATTTTTTTCCACAAACTCCAAAACCTCAAAATTCTCATTATACATTCTTAGTCGAACTCAAACCTTAGCAGTGCGACTTCGATGTCGTTAAGGATCTCCTAGCATTATTTTTTTCCAAGATAGTTAAAATTAAAATTATAAATAAGATTTTGATAAATTTATAATATCCTAAATCATGAAATCGTATTACCAATAATAAATTATTTATATATATATATATATATATATATATATATATATATATATATATATATATATATATTATATTCTTTATTTACATTAAAACAAGTAAAAGAAAATATTCGAGAGATATTATAACTATATTTTCTACAATTGTGATGTGGATAAGAGCCAAATATGAACTCTCGAAGAAGTGGGTTGTAACCATCTGGACTACACCTATTCTGCCAAGCTAAGAAGGGAGCTTTCATTGACATAGACCTTGCTCTCAAAGTCATTTGTAAAACGAAAGTCTCTGATCGTTGTTGAACATTGACTTGTCTTTGCAAACTGTTTTTACATTTTTTTTTTATTCACTTGGTAAATTTTCATTTAATTATTTATGCTTGATTGTTTTGTTCCTTTTCTTAATTTAGTATAGCATTTATTCAAGAAGATAATAGTAGTGCATTTGAATGTGCTGGTCAGAGAAGGCACTCCAAATGTTGACCTTCTCGATTGCGTACTTTCAAGCATCTCGATTAATTAAAAGGCTTTATATTTTCTTCATGGATTAGGTCTATATCAATGACACAATCCACATAATAAATATTGCTGAACTGATATTAATTGTTTTAAACTCATTGTAATTTTCGTTTTAATTTAATCTGACCTAATAATATATTATGCACCAATGTTTATGCCCAATTTGATTTTATTGTTAAATGCATTTAATTTATAATTACAATAATTTAAAAATTCATTAAGTTGAAATTGGAAAATTAAACTATTCATTGCTCCAATTTAAATATTGTAACGTATTTTTTTTATCATAAATTAACTACATTACATAATTACGTGCTGCAAAATTAATTATATTTTATAAGGACATGCATTAGTTATTAGGTAGACAAATATCCTATTTCCCTCTCATTTAAACTGGTGTTAGAAATTTTTAATCCCTCTGTTTAATTTGATATTTTTGATTTTGATCTTGATTTTCATTTTTTAACCATTCTGCTTAATTAGATATTAGTGGTTTTAATTTTTTCCTTGTAAAATAAATATTAACAAAATAAATTAAAGTATATAAAATTATATTCAAATTAAATTATTCTTCATGTATTTTTATATAATATTATCGACAAAAGAAAATTAAATGTTACTTTCAATTTTACAAATTAATTACTTTATAATTAATTAAAACCTAATTTATTAAATTAAAAAAATATAATTAATTATATTATCTAATTAATTTAATTCTTCTTTTATCGTATCAATTAAATCTATTACAAATTTTTCACCTGTTTCCATTTACTTATATTTTAAATAACCTTTCTACTTTCCTTCCTCTTCTTTTCTTCTCATTCCATTTCCATCTCTTCTCCACTTTGTGCGTAATTATTTTTATTTTTTTCTTATCGATCTCGTGAAATGTCATAGTATGATCCAATTGCAACAAAGAGTAGTATGACCATGATTGTTTTCTTTTAAGAAAACTTGTAAAAAATAAATTATTCCTTTTTTACGAGTTAAAATCAACTTTTAGACGACACAGACAAGCGAACTTATAAATGGTAAAATTTATTTTTTTTCTTCAAATATTTGTAGAAGAAAATTATTGAAATAGAAAATAGTTAACTTTGAGAACTCTTTAGTGGTTTTCTCATTTTAATTATATTGTTCAAATTTACTTTTTAACAATTTACATACGTACGGAGAATCAAATAATTATAAAAAAGATTATTTAGAAATCAATTTTTAGTTACCAGATGAAATAATTACTAATTATAGATTTTGGTTGTTAAATAACTACGAAATAGAAATAATAATTGAATTTAGTGACTAATTAAGTCAAATAATTGGTATCTAACATTAGCTACCAAGATTTTAGTGATATCACTATATTCTAACTAAAACCTTGGTAGCTAATGTTAGATACCAATTATTTGATTTAATTGGTCACTAAATTCAATTACTTCTATTTTGTAGTTACTTTTAATTACCAATTATTTCATTTGATAGCTAAATATTAGTCTCTAAATAGCTTTTTTCTTGTAGTGATTTACATTCTTATTTTTTTCTTAATCTATTTATTAAAAGGAAATGACGAATAAAAATAAAGAATAATTTAACTTCTCTTTATAATTTAATATTAGGCGTAAAATTAATAGAATAATACTTGTACTATTTTTTTGCCACGCGTAAAATTTATTAATCCATTCAAATCATGCAAAATCATCTTGCGAAATATTTAACGATAAAAGTTAGTTACATGGTAAAAAGGATTGGAGATGATACATTATTAAATTTAACGCTAGCATCATTTGATTCTCACTGTGTTGAATATTAATTTGTATTAAAACAAAACTTATAAGTAGGATTATAGACACCGAAAAATGCAGAGATTGTGATCGTTTTATTTGATTTATTCGGCTGAAAATAACTTTATATAAATCTGAACGATCACTCTGCATGTCCACAACCTTTCGTGAAGGGTTGCAGATAGACATGTTTTCTTCGAATATAAGTTATGTACTTCTAT
>Ga0209700_100695_pt1 | contig 66257 bp, 30 predicted proteins | sample SiratroredBW_FD_187528 | JGI IMG/M metagenome (GOLD analysis project Ga0209700, IMG submission 187528) | Root nodule microbial communities of legume samples collected from California, USA - Siratro red BW (SPAdes) (version 2) | ecosystem: Host-associated > Plants > Roots > Nodule | place: USA... | reverse complement strand
ATAACACTATTCTGCTGAAAAAAAAAAAGGAAAGGAACTTAACGCAGAAAGTTGGTTTAGCCTAGAGTACATTTGTATGTATAATTTTCAAAAAGGTCGAATTTAATTTGACTCATATTTAAAAAAATTATACTTTATCTAATCTAATCCGGCTCGAATTTGAATTAGTAGTGAACCGGATTAATTCATAAGTTTAATCTATTTTGATATTAAAATCTAACACTATTTATTAATTAGCTATGGATTTTTAGTTGATGTTAAATGTTAATTTCTTATAGTATAATTAGTTGAAAGAGATTATAGATTACTATGCTATTAACATGATTTTCAGTGACTTTTTAACCCAATTAGCACTTTTTTATTATTTATTTCTTTCAATAACACTTTTTATTTGACATTTTACTATCTAATTAGTACCTTTTTAGTTTTTATTTCCTTATCTTTTATTTTTTATTTTCCTCAATGGTACTTTTTATACTTTAATTTCTAAAATAGCACTCTTTGTTTTCTACAATAGCATTTTTTTAATAGTTATTAAAAATTGTGACTATTAGTTAATTAAAATTAAGATAAAAAATAATATAAAAATAATTAAATTCAAATTAAAAAAATAATACCAAGAAAATAAAATTAAATATTTTATAGGTTTTTAAACTAATTAATTATAATAGGAAAAAATGATAAATTATTTATTTTATATTTTATAATAAATTTAAATTTGGCATAATAAATTATAATAATTTTGTGATTGTACTTTTATATTAAAATTGATATTGGAAGAAAAATTATAATAAATTATAAAACTATTATTTTAATTAAAATTTGTATTTCTAGTTTGTTTAAAAAATATCTAAATAATTAATGACAAAAATCAAATAAAAATTTGATAAAGATAAAATTTGATTTTTGATAAAGATGATTTTTTTATTTTTGATAAAGATAGAATTTGATTTTTGATAGAGATAAAATTTGATATTTTATTAGAGATATCATTTGATTTTTTATAAAGATAAAATTTGATTTTCGATAAAGATGTAATTGAATTTTTGATAAAGATAAAAATTGAGTTTTGATAAACATAAAATTTTTGTTTCATTTCATATATTAATTAAAGAATAAAAAATAAAAAACAAAAAACAAAAGAATGGTGTTTAAAGAATTAAAGAATAAAGAGTGCTATTGAGAAAAATACAAAATAAAAAAGTGCTAATCGGGTAAGAAAGTTATTTTCAGTGACTTGTTTTACCTAATTAGCACATTTTTAGTTTTTATTTCTTTCAATAGCACCTTTTATTTTTAATTTTCCTCAATAGCACTCTTTATTCTTTAATTTCTAAAATAACACTTTTTTTTTGTAATAATTATTAAAAATTGTGATTATTAGTTTATTAAAACTAAGATAAAAAATAATGTAAAAATAATTAAATTCAAATTTAATAAAAAAAGAATACAAATAAAATAAAATAAAATATTTTATAGGTTTTTAAACTAATTAATTATAATAGGAAAAAATGATAAATTATTTATTTTATATTTTATAATAAATTTAAATTTGGCATAATATATTATATTAAAATAAATTATAATAATTTTGTGATTGCATTTTTATATTAAAATTGATATTGGAAGAAAAAATTATAAAATTGTTATTTTAATTAAAATTTTTATTTTTAGTTTGTTTAAAAAATATCTAAATAATTATTGGCAAAAATCAATAAATATTTGGTAAAGATAAATTTTTGATTTTTGATTAAGGTAAATTTTGATTTTTGATAAAGATAGAATTTGATTTTTGATAGAGATAAAATTTGATATTTTATTAATGATATCATTTGATTTTTTATAAAGACAAAATTTGATTTTCGATAAAGATATAATTAATTTTTTGATAAAGATAAAATTTGAGTTTGATAAACATAAAATTTATGTTTCATTTCACACAAAATATTTCGTGTACAATTAACTAAATTATTTTGTGAATATATGATTTTAATTTATTTTTCTCTTTATGGTCAACCTGTACTGCATCATTTCAATAATTAACAATTTTTAAGTAATAAACATAACATTTAAAAACAATTCATAAATAAATTAAATTTTATTTAAAATTTTTAAACCATTTAATTAATATTTATTTACAAAAATATTTTAACAATTTTATTTTATTTTTGCTATTAATTATTTAGATATATTTTTAACAAATGAAAAATACAAATTTTAATTCAAATAAAAATTTTATAATTTATTATAAACTTTTCTTTCAATATCAATTTTTAATACTAAAATACAACCACTAAATTATTATAACAAAATACAATCACAAAATCATAAAAAAAAATAAAATAATAATAATCATAATTAATATAATAACTGTACATTAATTAAAAATTAAAAATTAAAAATAAAAAAAAAACTAAAGATTGTTGTTTAAGAAATTAAAGAATAAAAAATGTTATTAAAAGAAATAAAATAATACTATTAAGGGAAATAAAAAATAAAAAAGTACTAATTGATTAAAAAAAGTTATTTTCAGTTTGAATAAAGTCAATCCATAAGTGATTAATCAACCAAGAATAATGTAAAATCACTTCCAATTAGGTTAACTCAAACAATAATGTGAGCAAACTTTCTCAATATTTGTTATTTTTATATTTATCTTTTGTGTATTTTGTGTAAAATATAATATTTTTTTGTGTATTTAAATATAAGAGCAAAACGTGCTTTTGTACAGGAGGTGATGGTGAAGGTTCAAAAGTAGTTGTATAGATAGAATAGATGCGTTTACGACTTCTCCAACTCAATGCACCAAACGGTGAACAAATCCACGGTGCCGTCACACACTACTTGTTCGCCGCAAAAGCCAAACGCTGTTTCGTAAAACATAAAAAGCCGTTTTATCGGACTCTGTCTGTTTTCCCTCCCAAACACTCCCTGTTTCCTCCATTCCATTTTCATCATTTCGTTAACATTCTTTCGTCGGTGACGGTGAGTTTCATCAATCATTTTGTTCTCCACGCACTCTCTCTCTCTATATATACATAGTTTCAGAAGAACAAAGTGAACTTAGAAGATCATATACTACTTGATTGTTTCAGGTTTATTGATGGAAGAACGGTGGAGGTTCATCACTTGGTTGAAGCTGTTACGAGTGCTTGTGGTGTTGGTGTCTATGCTATTCTCGTTCACCATGGAACCTGTTCGGTGTTCCACTTTCAACTCAGAAGGTGACTCTAAATCTGAATGCACTATTTCCCTAATCATTGCTAATGTTGTCTCTTAAGGTTGTTGCATGTTTTTTTTAATGTTTGTTTCCGAGATTCATCAGATGGGTTTTGGATTGAGAAGTACATTTTTTAGGTTAAATACTTTTTCTCTTTCCATTTTTTCCTTTTACAGTCTGTTTCTTTTAGGTTTAAATGGAGAAATCATTAGAAGGTCCTCTGTATAAGCTCTTGATATTATATATATTGTCATAACTGTCTAATGTTTCTCTTTGAAGTATTTTTTAAGATCAAATTATATTTTTGCCTGTTTTTTATATTAAAATGTTAATTTTTAGGTGATGTAATATGACTAACTTGAGTTAACAGAAATATTTTAATGGATAAAATGAAGATTTTTTTTTTTTAACTTTTGAGAATAAATTTAAAAAATGAAAAACCGAATTAAGATTAAAGATCCGTGTAAATTAAGAAAAATAGTTTGTGCAGAAGTTTTTTACATGGCTAATCAGTTTAAAAAAGTTGTTACTTTTTATAGTAATTGTTTTAAGAGTTAGACTTACACATACTAGAAAATTTTAATTTGGAATAGTTTCAAAAACTACAAGAACGGCTTTCAAATAGTCTACTTTTTGAAGAAACTAAGGAAAAATAAATTCATATACTGAAGATATGTGCAGGGTTGGCTCTGCAAAAGATGAGGGAGAAAGTGGTGAGGGATCCGCTGGGTGGTTTATGGAGTTGGAATCGAGGAGTGGTTGATCACTGTTCCTGGTTTGGAGTAGAGTGCTCCCATGGCAATGTTGTATCCTTGTATGCAACCTCTTACCTTTCTCTTCCTATCAATTTGCTTTTCACCTTTTCCAAACTCTTTATTCATCTGCAAGATTTATGGACATGGTCACTTTTTTTAGGTGTTTTTGTTATTGTTCTCTAATTTAAAATTGTATTTGGATAACTTATTAAAACTCTAATATTGATTAGAGGACAATGAAAAACATGGCAAGAAGATTATGTCTGAAACAAAGCTTCATACGCAAGTTGAATTTAAATTTTAGAAAAATACTTTGATTTTTTATTTTTTACCGTACTTTCTAAGAAAATTCATGCTGTAGTAATTTAATCGGTGACGTTTATACTCAAGTATGTTATAGTTACTCTTAGAAACAAGATATTATTGGTTAGGTTAATCTACAATATAGTGTTAGTTTTTATTTTTGAAATATACGTAAAAACTTATAAATATATTATAAGTAGGTGATAAAACTATTTCTATGATATTTTTGAAATTTAATATATTTATAATCTACTTTCATAAACATATTATTTTAATATTTTGAGTTAGTGGTGGTGGTTTCAATCTCTTAAATAAGTTAGATTCGGATCTTATAACTTTTTTTTTTCCGAATCTACCCAACAATATAAATAACTTAAAAAACAGAGATATAAAGGTAATAAAGTAGAATATGAAAAAAAATCTTATTTTTTTAGAATTTAAAACTTTAAACAATTAAAATATTCTCATAACTTTTTTTAAAAAAATATTTTTTATTTAAAAAAAGTCAGTTATTCTCTTACAATTCTTCATTTAAAGAGAAAGATAAATAATATTCACCATTGAAATATATCTTTGCTGATCAATTTCTATTGTGCGAAAACTTACTAAAATTAGCCACACTTATAACGAATTAAGTGGCTATAGAAATATGCATTTTTATTTTAAGTATACCTGCATCAACAGTTATTCATCTCGCAGGAACTTGAAAGATCTATGTCTCCACGGAACACTAGCACCTGAAATTGGAAAGCTAGTTCACATAAAATCGATGTAAGAACATATGTACCTGCCAAAATTAACTATGACTAAATATTAGGAATATTTCAACAATCCTTGTAATCACTATGCAGTATTTTGCGCAACAACTATTTCCATGGAAAAATCCCTAAGGAAATACTACAATTAGAGGAGCTAGAAGTTCTTGACTTAGGACATAACAACTTCAGTGGACCATTTCCATCTGAAGAACTTGGCAGCAATTCATCTTTGATTACCCTGTAAGTTGAAACTTTCATGCAAAAAATATATATTTTATTTATGTATATCTTTTCTGAACTGATAAATTATCAAATTTGTACTGCAGTTTATTGGACAACAATGACCATCTAGAGACATTTTCTGAAATTAATGGACATGAAAAACAACTTACTGGTGCTACCTCTAGAGAAGCATGTGTTACCAAATCAAATATCAGGTAAGCTAGCAATCAGAAAATGTTGCAGATTTTGGCTTCAACAAGACTAGTCCTGTGCCAGTGGCTGAATTAAACTTTGCTTTTGCTTTACATAGCTTCTATATAAAGCATGGATTTTATATATGATTGTTTTCTTTTCTTGTAAGTCTAATATAGTGATGCTTAGGTGCCATCATCAAGTGTTGGATACTTGAAGATGCATAAGATTATGTTTAAAATTGCCTGCTTGTGACAGGCATATTGGCCAACATGGGGACACAGCACACATAAGGAAACTTCTCCAAGCAGCAAATGGTGCTGAGAGGGGTGATGATGACAAAGACACTCTTTCACCATCACCTTTGCCCTCTACACTATCACCACTTTCAGAGCCTTTCTCACCATCACCATCAGAGACTCCCTCAGATTCTCCAGAACTATCCCCCTCACCATCTCCATCTCCCTCCAGTTTCTTTTTCTCACTTTCACCCTCACCTTCACCTGTGGCTGCACCACGAACTCCAGACATATCACCTCCAGCAGATCCACCTGTGCTTGTGACCACACCTCCACAGTCCAATTGGGTTTCAATGCCTTCTCCTGCTTCATCTGCAAACACTTCAAACACAAACCACCACAATGTGATTATATGGTCCACAGTTGGTGGCTTCTCCTTGATTTTGGTGTCAGCCATTGTTTTTCTTTGCTTCAGAAGTAACAAGGTTGTCACTGTAAAACCTTGGGCCACAGGGTTGAGTGGCCAGCTTCAGAAAGCATTTTTAACAGGTAATCGCTGCTCATATTTACTTCACTTACGTCATTGACTAGCTCAGCCAAAGATTTCAAACTGAAAAATGCATGTTAACTAGTAACAATAAAGTTTATGTTCTAGTATTCATATCCTTTGCAACTACTTTGTTATTTGAAATGGCGTACTCATTGAGCATGTATTGATTCAGGTGTTCCAAGTCTGAAAAGAACAGAACTCGAAGTAGCTTGTGAGTATTTCAGCAACATTATTGGTTCACTGCCTGGTGGGACTATTTATAAGGGGACTCTCTCCAGTGGAGTTGAGATAGCTGTAGTATCCTCTGCAGTGACTTCATCCCAAAACTGGTCCAAAAATCTGGAAACTCAATTCCGAAAGAAGGTATGCGGGCAACAAAGGTAGAAAATGTGCCACACTTGCCTGGTTTTATTTCTGAACCTTTTCCTTTTCATGATTGATTCCAGATAGCGATGTTGTCAAGAGTTAACCACAAAAATTTTGTGAATCTAATTGGATATTGTGAAGAGAATAAGCCATTCACAAGGATGATGGTTTTTGAGTATGCTCCAAATGGAACTCTATTTGAGCATCTACACGGTGAGTGATGTTTTCTTCAAAATTTACTTGCATGGTTATATAAATGAGCATGTGCTTTAAGAATCATTGCAACCTAACATGCATCTTTTATGCTGTATCCTTTTCATATTACTTGATACATTGTAAGAAGTTATTAACATGGCTTTGATCACCAATTTCTTATTGATCAGTTCTATGACACATTGAAAGTTGAGTTTATGTTCCAGCAATTAGAATTGTGTTGATAGCCTTCATTCACGTCTTGCAGTTAGAGAAGCAGAAAGACTAGACTGGGGAATGAGAATAAGGATAGCTATGGGAATAGCTTACTGTCTGGAGCACATGCATCAGCTGACACCACCCATTGCCTATAAAAACATACTATCTTCCTCTATATATCTGACTGAAGATTATGCTGCTAAATTATCAGACTTTAGTTTCTGGACTGACATAGTCTCTACAAAGAAGGGTTCTGAAGCAGCACAGCTCTTAGAAAGAGCTCCAGAGTATATGAAGGCTAATGTTTACAGCTTTGGAGTACTATTGTTTGAATTGATTACAGGAAGAATTCCCTTTGCAGTGGAGAATGGCTTACTTGAAGATTGGGCAGCAGAATATATAAAGGGACAACCCTTGAGAGACGTGGTGGATTCAAACCTGAACTCTTTGCAAGCAAATGAAATCGAGAAATGGGAAGAAGTGATTAACAGTTGTGTAGATCCTGATCCAGAAAAGCGACCAACTATGAGGGAGGTTACTTCTAAGTTGAAGGAAATCACCACCATAGGACCTGATGGAGCAACTCCAAAAGCATCTCCTCTTTGGTGGGCAGAAATAGAAATTATGTCCACTGACTTAAGTTCTGACGTGAATCCATAACTCCAAATGAAAAACATATCTTTTTGGATAATAATCTCAGCAACAACTCTGAATTTCGAGTTCGATGCCATTTTTTAATTTTTATTTCCTCAGTTATGTTTTAGATTCTTGTTCTTTTGAAGCTAACTGAAGTAGGAGGGACAAAAGAAACAACTTTTGTCTTTGTAGAGCAATTTAATTTTGTAAGTAGTTAAGGAATCAATTTGTTTTAATGCATGTATAAATGAATTTTGCTTTTTCTCTAGTGTGAAAAGGCCAGGTACAAGATAACTATGTTAGTTTGTAATGAGAAAGAAACAAGTCCCACTTTTTTGTCATATGAAGACAAATTCAAGACGTCAAGGAGTTGCTTTTCTCTAGAGTATTATCCGTGGAAAATATTATAGGTATGCCACCTAAGATACGATAAGTACTATGGATCATGGATAATAACAAACCGATAAGATGGTTTCAATGGAACCTTTAGTATACACCCTCCCATTTGGTTTCTCACGTTCTTTCAAAAGGGACATGTGAATTTCCCTGTTGCAAGGTCTACTACTTTCAAAGAAGGAAAAAGTGATTATTCGTTCTTTCTTCCTCATTTGTCAAAAAAAGGTAGGAAACAAGTGGTGTATGAACCTCTTTAAACCCTGTAACAGTACAAGAGGATGTTTAAACAGTGAGACAAATTCTATAAATATGGCTCACAGAGATACATATCAAATCAACTGATTTACTATTCTGAAATTCCTGTGATTTACACCTGAATCATCCTCCCTATTCGATAATATAACACATAATAACTTAGTGTCATTTGTCCTTCTTTTTCTTCATCCATTCACATTGTATCGCCTCTTGGCTTTGTTTCCACATTCCATATCCTCCATCCGTTTTTATCTTTGTTGTGAGATGATTGTTCCGAGATTTCTGATGTAAAATATCAGTCATTTGGAAATTCTTCATTCCCCATCAGTTGTCTAATCAGGACCTCCACATTTTATCTTTCTGATGCTCACTTACAAAAGATTAAAAGTCCAACTTTCGTATCCTTCGATATAGATCAAGTGTGCCTGCATGGTTTGGGTCTAAGCAAAGAGCAGCCTGACAATCTCGTAGAGCAGATGATAGGTCCCCCATTGACTCATAAAATGCTGCTCGTAAGTGAAGCATTTGCATGTCAGGCTTGAATTTTATGGCCTTGGTGAGTTCTTCTACTGCTTCGGTTTCCTTTTGCTCATCCATCATCACTGGTCATACATGTGAGAAGGTTTGAAAAATACGTGAGGTTGGAAAATGGTAGGAATGGAAGAAACTGAATTTACTTATTTCTGTTTTCACTTTTCATGAATAGATTTTGAAATACCAAAGCAAGGACATTAGATAAATTGTTCTTTAGGACTTTAGATTCTATAAACTTGTTAATTTATTTTCATGCTAATATCCAAACTTCTTAAGTAGTAATCTAACTACAGATAATTAAATTGAATGTGGTTAACTTTTAGACTCAAATGACTGATAGGAGAGTGAGCAATGAGAGAAAGTACCTGCTGCTCTATATCTATATGGATAGGTTCTTAAAGGATCAAGTTGAGTTGCAACATCAAGATCAACCTTTGCCATCTCACGGTCACAGTATTCTGATCTTTTCTCATATGCTGAGGCATTGTTCTCTGCCTTCTCAATTAGCCTGGTCATCTCATCATATGCAGCCTTTCTTTGATTTTTCTGATGATAAACGCGTGCTAAACCTTGATGAGCTCTTGTGTGCCTAATTGCAAGTGCATTCTTGTAGCATTCTTTTGCAAGCTCTAGCTTACCACAATCCACATAAATACTCCCCAAGTTATTCAATGCCTGCAAAATATTGCTCAAGACAATCAAATAATTGCACAACACTCACTTCACTTGGAATAGAGACAGTGTTAGTATAAGAGATCACTGACTTGTCCTTTGCGAAGACCGTCTGAAGGACATTTAAGTGCTTCTTTTAGAAGCTGAATAACGTAGGAAGAAGATTCAGGATCCAGAGTTGCATCTGCCAACACATATGCTTTTAGAAAAAACGCTTCAAATGATCTCTGAATTGCAATGGATCTGTCAGCTCTCGCCAAAGCTTCTTCGCGATAGCCAGTGTCATATAGGATCCATCCTTCATAAATTAGCCTCTCTTCCATTGAGCTAGAGTGGTTTCTGGCCAACCGCAAGCTGCGCATTGCAGCCTTTTGACAGTTTAATCTGTGAATTTCATACATGTGAGGATTTCTCTCGACACATTACAAAATATAACTAATTTGACTATTGAAAATAGCTACATTGTAACCAAATTATGGACATTTCACATTGTAATGAGCTAGTCATCTTGAAACAATCAGATCAAACTCTAGTCCTAAGGATCCTTGAGAACATGACAAAGAGGAGATATTTATAGTCCAGTTATACATATACTAACCTCAATAGGAGTAGAGACTGACGAAACTCTAGAAGGCTCTTTCCAGGCTCATTCTCTAGCATCTGATGTATAATAGCCAAAGAACCAATATCATCTACACAAGACCATTGCTGGTATAACTGCATCCAACATTCAGCCTGACTCTTCTGCTGAACTCCACGGTTTAGAAGTTGGAGCAAGTATTCCCCTTTTATCTTCCCATGTGAAGTTATGTAATTTGGTTCAATGGTTAGCGTTGCCCGAATATCTCTCATTGCACTGTCATAATCCTCAAGTGCAACATTCAACCACGCTCTCAATTCTAGGCAATCAGGGGAGAGTTTAAATCCAATAAACTTATCTAGCTCTGTGATCCCTTCCTTTATCTGCTTCTCCTCCACCTTTGCCAGTGCTCTATATTTATATGGAAATGAAAGGGAGGGATCCAATTCTGTTGCAAGATCTAAATCAAAACTCTTCTCCTTTCCCATGTTGTACAGTGCACGCTCCTGATACATCCACCCAGCTGGTTTATACTCAAATATGAGAGAACTAATTAACTTATAGGCTGAATATGGTTGGCCTTGCTTGTACTTAGTTCTGGCCACCCCAGCCAATGAATAAACATGACCCTCCTGAACTGCTACCTCAAAACAGTGCTGAGCCTCTTTGTATTCTTTCCTTTCAAGCAATACACACCCCAATTGGTGAAATGCTAGGGCCTTCTGCCATTTTTCTGTAGCACAATCTCCCATTCTCTCCAGCAACATCACTGTTGTTTTAGACACCATGCTTTCCTCCATAGCCACCTGGCTCAGGAAGTAGTACAATAAGAAAGAGGCACACCCCACACTGGCTAACCTTTCCTGTGCCTCAGAGCTGCAAAGTATTTTTGCCACTTTTGGATTATACAGAGAATTTGGAAGCTCCCTGAGAAACACTTGTAAGCAAGCCACTACAAGAAGGTTGGCCCTCTCTTCCAATCCATACTCAATAAGCACCAATGCATCTTCAACATTCACAACAATTGAAGCCAAATGGGCATCACAGGCAGAACTCATCTCCTCACAACAAAACCTATCGGCAAAGGACAAAAGCTCCAAAACTGTCATTGGGCAGAAGAGGTCCAATCTTTTGACCCTGCTGTACAACTCCACCGCCCTCATTCCCTTTGGACATATCCCATTTCCCGAGAAATCAATCTTGCTCATTTTGGACTCAGCAAAGCCACCATAGAGCATAGCATTAAAAGGTTCTGAAAGAGCAGCTATCCTGCATCTGACACAACTGATTTCTTCACTCCCAACACAAAACAAAACATCACTTTCCTCATCTGACTCACACACACTCTCAGTACAGGTTTCCTGATTTAGCTCTTGTTGACACTGGCAGTGATCACTCACTGAACAAGGACGAAATCCGGGTTCCAAATTCTTCTTTGGACATTCTAGAACATAACCACCACAATCCATTGAACACAGACCAGCAAGCTCATCATCCCTCCTCTCAAACCTCAACCATGCAGATAGCACAACCTTGGAGAGCACATCCTCGGCATTTTGGCGTGCTGTCCTGAGACATCTTCTAAGTATTTTCTGATCACCAAGGCCGCGCAAGAGAGAGCACTGTTCCACACACATTACTGCTTTGTTGGACTGCGAACAAAAGTCCATGCGCTGATAGAACTCTGATAAGGTCTCCACAAGATTTATGGGCTTGAAGTGAGGTTCTATGGATGGTTCAATGGTGTCGGTGGAAGGGAGGTGAAGAGGGACCAGGTTTGCAAATAATGAGGTTGAGTTGTTGTTGGTGCCGGATTTGGTTTTTGACCATGATGGTATTAAGCTCCGGTTCCTGTTAAGGTTGTTGTGAGGTTTGGTTTTGCTGCTATTACCACATATTGTTTCCGAGCCTTTGTTGCTATTGCCGCCGTTTGTTTCTGATGAAGTAGAACTGACAGCATGAACTTGAATGCTCTTGAAACGTTCGGTGAGCTTGAGCCCCCGCATCTCTGATACCTTGGTTTTCAACCCCTTTAGCTCAAGTTCTGAGCTTTGAACGAACACAAACATGGGGTGCGATCCTTTAAGTGAAGGAACTTCATTTTGCTATTTTGTAATTTTGTACTTGCAGGCTTGGAGCAACATAAAGAGAGAGGTGAGTTTGTAGGTTACAGGGGCTACAGAATTTTAGGCTCCAAGAAGAAAAGGAATGGTATTTGTTGATGGTAGAAGGGTGATGATGAAGAGCAATGGCCTAAACTGAATTTGGCATCTCCTTTTTTTCTAAAAAGGAGTGGAATTTTCTGGCTTTGTATAATGTATGCTTTTAGAATCAGAATAGGACTCAACACACTGAATGAATGACAATGTTGGTGTCTTTGTGGTGTAAATAAACAGTTAGCAATAGCAGTTCAATTTCTAGGTGTGATCAGGTGAAGCTGCTATGCTCAAACCAGTGCCATTAACTGACTCCACTTGTGACTTCACAGAGAGAGAGAGAGAGAGAGAATCACACAATTACAGATCCTTGAGAAGAACCACTCCAATTTGGGACACCAGCATGCTAATCTGGTCAACTGGTTCCATGATCATTTTTCCTTTTCTTTTCTTTTTGTTGTATTAAAAAAGTAGGACACAGAGTCACAGATTATTTATTTATTCCACCACCAAAGTGAATCCTACCTTAATGATGAACAGATTTATTCTTTATTACCTACACACCTTTACCTTAATTTATCATTGTTGTCCAAATATTCGGATTGAGATGGAATTGCATGCCAAGCAAAGTGCATAATAAGGTGGAGTGAGTTGTGTAACCAATCCAATTATTATTTTTATGTTAGGTGGTCTTGTCAACACCAAACATGCATTCAAAACATAATTGTAGCAACAATAATAATAATCATAATAGAAAAAAAAAACTGAAATTTCACATACCCATTCTCTAATCTAATGACGATAATCACTATGAATTATTTTGTCTATATTGGTTGAATGTCCAATTCATGTGTGGTTCTTTCTTTGTTTTCCCATGAGAAAGATATAAGGTGATTGAGGAACCACATTTCCTTTTGGGGCCTCAATATTCTATTGTATATTCTTTGTACAACACATGATCCAATTACGATGCATAACATATAATATTATGTGTTGGAAATAATTAAAAAGGTCCACCACATCTCCACGGCACATGAATTTGGAGGATGTGATTGGCCACGTCTAAATAAATTAAGAGGTAAAAAACATCAAATCTGAATGTATAAGCCACTGGTGCTACTCTTGGGGCACCTAATTATTGATGGGTGAGGAAGATGGTGATTTAGGAACACCCTTTTGCAAAATATATATTTAACTTTCGACCATTAAGTATGATGGTTCTTTGGCATAGAGATTCTAGCAATAATTGTATGTATGTGTATATATGATGCATGTACAAAAGAATAATATCTGCACGTCAACACAAGTAGAGTATATTTACTATATTTGTACAGGTGTCTTTCATTATCTTCATAATGTGTTTGATTCTTACTGTTAAGTTATTCATAGCTGGTCCGATTAGATTGTCATTCCAGCTTTCTCTAATTTTTTGTCTTAATTTTTCAAGAAGTTTTAGGAACAGTTTTTCATCTAAGGATTTATCCATAAATCCTCCGGCAGTTGCGGGTATATACGATGCATGTACAAAAGAATAATATCTGCACGTCAACACAAGTAGGAGTATATTTACTCATTTCAAGAGAACAAAATGACAAGAAAAACTGTCACACACCATTAGAATCACCATGTGACACAACTGAAGCATGTTCTTCTCCAGTGTTGCCCCCACAAAGATAACTCAAAAGCAAATTGTGGAAAATGACTCAATTGACTTTTATAAAAAGTTGTACTAACAAAATCTGAATATCTTTCTCACACTCCCTCATGCATTGTATTGAATGATTCTTTAGCACAGTTAAGCTTCTATATATAAATAAAAAAAACTTTATTAAATAAAAAATTTAAGTAAAAGCAGAAATAATCAAATATCATCGTTATACCTCAGACATTTTACTTATCTCTTCTGTTAAAAATCATATCATTTTATCTTATTACAATTAGAAAAAACAGTTCATGTTTATAAAAACAAAAAAAGAAGTGAATCACTTTCCATAAACAATTCCTCAAATCTATGCAAATCTGGATAGTTGCTAGTTCCTGTGTGGCACGATAATTTTTGTGGCACAGAACTCAAGTCTTTTTGTTTGCAGCCCCTCTTGGTCAATGCTTTTTGACAGTATCTTAGCTTTTGACACAACTTGGAAAATTCATGGTTATGTGTGTTCAGATTACAAAAGTAAGAGTTAAAGAAAAGAGGCTAAGCATGCGTCTAGTATTATAACTTACATTAACATTTTATTATAAAGCAAAATTGGAGCAGGATTTATCATTTTTTTTTTGTGTAACTAATCTGAGTCAATAATGATTTATTTTGTAGCTTCTTTTGTTCTAAGTGGAGAGATTAAGAGTATTTACAGATGAGTAAAAATGTGGAGAAAAAAATTATTTTCATCACTCACCAAACTTTTCTTACATTTTATTTCCATCTTAATTCTCTTTTGATGTATCTATCTATTTTTCATCATTGTATTTTTAGCAGAAAAAACCTCTTTCTATTTTTCTTATTTTTCTAAGTATAGAAGTTGCTGAAGCTAGCCTCTGCTTAGGTGAGAATCACATAGTCTGCAGAGACAGGAACAGTAGATGCCAAATTTAAAGATTGGTGAATAACTAATAAATAGCCATTAACAAATTAACACCACTAATATTTTTTTGTCTTTTTGTTGTTTTGCCAAGAAAATGAACACGTAGTACATGATCACGTGATGATAATAAACAAGTGGACTCATGATTCAATCAGATCATAGTTATAGCTTCTTGGTTTGATGAATGGACTTTCAATTCATTAATTTCATCACACCTTTGATGTGTCAGTGTTTGCTTCTCAGTAGTAATGGCATGATGACATATTTCTTGGTTTTCATTTATTCCCAAAACTCTATGATGAGATAGTTCAGTGCAAAACAAATTTTATTTATCACTGTTTTTATTATTTTGAGAATAAAAGAAGAATATTTATAAAAATTGGTTATGTATATATATATTTTCAGGAGAAGTACCTTTGTACTTCAATTATCCTTGCCTTTGAACATAAATTTTGACTGTACATATATATTACTGAAACTTCAAATCTCAATTAAGCTACATTTAAAACATTCAAGAAACTAAATATGAAGATTGCATGTGCAATAAGAAAAAGAACTAATAATGGAAGAAGTGTGATTGAAATAATTGAAGTGGAGTGGTAAGGTAGAAATCAATGTCAAAGTAAATGCTGCAAGTCAGGTGTGGAATCAAATAGTAGAATACAGTTGAGTTAACAGGACTTTGCACCAAATTAAAATTGTCTCTTCAATGCTTTTATTAGAAAGTTGCAGCAAGTTTGCTTTTCTTCTTCCTTCATAAAAGAAAACACAATTTGATGGAGCAACACATTTTTTTCTAAAAGCATAAATAGACAAGCAATGATAGTTGCATGAGAAAAAAGGTCACATGTCAGATAACAAGGCTTTTATAAAATAACATAATTTTTGGTTGTAGCACCACCTTGTTGAAGAATATCAAAGTCTTCATCTTTTTTGTTTTTTTTTCCAAAGCTAAGCTTCAATTTCAATAACAACAATTTCTTTACCCTCGAACAAACCAATAGCTTGATCAGTTTGTAAACAGTAATTAATGTGATATTTTTTTTTTCTTAGCCAACAAAGTATTAGTGCACTGAGATAATTCAATGGGAGAAAATTGTTAGAGTTTTTATTTTTAATTTAAGTTATTTAAATGGTGGGGAATTTTTCACAAAAAGATCATATAAAAGTTAGAAAGAAAGGAAATAAACGACGTTGCGTGTGTTTTAGAGAGTAAAAATGAAAAGTGAACCAAAACCATACACACACTGTGTCTTATAAAAACTTTGCTTTCTCTGATGAAACGTAATTAGAATTCATTTAAATTGACTATAACACGAATTTACCTAAAAAAGTGAACAAGGTTTCAACAAATTTAAATCCAGAATCAGAGAAAACAAAGTGTTCTTGCTTGAAAACCAACATTAAAGTGAACAAGGCACGAGACAACTCACTTGTAACAAACTTTAAAATGGACAAAAGCAATCTTATATATTTTTTTCATTTCTTAAAACTTCAATTTTCTTAAAAATCAATTAAACTAAAAATACACTCTGTCACCTTCATCTTGCTTGGACACCAATCCACGATGATCAAGGGGCAATTACTTTCTGCATTTCCACATTTTTCTCCTACACCCCCAATGTTCTAAAATACCTATTTTGTCTATGATTTATGTTTCTTGCCATTTTTTGTGTTTCTTTTTAGTTGATAATGTTATGATGTACAGTTCAAAATACAACATTTATTTATTTTTAACTTTTTAATTGTATAATTTAAATATTTTTATCATTTAATTTAAAATCTTCTCCATTAAACCACGTTAAATAATATTTTTAATATTTCTCATAGTGTATAGAGGTGTAGGAAACAAAATATAGTTAAAAAAAATGCCTAATTAAGGAGGTGCCTCTTAGTCCCCAAAGCCCATTGGAGAAAAAAAAAAAAAGATACACATCCATTATTAATTGGTCAGTTCTTATTTCTTTTTTTTAATAAACTTTTGTCAATGTATTTTTCACATTCTGAATCTTATTCTAAAATAAATAAAAGGGTGACCTAAGAAATTAATGAAATTAAAGAAGGAATTCCCCCACATACATATGTGTTTTTGCTTCCTGCACCATCAATTTCTGTCTGTACTCCCATAATTTTCGAAATACCAATTTTGGCCTTGAGAGTTTTATTTGAAAGCCATGACATCCATGGAAGACATGGTGGTGCTGGCTGGTGGTTGAAATGGTGAAGATGAGTCTATTGGATTTCGAAATCCGGGAAAAGGCTTCCAAAACAAGTAACCTATAATTTTGTCGAACACTGAATACTTTTTGGAATTGGTGGGCGATTTTCCGGATAACACATTCCAGAATAGTGTGGGTGGTTGTCATCGCATTTCAGAATAGTTTTTCTGAAACCCAATTTAGTTCATTCTAAAAATCACGTTCTGGAAGCAATGCACAAGGGTTTGGAATGGAAAGTTCACAATATTTTTGGAAGCCTTCATCTGTAAGGTTATGGGATTATATGTCTTCCAACAAGTGTGTTCTAGAATATTTAATTTCTAGAAAGAGAAATCATGATGGTAATTGAGTTTTATAAAATAGTAATCTTGGAATTGGGTTTTCATTCCAAAAACCGTATTTAGAATATAAAATTATAATTCTTTAGGAGTATATCATCTGAATATATCCATATTTCTAAAAGACATGTATAGGCAAGTGTAACTATTTATATATATTTATATATGTCCAACCTAATATACTTTGAAAATAAGGAGATATATTCAAATAATTGAGTTTTTTTTTATTCATCATACGAGGTAAATTGAATTCCATTTAATATGATATTATCTAACTGAAATCACACAACGACAAGTCTTGCAACTTTATATTGCATGCATTAGGGGTATCTTTTGTATAATCAACAGACGTTTGTTTAATCTTATGGTTGGGAAGTTCTCATAAATTCATACCTACATAATGTAATGTTCAACACAATCAATGTTTTATATAATATATTATGCATTTAAAATAGTGTGATTGATATCAAATAATAAAACATGGAAACCCAAAAATCATTTATAAAATCATAACGAAACTATAATGAGTTATGATAGAATCATTGTGATAAAAAGAAATAAAATATATACATATAAATAATTTAAAAAAGAAATATAAAAAATAATTGTAATTGTCACTAACAACGAGCGAGCAAGAAAGAAAGAGAGATTATGAATGCTATTAGGTTAAATAAAATATGTGCTACACACATATTTTGAATTGGATCCATAAGGTCCACACTTTACCAAATTTAAAATCTAAAAGAAATGTTATTGCACAACACATTAGGGTTTTCACAACATATCCTCCTCTGTTGTGTTATTGCACAACACAACTTCCTTCAATTTATCGTCGCACAATTTTGTTTTTCGACGGTCGTGCTGCCATTACTGCTGCACACATTAAGATTTCTCTCCATTTCTATTTAGAGCTAGCATCCCATGATGTAAAAGCAGCTGTCATGGGTCGTCATGAGAAACTCACATAACCACTGTCATGTTGTGGCAGCAAGTTGAAACTAATTTCCACTATGGCATTGTCATAATCGATTTGTGGTAACATTGATTTAAAAGAAAAGTAATAATGTTTCAAATCATAAAAATGCATTGAAACTAATATACAACAAAGTTGCATACCTTGCTAACCGCTTTATATTTGCATAACTTGCATCTCCTAACTACTCGTACATGTGGATCAAAGCAACTGTCACCCACATATATCCTTCAGATAGGTGCAAAATCTACAAATAGACCCTAGGTATGAAACACTAACTAAATTTTTATCTGTGAATATCATGCAACTCACCAAGTACAACAGATAAGCTTGAACAATAGCCATGAGTTTATATCCTTCTCAACCAGCTAAAAACATACGTGATCACCCCTATAATGTCTAGCTCCTGAAGTAGTTGCAACACGATGAACACAGAGGGTCTTTACCGACAACTTCATACCTTCAATGACATATAAAGTGACATACGTATAGAATTGTTTGATGATGGGCAAGTGCATCAAATTTGACACATCATCTAATGTGATGGTCAACTCACAAATAGATAGATGAAATGAATTTGTATCAAGATATCACTGTCTACAAAGGTAGACAACAATCCTTTGTTTGAAGTGTCGTAGCTAGCACGAACAAGTCCATATAAGCTTAATAACTCAACCATAGCTTCTATTCATTTATGTGACTCTCTTATTCATTTTGTTGCCATGTGAAACCAATTTCATATACCAAAATCTTACAATTACCAATTAATATCAATTTATCATTTCTAATGCATAACACATTAATTTAAATGTATATATTTAAACATTATTTTTATCATTCTATTCTATATTTGTCAAGTAACATGTTTCTCATAACTCGCAAACATTATCTTTAACAAGTTTCATCATTCACTTCAAGGATATCCTTAACTATAATATTTTTTTTTTGCAATGTGATATTCAATAATGTTATTAGAATCAACAATGTGATATTCTAGCTCTCTTGTCTAATAAATGTAGTTGCACATACGATTGAGAACCATCTCCTCTAGCTCTAACCATTTTCTATACATATATATCAACTGAAAACCTAATAAAAAAAATATAAACATAGCCATACTGAATGAAATGAAAAATCCTAAAAAAAACAACTCACAAGACATATTTCCAAAAGAAACAATTCGGTAAAGTTATTCAAAAATATGTTTTGAACTCCTTATTTTGGAAACGTATTTCAGAAACCATATTATGAAAGTCTTTCCAACGTACACAACTCTCCCCACTTCAAAATTTCAATCTAGGAATATTATGGAACAACGTTCTGGAAAGAAAAAAAATTAACCTACGTGAACAAAAATCATTTGTATCAATGGCAATGCAGCAAGTACAAAAACAAAATGGAATGCGACCAAAAAGGGGACAAAAAGGGAAGCAGGAGTGAGGGACAGGCGGAAGGAAATGAACTCCAGGGAAGGAGGGAGAGAAAATTGTAAGATTTAATTAAAAACTCATGAGGGCATCCTGGTCATTTCACCCTGTTGACGGATGAAGTTCGAAAAGATGGAGATGCAGGAAGAAAAAACCACATATATGACCTGCACTAGAGCCCAAAACCTATTCCATCTACCTACATGGACTGTTATTCTCACGGGTCACCTTTTTTCTCTTTTTCCGATATCTTCAATAGAAACATATTTCAATCATGCATCTTAACAAAATTTTGTGGAGATGCTCCGCAAAAACATATCTGCCTTATATATGTTAACAATATTTTTCTGAAATACTATAAAATACATTTTTTTATATGACCATTATGGTTATACATAAACTTTTGCTATGTATTGAGAAGTGATAATAGAGAAAACTGTGGTGAAAATAACATACCCAGCAAGGCCCAAGACGTATCATTAGACAAAGATGTATGGGCACTTTCTTCCTGCACCCATTAATTACTTTCTGCACAGAGGAAAGGACACCAGTGCCCTCTAAATTAATATAAAAGAGGTTAGGATTTTGGACAACGGTTTGGTTCGTCAGAGGTGATGTGATTGTTAATCAGAGGTAGTGGAGTGTTGTCGGCATTGGTGGTTGGTTCCCTGTTTCATTTGGATGTCCTCTAATTACAAGTTCTGAAATTTGATTTTGATTTCAGGTTGAATTTTGGTGTGAAAGCTTTGCTTTCGTTAGCAGGGTGTTTGGTGTTGTTGGGATTGGGAAGTAACGGTGTAGCCATCTAGGGTGGTCTGTAGTATGTGACATCATTGTGTGTAAGGTGCAAGTGCGAAGCTTGCTATTTTTGTTTTTGAATGAAGATTCAGGAAATCTTACAGAATTTCATTTTCAGAGGAGCATTTGTGGGCACAAATACTTGAGTTACGGGAAAGTAATTCTAGAAAATATTTCCGAAATGAGTTTCTACAACATATTTATGAAAAGAAGATTCCGAAACTCAAATTAAACTTCTAACAGCAATATTTTAAAATTGATTTTTACACTTTCAAAATTCATTCCGAAATGCTAATTTTGCACGCCACTTGTATACCCAAAATTTATTCTAAAATGTCAATTCCCAAAGTATTTTTACACCCAAGGATAGAAGTGGGGGTGCAGGAAGCAATTGTATTGTACATGTCCAACTAACAGCCGAAAGCCCATTATTACACAAAGATACAGACATGTGTCCAATTAACAAAGCCTAAAAGCCTATGACCCAGACGTCTATTAAAAGAAAAGAAAATGAGAAATTAAGGGGAAAAAAACAACTTACTGTTCCAAATTTCTGAAAATAAAAACTATTTTCGAATTTTTATTTTTAATGAATTAGTCAGACAAAAAGACAACTAACTGGTAAAATGGTATCCTTATTTATTTCACTAATCTAATATCAATATTTTTGACCTATACGTATAGGTCAAATGTCAAATATCATCTAAAACATTTATATCCACAAAACTTAAAAAAAAAACATATAAGCATGTATGATATAAAAATATTCTCTATAAATCAAATAAGAAAATGTTTTCTATATGAATTATTTTTAAAATAGCGAGATTCATACTTTTATTCATATGATAATTATTTATAACTTTTACTTACACTGTCTACAAATATATATATATATATAATTTTAGTTTAATTTGCACAATTACAATTATATATTTATTATATTACAAATTGTTCTACATCTCTAGTTCCTCATTTCCCTGTAAAATCAATTTTCTCTTAGATAATGCAGCAGATTTGTTAACGACCAATGTTTTCTTTCAAAATTAGTAATTTCTTAACATTATTTGTACCTATATACTAATTTCATCATAACATTAATATATATATATATATATATATATATGATCAAAGGAAAATAAACTAAATATGACCAAATATTCCCATTATAACAAGTCTCAAACAAAAGTAGCATATTCTTCAATAAGGAAAGTTGAGAAACCATTATTGGAAAGAAAAAATCCAAACGAATAAATCAAATTCCTAAACCACCGCTGGAAATAACAAATACCATACTTCTAAAGATTAAAAAGGAATTATATAGATATCAAATTCCTCAGAGGTTCTAAGAAATACAAAATTCATTCCTAATCAGCACAAACTTGTAATCAGTACAAGTAAATTAAATCATAAAAAGAAAACATTAATCAAGATAAGATCACCATAAAAGAAATTGCACCAGAAGGTGCTGCATTTCAACAATGAACTATGGTTGGTTCAATAACATGATCCATTATAAGTAAAGACAAAAATGAAAGAAGATATGACAGTGACGGCTTCAATACCGAACTGTCTTTGATACTAAACGTGTATGTTTCTGAAGAAAATGAAAACAAATGTTATATCTGTTTGCCGTGTGCACATTCATACAAGCCACGACATACATGTGGAAACGGTGTCTCAGAGAAGCTTCCGTGCTTATTTAATAAACCTCTCTGATTTTTTATTAGATTTCCATAAATTTTAATGAATGAAAGAACTTATTAAAACCAATGTGTTAATAATTTTCTCGACAATATTATGACATCATAATACACAGGTAATTCATTTGAGAAGATACTGATCACCATATACAGTACAACATTGTTCTTCCACTATTATTGTTCCATTTGACATTAAAGCTATACAAAATTATATACGTAAGCAAGCACTAGCAAAATCAGTGCTCCGGGTATACAAATGTGGCTCAAAAACAGGATTTTGACACAGCACCAGTTCATTTTCCATCTACTGATATGGAAAGTGATGGAACACAATAGAGTGAAATGAATAGATGGAAGGAAAAAAAAGGGGTACTTGATGTAATGGAATGGAAACTATTCCTTTGTGTTCCATTCCATCCTATATTAGGCAATCCAAACAATGGAGCCAAGTATTATCATCCCATTTCATTTCACACTATTTTGTTCCTATCTATCAATCCATACACACATAGTCTTAGAGCATTTTCACAACCCAAAGCTTATATTTTCTTATATACAAATGTACAAGACAAGGTCCAATAAGATTTGCATCAGAGAGGGACTTACAGAGCCTGACATAAGTATCTAGATTTCCATATTGCTGGATCCTTTTCCTCAAACCTTGCAATACAGCAGCTCTATCCAAGTACTCCGGATAGAATCCCAACTCAAGCATTTTCATGACAGTCTCTGCTGCCTCAGTAAAATGTCCACCTTTGATATACCCTCTTAACAACCATGACAGACTTTTCTTCTTCTGTGGCGAGCTTGCAAGCTCCAACCGTGTCAGCAGCCTTGCTGTGGCATTGGCCTCTTTCTGTGAAGCACAAATGGCAAGAACAATGTCATAGAGATCTCCATCTGCTTCCTTACCCACAAGCTTCATCTCCCACAGCTGCCTCTCAGCCTCAATTCCATGACCAGCACAAATGTACATTGCAAGGAGCCTCTCGTGAACCACTCCATATAGTGATGGCCTGCCATCTTGAATCACCCAATTGGACAACCTCACTCCATCGGCCAATAGATCGGATTGATACTTCTCGGCAAGCTCAACATCTTCTAAGTCCAACTCAGTCACCAACCCGGCCCTTGTGAAGCTTTTCAACTTGCGCAGAGCTTTGGCGAATTCATTCAGTTCTTTAACCACAGCAGTCATTGCAACAAGGTAACTATATACCTCTGGCTTCAAACCAGATTCTCTAAACCGAATCACTAATCTAACTGCGCTTCTATAGTCACCCTCAGCCTGCAAAAGAAAACACTCACAATTAACACTTCTGAAGATAGTTCTCAATGATTAGTAGTCCAAAAAGACCAATTCTATGAGAATAACAAGCTAATTAATACATCATCCAAGGGAACCAAATGATAAATAACCCCCACAATGACTCGTTCAACTAAGACTTTACTCAATACTAAATTCAATGTTTCACACAAGAGCTAACTTACTAATTCAATGTTTCAAACAAGAGCTAGCTTGCTAAATTCAATGTTTCAAACAAGAGCTAACTTACTAAATTCAATGTTTCAAACAAGAGCTAACTTACTAAATTCAATGTTTCAAACAAGAGCTAACTAACTATCCAACGAAGTGAAAAATCAAATATCAAATGCTTACCATCATCTTCCAAGCAAGATAACCGGTTGGCCCTCCTTTATGCCCTTCTTTGTCCTCAGCAGCATAAGGGATTCCGCGCCTCAAAACCTCTTCCACAAACAAAACAGCCCCTTCCTTCTCCCCCATTTCCCAATACAAGGAAATCACCTTCTCAATCATGCTAAAACCCGGCCTGAAACCGACGCAATCCATGTCCACAAGCAAGTCAACCACATCAGCCACGCCATGCTGCTCCTGAATCAACTTCTTCACCCAACCACACATGATGGAAACCATGAGCTCCATGGTCTCCTTGTCCACCCTATTCTCCTTCCTCAGCCAATCAAACACCTCCAATGCACACCACGAGTCCCTCCCATCCTGAGAGAAATACACCAACACAAGCTGCAGTTCCCTAGCAGACAAACGGTCATTCATCTCCTCAAGAATATCAGAGGGCTCCCTTGTCATCCTCTCGAGCTCCTCAATTGCCTCGAAGAACCCATCACCCATTTCATCTTCCTCGTCATCACTGGTCACAAACTGGTCCAGTTCCACCGATTTCAGAGCCCTAAAACCCCTCAGCGAACCGTGTTTTGCAGCAACAATGGAGGGGTTTTGGAGCTTAAAGGATCTACCACACACCCCATCATAGAATTTGAGGGAAAATCCACAGTGTGCTGCAGGAAACACCCCAGGGTGTCTCTGTTGTGATGGCGAACCAGAAGAAAACACAAAACCCAATTCGAATTTTGGAGCAAAACCTTGCGCATAGGCCATTTTTCTTCCCTCCCTCTCCCTCTCTCTCTGTACTTCACCAAATTCAATTCAGAGGAACAGAGAAGTACCCATGAACAACCAACAAAAGACAATAACCGGAAAATGGAAAAGATTGAAAATTTGTTTCTGGGTTCAGCGAATTCTCAAGTGAATTTAAGCCCCATAACAGAATAGGAAGAAGAGAGAATAAAAAACCCGATTTTCCCACAATTTTCTGAGCATCCAAACAAGATGGCACTCAAACTTAATCCATACAACTAAGAAGAAAGAAAGTGACTTGCGAGCAAGAGGGAAAATCGAAGGGCCATAATTATTGCCACAAAATTTCAACGAAAGAGATTAAGTGAAAAAAAATTCGAAAAAAATAAAATAACCGAAAATTAAAGAGGTCGCATGTGTCTTTTGGCATTGATACAAAGACAGAGACAGAAGAAGTTGCAATTGCAATTGCAATTTGCTTTGGTTGCCGCTAAGGTCAGAGAGGGTTTAAGGGGTGAGCATACGTGTACCAACCGCTACTACACAGTGCTCACTCACCGTTCACTGACTATAAATCTGTCAAATTGTATAAAAAAGAGGATTAGAAGAAGGTGCTTATTCATATGTTATTTGGTAAACATTATTATTATATTGATTTCAACAATAATAATGTAACTTTACGTGTTATTAAATCCGTGAGTAAAAAACGTGTTATTAAATAAATTAAAGGTTAGTTGATAGTGTACGATTATTGACCAAAGGAATTATAGGATATTGGATAAATGTAGCACAAAGGGAGATAACTTTAGGTACAAATATATAATGTGTGAAAGGTCGACCATTAATATTATTTAATTAAGTTCAATTATTATCATTATCATTGTAGGACAACTAAATTACATTTAACTAAAGCTAATCTATGGATGATGATAATAATTGAAATCACATTATATTCTTAAATCACATTATAATTATTTAAACCACAATGAATCACATTTAATTAACTTCTATTCTTAATTACTTTTTATTCTTCTAAAGAAAAAGTTAATACGAAAGCCCACTCTAACTACCACCTTCTTAACAAAAGTAAGCCCAAAGTAACATTAAAACCACGTAAACAAAGGGCAAAAACTTCCTGCAGCACATCACTTTTGACCTTCATCTCATTAATTTCAAAAATATTAAAAATAGTTTTGATATTTTGTTTCAAGTTCGTGTGAGGTGTTTAGGTTATAGAAAATGTTTTCTCAAATATTTTTTAAAAAAATTTGAGAAATCATTTTCTGCAATGTAAATTTTATATTCTGAATATATTTTTAAAAAAAATATCTTTTGGAATGTAAATTTTATATCGTAGAAAATATTTTTTTTAAATTTTACTTATATATATATCTGAACTTTTAAAATCTACGTTTTGGAAAATACTTTCTAAAAGAAAACTATTTAATTATAAACGAATGGAATATTTTACTCGTTTCATTGTCCAGGTGCGAGGAAGCTTTTGTCTAAACAAAGACTTTGATGTGAGTCTTTTGGGCTTTGTTAGTGGCACCTATTTTCTTTTTTTGCAATTGCTTCTTGCACCCCCAATTGCTTCCTGCATCCCATCAGTCATATAATATGTCACAATTGCCCATGTCAGAAATTGAAAAGGTAAAATTGTTGCAGCTGTGCGGGGTAGCGGACATCGGTGGTGAAAGGTTGTCCGGCAGCATTATGAGGTGGGTTTATATTTGAGTGCTTTAATGACTGTAATGAAAAATATTTACGGAAAAGTATTTTCATATTAGGGATAAAAGTAAGAAAGTAACTTGGGGAGAAAGTTTTCCTTAATTGAAACCCTCATTTATTATTTCCGTAAGAGAAGGTTTTCCTTAACTTTTATATATATATATAATAAATGATTAAACAAGATGAGTTAAAAACTTTCCACCAAATAATAATAATTATTAAATAAATATAAAAAACAACTCACTAGATAAATATAATTATAAAATAACTAAATAAACAAATAAGATAATATTAAGAATATCTCACTAAACAAAAATAATTATAAAATTAATAAGTAAATAAACAAAATAAAATTAGCGACACTTAGTAGAAAAATATAATTATAAAATTAACAAATAAACAAATAAAATAAAACTACACACTTTACCAAACAAAAATAATTATAAAATAGAATGATGTATTTATCTTTCTTTTACTTTAGGGATTAACTTTATTAATAGTGTTTTTAGTAATTTTTTATAATCTTTTTACCTTTATTTTTTCTCTGACTCTCATATTCTTTCTTTCCCTCTTTCACTCTGTTAAATAATAAAATATTTAAATTATTTTAAAGTAATATAATTTAATATATTATATTTAGAAAATATCATATTGTAAATTTGGCATGTTACTAGTAGCATTTTAACTATATAAAATAAAGAAATATATCCCTTTAAACTCAATCTCATATTTGTTAAGTTTGACAACTACAAATTTTTTCATAATTGTTATATCCATTACAAAATGTATTTTTAACTTAATTTGAAAATAGATCCTATTATGTATATTGATTTTTGAGTTATTATAAATTAAAATTTAACTTATAATCAAATAAGTCTATTATTTAGAATTTAAGTTAAAATAAAGTTAATTAATGTATGAAAGAATTATATTAAATTTCAAGTTTAAATTAATAATGAATTAGGTCCACAGATTTCTTGAATAACGAATCCTTTTAAACAACTTTTTAGGTCTGATCTGTTAAACCCTTAAACTTTGCAAACTTAGTTTGTGGATTCACGAGGTGGCTTCCAGACTTGAAACTGATGTTTTTAAATAAAAAAGTTACACAAATAAATAACTAGAAAAGGAATTGCATTTTATTTGATAGATTTTAATTTGGTATACTTTATTTAAATAGATTTTACCTTTAAGAAATAAAAGAAAAAATATATAAATTGATAGATTTATCATGTTTTCTAATTAGGCACATAAATTTGCCCATTTATTCACACATAGGCCTTGAAAATATCACTTATTTTAGACATCGAATTCGTCTTACTTGTTTGAAACGTGAAATTCACATTAAGTTTTAATGTAGTTTTGTAAGTTGAATTCAAGCTTCCAAAATTAGTTCCAATTAAGACAAAAGTAAAAAATCTTAAATGCTGGACCAATATTTGAAGGATAACTTATCAAACCTTGAAATATTTCACTTGATTAGAAACGTCTAAATGAAAAAAAAAAAAAAAAAAAAAGACATTATACTACAGTATTTATAAAATTCTTAAAAAAACTCTTTTGCAAATAAGGCTATTAAAACTTCGGCAGACCCATAGTTTTGAAAAACAAGTTTACGTAATAGATGACCATAGATAACTTGAGTAATAGAAAATAATATTATATAAGAATTAAAATTTTGGTTACTAAAATATTCAAAATTTGACACAAATCAAAATAGTAACTGATTTTTTTTTTTTATCAGATATGTATAACGCCTCATCTAAAGACATAAATCAGTGATCGAAATTAATAACTAATTTTTGTGACTTGTTTAATGACGAATATTTTATTCAGCTTGATAACCTATTTTTCGTTACTAAACGTTTATTAATTGTATTATTTTTATTTAATTTACTTTTCCAAAAATAACATACTTTGATAAATTATTATTATATTTTTTAAATTTTAATTTATTTTTTAAATACCATTAATTGTTACTTTACTTAAAAATATATTTTTTTTCAAAATAGTAAAATATCTATTTTTTTATATTGATATTTCACCTAAATATTTAGGATATTTAACAAATCAAAGACATCCGCATCTATTGTCCCTTATTAATCTTTGCTTATTGAACAATGTACATTATATAAAAAAATAATTATTAAGATATTAATTTTAACTGTTAAATAAAATGATTGTTAATTATGATTAAAATAATTATTAAATTAAATTTTAATTGTTAAATAATTATAAAATAAAAATAAAAATCAAATTTAATAATAAATTAAGTCAATATAATTAATATTTAAGATTTTAATTATTTATATTATTAAATTCTAAATTAATATCCGAATGAAATTTTTTCTGCATGACTTGTTCGATGAAACACTAGTAGAAAAATAGCCTTCCTCATCGGTTTTGAGAGGCTTTTTTCGTTGGTTTTCGACCCGATGTTGACCCAGGAGACGTTGAATCAGACGTCGGTTTAACAGCCGACGTGGTGATTGGACTCACTACGTCGGTTAAGACAACTAAACCGACGTGATGATTAATATAGTAATTGTTTTTAGAAGTTGCACCACGTCGGTTTTGTCCCAAAAATGATGTGGTGAAGAGAACTACTACGTCGGTTTTGGGCACCCAACCGACGTGGGTGTTCATCATGGAGATCCCTGGCAATCAGTTCCTCTACTGGTGGCTGTTGTGAAAAATCCTGCATGTTGCACAGATATAAGATAAATGCACCTATACCCAACCAGAGTCAAACACAAAGGTAAAAAATGAACCCTACCAGTGGAGGGAAAACTTTTTCAGCAGCACGCCGATGAACAGAGAATCCTCCATCATGTGTACTGGTATCACTGGCTGCTGTGAGAAATTCTGCATGTTGCACAGATATAAGATAAATGCATTGTGACATTGTGTAGTTGACAAATTAATTGAGGTGGCAAGCTAGGGTAATTGGGAATGTGTCCATCAATTTCTCTGTTAGTTGTGGCACCAACCTTACATTAATATACAAGTAAGACAAGAAGCCACACCAAGAGCACAGAATGTTAGCTCAATTTAACAAATAATAAAAAGGTTAAAAGAGAGAATTGGAATAGAATGGATACCTTCAAGTCCCTGCTGCCCCAAACCTGATGTTGAAAGTTTCATATCATCAAGCTTTACCTTCTTTTATTTTTATCTTTTACACAAAGAAGAAACTAGTATACCAATCAACCAATCACACATGAAACCCTAGCTCAAAGCCACTACCCTCAATTTGCTTCAAGCCATTGCATAAGCAAGCATTCCCCAACAACACCCTTCTCCTCCAACATGATGCCAATGCACTCACTCCATAGCGCGCGCACATAAAACCCAATAACCTTAAAACAATCAAACCAAGCCCAAATCCAAAGACCACAACATACCAACAAATTCACAACCACTCTAGAACCCCAGAACACAAAAACAACCCTGCAAACTCCAACAACAACAAAGTTTCCTTTTTTAAAATTTTTATTTTGCTCCTTTTTCAAAGAAGATAAAAACACACCTCTTGTAGGACAGTGGTGATACCAAAACTGAACCCGCAGTGGTGACGCCAAAACCAACAACACAAACGAACCCAAATCGGCCAAACGAACCCTACCAAAACCACAAAGCACAAACAAATACTCAATACAATAACAATATCAGTAAAAGCAAAAGAAAATGGAAGAGAAAGAATGAGCGCACAACTTCAAAGCAAACGGAGCACGAACGGACTTGAAATCGAAAATAGAACCATTCAAATCGAAGCTCTCGAAAATACGAACAACAGGAAGTAAAATAGAGTAGAATGAGGTGCAAATGGAGGTCGAAAAGTGAAGGAGAAGACGCCGGAACAGTGCTAGGGAGAATACACGCGCAGCGGAGAAGAAGAAAAGTGAAGAAAAAAGGCGCGTTTGAAATAAAATAGACGCACCACGTCAGTTCTGACCTCCCAACCGACGTGGTGCATGCCCTGAAATTAAAAAAAAAAATTACTATTAACACACCACGTCGGTTACAAAGCCCAGAACCGACGTGGTGTGTGCCCTAATTTCAACTTTTTTCCCCAATTTTCCCCCAATTTGTTATACAGCATGCACCACGTCGGTTATGAGCCTGTAGCCGACGTAGTGGACAACAATCCCACGTCGGTGGTGGACTCTTAACCGACGTGAGATTCACGCGCCTCCTAGAACTTTTAAAAATTTGAATTTTTCTTTTTTATAAATAGGTTAATGACGGTTGTTTGTGCCAACCGACGTGGGATTGTTCATTTATTTACAAAAATACCACCGCGTTTCTAACTACATCGTTTGTCTCTTTAACCGTCATAAAAAGAAGACGTTAAAGTCTATTTTTCTACTAGTGTGTGATCGAATTTTTATCTTGATAATCTATTTGTTCGAACTTAAGAGTTTCTTTTAGTATTTTTATCAACTTAATTAATACTATCAGATAATGTACTAATTCAAGAATCTCCTACACTTTTCATCACAACAATAATAAATAAATATTTTAGTATAGGAAGGTGTATGAAATACTATTGCCGATAAAAAAAATGTCTATGAAAGACTATGATTAGTGAGTTATTCAAATTTCTCAGTAATTACCAAAGTATCATTTGTGAGCTATCCAGAATTAATATTGTTTATAGGTTATCCAAAAATAATATTATATATAGGTTATCTGGAAGAAGTAAATATTTAAATAGTATATTTAAAATAATATTAATATGAAGTAATAGATATATTGGACGAAAATATTTATAAAACCTTATTTAAATTTAGTATATATTAAATTATAGATTTTATGTTAAAGCCAATATATATATATATATATATATATATATATATATATATATATATATATATATATATATATTAAAGGATGCTACAGAAATTTCAATCCACTACATTACCTCTCCCCTTAACCAAAGCCTTTTCTTGCATTAGCAATCAATCATTTGTAGGTGGAGCAAAGTGAAAAGAAGGGAAAGAAGGTTTCGGATTTTTCTTCAAATGCTGAACAATCCCAAGCTGAAAAAGATGATATAGCTCCTGTGGAACAAAACCTAACTGATCCTAAGCTAAGAAAGTAGGTTAATTTATTTGAATTTTTAGTGATAGTTACAGTGGAAGTTTTTTTAACATAGTCGTCTTTATCCACGCAGAACATTCTCAAACAGACTTTCTGGCCAAAGATTAAGGCAGAAGAAGATGAAATTAATTGAAGAGCGGATCAAAATTTTGCAGGTGATTATTGTTATTAATTCTTTTAAATGCATGTAATGGAAAATGGTATCTCAATATTTAATTTTAAAGTGAATTGAATAGCATCATATGATCTGTGTAGTCAATCTTACTTAATGAGGTAAGAACTTAGTTGTTGTATAATATTTTTTAAGTGATTCTTACCACAATGTTAGGATCCTTGTCTTATGACTTGTGGTGGATGAAACTGAATACATCAGAGTTATCTATGTTCAGATCTATGTTTTTTTTAGAGTAGCTGCTAACCGGAACATTTCTACGAGTATTCTATGCAGGATCAACTATCACAACTTCAACCACGGCAGGCTTTCCACCAAAAACTAATACACAGTCTTTTGGTGGAAAAACAGACATTGTTCATTGAAATGGAATATCTTCAGGAAAAGGCATTGCTCAGAGATGGTAAAGCTGTTTCATATTTGGAATCTGGTTATGTTTGCATGTTTCCGCATACCCAACATACTAAGGTTAATGAAACATTTGTTGCTTATGTAATTGTTAAATGAGCACTGCTATTTCGTGCCAGTTGTTACATATATTTAGATAACTGATTGGATTTAATGGCCATATACGAGCAGATGAAAATATATAAACAGCTCAGGTAAAAACTTGAATTCATAATTTTAATAATTTTGTATTTGTCTATCATACAAGCACGCATATTTCCATTTTAAAATATTTACTATTTACTGGAAAAAAATGTTCATTTCTGTGTAGATGGCAACACTTACCTGTCTTTTGTCTTGTCTCATGTATGACTTTCCAACGTAAATTCCTAACATTCTCTTTCCTTAATGTCAGTTCCAATGAAAATGATGATCTTGAGTTAAGGAGATTTTATTTAAGCCTTTTATTTGGAATTTTATTAAAACAAATTCCCTAAATATACAATAAATTAAGGGTGAATGCATTTTACATTTAATTTACTCATTCATTAATAAATAAAATTAATTATTTAAGGTACCTGAATCCCACAACTAATAATAATATAGGTAGGGAGGATGAGTGAGTTTAACTAAGGGAGGAAGAATGATGATATACAGTTAAGTCTAGATACATTATCTTGAATAAAAAGTGTATAGTAGAGAGGTAAGAGGTTTTTTAACAGCTATAGTCTTTAAAGGTGGTGCCTTCTACTGGCTCTTTGGAGAGTTTTGTTGGACAAATTATCTACTAAGGTCAACCTCCTTAGGAAAGGAGTTCAGTCGAAAACATATGTATGCTCGTTGTTTAAGAGGATAGAAGAGACTGCTCAACATCTTTTTATCAATTGTATAGTGGTGCAGAAAGTGTGGGATGCTTGTGAGAGGTGGGCTGGGATATTGTCTTTCAAGCACAAGTGAATATTGTCTCATTATCATCACTTTCATCTATCAATGTCAATCACAAAAGGTAACTAACTATGGAAAGTATTATGGGTGACTATTGTAACTACGACATGAGCTCTTAGAAATAAAGTGGTTTTTAGAAATGAGGTTGTGGATAGTATGGAGATCTTTAGTCTTGCCAAGTTTAGAGGTTGATATTGGTTAAAACATAGAGTTAAGATAACTCAATTTACTGATTGGATCTTGTGCCCTCTACACTCTTTGAAATATTTAACTTAAGTAGCGATAATTCTCTCACTTGTTCTTGTGGCCTAGATTGAGATGTGATTGCAGAAATATTATTTGTACTGGGAATAGGATCTCCCAGGATGAATTATGATGGGTTTGCATATGATATGGTTAGATTATGTATGAGATGGAGAGATTATAGTTTTGTGGACTCATTATTAGGTGGATCCTTATTTGTATAATCATTATTAGCTATCATTATTGGTATAACCATTATATAATTTTGTTTAAGTATAGGGTTAGTATCTTTTTTAAATGATTGTATAAAAGTTGAGGTATTCCTTAAGTACTTCACATTTATATATTTATTTATTTTCTGTTGTTAAAAAAAAAACATAGCAGCAAATATAAACTGTACAATATATGCTTTGATTTTTCACTTTTTTTTCTCTTACGCGCTCGTTAATTTTTTCTCAGCTTAGATTTGTTTAGACTTTTTAAATTGAGTTTAAAGTTGCAGGACATGGAGCACATTCTTCATACATAGCTCCAGAGCCAAGGCAGGCTGTGGCGGATGTGCATGAAAAGATAGATCAGACCAATCTTGCAAGGGCAACAGCTGCCAATCCCAATCCCTAATTAGCCATTTCTTTACATCAAACTCTGCTGCTTTCATTGTGATTTTCTATGGCTGTGTTTGTATTTAATGTTCTTGTTTCATTAAAGATGTTTTCTATTGTTAATAAATCTTGGATTTAAATGATATTTTAAATGTTGTTTATGGTTTTTCTAAGAGAATATTTATAAAAGATTTTGTTTTACTTTTTAAATTTCTATACATATATATATGTTAAATATTAGGAGAAGAATAAAAGCATAAATAGTTAAAAGAAAAAGTAAATGTTGTATTAATTCTAGCCTAGTCATTGCATGAAACCCGTACCTTCACCATTATACACCGAATCAGAAAAAAAAAAAGAAAAATTACCCAGAGATTGTTCTCACCAAGCTTTCTCTTCCCTATTCGCCTCTTTTTTTTTTTTTTTTTTTTTTTTTTTTTTTTCGTTATTTTTTTATTTAAATTTTAAGCTTCACCGACTGTTGATGATTTTGATATATATATATATATTTATTAGAAATAGATTTTAAATGTAACTTAATCTTACAAAACCAACTTTTAAGATAAGGTTTGAACTCACTTATAAACTATTAAAAAATATTTTCTCTAATTGGTGTAGGTCTCTAACACACCCTCGTCACATTGAGACTCTTCAACTCGTGCCTGAGATTATATGTGTAGGGATGGTCCAATTATCTTGATAAGTCTAACAATCTTGTTAGGATAGACTTTGATACTTTTTATAAAATAAATTTTATATTATAAAATGAAAAGATGAACAAAAATGAACAAATTTATAAAAATGAAAATATTTTTTCTATTTTTTTATATTGATAAAAAATAGAGGACTGGATATCTAGTAAGTAATGTAAGTATATAACTAAATAAAGAATACAAATAAAAATATTACAATATGATAATGTCATAAAAATTAATAAACAAATTTGATAGTAATAATAAAATAAATTGATGGTAATTTGATTCTAACAAATCACATAATTAATATTAATTTCTTTCTAAAAAGTCTTGTATCAATGTCTTCTGAAATCCTCTTGTAAGCTAATAAACAAAATTGATGGTAATTTGATTCTAACAAATCACATAATTAATATTAATTTCTTTCTAAAAAGTCTTGTATCAATGTCTTCTGAAATCCTCTTGTAAGCTAGCAAAATGGAAAGCAAATATTGATGAGACCCGCTTGTAATAAATATTCTTTAAAGACTGAAAACTTAAAACTTTAGTATAAATGTCCACTAGTTACTCTATGATAGAAATGAAAAACAAATGAATGAATATTATTATATTGTAATATTTTTATCTGTATTTTTTATTTAGCTATACCAAAATGGATATTATATATATATATATATATATCAGTTTTTTACTTTTTGATGAAATATAAAAAATAAAGAAAATATTTCTAATTTCACATTTTTTATTCATTTTTGTAATCTCTATTTTATAATATAATATTTATTTTATAATAATATTTTTCACTAGTGTGGCATCGAGTTATAGGACTTGAACATTTATTATTGAAGAGACACACATGTGCCGATGAAGGATGTTTAAAGTTTTGGAAATTCGGTTAAAAATACAAATAAAGTAACAAAACATTTAAACAATATGTTTCACCACTATCTACCAAATCTATTATATTATAGGCAGATCTAATTGTATATATTTATTTTTGCTCTTCTTTCTAAATCCAAACATTCTTCTTATCTTTATACAATATACACTCATGATGATTTAGTCGTCTACTATTGATTTTTCCCTTTCTTTTCTTCTTTAAATTAGATTGTCCAACCTCTTCTGCCTTAGAACTCTTTTGAATACATATTGCGTATAACCTGCTGAAATTTCTTTTAGTATATATACAATGTTCTATCTACCTATCTTTCCAACACATAATTTGATTTTGTTTGCTTTTTTTTCAGCTAATATTATTGATGAACCAATCATCCTTCTTCCCATATCCCTATACATTCTTCAACTCTTTCCATCACCTAAATTTATTTTAACACTCATTCGATTTATTTAAACTCCTCTACTAATTATAAGTATACGAGTTAGATTAAGGTTTACCTTAAAAGAAAAATACGTAAATTCAAAGTTTTTAAAATTAATTCTATATAACATGTGAAACTTTTTTTTTCTTAAAAAAAAAGAAACCGTCGCTATATATAAAACTTTCTAAGAAAAGTAGACGGATTTTATTGTAAAAGTACTTGAAGAATGATGTAATAAGCAATGAAAACGTTAAAATATAATGATAAATTTATCTGTAAAGATTAAATCCAAAGATGAAAACAACAAACAATGGGCTGATGAAAAAACAAAAACAAAAACAAGTAATAAAAGAAACAAAAAGTTAATATTTAATATCCCAATAAAGTGTACGTTTCCTAAAACATTAATAGATTTTTTTCTTGCCAACAAAAAGTGTAGCCTGTCAAGAGAAGTATTGGCTTAGGAGGGAGAATGAAAGCTAACGTAAACTTAAACTTGTAAGTATTAAAAAATTGACATAAGTCGGTGGGGTTAGGGTGGCCCTGAGCCAAAACATTAATTGGTTTATTAGGCACCCGGAAAGATAATATTCTTTACATTCAATAAAGTTTTACATTCACTTTATATTTATTATTTTGTTTTTATCATTTATAAATATAAAAGTTTACTTTTATAATATTTATATTACTTTAAAGTATGTTATCAAATAAATGGTGGAGTTGCCAAATTTTTTGTTTTTAAACTTCGCTTTTTTTATTTGAAAAGTTTAGATTTTATAATCTGGCCAACAGATACAAATAAGGAAGGGTTTCTCCTGTGCATGCTGTAGGAGACAGCTACACTAACTTGGCCAACGCATGGTGTTAAAATTAATCCATTTATCTTTTTAGATATTGAATTACGAGTTTAACATCATATTAAATAAATATAAAAAAGTTAAATAATATATAAAAAAAACTAGTAAAATCGATATTTTAAGATTTTTAATTAAAAGTGATGTTAACTTTTTATATAGATTTGACTTTATGTCTTACTATTATTTAATAATATTAATTCTTTACGTGAGTTGGTCTCATTTTTCGTTGTTATTTAATTATTTTTGATTTTTCAATACTTTAACTGCCAACTTCACATTAACAGCATCAATATATAAAGGATGGCTAGAAATTTTATAATCTACCAGATTACCTCCTTCCCCCTTTAACCAAAACCCTTTTTTGCACTTAGAAATCAATCCATTCTGTTGTTGGATCAATGTGAAGGGATGGGAAAGGGAAAGAAGATTCTGGATTCTTCTTCAAATGCTGAACAACTCCAAGCTGAAAAAGATGATATAGGTCCTGTGGAACCAAACCTAAAGGATCCAAAATTAAGGAAGTAGGTTCTTTTATTTGAATTTTGCAGTGATAGTTACAATGGAAGTCTTCTAACATGATCGTCTTCAATTTCCCCGCAGAATGTTCTCTAACAGACTTGCTTCACGAAGATCAAGGCAGAAGAAGACGAAATTTGTTGAAGATTTAGAAGCCCGTGCCAAATTTCTGCAGGTGATTATTGTTATTGATTTTTTTTTTTCTTAAATGAATGTAATGGAAATGATCTGCTAGTCAATCTCACTTAATGAGGTAAGAACTTTGTTGTTGTTGTATTCATATGCAGGATCAACTAGCCGAACTTCAACCGCGACATGCTTTCTACCAAAACCAAATGCACAATTTGATGCTAGAAGAACAGGCATTGTTGCAAGAAATGGAATATCTCCGAAGAAAGGCATTGCTCAGAGATGGTAAAGTTGTTTCATATGTTTCTGCACTGTTTCATTAGGCCAATTGGCAAAACATTAGTGGAGATAGTGTCACTAATTTTGAGGCATTGTCCTTTTAGCTGAAGCTGAGAAGAACAACAATAAGAGTATGCTAGAGGAACTTGGAGATATTAAGCAAGACCAAGTGCTTAATTTGAATGTTGATCCTTTGGCTGGAGTGTCCGTTGATACAACCTCATATCAAGGTAGCAAAGCAAGAAAGCTTCTGTTCTAATTATCAATAAATCATAACTTCATTTTAACTGCATGAAAACTACTGTTAATGAAACATTTGCTGCTTATGTAAATTATTAAATGAGCACTGCTATTTGTGCCATTGCATATTTAGATAATTGAACTTAATTAATGGCCATACGCTAGCAGATCAAAATATATAAACAGATCGGGTAAAAACTTGAAATCAAAGTTTTAATAATTTTGCATTTTTCTATCATACAAGCACGTGTTCCATTTAAATATTTACTATTTACTAGAAAATAAATGTTCATTATTTCTGTGTAGAAGGCAACGCTATCTGTTTTTTTGTCTTCATGTATGATTTGTCAACGTATATTCCTGATATTTCTTTTTCTTAATGTCAGTTTCAATGAAAACGATGATCTTGAGTTATGGATCATAAATATACAATAAATTAACAGTACATGTATTCTACGTTTAATCAACTTAAACATACATTACAAAAAAAAAAATTATTTAAAAATCAATTTTTAGATACTAAATGAAATGATTACTAATTGTAATCAAAATAGTCACAAAATTAAATTTTAGTTATTAATTAACTACAAAATAAAAATAATAATTAAATTTAGTGACCAATTAAATCAAAATAATTGATATCTAACATTAGTTACCAAAACTTTTAATGACTTATACCATTAATTTCTAAATTGTTATATAATTAAATTAGAGACTAATTTAAAATATAATAGTATATCTTACTAAAACTTTAATAGTTAATATTAGATACCAATATCATTGTTTTGGTCTCAAAATAACTTTTTTGTTATAATGATATTCTTACTCACTCATCAATAAATAAGCTTAATTATGAACCTGAACCCCACAACTAATATAATAGCAGCCAATAAATATTTTGATTATTCACTTTTTTTTTTCTCTTTTACTCATTAATTTTTTCTCAGCTGAGATTTGCTTATACTTCGTACTTTGAGTTTAAAGTTGCAGGACATGGAGCACAGTCAGAGGCAAGGCAGACGGGGATAGCTGATGAGGCGGATATGCATGAAAGGATGGATCAGACCAATCTTGCAAGGGCAACTGCTCCCAATCCCAATCCTTAATTAGCCATTTCTTTACATCAAACTCTGTTGCTTTCATTGTGATGTTCTATAACTGTGTTTGCATTTAATGTTCTTGTTTCATTAAAGATGATTTCTATTGTTAATGAATCCTGGATTTAAATGATATTTTAAATGTTGTTTATGGTTTTTTTAAGAGAATTTATACATGGGGGAAAACGATCTGAATATATATTAGATATTAGGAGAAGAATAAAAGTCTAAATAGTAAAAGAAAGTTAACGTTGTCTTAATTTTAGCCAAGTCATTGCCATTAGAACCGAACCAGAAAAAAATAGCCAGGGTGTTCTCAAACACTTATTGTTCTTACACTCATGCGCTGACGAAGGATAATGTGGTAGAAGTTCTTTAATGTTCTTGTGATGTCTTCTGTTTCCAAATATATGCAAGTTTATTAACTGATCTTTATATTATTTCTATTGTTGCTGTCATGTGTTTTAGATTCTTTTTTTTTTTTTCGCAATAAATTCATCAATTTTTGTTGTCGTGCCCATATGTATATTTTCCGCATTTAACCCTAAATTGTGGGGATTAGGGTTCCATAGAACAAACAAAACATCTGGCGTTTCTCTTTTCTCGCGTGGCACACGGATCGTGCACTTTTAGTTAATGGGATCACCAAATGAATATACGTGTGAAAGATTTTGAAGTCGCATTGCTCACTGCAATGTCATTCTCAATCAAAGAAATGGTGACGAAGTTGCTGGAATCAAGAAAGAGTTCATCGATGGTCATGCTTTTTTATTCAATATATCTTTTGTTGCTGATAAAAAAAATGGTCATGCTTCTTAAATCTTGGAACTATTAAGCTAAACACAGTTTGAATTTGAAACTCACATCTTGTTGAATTGTTTCTCGGGGGTTCATTTCCTTTTCGGCTTCTAAAATCTATCACGAATGATGCTTTTAAAAATTAATATCACTGGATGCTTCGCGTAGTGACTACTGCTTGTAATTGTTTTTGTTCACGTTAGTGCTTGATGATCCAGGTAAATTTCAGTTTATAAATTGGTCAGATTCTAAGCATGTTTTCTTTAATAAGTCAAGAAAGTGAGTTGCTATTATAGGTGGAGCCCAGTTGGACAAGCCGTGGAAAGAACAAAATCTCATCGCAAAGCTATTGAACTTTTTTAAGGATGAGCTCTAGTTGTAAGATCTGAATATTGAGTTGAAAATTACAAGAATTTTTTAGCCCTCCGATCAATAAGAGGTTTATAATAACAGTAATATAAGAGTTAAGAGAAGTAGACAAGTATTTCCTTCCAAAGAAGTACATGCTTTTAGGTTTTTGAGCTTTTGTGGATGTAGCTCAATAAGTATTTGACTATCAGACTATGATTTTAACCAATCAAATTGTTGATAGGAATGTACTTCATATTTAAATGATTTAAAAAGGGCTTGACATTTTTTTTTTCAGCTTCCACTAACTTTAGGAAGAACAGAAGTTTCCTATAGGCCTTTGAATTTATCTTGATGGTTTAGATTATTCTCCTCTTTTTCCAGTGAACTTTGGACCTTTTGCATGAATTCTACATTGTTACATTGTTCTTGAGATAAATTTTCTTCTACCCATTGATTGCTAAGGAGCCCTAATGCTTCTATTTAGGTTGAACCATCGGTACTAGTATCCAACAAACGATTTTGAAGAACTGCATAACTCGATACATGGTCACTTGTTTTGGAGTTGAAGGTTACCTTACAGCTATCTACAATGACCAAGCCTACGGCGAAATGGGCTATTTCCAAACTGCACTTGCAAACCAAAAGCTGAAATGTACAAGCTCTAAAACAAAATGGTTGATTTTGCATCAATGAAAAATGTATATTACTTACGCCTATTTTATTCATATATCAGTCATGCAACGCTTGATAATTATTAGGGTAATAGGGTTCAGAAATAGTTCTGGAACTTCACAGTAAACATCACGATCAGTATTGAGTGTGTTATTTGAAGTAACACAGCATGATCTCCTTGGTGCTGGTGGGTTTTTTTAAATCATCTATGATTTTAATCATACAATTACCTTGTTGAAGATACTACAAATAAAATCGCAATCTTCACTTTGGAACTCAGATTTGTAAGAATAAAAACTACTCCTTGCAAAGGAAATTTTACATTTAATCAAACTGGAAATTGAAGCTGCTATTAGAGATCCTTCTCATATATATCTTCACTGATAGCCGTGAGCCACAGCTACTTGTAGCTACTACAACAATATATAAACATACTAGAAACAGGAATAAACCACGCAAATTTCAAGACAGAAGCAGTCATAAACTTAAAAATCTCACAATATAGCTAAAATGTTTTAGAAACAGTTTCATGTAAACTGATGACTAATTAAGGCCGTTCGGAAAAGTTGTACTTATATCATTTATGTTGATTGGTCCAATGTAGTTGTTAGGCAGATTGAAGTTCATTCCTTGCATATTTGACACATTAGGTATCCACATGTGGCTGGGCTCTGGTGGTATGTATGAAGTCTCCACTCCATTTCCTGCATCATTGAATTCAAACAAGGAAACTACGAGGAAATCCCAGATGAAAATATACGCATGTACAAAATTCTTTTTCACAACCATATTATTTTTAAAATGAAATAATTAATTTTTACCTCAATACAAAAGCATGTTGTAAATGATAGATAAATAATGAAATATGAGCTTAGTTGGAATGTCATAAACCACAGACATGCAAGTTTTGTTCATGAAATATCAGCTTAGTTGTTAAGCCTTTGTATAAAAAATTACCTTGATATGAGTTTGGACCATTGAACCAATGCTTCAGCGGATCAACATTCCAACTAAGCATAGGTGCTTGCAATGGCTCTTGTTGCATCAAACAGCATTCCCTCAGCCTATTCACTTCGTTGGTGTTTTTCTCAATCTCAGCTAAAAGGACAATGCCCTTAAAATTAGTGAAATTATCACTCCACTGAGGTTTTGCCAGTTATATATACATGAAATAACTTTATTTTACAGATAAAACCGCGTGCATGCTAAAGATATGGGGCTGAGAGGCTGTTACCATCTCTGAGCATAATCACTTTCTGAATAATTGCAATTCTCTGGCACAATTCTAGTTGTTCCTGCTCCAAGAGCTGCTTCAGCTCTTCATAGCAATCAAGTTCCGATTTAAGACCTGTTATTTGAGTCTGATTTTTTTTTTAACAGTTAAAAATAAAAAAAATAAAAAATGAGAGTACTCGTAACACAGTCCAATCTAAACCGCAGATCTAGATAAAAGTAGATAATTCAACTAAAAACAACAGTGAATATAATACCAAACTAGCTCTACTAAGAAATGCAGGTGCGAATGTCACACCCACGTACCCTAGAAAAACACAATAGCTACTGTGATTGAGGATATACAATTACATACATAGCACAAATTAACGTGACATACATATATATAGATAATTATAACCTCATAACAACTTAGAAATGCTGGAAACTTGGTTAGATACATAGCTAAACTAAAATATACATTGAATCTGAACAAAGTGTGAGCAAAGCTGATATACTGTTTTATACCCACAAGAGGTTATTATCAGAATTTGTTACCATGACGATCAAATTACGCGTTATTTAGCTTGATTAAAAATCAAAGATAACCCTGTTAGTAACATTTTTTTTAGATATTGAAACATGAATTACCTCAAGATTTTTGGATTGAGTTTCCAAGTAGATCTTATAATTTAACTGCCTCAGCCATGATCTTCTAGATGAAAGTCGATTAGACATGATTCTACAAAGAAATTAAGAAGAAAAATTGAATGATAAGTATGTAAAAATTAAACCCTTTAGATGTAAGTATAGAACTTGCTGCTCAAATCAAAGAACCTACCTCTTTTGCTTTTGTGCATCCATATCAAGTTTTGCAGTTTTGATCAATACTAGCAAAATGTGGCAAACTGGTGCTGCTTTGGAATGGTTTTGATGTATGAGGGCAGGGACCTTTATGGAATAAGGTGTAATTTATGTATAGAACAGATTAATCTGACGCTGTTTCTTGGAAATTTTTGTACCCTGATAATTGTGCAAACTTCAGAAACGGTAATTATCATTGGCAGATTGCTAATTAATTAGGCGACAGATTATATCTATCATAGCTGTCTCCACAGACATTCACAACAGAAAAACCCCTACAGTTAATTTGAAACCGATCTTTGACTAGTTGGGAATTGAACCTTAATCATTAATAAAACCATTTCAAGTGAGATACCAGTAAGCATCTTGTTTTTGTTACTTGAGACCAGTTATTTAAAACAAAAGGCAATGCACACTGTTTTATAGGGTCGGTTATGAATACAACTTTGTTTTTATTTTGTCCTACTTGAGATCACCTTCAACACAATTTGATCTCATATATGGTTTCAATTCTCCATTCTCTATTTTTTATTATTTATTTCAAAATTTGGACCAATCTAAGCATGAATTAACCATTTAATTTCATTGAATTTATGTTTCATTTGGGTGGAAGCCCAAACGTTTTATCTGTCTTATATTTATTTTCACTTTTTACAATTTTTACTGTATTTTAATCTAACCAATAAACTTATTTTGCAATTCTATGTTTCTTTTTCTGGTATTCTACGACCCAACTAGATAATTTTGGTGGATAATTTCATTTTCTTTTTCTTTTATATTTCTTTTTCTCTCTTTTAGGATTTGTTTAAATTTGAATGGAGTGAAAAATGATAGATTAAAAGTGAGTGAAAAGTGATAGTTACTGTTGATAAGAAAAATTTAATTAATAAAATTATTTGCGAAGAGAGTATTTCTCGTTTTTATTTGTTTTATACTTTAATATTGAAGGTTTTTCTTCTTCTGTTTTTATCTATTTTCTTAGGGCACAACTTGCTGCAACTAAAAAAAAAGGTACTTCCGATTACCGTGTGCAAAAATAAAAGAGATTTATGTGATTTTATTTCATTTTATTTTTGTCCGTAGGAAGAAATGTATTTTTACTTGGTTGTTTCTTTTATTAATTTAGAAGAGCTTTTTTCTGCACCTTCATGATCTCGTCCCGCACCTCCATACCTCATATATTTATACTTGAAAAAAAACTTTATAACCCAACTATAGATTATTATGCACCTTCATTCCAAATTAAAGCAAAAGATAAAGTTTGTTTTACGTTTACATTATTTCTATATGATTAATTCGATATATTGAACAAGGATGGATGGATGATGTTTCTATATGATTAATTGGATATATTAAACAACGATGTAGATGACCGGTGTAGAGAGTGTTAATTTTTGTAGTTTAACAAGCTTTCCAATTATATAATTCTGAAATTAAAATATTTTGGATTTGATTTCACGATTGTGGAATTCGAAAGGTATTTTAATAATGATTTGGATATTCTGCTGCAAGTCATTTTCAAAATCTCACAAGTCATTATCAAAATGTTCTTAAATGAAGAGACGTACAAGTTTTTGCTTCAAATCTTATTCACTATTTCTTTTTTCAATTTTTTACTATACTTACTCACATTGCTTTTGGTTATATTAATTAATTAATTAATACAGTTTTAAACAATAGAGAGATAGAAGTTTCATCTTTAAACTCATAAAAAATAAATACTAATAATATTAATGTTAAAAACTAAAAATAATAATAAAACGACAAATAATAAAATAATAATAATAATAAAAGTAACAATAATAAAATTAAAATAAATTTATAAAATAACAATAATAATTTGTTTTTAACTTTAATTTTATTTTATGAATTAATCCAATTTTATTTCATCTATTAAAAAATTTATTTTATCAATTTTACACATCATTTCGCTAACAAATTTTTATAATTTGTTTCTTTATTTTTTATAATTTTTGTCTTAATCCAAACACAGATACTTTATATTCACTTCCATTTCAAGTATACTCTCTTTCACTTTTTCAAATTCATTCTCAAATTCAAATTAAACATTAAGAGAAATGTTTATTTCCTACAATGAAAAGCTAGCAAGTGAAGAAAAAAATACTTAAAATTCAAAAAGAGACAAAATCTAAAAAAATCCTTTCAAATATAAAGCATTAAGAAAAATGTTTATTTCCTATAATGAAAAGTTAGCAAGTGAAAAAAAAAATACTTAAAATTCAAAAAGCGACCAAAAAAAGAAGTAGGAATTAAGGGATTAAGTTTAACAAGATAACAAAGGTATGGGTTAGCCAAAGTTATGATATTATCAGGAAGTCAAGTAGGGCTATGTGAGTTGGCTTAGGTCGACAATGACCCCACTTATTACTTCTAGATAGAATTTAGTAAAAGTGGTTGAGTTTAACAAGACAACAAAAGTATGGGTTAGCCAAGTTATGATGTCATCTGGAAGTCAAGTGAGAATGTGAATGAATTAGCTTAGATCCACACTGTGAGAATATGAATAAGTTAGCTTAGGTCTACACTGACCCCACTCATTACTTATAGATAGAATTTAATAACAGGATCACACATAGATTTAATATTTTTATTAGAATAAAACTACTTTTAAAAAGATAGAATTTATGTCCAATTCAATCTTACAATATCAACTACTAAAATGAGATTTGCAACCTCTTTTCTACTTTCATTCCATACAGAATATTAATATTTTTAACTTATTTTTATGAAACATAACACTCCTCTTGAAGAATTGGACTTTGAACTAAATATTTTACAGAACTCCCATTACATCCAAACTTTTCAACTCACATGCCAATAATGCCAATAGGGAGTCAAAGAAGGTATGAATGCCTTGACTTAGGTCCGCTAACCCGGTCATTAGTCTAAACCTCTTGTAAAGACATATTAAACTAGATAGAATCTAATAATGAATAACATCAAATTAAATACTTTTATTAGAATATATTCTTATGGACAAACAATTATACTATATAATTTAAGTTCAATTCAATCTTACAAAATTGACTACTAATATCATATTTGTTACATCATTGGTTAAAGAATATTAATTTTTTTAACTTATTTTCAAAAAGGTGACACTTTATTTATTATTAAACATTTTACACACTTTTATTTATAAAATTCAATCTTTTACTAACTCCTTAATTATATTTGTTAATTTCATACATTGTTACATATAAGTATTCTACCAAAGTCCTAACTACAGTCATACATTAACACATCTTTATTAACATTTATATACATATAAACATATTATTCAGGTTTGATTCTTACATTTTTCAAGAATCAACTAGTCTATATAACAGTCTAAAGATATATACTGTATAACAGAGATTTATATTAATAGACATGGTAGGGATGATGAAAGTGGAGTGATTGTTTGACTAGAGATCATCTATTCTTTTATAACTATATATATATATATATATATATATATATATATATATATATATATATATATATATATATATTTATTTATTTTATTAAATGAGAACAAATACACTAAAAGTAGATTAAATAATATGAAACTATATTTCATGCTTATATAAAGTTGCTATTATACTTTAGGTAGACAAATATAAATAATTTTTATACTAACTAACAGAGAGATAAATAAGAGTTATCATATTGGTACAAAATTATCTTATCTTCGTCCAATTTTTATCTTACTTAAATAATCTCCCAATTAACACCTATAATTACAAATTAATTTAAACTTAAATGTATTTATTACTAGTTCTTTTTTTTTCTAATTTACAATTTAAATAGTTAATAATTATTATTTTATCAATTTTTGAGTTGATATATATATATATATATATATATATATATATATATATATATATATATATATATATAAAAAAAAATATATTTTATATATTTTTTATTTTTATTATTTATATATATATATATATATATATATATATATATATATATATATATATATATATATATAAAAGATGATATTTATTATATATATTATTTACGTTTATTATGTATATATATATATATATATATATATATATATATATATATATATTATTTATATTTACATTTTAAAATTACAATATTATAAATATCATATAATAAAAGAGAATAAAAAAGATATATGTATGATTTCAACAATTAATGCGATATTTTTCCTTCAACTTTCATTCTTAATATTAATAATATAGTATATTACACTTTTATTTAATAAAATAATATATTATATTATACTTTTATTTAATAATTTAATTTTATAAGAAATTATTTATCAACTAAATAAAAAACTGAAATCTTACACAATTGGGACCCTACAAATGCTTCATAGACTTGGGTCCTGCTAGCAAAATAACTTAGTGTATTTATTTTCTACTATGGAAAGCTAGTAAGCGAGAAAACACACCTAAAATTCATAAAAACGAGAAAAAAATTCTCCTTTTTAATAGATTATATTTAAATAAAATATAAAAAATATTTAATCTTTATTCTAAAATAATGAATAAATAAAAATATATATAATAATTAAATTTATAATAAAATATGAATATTAAAATAATTAATAAAGTAAAATAAATTGAATATTTTGTTAATATATATTTTATGTTAAATAGATATATAAATAAGTTTAATAAAATTATAAATAATAATGATAAAAATATTATTAAAAATAATAATAATAAATATTAATAATAAATTTATAATGTAAAAATAAAATAAGACAATTATAAATATAAAATACTAATAATATTAATTATAAAATCTAAAAATAATAATAAAATCATAAATAATAAAATTATAAAATAATAATAATAATAATAATAAAAGTAATAATAATAAGATTAAAATAAATTATAAAATAACAATAATATTATTAAAAATAATAATTTATTTTTAACTTTAATTTTATTTTATGAATTATATCTAATTTTATTTCATATATTAAAATATTTATTTTATCAATTCCACACATAACTTTATTCATAAATATTTCTTTTATTTCTCATAATCTTTTTTTTAATTTAAACAAACATTTTTTTTACTCACTTTCAGTTCAAATCTACTTTTTTTCTATTTTTTCCATATTGAAACAAAACAAAACATTAAGAGATATATTTATTTCGTACGATAAAATATTAGCAAGTGAAGAAAAATACTGAAAATTGAAAAACATAGACACAAAATCCAAAAAACGAGAAAAATCCTGCACTTAAACTTTCTCTTCTCATATGCGAACAAAGTTAAAATATGAAAAACTATTGAATATTTACTGTAAAACAATAAATAATATATATATATATATATATTACAATAATAAATTTATAATAAAATAAGAATACTAAAATAATTAATAAAATAAAATACGTGTAATATTTTATTAATATATGTTTTATGTTAAATAGATAAATAAATAAATTTAATAAAATTATAAATAATAATGATAGAATAAGAATAATAAGAAAAACTAATAAATATTAATAATAAATTTATAAAATAATGATAAAAATAATATAATTATAAAACTAAAATATTAATAATATTAATGTTAAAAAAATAAATAATAATAAAAAAATAAATAATAATTATAATAGTAAAAATATGAAAATAAAACAATAATAATAAAAGTAATAATAATAACATTAAAAAAATAATAAAATAACAATAATAATTTCCTTTTAGCTTAAATTTTATTTTATAAATTATATTTAATTTTATTTCATCTACTAAAAAAATATTTTATTTATTACAATCACTTTATATATAATTTTTTATAATTTTTTTTAATCCAAAAACAAAGACTTTTTACTCATTATAATTTTATCTCAGATCCATTCTTTTCTATTTCTTGAAATCCTTAAAAAATTCAAATATGGTTTTTAATTAATGTTCATCCCATTATTCGCCTCTTAAAAACTTGTTAGGACAGATAGTTTATATATATATATTAAAAATCTTTAACTGATCATTAATACTTCTAATGTAATAAATTGAGAAAATTGTTATTATTATTATATCTTATTTTATTCAATTATAGTCTACAAAAAATTGAATATCTAATATTAATAATTTAAATTATAATATTATTAAATATTTGTATCATTCAAACTTAAGATCATATTTGATGGTCCTTCTTACAAGTAATGTATTCGAGTTTTTAGCTAAGTCTAAATGGATTTGTTATCCTATGTTATTTTTAAGTAACTCATTAAATTCCAAATGTTTACAAGTTTTGTTCTAATAAATAATTTTTATAGATCAGTTTTATCCTCTCTTTTTTTTTTTAATTTACACATCACCTTTTAAACATTTAAAAGTAATTAAATTGTTCTAATATTTTTCCATTTTGCCCTTTTTAAACACGGTTCCTTTGCTAAAATTTTGAAACTCTCATTACCATATAAATCAGTTTCGTTTTAATTTCTTATAAAACACCGTTACTTTTTATTTAAACAATGAGGACCAAAGATGCTATAATATTTTTAACTATATATTTTATATTTATCGTAATAAAAAAAATTGATCGTAATAAGCGTGATGATTACTGTTTGCGTGTTATTTTTCTCAAAGGACTACATTAATCTTTCTGAATGTCACTAACTTTAACAGTGATGTTTTTTTTCTATTCAAAACTTTAGTTAGAGTTAATTAGATGCCAAGAATCATAAATCAAGTACTCATTAACAACGGAAATCATCTTTAATGAAACAAGAACATGGTTTTTTTCAGAGACTATGACTTGAAAGACAAGATACATGAAATGCAAATCCTATTCAAAAAACATTGTCTCATCCATTTATTTAGTGCATAGTAGTTATCCAATTTTTTTTATCTCATTAGCACATTTTTATTTTCTTTAATAGCACTTTTTATTTTTTATTTTTTTAAATAACATTCTTTATTCTTTAATTTTTGAAATAGTACTTTTTGTTTTCTGTAATAACATTTTTTTCTGTGATAGTTATTAAATATTGTGATTATTAGTTTATTAAAATTAAGATAAAAATAATATAAAAATAACTAAATTATTTTTAAAAAATACAAAGAAAATAAAATAAAAATATTTTATAGGTTTTTTAACTAATTAATTATGATAGTAAAAAATGATAAATTATTTTATTTTATATTTTATAATAAATTTAAATTTGGCACAATAAATTATATTAAAATAAATTATAATAATTTTGTGATTGTATTTTTATATTAAAATTGATATTGGAAGAAAAAAATATAATAAATTATAAAATTATTATTTGAATTAAAATTTGTTTTTTAGTTTGTTAAAAAATATCTAAATATTTAATGGCAAAAATCAAATAAAATTTTGATAAAGATAAATTTTGATTTTTGATAAAGATAGAATTTGTTTTTTGATAAAGATAAAATTTGAGTTTTGATAAAGATAAAATTTATGTTTCAATTCAAAAATTATTTTCGTAACTAAACTATTTACTGAATATATGATTGTCATTTATTTTCTTTTTCATGTTCAAAGTGTATTGCATCATTTCAATAATTAAAAATTTTTAAGTAATAAATATAACATTTAAAAGCAATTCAAAAATAAATTAAATTTTATTTAAAATTTTTAAACCATTTAATTAATATTTACTTACAAAAATACTTCAACAATTTTATTTTATTTTTGCTATTAATTATTTAGATATATTTTTAACAAATGAAAATTACAAATTTTAATTCAAATAAAAATTTTATAATTTATTATAATTTTTTCTTCCAATATCAATTTTAATACAAAAATACAATCACAAAATTATTATAATTTATTATGCCAAATTTAAATTTATTATAAAATTTAAAATAAAATAACTTATCATTTTTCCAATTATAATTAATTTGTTAAAAAATCTATAAAATATTTCATTTTATTTTTTTTATTATTTTTTTAAACAATTTAATTTAATTATTTTTATCTTAATTTTAATAAATTAATAATCTCAATTTTTAATAACTATTACAGAAAAAAAAGAGTACTATTACATAAAACAAAAGAATGTTATTTTACAAATTAAAAAATAAATAATATTATTGAAAAAAATAAAAAATAAAAAGTTTTAGTGAGATAAAAAAGTCCTAGCTATCCCCATCTTCCTTGCCTCAAGAAGACTTCAATCCACTTCTTCCATCTATAAACAAAACAAAAGGAAATCTCAGTTGAAAAAAAAAAAAGTTTTGTAACACAAAAGAATTAAGACACTCTAGTTGATATAAACTTCCGACAAAAGTACTTAAAATTAAGATTACTAATAGGATGTGACTAACTCATATATATATATATATATAACACAAAGAAATAAAAGAAAAGAAAGTGTTTGAAGAATGTTATAAAATAAATAAAAGAGATGTGTAACACCCCAAAAATAACATGCATAAAGCAAACATGCTAACATTTTACTAATTATAATTATGATTCATCAACATACAATAATCTTTAAACTAAAGTATTTCAAAATTCGACCTTCAGAAATCTACTAACATACAATTACAAAATATCTCCAAATTGTTTTTCCAATTTAGCTTATGCATAAAAGCACCGCTCATTCCAACAGATCCATCTGCAACACCATCTGCTCCCGTGACAAAAACTAAGTACAACAAAACAAAGGTAAGCTAACCAAATTTTTTAATAATAATGAGTATTTCAATTCAAACACAAAGATTAACACCACTCAAATCTTTCATTCAGTTACATGCACCATCACAATATAAGACACTAACACACTACAAACTTGACTCTACTTCCGGAAGACTCGTGTATTGAATAGACCTCGACTCGTGCATTGAATAGACCTCGAGATATGCATCTGTCATACATCTCCATGCTGTGAACCCATCTATCATCAATCATGTATGACAGGGTTAGTCTCCTTGAGTCTAGATGGGATTTGTTATCCTATATTATTTTTAAGTAACACATATTAAATTCAAAATATTTACAAGTTTCGTTCCAATAGATAATTTGTATAGATCAGTTTGATATATTTTTTTTATTATTTACACTTCAAATTTTAAAAATTTAAAAATAATTAAATTGTTCTAATTCTTTTCCATTTCCCTTTTCAAACACGGTTCCTTTGCTAACATTTTAAAACTCTTATTACCTTTTAAATCAGTTTCATTTTAATTTCTTATAAAACACCGTTACTTTTCATTTAAGCAATGAGGTCCAAAGATGCTATAATATTTTTAACTATTTTTATTTTGATCGAAATAAGCGCCATGATTACTGTTTGTGTGTTATTTTTTTCAAAAAAAACCACATTAATCTTTGTGAATGTCACTACCTTTAACAGGATGTTTTTTCTACACAAAAACTTTAGTTAGAGTTAATTAGATGCCATGAATAATAAAGAAAGTACTCATTAACAAGGGAAATCATCTTTAATGAAACAAGAACATTAAATAAAAACCTCCAATTATACAACCACTATGCAAACAATATGGTCTTTTTCAGAGACTATATGACTTGAAAAAGGAAGATACATGAAATGGAAATCCTATTCAAAAAACATTGTCTCATCCATTTATTTAGTGCATAGCAGCTATCCCCATTTTCCTTGCCTCAAGAAGACTTCGATCCACTTCCTCCATCTATAAACAAAACAAACAAAGCAAAAGCAAATCTCAGTCGAAAAAAATATGAATTTTGCAACACAAAAGAATTAACACACTCTATGTTGTTACCTTGAAATGAGGGTGCATCATTCATCACTGAATCAATCGGATCAACGATAAACTCAAGCATTTCCTCTGGCAACTCTTTTTTGAGTTCACTCAGCGTATTCAATCTGTTCCTGTTCTTCTCATCTTCAGCTAAAAAGATAGTGCCCTCATGTTAGAGAAACTATATATCTACTAATTAATATTTTGATAGTTTGCGTAAACATTATTTTGAGAATGCACCCACGTAAAAAAATTCCAAAGATGAAACAACTTTACCATCTCCGAGCAATGCCTTTTCCTCAAGATACTGTACCTCCTGCATCAACGCTTTCTCTTCCTGGATCAAGTTTAGCAGCTGATTTCGGTGGAACTCTTCTATTGCTTGAAGTTTCACAGCTAGATCCTTCATATGAATACATTATATGAGTGCATGCAATAGCATATAATACCATACACTTCATCTCAATCAATAACAATAAGACTGACCACATAGACCATAAGATGCTATTCAACAAAAAGCCAAATCTTCAGATGACATTCTCTATTACGTTGATTATACAAATTAATAACAATAATCACCTCCAACATTTTGGCCCGATCTTCCAATTCTTTAACAAGTTTCGCCCTCTTCTTCCTTGATCTTCTGGCAGAACGATTTGAGAGGGTTCTGCAAAAAAAATAAAAATTAATAACAATAAATAGAATAACATGTATGTTAAACTCCCAATGTAACTATAACTAAAAATTCAAATAAAATAACCTACCTTTTTAAATTAGGATCCATTAGGTTTTGTTCCACATTAGGATCCTTGTCATGTTTTTCTGCTTGGAATTCTTCAACATGCATTGAAGAAGAATCCATATCAGGAGCCATCTTTTCTTTTGTGATGTCTCCCTCTTCGATTTTCTCCATCAACAAATGGATTGATTGCTGAGACAAGAAAAGGGAATTGGTTAAAGGGAAGGAGGTAATTTGGTGGATTAAGGTTTTTGTGGCATCCTTTATATACACGGATGCTTAAGTGAAGTTGGCCTTATAGTGATGTAAAGCAAAAATTAAGAGTCTGAGTTTGAGTTTAACAAGACGATAAAAGTATGCGTTGTCCAAGAGTCTGAGTTTAACAAAACGATAAAAGTATGCGTTATCCAAGAGACTGAGTTTAACAAGATGACAAAAGTATGTGTTGTCCAAGTTATGATGACAGTCAGAAGTCAAGGGAGACATGAATGCCTTGGCTTAGGTCCACACTGACCCCATTCATTTTTTCTAGATAAAATTTAATAACGGATAACGTCATATTTAATATTTATGTTAGAATAATTTTTTCTAAAAAAATATAGAATTTAAATCTAATTTAATCTTATAAAATCAACTACTAATATGAGATTTACAACATTTTCTTTAATTTCTTTCATTACTTTTTTTAAGAAAGTGGACTCTAAACCAAACTCAACATTACAAAATTGACTTGTAAGTTGAGGTTTGCATCCACTTATAAATTAAATATTTTACACAACCAAACTTTTCAAATCACATGCCAGCTGGGAGTGAAGAGAGACATGAATGCATTGGCTTAGGTCCACCAGACCTCACTCATTACTTCTACACTTCATGTTGAGAACTTGACATCTTAAAGAGAAACTAGATAGAATATAATAATAGATAACCAGGAGATATAATACTTTCTTAAGATATATTCTTAATAGATAACCAGAAGATATAATACTTTCTTAAGATATACTCTTAATTACTGGTGTCACTACTATCTTAAAAAGATAGAATTTAAGTCCAATTCAATTTCAATACTACAAAATGGACTACTAACATCAAGTTTGTAACATCTTTTTAAATTTTATTGGTTAAAGGGTATTATCTTTTATTTTATTATTTCTCAAAGAGTCAATGTAATACTTTTACAGAAATGGTATATTAAAATTATATTATTTATTATTTTTATAATTATAAATACTCAAAATAATAATACTAATACTAATAATAATAAAATATAAAAATTAAAAAATTAGAAAGATTAAAAGAAATTGCGATAATTTTGTGTAGACCTTGTCCAGCTACACCAGATTAATTACCCTCTTCTATAATGAAATTGAGAATTGAAAAGCCTCTTTGAAAATCAAAGTTATACACTAAAAGCAAATTGAATTCTCCAAAATCTAAAAGCACAAAGTGGAAATGAAAGACAAGAGAAAAAAAATCATATTAATAATATTTAAGGACCAATGATCTATTTTAAGTGCATAGTCAAGAACTACTAAGGTATAAAGGAGAAAATATTTATTATTTTTTAAATTATTTATTTCATATTATTTTACTTGTGAGGTGTTCCTAATTTTATAATGTTAAATTATTTTATGTCTATAATATATATATATATATATATATATATATATATATATATATATATATCAACTCAAAAAATGATAAAATAATAATTATTAACTATTTAACTTGTAACTAAGATAATAATATATGTATTTAATTTTAAATAAATTTGTATTTAATGAAAATTTTATATAAACATGAAATCTAGTTTAATATCATTTAATCTATTTTTATGACATTTGTCCTCACTTGGTAAAATAAAATAAATACATATGTATAACATTCAAACAAGTCTCAATTATGATACAAGGCTACATTTCAAGTATCCAACATTTCAAGTATCCATAGTGAGAACTTTACATGTTTATCTTAAGAAGTAGATTTTAAGTATAAGTCAACCTCACAAAATGGATTGTAAATAGAGGTTTGCACCGACTTATAAATTATTGAAAGATATTATCTTTAATCGATGTGGGATCTCCAACACACACCCATCATGCTGAGACTGTTAAACTCATGTTTGGGACTATCTATTTATAGGGTAGCCCAATAACAGTCTTATAGCGGGTAACCTAATAGACACAATAACTTTACTTGGATAGCTTTGAAAAGACTCTGATATCATCTTAAGAAATGAACTTTAACCTAACTCAATCTTACAAAATGGACTTGTATGGTGAGGTATGCACTAACTTATAAACTATTGAAAGACCTTACATATAATCGATGTGTGATCTTGGATAGTTTATATGTATATAGATGCTAATAAAAATATGTTAATGTATAAGATTTCCTTTTATAAATAAAAGTATGTAAAATGTTTAATGATAAATAAAGTGTTAAGATTCATAAAAATAATAAATTTTGTAAGATTGAATTAGACTTAAATTCATTTTTTTAAGATAGTATTAGAATCTATAAGAGTTTATTCTAACAAAAGTATTAAATTTGGTGTTATCCATTATTAAATTCTATCTAGAAGGAATGAGTGGGGTCAGGTAGACCTAAGCCAACTCATTCATACCTCCCTTCACTCCGTGCTGGCATGTGATTTGAAAAGTTTGGATACAACAGAAGCTCCTAAAACATTTAGTTTGCAAGTGGATGTAAACCTTACTTTACAAACTGATTTTGTAAGGTTGAGTTAGGTTAGTCCACTTTCTTAAGAAAAGTATTATGTTTCACCAAAATAAGTTAAAAAAATTAATATTTTATATCAAATGAATGAAATTAGAGAAAACATTGTATATCTCATGTTAGTAGATGATTTTGTAAAATTGAATTAAACTTAAATTCTATCTTTTAAAAAATAATTTTATTCTAACAAAATTAAATCTGGTGTTATCGGTTATTAAATTCTATCTAGAAGAAATGAGTGGGGTAAGTGTAGACCTAAGCTAACGTATTTATATCTTCTTTTATTCTGTGCTGGTATCATAAATTGGACAACGCATATTTTTGTTGTCTTGTTAAATTGCACCACTATAAGGTCAACTTCACATAAACAGCATCACTATATATAAAGGATGCCACAGAAACCTTAATCCACCAAATTAGCTCCTTCCCTTTAACTAAATTCCTTTTCTTGTTGTTGGAGCAAATCGAAGAGGGAGAAACCACAAAAGAAAAGATGGCTCCTAATATGGATTCTTCTTCAATGCATGTTGAAGAATTCCAAGCAGAAAAAAATGACAAGGATCCTAAGGTGGAACAAAACCTAATGGATCCTAATTTAAAAAGGTAGGTTATTTTATTTGAATTTTTAGTTATAGTTACATACATGTTATTCTATTTATTGTTATTTTTTTTTTTTCAGAACCCTCTCAAATCGTTCTGCCAGAAGATCAAGGAAGAAGAGGGCGAAACTTGTTAAAGAATTGGAAGATCGGGCCAAAATGTTGGAGGTGATTATTTTTATTAATTTGTATAATCAACGTAATAGAGAATGTCATCTGAAGATTTGGCTTTTTGTTGAATAGCATCTTATGGTCTATGTGGTCAGTCTTATTGTTATTGATTGAGATGAAGTATATGCTATTATATGCTATTGCATGCACTCATATATAATATATTCATATGAAGGATCTAGTTGTGAAACTTCAAGCAATAGAAGAGTTCCACCGAAATCAGCTGCTAAACTTGATCCAGGAAGAGAAAGCGTTGATGCAGGAGATACAGTATCTTGAGGAAAAGGCATTGCTCGGAGATGGTAAAGTTGTTTCATCTTTGGAATTTTTTTACGTGGCTGCATGCTCAAAATAATGTTTACGCAAACTTTCAAAATATTAATTAGTAGATATATAGTTTCACTAACATGAAGGCACTATCTTTTTAGCTGAAGATGAGAAGAACAGGAGCAGATTGAATACCCTGAGTGAACTCAAAAAAGAGTTGCAAGAGGAAATGCTTGAGTTTATCGTTGATCCGATTGATTCAGTGATGAATGATGCACCCTCATTTCAAGGTAACAACATAGAGTGTGTTAATTCTTTTGTGTTGCAAAATTCATATTTTTTTCGACTGAGATTTGCTTTTGCTTTGTTTGTTTTGTTTATAGATGGAGGAAGTGGATCGAACTCTTCTTGAGGCAAGGAAGATGGGGATAGCTGCTATGCACTAAATAAATGGATGAGACAATGTTTTTTGAATAGGATTTCCATTTCATGTATCTTCTCCTTCAAAGTCATAGTCTCTGAAAAAAACCATATTGTTTGCTTAGTGGTTGTATAATTGGAGGTTTTTATTTAATGTTCTTGTTTCATTAAAGATGATTTTCCTTGTTAATGAGTACTTGCTTTATGATTCATGGCATCTAATTAACTCTAACTAAAGTTTTTGTGTAGAAAAAACATCACTGTTAAAGGTAGTGACATTCACAAAGATTAATGTAGTTTTTTTGAAAAAAATAACACAGAAACAGTAATCATCTATCATTTTTTTTATATTACGATCAAAATAAAAATATAGAATTAAAAATATTATAGCATCTTTGGACCTCATTGCTTAAATAAAAAGTAACGGCGTTTTATAAGAAATTAAAATGAAACTGATTTGAATGGTAATAGGAGTTTTAAAATTTTAGCAAAGGAACCGTTTTAAAAAAGGGCAAAATGGAAAACAATTAGAACAATTTAATTATTTTAAATTTTTAAAATTTGAAGTGTAAATAAAAAAAGATAAAACTGATCTATAAAAATTATCTATTGGAACGAAATTTGTAAATATTTAGAATTTAATATGTGTTAATTAAAAATAATATAGGATAACAAATCCCGTTTAGACTTGGCTAGAAACTCTAATACATTACTTATAAGAAGGAACATCGAATATGATCTTAAGTTTGAATGATACAATTATTTAAAAATAATACAATTTAAATTATTAATATTTATATATTAAATTTTTATACACTATAATTAAATAAAATAAGATATAATAATGATAATAATTTTTTAAATTTATTGAATTAGAAGTATTAATTATCAATTAAAGATTTTTAATATATATGTATATATTTAAAAAATAAATAAATAACAGATGAGAATAAGTCAAAGAGTTATAGTAGGTTACTCTATCCTAACCAGTTTTTAACAGGTCAATAATGGGATGGACGTTAATGGAACACCCTAAGTCATTTTGCTAGCCAGGACCCAATTCTACGAAGCATTTGTAGGATCCCAAATGTGTAAAATTTCAGTTTTTTTATTTAGTTGATAAATATTTTTTTATTAATTTAAATTATTAAATAAAATTATATTGTAATATACTATATTATTTTACATTTATTTTTACTCTATCTTTCTTCACTCTAAAAAACGGACTAATGGAATTAGTATATAATTTAAATTTGATTGATAAATTTATGATTGATATATAAAAATCATTTTGGTAAATATATTGATAATCATATTACACACTTAACAATAGTTCCTTTCCCATTGATTTTTTTGTGCACTAGATTTAATTTGTATCTCTGGTGGAAATTCAAATTAAATCATTATATTTAAAATAATAAATCACTTTTAATATTTTATTTAAATTCTTAACAATAAAAATTTTGGACAAGGAACCTTTTTATTAAAAATGCTTAACCTTAATTATAATATTTTAAGAAATTTGTAGAAAATAAATTTATACTCCACTACAGGTAAGCAACCATTATATCAAAAGAATATATTGTTTTTCAAGGGTATGAACGGGGTAGCTGAAATATTATTAACATCACTTATAATTAAATTGATGAAAAGTAGTGTTTTAAATTAAAATTTCCTAAATCTTATCTGATAGTACTTATATCAAAAAGTGCACTAATTTCTTATTTTATATACTAAGAATGAAATATTAGAACCACCTAAGTATAAAATCATTTAAAATATTTTTTATTGAAAAATTAAAATTTAAAAGTATATTAATTTAAGATTCCAATATAAATTTGCTTTAGACCTTAAAAAATAATAATTCAATATGAGATGATTATGCCTTGATGGTTGAAGGATTTAGAAAAGGAGAGGATGATTTAGATCAAAAAACACTTTATAAAGTAAAAAAAGATTGAGTCAAAAGTGCAAAAAGAGTTTATTTTAATAAAAAAAATAATGAGTATTAGTTTGCAAGTCAGGGCATTACTTATTCTTACTGTTTTCTAATTTCCCTTTCATACTTATCCGCTACATCCTCGGTTATTTTAAGATTTTAGAATATAATATAAATTCATCCAGGTTCAAGAAAACATTTAAGTTCATTTATTATATATATTAAAGTTAATAAATTTATAAATATAAGTTGAGCATCTTCTTAATGACTTATTAAAAATATTATTTATATCTTACTCTTAGAAACAGACATTGGCAATAAATGGTATTAATTACATTATTATTGTCAATTATGAATTATGAGGATGACTAAGCGCGTGTAAGATCTATATGATATGTCATTCAATCTTTATATAATAATATGCCATCCAATCTTCACACAAACACAAAATTGTGAAACAACAAGGTAAGGATGTGGAGTTGAATGTAAGAATGTGTAATTGTTATTTTTTTTACTAACTATTCACCTTTTTTTCAAGTGTATGGATTCAGTTTAATTTTAATTTTAATTAAAAATTAATATAATTAAATTTTTACCTTGTTAAGTGTGTTATTATCATCATTCAAATTAAAATTAATGTAATTAAATTTTGAAATAAATTTCATACTCAATTAAGAATTAATAAATTCCATCATTTAATTAAAGTTAATACAATTAAAATTTAAAATAAATTTCAAATTTAATTAAAAATTAAAAGTCTTTATTGATAAATTTCATGTTCTTGATCAATTAAAAAAAATCAATTTCAATCAAAATAAAATAAATTTAAGACAGTTTTAATATATATTTATTTATTTATTTCATAACATCCCTCAAACACTTTTTTTAATATATTTTTTACTTATTAATGTTATAATTTATAATTTTATAAACTTATCATAATCCTATTTATAATTTTAATTTTAACTGAAAGTTTAGATTAATTTTTAAGCAGTTATTCTCTTATAAAGTATTAAACGTTAATGATAATAATAGAGAGATCTCATATCCCAAGGACATTTTAGTTGAATATCTTTTCTGTTACCAAGTAAATATTTTCTTGAAAAAAAATAATTTTAAGTCACTTATGATTTGCAGTCCTACAGAGTGTTTGAAAAGAAAGAAAAAAATGTTTGAAAGACATAATATTAAGTTTTCTATTTGAACATAAACACTAAAAAATTGTGAATTTAGAGAAGAAACTTTTTGACAGAAATTTATCTGGTATAAAATAAAGCTTTTTACCAAGAGATTTGTGAAATCATTTTACTTATTTAAAAAAATTTAGTATTACATGAAAATAAAATTTGTACGAGAACCCACACAAATTTTTGTCCGTAAGTAAAAATTACTGTATATGTTGGCAAAATTATTGAGTATTACAAAAGGCATAAGAAAAGCATCCAGTAGTAAAGATTTTTTTTCATCGTGGTTTAAAGAGAAAATTGATAATTATTTGAAGTATTTGTTATTTATATTCAATAATAACTTTTATTTATTATATATAACAACTAAAAATTAATAATATAACTAATAAGCTAAAAAAATCATTATGTATATATTTATTTTATATAAATAATAATAAATTTTAATTTTAATTTGAAACTGTATTAAAAATATTTATAAATATAAATATATAATATGAAATTAAGTATTTATTAATTTTAAAGTAATATTAAAATTATTATTATTGTTATTATAGTTTATTATATTAATATTTTGTATAATCATTAGTAAATATGTATTAAAAAATAAATTATTGATTATAAAGGTATTTAAGTGAAAGTTTATTTCTTTAAAATGAATAATTCGTTACAGTAATTAGGGATTATAATTGAATTATTAAGTGAGTATGGATTGGATGAAATTATTTAAATGTAGGTTGGATAATATTATTTAATTAAAATTTATTTAATAATTTAGTTTATATAAAAAATAATGTATAATAAAAATATGATAAACATCCTAAATTTAAAGATATATATATATATATAATATTAAATTTATTTATTATTATACTAAAAGGCGTCATAAAATATTAATTAATAATTAGCTACCAAATTTTGGACCACAAATTTATGTTTGGATGACGATCCAAAATAGGTTAGCTACGGATGTTAATCTGATACACGTATGTTGCCAAATGTTATCTTTGTATAATATTTACCAAATATAAAAGATATTTTTTGTTTGCTTCTTTGGTATTCGAAATCAAAAGCCACGATCTTTTTCTCTCACTTCCAAAATTCTGAGGTTTGATGGTCTCCACCACCTTCGTATGGTTCTACTCAAAAAGACCCACCATTCAAATCCATCTAATTATGTTAAACCAAAAAATGGGTGCTCAAAATGCTTTGAAAAAAGAACGTAAAAACTTATATCATATGGTGGTAAAAACCTTACAAACCTTGTAAAAACTAAAATTATATTCTGTTACTATATAGACACCACATATTTGGTTGCTATTTGGTATTAATTTACCTGTAAACTTCTATTATTCATATCAGTCTTTAATTGAATTGCAAAATTTGATACAAATATTGGTTAATTAAATTCAATCGCAAAGTATTAATAAATTTTAAAACATTATATATTGGTCACTATTGTGGTGACTAGGAAGGTTCAGGGAGGAGCAATGCTTCTTCATTTCTTGATTTTTTTTTTTTCTCATAATTTTTCATCAATTGTTTTATCTTTTTCTCAAGTGTCCTTTACATTTAATTTTGAATGATCTCACGCATGGAAGTTGGGTAAAAGTAGATTGGGCATGTGTAGATCTATTCAACTTTTTGTTTAATGTACTAAATTTATACATATTCTCCATTGTTTTTTTCACAGCAACAATAAAATATATTTCATTCTCATCGAGGATGTGCCTCAAGTGTTGCATTTCAACTGTTGCATTTAAGAGTTTTGGTTTTTTTCTTGATTGTAACTAATTTTGGAAACTTGGAATGATTTTAGAATATTTCATGAAACTTTATGCCAAACTCTTTACAAACATGTGGGATAAGCTTGATCTACAAAATGAATGGTGTATTTTTTCTGGGTCTATATCTAGCCTGCAAAAGTCCACAAATAAACGGATAGATTTGTAGGCCCAAATAGCATATTGGAAACATGATATATTTTTCCTTTCATTTTGCTAAGATAAATCTATTAAAATAAAATATACCAAATAAAATTAAATTCCTTTTTTAGTTGGTTACTTGTGCAATGTTTTTGTTTAAACACTGCAGTTTCATGTACCTGAGCTAGATCACAAATCCACAAACTGTTTTTGCAGAGTTGCCGATTTAAGGGTGCAGATATAAAATATTCTCTTTAATTATGGACAATTGCTTCCTGCACCACCTTAATTCGAACTTGCACTTTCACAATTTTTCAAAATGACTCTTCTATTTTTTTAAAGTGATTTCCGGATTTTTTATTCTAAAATTTTTTCAAAAATAATAAAATACATTTTAGAACAAGTTTTTTTTTTATTAGAATAAGATTTTTGAATGAAAATTTTATAACACAATTACATTTTGAAATAAGATTCTGGAACATAATTTCCAGAATAAAATTTTTAGAATGTATATAATACTTTTCAGAATGATTTTTTTAGAAAAAATTCTCCAGAACACGTAAAATGCATTTTGGAAAGTCGATGGAATAATTTGATTATTTCATCCAAATGTGAGGGTGTGAAGGGTGTAAGTTTAAAAATGAGGGGTACAGGAAGTAATTGTCTTGATTACGTGGGTTTTAAAACACAGACTGGTTATGCGTGAGATTTGCAAGCTTAATGGACTCGTCTACAAACTTCAGTCCATATATTCAACCCATTATTACATATATAATATTAAATTTTATTCTTTTTAAATATATTATTAAGTTTAATTTAAAATTTAATTTAATTCTATTGATTAATTTTGTTTTTAAATTTTAAATTTTCGTAAATAGACTTACTTGTTTGTAAATTAATTTTTTAAAGGTATATTTAGAATATATTTTTCAAAGTTATAAAAAACTAGAAAAGTCAATATTTAAAAAAATTAAATATATTTAAAATTATGTTTTTTAGCGACAAAACTAATTTGGTCACAATATCAAAATTTTCTTCACGATTAGCATTTTGATTACTTTTTCATAAACTTTTAGCTATTGAAATCGTTGTCATTGCACAATACAGGATGAAATGATTCGCCTAATAGATGCAAGTTTACTATTAAATTGTCTTCCGATATTCAATATAATTTTACATCTCTTAGGACTCGAGGTCAAAGTCAATTTAAATACACATTTTTTTCTTAATCTACTAAAGTGTTTTTTAAGGATAAAACCGTGACGGAGCAACCAAGTTCTAAAGCAGACAATATCTTAGATGTGATGATTGATTCTAATGATGTCTTCTCAACGGACTTGAGGTCGGAACATTGGCCCATCTGTAAGAATCTATTCCCTTAGCCCTCGACTGAGAGGCTTGTTCCAGTATCTAATATAATCTCACATCATTTAAAATTCAGACCAAAATCAGTTTAAATACACATTCTTCACTTAATCTACCGACATGAGATCGGAACAAATAATAATGAACATTGCGTTCTCATTTTATATAATGTCCAAGTAGTGATACTGTTTTTTTTTTGTATGTAATTGAGAAACTTTTTCAAATATGCACAAGCATAAATTCAGACAGTGTGAAGTTCAAGAGCTTCATTGTATACTGACCCTAATCCAAATGTCATTTCCTCAATACTTAAAATTTCACCTTTAAAATAAGAAAAATACTAGTTTGATACCACTGTTCATATTATACTTCCATTTGACACACATTTTGTTAATAAAATATTATATATAAATAAAATAACAATATATATTAATGTTAAATGGTATCAAAAATGAATAATAATGTCAAAATATCACCACCCTTAAAATAATTGTCATGGGTCCTTAAAATTTGGAATATAACTAAAATAAGTAGGCTTAAGGGTCTGTTTGATATGAAAATAAATAAAATTGTTGACATTGCATAATACATTTATCATTTGATCGCAAATCATTTGTTGACAATTACATAGATCACAGATGATATAGTCACTTACTCAACAATCAAACATTGCATACTAAAGGATAAAAGGACAAAAAAAATATCATTTGATGGTGAGATTGCTTATAATTGCATCTCAACAAATTGTATAACTATTTAGCCTTGTTTATAGTTATCTTAATCAATCAATTAGGTTCGAGATATTATTATTGTTATCTTTGTTACTTTATGCTTTACATTTTTTAGACAAATAATTATAATTAGTTTTCATAACCAGTAAAGTAAATGAAATTAAATAGATGTTTGCATCTAATTAAGATCACAAGTTGTGACAATTTGTATATTTAAAAGTATAGTTGAAAGCATGTTACAAATAATGCTTTCTCTTTTATTTCACTAATATTTTTATAAGAAAGTTGTGGAGCTTGGTTTTTCACAGTTTGACACAAGACAAGTTCTTTCATAAACACTTAAAAAATGAAAAGAAAAAATCTCCATAAATTTATAACTAACTTATCGCAGAATTCTTCAACCAATTAACTCATAAATTAATTTTAACTAATCAAAAAGTGAATTTTTCTTTTATCTTCTTTCTTAAAAAGGTTTCATGGAGAAATTTTGGAAGAGAAGTTATTTGTTTCAATTGATACTCAATAAGTAAAGTTCAACAACATTAATGCAGAAACTTAATTAAACTAGTTTTGGATCATGCGATTACATAAGAGAATCTAGTTTTGAGTATATCATATGCTATTAACCTTCAGGTTGAGATCGAGTTCTTCCTTTATTGCATGCAAATCACTATCCGAATTAGGCTTTTCATCTTCTGAAGCTTTTACTTGATTCATCTGGAGCACTCTAAGCCTCTTCCCTTCTGCCATGTTCTTTTCGATTTCAACTGAAATGTAGAACAAGTTTAAGCTACATAAAGTGATAAAAGCAATATAAGTATAACAAAAACAAAACACACAATCAAAGGTGGAAGGAGACTAACCTTCTTTGATGATTCTCTCCTTTTCAAAAGCTGCTATTTGTGATTTCACTTGATGCTGCTCAATCAGCAATGATTGATGAACATTCTTAGCCTGTTCAATTTCATAACGAATGTTGGAGATTTGTTCCTGCATAGAGAAACCCCTAAATGTATTAGGTACATTAGAAACAATTGTTTAAGGTTATAGAGACAAACAGTTCTGGCACGTTTGGCAATTGTGTACCGTGAGAGTTCCTAATTGATTTTCCAAATGTTCAATGTAGAGAATCTTCTTCTTTCTGTATTTCTCTGAAGAAACTCGATTAGACATCATCCTACACACAAGAGAAGCTAAATTATTTGAACCAAATTTTCAATTTAAAATAAACTATATACCATTAAAGCTTAAATATATGTTTTTAACTCCTATAAATATAATTATTTAGTTTAAGCCTTTTTAAAATTAAAAATGTAGAGTGTTTGTTTTAGTCTTTGTGAATTATTAATAACCTATTTCTATGAAATGTAAGAGATAAAAACTAAAAGAACTCATTGCATTTTCTCCCTATTAACATTTTAGTTTCAATTATGGCCTATTTTTCCTAGAGATTATGTTATTTTTCAAAATGAATATTCATGCTTAATTTTTCTAAAGCTTATCATGTCCTATTCATGAATATTAATTTCTATAATATATATATATATATATATATATATATATATATATATATAT
>Ga0209700_100694_pt1 | contig 66264 bp, 28 predicted proteins | sample SiratroredBW_FD_187528 | JGI IMG/M metagenome (GOLD analysis project Ga0209700, IMG submission 187528) | Root nodule microbial communities of legume samples collected from California, USA - Siratro red BW (SPAdes) (version 2) | ecosystem: Host-associated > Plants > Roots > Nodule | place: USA... | reverse complement strand
GTTGGTGTTGGTGTTCTAGGGCACCCTTGCCACTACATTGATGCTGCACACAAATGTTTTGGAAGTTTTTTTTTTTTTTTTTTTTTTTTTTTGTTTTTTTTTTTTTTTTTTTTTTTTTATTTGTTAATTTTAGGTTAGAGAATAGAGGGAAGTTCCATCCTCCTACTGCTCTTTGAGGCCAAATTAGTATTTGTAAAAATTCTGATTTTTGTGTTTGTTTGGTTGGTGATTAGAAGGAAGTTCCAACTGGATTGAGATCACGCAATGATGCCATCAGTGGGATGAAGAGTGGTGCTGGCAGAGGATTTGGGCTGCCACCCGCAGCAAAATTTAGGAGTGGGCATCTTCCTTCTAATGCAATCCCTTTATCAACAGTTATGCCGGGTGAGACTGGAGACAGTGCTTCAAATTCTGATAACGATGACAGCATTGGATCAGAGGAAGAAGTTTATGGGGGTAGGTACTCATTGGATTCGTCACCACAAGATAGAAGAGTTCCCAATGGTGCTGCTAGGAGATTTGGAAACTTCAACCAAAGGGGACCCCGGTATGGGAGTGATTATACATACTCAGAAGTCAGTTCTTCTAGGGAAACACTGGTTGGGAGACCTGGCACTGTGAGGGATCCGATGATGAGGGGGCCTTCTACTGTACGGCAGAGTGGCTTCACAGAGGATGATTCATCAGATTCTGCGGCTAGCTCTGAATTCTCTACCACACAGGTAGGAGGAAGTATCAATGGAGCTCTGCCAAGAAGTAGAACTTATTTGTCTGAAGGGTATGCTTCTAGTGTGCCTTCAAGGATGAATGTGAAAAGTGCTGCAGAGAAGGTAAGGAATGTGGATATGGTATAAATTATTGAAGTTGCATGGCTGTAATGTGGCCTACAGTACTCCATAACACTGATATTTTGTCCTGGTATAAATGCTAATATGTTTCTTTTTATGAAACATTGGATGGTGACAAAAAGCATTGTTATTAGAACACCAGTTTTTTCATACTGTTATTTAAGATTTATATTTGATAAGGCAGATGCTGCATTACTCACTGTTGTTGTATTGGCAAATTGACTCTTCTCCTCCTTCATTTAGGGCTTAAACCCAGTTTACAAATGTATGGCTGAAATTAGTCTAACATCTTGAATTGTGTTACGAAATTCCCAGCATGGAAGAATATCTGATGATGAGGATGATGACATTCCCAGTGCACCCCCATTTTCTAGTTCTACTCAAGATGTCAGACAAAAACATGAGGAAATGCCCAATTCCAGAGCTCATATTTCTCCAAACAAAGCTGAATCAAGTACTTTGAAATCTATGTCTGTGGATAAGATAGAAAACCATGTTGAAAGTGGGAGCCCTGACCAATTTGTTAGGTTAGCAAGATATGAGTTTTTAACTTCTCCAAAAGTACATGACTTCCTAGCGAAACAGTTTATGTGAATGTGTAAGTATCCAATATTATTTAATCTGTTCTGTTCTTGCAGAACTGCTAATGGTTCAGAGGCTGCTACATCTTCAAATTCACACCCACCCCGCCTTCCAACATTTCATGCGAGGTATGTCATGCCTTTTTTAATGTGCTCAAAACTTTCTCCTAGGCTGTGGCTAATTTCTATGTAAATTCATTTCAGTGCTCTTGGGCCATGGCATGGAGTGATTGCATATGATGCTTGTGTGCGTCTTTGCCTTCATGCTTGGGCAATGCAGTGCATGGAAGCCCCTATGTTTTTGGAAAATGAATGTGCCTTACTTAGGGATTCATTTGGGTAAGTTAAAGCTCTTCCTCCACTTCTCTTTTTCCCTTTTCTGCCCTCTTCTTCCGTCTCCTTCCTCTAGTCTTGTTGTATTTAGTTCTGGTAAAGATACTCTTGCTGTATTCTGTTGTGTATTATCCATTAGTATAAACAAACGGTGCAAACTCTACATATGAAGTGAGTGATATATATTTGACCATTCACATGGCTCTGTTTAAGGAGTTTCTTTAATTGTTGGTCCTTGTCTATTGCTTTGGTTCTTCTGTTCTTATTGGATTTTTGTTTTTTGAATATGTAGATTACGGCAGATACTTTTACAGTCAGAAGATGAACTAATGGTGAAGAGCAAGGCAGAGCCTTCCAGTGAGGGTATTGCTCCAAAACCCAAAAAACTTATTGGCAAGATGAAGGTGCAAGGTACATTCTCATGTTATCTTTTACTAATAAAATTATTTAACTTGTCATCCCAAGTGAATCTTTGTTGAGACATTCTTCACTTTGCAGTTCGTAAAGTCAAAATGGGCTTGGACCCTCCTACTGGCTGTAGCATGTCATCGATAATGACGAACAAAATCAAAATGGACTCTGTGAGGCACCATTTCTCCAATTTGCAATCGTCACTATCTGCTGGATGGCAAGCTTTCAGAAGAATTCGATTTGTCCCACGTTTGCCTGCAAATGGTTCCTTGGCTCGACAAAGCCTAGCATATGTGCATGCTAGTACCCGCTACATACAGCAGGTGTCTGGACTCCTGAAGGTGGGCGTAACAACTCTAAGGAATAATTCATCATCATATGAAGTTGTCCAAGGTATCTAATAAAGCAACATGTATTATAGTTATTCATTATCTCTGTGTTATGATGAAAATTGTCGGAATAGAATCTCTTCTCAATACTTCTATTATGACTGAAATATCAGACTTGTTTAACTCTAGGAAGCAATTTAGTCGAATTGAGTTTTGGCTTTCTGTGAAACCAACACACTTGGGTCCTAGTGTCCTTTTGAGTACTCCTTACTCCTTGGAATTGTGTAATGGTAACGTCAAGTGTTTAATATTCATGGTGTTTTTGTGTGCAGGGAATTGTTTTTTTGTTTCTATATAATTCTTTAAATGTGTTAACATTTGCAATGTTACTATATGTAATTACCTTGATTAATATTTTATTGTAGTTGTGATGATTTTTATGAAAGGATTGCATTTATTCATTAACTTGTAGTTAAACAAATTCATTGTCATGTGATACATTTCAATCGATAGTAGCTTAACACCATTACAGTTGGATTGTAGCTATACAGATTGACATAAACGTAGGAATAGGATTGAATGGAGTCATCATAAAAGTTGTCCTATTCCTATTGCGGTTTGCAAGGTCTCATTGACATTGTGTCACTCCCTAATCTTATAATTAGGAAACCTCCTCTCTCTATTAAAACTTTTTATTACCATGAAAAAAAAAAATAATTGTGCTGTAGTGTAGCTATCAGGTATACTTCCTGGCTTGGACTAACCTTCTCAGCAGTTATAAGATAGTCCTTTGGATGGTACTCCTGCTACAGCTGAGTCAAAAATTATTACATTTTATTTGAATATAATCAGTTATTTCTGAATTTATGGATCTTTGGTTGACTTTTATACTTCCTTATATGCTTTATTACTTTAGTCTACGTGTTTCATGATGTTTCAGTTCTAAATATACCTACTTGATTCTCATTTCACTATTTTGGCTCTCATTTGGGCTTGTTTCATTTTATTTATTTTTCTACCTGTGCATGTGATCAGAGACATTCTCATGTTTCTTGAGGCTGAAAAGCATAGTTGAAGATGATGCAATAAGGTTGCAGCCAGGATCTAGTGAAGTCCATATGTTGTGAGTTTTTCTTGTTTGCTTTTTCATCTTTTGAATTTTTATGATCGTTCCTTCTTGAATAAATTTCTGAATACTTGTACAGTTTTCCAGACAGCCTTGGAGATGATTTGCTTGTTGAAGTTCAAGATTCCAAGGGAAAGCATTTTGGCCGTGTTATTGTCCAAGTGGCTACTATAGCTGATGATCCGGTAATATTACATGCTGTTTATTTCTGTGGGTGTTATTGTTGCCTGTCATGAGTGACGATCATATGATAGAATTTCAACTGAAACAGGCTGACAAATTACGCTGGTGGCCTATTTATCGCGAACCTGACCATGAGCTTGTGGGCAAGTTACAACTTTATATAAATTACTCAACAAGTGCAGATGATAATAGTCATCTTAAGGTTAGTTAGTGTCAGCAATGAGCAGTTTCTTTTTGGAAATAAAGCTATAGCAGAGAGAGCCTCAAAATCTTGTAATCTGTTGTTTCTTAAATCATATTCAAGCTATCATGGCAACCTAAACATGCCAGGATTCTTGGAACTGAAAAACGTTTTGAAATAGTAAAGATAATCCTACCTCCTGGTAATTCCCAGGGCTTAATTTATAGATATTTGAAGTTACTTTCACAATCCATGATACGTCTAGTACTGAATTTTGTTTTTTGGCTGCCAAAATACAGTACAAGTTGATTATGTACTTTTTTATTTTATGTTAAACTGTATTTACATTCATTTGTCAGACATATCATTTGCATGATTTTAGTCAGATGCAGATTAAAGGCCAGTTTAGTTAAAGATAACATTTTCTGTTTTTAAATTGCAAGAAGGCCGCGTTGTTTGTATGCCTGCCATGATATGTAGCTATTAGATAGACTTTGTTTCTTGTTTTCAATGAACTGTATATGATGGTGGTCCTGCAAAACAATGAAAACATCAAAAGTTTTTCAAACAATGTGGGGGCGTAACATTTCCATTTCACAGGAAGGTGCCCCACTCTGCCAACCCTTTATGTAGGAGTACTCGTATGCTTAATTATGTGTTATTCTATTTTCTTGATTATTCTAATATAATGTGCCTGACTTATTCACATTTTATTGTCACTTGTGATCCCAGTATGGTTCTGTAGCAGAGACAGTTGCCTATGACTTCGTTATGGAAGTTGCAATGAAAATTCAGGGCTTTCAGCAACGGAACCTATTGTTGCATGGTCCATGGAAATGGCTTTTGACTGAGTTTGCATCCTATTATGGGGTATCTGAGATATATACCAAGTTGAGGTAATGTGAGGTGGATCTGCAATTCCCCTGAATTATCTGATTTCTTTAATATGTAGTTTGGCATTTCTTCCAACGTATTATAGTAATAGTGTTCGCAATGTTCTGCTTAAATAGATATCTATCTTATGTCATGGATGTGGCGACACCTACAGCAGACTGCCTCAACTTGGTGTGTAATCTACTAGCACCTGTTATCATGAAGGGCAATGGCAAGACTTCTTTGAGTCACCAGGAGGTATCATTGACATTTAGTTATTATTCTTATGATATAACTTCAACCAACCACTTCAATGTTTTAGATGCAGTCAATATAGCTGAACCCATTGTTTTGTTAGCATTTGTTTACTGTCAAATTCATTGATTTTTTGTCTCGTGTTAACATGGTATGGTTTTTGTTCATCTCCAGAACCGAATACTAGGAGAGACCAAGGATCAAATTGAACAGATATTAACTCTTGTTTTTGAGAACTACAAATCACTTGATGAATCTTCTTTCTCGGGCATCATAGAGGTTTTCAGACCAGCAACTGGCCACGCAGCACCTGCCTTGGAACCTGCTGTTAAACTTTACAAGCTTCTTCATGATATCTTATCTCCTGAGGCTCAAACTGCATTTTGTCATTATTTCCAGGTTAGATAAAATTGATATTTTATGACGGAAATTGTTAATTGTATACTCATAACTTTGCAATTCAATTGACAAATTAGTATCTTGCTAGGTTGCTGCAAAAAAGAGGTCCAAGAGGCACCTGAGTGAAACAGATGAATATATTGCACAAAATAATGAAAGCAGTTTGATGGACGGCATAGCTATGTCCACTGCTTACCAGAAGATGAAAACCCTATGTATAAATCTTAGAAATGAGATACATACGGACATCCAGATTCATAATCAAAATATACTTCCTAGGTATTATTTGTTTCAAGGACTTCATTTTGTATGTATTTTATTTTGCTATAACTTCTATGTAGGTTACGTGTATCACTTCTCGTCTTTAATTGTGTCAAATACGTGTGTGCCTCTCTTCTAATCTTGGAAAGCACCTGTATGTAGATAAACTTCTGTTCTATTTAATTGATGGTTACACAATGGATGTCTACTATTTCAGGGCTACCTTGATGGAAATTTATAATGCAATTGCTATTAATTAGTATTTGCTTATAGCATGATAATATATCAGTATTGGGTACTATATGGCAGAGTATATTATTACTCCTTACCAAGTCCAACGAGTTGTACAAATGTCCTCAGCAAAACAATTGAATTACTAACTGATTTTATAGTTACCATTTTTAACCATGATATTTGTTCTTCATTCTAATCAAAAGACTAAATGCTGTACATTTTGAGTTGGAAAAAAATTAAACTTAGTATTAAAGCTGATAGTAACTGAATAAGTTACAACCAAACTATCAAACGAACTTGTAATTTGTGTATAGTTCATAGTTAAAATACTCGGTCATCAACAGACATAGAAGGTAGGTTTCTTTATTTTCACTGGAATATCTTAACCTTTGTATTTGGCTTTTATTTCTGGTTGTTACATTTTGTCTTTAACTAGACCTGTTATCTTGAATCTATGTTGACATGTGACAACATCCCTTTCTTGTACTATGATTGCTTTTGTTTTGGGCTTGACTCGGGCATTGAATCACCAGTTCAATCGCATTATATGCATTTCAAACTTCATCTTCCTTAGTTTTAAAGTATTATTGTGTTAGTTTATCAGATTCTATTGTATCTTAAAGGTTCTGATGTAGCTGGTTCATTATTTTCACAGCTTTGTGGATCTGCCAAATCTTTCTGCTTCCATATACAGCACAGAGCTTTGCAATAGATTACGGGCATTCCTCATATCTTGTCCACCATCAGGGCCATCATCACCAGTAGCAGACCTTGTTATTGCAACGTCAGATTTTCAGAGAGACCTTGTAAACTGGAATATTGGGTAAGTGTTGCTATGCTTTAGTTGGAGATACCAAGTATGCCTGGCTTTTTAGTCAAAGAATGAATCCCTTCTACTACACAGATCTAACTTGTTTTATTTCCTTAGTCCCATCAAAGGTGGAGTAGATGCAAAAGAGCTATTCCATTTGTACATTCTTGTTTGGATACAAGATAAACGTCTATCTTTACTGGAGTCATGCAAATTAGATAAGGTACTTACATTTAAGATATAGCATTAATATTGTCATATTTCATTTTGTGTCTTCAGGAAGATATTCCCTTTAGGTGAGCTAGGTCTCAAGGAACCTTTTGATCGTCTTCAGGACTTAATAATTATAAATGCTAAAATTAATTTTATCTGAACTACTACATCTCTTCTACATTAAATTGTTGTGACAACAAGGTTTATAATCTTAAATGCATTGCTGTTGTAGGTTAAATGGTCTGGAGTTAGAACACAACATTCTACTACTCCCTTTGTTGATGACATGTATGAGCGGCTGAAGGAGACATTGACAGACTATGAGGTCATCATTTGCCGCTGGCCAGAATATACCTTGGTTTTAGAGAATGTATGTATGCCAATTCTTGTTATTTCTTTCCCCTCTTTATCCGTGAACTTCTAATGCTATCCATTTCCCTTTTCATCTCTTCTATAGACAAATACCTCTCCTGAGAATTTTTTTTCAATTATTGCCTATGTTAAAAGGCCATTTTAGAACATGAATTTTTATTCCTTGGCCCTAAGTGTGTTATTATATTTGATGGCCAAAAGTTTGATGACCGAGTTTAATTTTTTTTTTTTTTTGAAAAAAAAATTGGCAACAGGCCATAGCTGATATTGAGAAGGCCATTGTGGAAGCTTTAGACAAACAATATGCAGATGTATTATCTCCTCTCAAAGAAAGCATGGCTCCTAAGAAATTCGGGCTTAAATATGTCCAAAAACTTGCAAAACGAAATACATGTGCCTATGTTGTTCCTGATGAGGTAAGTTGAATTTCTGAAAACTGTTTTTCTTGTCTTGGATACTTTATCTAAAATTTTCTCACTTTTTCCAGCTTGGAGTTCTTTTGAATTCCTTGAAGAGAATGCTCGACATCTTGCGTCCCAGGGTTGAATCCCAGTTCAAGACATGGGGTTCTTGCGTGCCAAATGTTGGAAATACAACACCTGGTGAGCGACTTAGTGAGGTGACAGTGATGCTGAGAGCAAAGTTCAGGAACTACGTGCAAGCTATTGTGGAGAAACTAGCGGAGAATGTTAGTAGCCTTTTGAAACAAAATTTATTGTTCTTATTAACATAATATTTGACTTGTGTAGGTAGAGCAGTACTGCAGTCACCATTTATGCACACATCAATTAATTACTAATTTTCCAAAACTCTTTTTGTTTGGCTTTTATAATGGAGTAAATACTGAGCAGATATTAAAAATTGCAAAACTTGATTAACTTGCCTGTGAAGTTATTTTTTTCTTCATATTACTATCAATTTCTTGGTCCCATTTCAGAATAGTGTTAATAATAAAATATTCAAGTATCCTAATGGCATCCTCTATGTCTTTTCAGACAAAGTTACAGAATACCACAAAATTAAAAAAGATTCTTCAAGAATCGAAGGAAACTGTGGTGGAGTCTGATTTAAGAAGTAGAATGCAGCTATTGAAAGATCAGTTGGCTAGTACCATAAGTCATCTTCACAGTGTCTTTGAGACTCATGTTTTCATTGCCATCTGTAGAGGTTATTGGGATCGTATGGGACAGGTCAGTCCACTTTCATTTCATCTGGATTCTGTTGCCTTGCATTTGAGCATCTTTGACAAATATTTCTTATTTAACAGGAAATTTTAAGTTTCTTGGAGAACAGAAAAGAGAATAGATCGTGGTACAAAGGCTCAAGGGTCGCTGTTTCTGTGAGTAGCTACTTAACAGCTTAACAGTTTGTTTCTGTTGCATAGTTTTAAAGTTCTCAAATAACATTGCTCTAGATTGATTGATTTATAGTGAAAGTGCCAGAAAGGCATCCCTTGTCTTGTTTCTATGTGACCTGAAGTAATATTGTGCAGATTCTGGATGATACGTTTGCTTCACACATACAGCAGCTTCTAGGAAATGCATTGCATGAGAAAGACCTGGAGCCACCTAGATCCATCATGGAAGTTCGTTCCATGCTTTGCAAGGATGCTCCCAATCACAAGGACAACACATTTTACTATTAGGCCAATTCTACATGTAAATATGAAGAGAGGAATACACGGGGCTAAAAAGAAAATGGGTCACACCAATTTTGTAGTAGGAGCAAGCAACTCAACTGCTCCCAATGTGCTTTTCAATGAGGAATAGTGATTTTTTCTATACGTGGTATATATACAGTAAATTACTCATTGTAATACTTGGTAGTAGTAGTAGGAAAAATATATAAATTTATTAGTTTTTTACATTCTATTTATGAAACCTTGGTCTCTTAATTAACTTGCATTGGTTAACATCCCGAATATTCTGTTTATAACTAAATATATGCACTGACAGAATAAAAGTTCTTACACTGTTGGTTAATTAATTATGATAAGTGAGTTTATTTTTATAATAATTTTTAGAACATATGATGGATAATTTCTGATTGATTACCAGTGTAAAATTTTAAACATTGACAAACTGAATCATTGGTTTGGTAGTTTCGAAATACCTGGCACTACAAAGGTGACTTCTGGTCACAGGGAGGTTTAATTAGTATCGGGCTAATTCAAATGATCCATTCTCGTAATTGCACGCTTTTTTTGATTAATCACATGTAGTAATCTTTTCAAGGAACGTGTTACTGTGACAGGAACCTTGACATTTGATGTCACCTTTTGTTTGTACTTGGTGGCATTTTATTCTTAGAAAAAGAACTTGTAATTTCCCCATCATCAACGTAATTTTGATTCTTGTTTCTGGACTTGAGCTTCAGTCTTCAGCTCAAGTAATCAAACTTTAGAGCCGTCAAAATGCAAACTACAATGTGCTTACAAGATGACAACTAAAATTAGAACAATACGACATATTCCAATTTAGCACATTCACGAACTCTTCCTGCTACAAGTTGATTGCCAACACATATCTGACTACATCAAATTTTGCTATTACATGGTTAATATTGATATTATTTACAAGCATACTAGCACTGAAACATCCTCTACTATAATTTACTCTCTTCTTACTCACTTATCTAGTATCTTACAGGATCTCATTTGATTTTTATCTCCAGTATATGTTCTTCTCAAACATCATCGTTTAAATTTAATTTATCATAGTTAAATTTTTAATTCTCAACATATCATATCAAATTAAAAAAATTAACGACTTTATAAATAAAAATAAACTTAACTTTTTTATTATTGCAATCAATCTTAATTTGAATTGGTTGAGTTAGGTACAGCTGGAGAAAGCAAGGATATGTTTCATTTTTCAGGCACAAACTGAATAAGAATTTGAATAACACTCGGAACACTTGAATAATGATATTTACATGATCAAAATACATTAAGATCAATTGAACTTCGGAGCACAGGAAGTGTAGAAAATCAAGCTTAATTCAGCACAAGCAAATACACAACAGTCAATTTACTACAGTTCAACTTTTCTCCAAGCTGCATCAGAGTAGCTTTGATATAACTTGGCAAGAAGTCCAGAATGCTTTAGTTGCAATCCTTGCAATAACAGGATTTTGATATATCCTGTCAAGAGAAAAAAATGAAAGTAATCAATAAAAATGAAACAATGACCTGAACAAATTGACAACAGTTTAGACTCAGAATCAGTGTCCAACAAAAAATCTCATTGAAGTTATACTAACAGGAGGTAGCCAACTGCATAGATAAGCATGGTACATGATCATGCAATTTCAAAGGACTAGCATCAGCTAGGTTGAACATTAATCAATTCCTTAATATTTAATGAGAAGAGAAGGGGTGTTTGGTAAAGCCACTTACCCAATGGCTGTAGCTCCCCATGATGCAACATTATAAACAACTTTGCTCCCATCCCATGCCTTTCGAAGCTTTCCCTTTTTCTTTTTCACACAAAATGTCTTGCTAAGAGCTATAAAAACACGCCAAAAAAGTCATAAATAATAAATTACTTCCCATTCTTTTATCTAGGTAATACTTGTCTAAAGTAGAGTACAAAACTTTATCTAGAATGAGTACGGTAGCCAAGGAGATGCTTCTACTTTCTTCCCCATTTTCCACTCAAACGTATGGAATTATGGACAAAACAAGAAAAAAGACCATATATTATGGAGGAAGCAACCAAACTCACCATCCTGGAGTTGATTTGGGGTCAAATCCTGCAAAAAGGAAAACACTGAATCAGAGAGAATATAATAAAGTATAAACTATTGCAGTGCTCAAATTGCAATTTAAATTATAAATAAGCGAACTAATTTTTGAACTGTAAATCACAAATCCTACCAAATTGTAAATACGGGGACGAAAAGAAATATAGGTTGAAATATATCGTACTATAGCGCTCAATGTAATAATATTTTGAATGAAAAAATGACCATAAATCTCAAGAAACGAAATTGTAAGCCATAACAGATTGCATGATGGCTAAATATCTATAGACTAGGAATAGAGCAATAGAATAGCCAAATGCAGTGCATAGAGTGAGTAGAAGTGTAAAGCTCGTGGTTCACAAGAATGAAAATAAAACATTTAAATGATCAAATACGGCACATTTAATAATGAGTGGCCAAATTGTGAAAGAAAAGTAAAAATTAACAAGTAGCCAAATTTTAAGTGATTTGAATCCTGAATTGTAAAATTTAATAACTGTAGATACAACAGATACAATATCTTGCAACATACTCTAACTTTCAAATGCATTCTTTATTGTTGATTCAAATTTGTTAGAAATGACAAAATTGTAAGTCCCACTAGTCATCTATTGAGCCTCTCCAAACAACTTTGTAGTTTCCAATAAATTTTTAATGATAATAACAAGTGCTAGGAGGAGTATGTTGTTAACATTCCTCTAAATATAATGTGTTTACTGTTATCAATTGTAATATAACATTCTTAAAACCGCTTCAGTGGTAGAGAAACAAAAGAAAGAAACAACAATGCAGTAGGGATGAGTTCGATTTTAAGGCTACAGAAGCATGAAAAGATCTTTTAAGTTTAAAATAGAAAGGAAAGCACCTACAAAGAATTAAGCAGTGCAAAAGGAATATTTATTACATAATTGGGTTGCAAGAATATCCACATCCACTAAAAAGAACAGAAATTGCAATGTCAGAGACAAAACGAAAACAATTTATTTGGAAGTAGATGTTAATGCAATACTCATTTTGCACACTATTTTCTGATACTCAAACTTTGCCAGATATAAATTGGACATCTTCCTATATAAAATAAGCCTTAGAAACTTCAAACGTCACTATAAACCGTGGAAAGAAAAACATTTTAAAGCACCAAATAGTCATGTTCACTTAAACAGCATTGTAGTAAACATACAAGACAAATTCACAAATGTTTGAGGAAAAATCCCCACAAACTTTCAGGAAACATACAAGCTCTATTTCCGTTTATGGAATTTGCATCCTAACTGAGAAGCACATGCAGTGTCTGTTACATAGGCATATCAGAACTCAGAAGGTGCTTTTAAGTCAACAGATTTAGACTTTCACGTTTTTCAGATTATAGCAGAAGAGTAACACAATTGAGAGTAACATGTACCTAGGCCATAAAATGATGGGTAAGGTAGAGCGTCTGAAATAACAAAAGAATACAAGGGTCACAAACCTTGGTTTGCTTGAGGGACAACAAATATGCAGCCATGAAGCATGCAATTCCTTCCACTATATCTTCTTGTTTAACAAGTACATAATCTTCTTGGTCTGAGTTAGCATCTTCACCTTCCCAAAGATCATTTTCACTAATAAAATCCCAAGAATTACCTTCTTCTGTCATAACCGAAGCATTTTTCATTAGCATTCTAAAAGTAAAGACCCAAACAAAAAGAGAACATTTGCAGGAGTCGGTACCTGATGCATTGAGAGAAACTGATGCCTGTGCATACTCCAACTTTTCAAGGAAGTCAGGGCATTCAACTCTAGATTTGATTAGGTCACACAACTGCATGGAGCACACAACATGCCATGCTATTAAGGCAAATCATCAAGCATGCACAATACACATCGCATCAACAACAATTTACAACACAGCACTAACAATAGTTACATCTAGAAGAAGCACTTGTTCCACATCGAAAGGCTAGTGTCAAAACACACACAAAAACAGCTTTGTTATAAATGGTTATTTGGATTAGCACAAAAAAATAGGACAACTATGTATTTGGGAAACAGTTGAAACTAACTTAACCCCACATTAGCTTCAATCCAACACTTATCTTGCTAATCCTTTCAGCGCTTTGGAAAGTACCAACGAACAGTTTTTCTTTTGCCTTGAAAACGGTCATCAAAACGCGCTATTAGACTGACGTTTTATACTGTTCTTCAACCAGAACTGAAATTTCGCCTATTAACCAATGTTGACCTTCAATGCAAACTTTTATTACGCTGATTATGAGGGCAAATCTTTAATTTTCATAAGAAAACGGCACAAAAGGTATCTAAAAAGTGCATCTAAGTTTTGTAAAAAAAAAAACTGTCTCACTTCAAAAATTCAAAAGCAATCGTTTATCAAATAAGCCCTCATTTTTTCTCTAACATAAGACTGAGAAGCCTTTTGTTTATTCATCACATAAATCATACATAAAAAGGCAAGCTTTCTTCACTCGAACCGCACAATGCGAACAAATAACACAGAAAATCCCAAAACGCTTACCCTAACGGATAGAGATTTGAAGTATATAACTTGGAAGGGAGAAAAAAGAGAGAGTAATTGCCTGATCGGTTTCTGAATCGGGGGGCGTGGAAGGATGCGATTCGTCAGAGTCTTCTTCTTCTTCTTCCTCCTCTTCTGGTTCTTGGTGTTGTGCATCGGAAGCATTGATGAGTTCAAGGGCTCTCTGACACTGTTCCAGCATGGCCTCAAGGGTTTTCCGCTTCACCCGAACCGGGTTCGGGTTCGGATCGGAGACCCCAACCTCCATTCCGGTTCGGAAAGGGGAACGGGTTGGTGTTTGTGCGTTGACGGTGGGGAGAGGAGAGAGAAGAGAGTTATTGGTGGCGGCGTGGAAGACACGTGCCTTTTTCTTTTTTTAATTTTAGTAATTTTGAATTTCAATGTTAATAATTTTGAGGACGAGGTTGTCGGTTGTGTTTTCGAGGAGAAAGAGAAGAAGAAGAAGAACAGAAACCAGTGCAGCCGTCACGATTGTGCTGGTCCCAATGCAATTCATAGGGTTTCTTTCTCTTTTTTGGTCCTTTTTTTTTTCTCATGAAATTCATACTTTAATTATTTTAGAAGTACAATTAAAAAAAATAATTAATCTCTTTAGCAGAATTATGAACAAAATGTTTTACTAAATAAACTGAGATTACATATTCAACATTCTTTATTCTTATAGGAATATCAAGTGTATCAAAATAAATTTTAGGAAATGGTAACTTCTTGTTAGGATATGGAACCTGAGAATATGAGCTATATTACACCAAATGAAGATCCAGAAAATTATATGACATTCAAGTAAAAAAAATATATGAAAGATTTAATGATGTAGAGAAAAGGTATGAATCATATTATTATGTAAGTTTTAATAAATAATAATAATAATAATAATAATAATAATAATAAAGATTGAGTTATTGGTATAGATGGAGTATATATAATTGATTTGTTTAAATATTATTAATAAAATTATCAAATAATATTTTTGAGATACTTATTAGTAAAAGGGTGAACGATTAGATTATTTTCTTTTATTTTTAAAATCTAAAATTTGAGTATATAGAGAGCAAAGCATGGTTAGTGTTTATTTATAAAACATTGAGGGAAAAGTGTTTAATTGTAATTTACAAACGGTAAAACACATGGTTTAGTGTTAATTTATAATAATTCAAATACAATATCAAAATTGAATAATGTTTTAGTGCTTGCTTATAAGAAATGAATTATATTATTTAGTATTTATTTATAAAAATTGAAATATAGTGATTAATTCTTAATACAAGAGTTATTATATTTTTATACAGAGACTAGTACATATTGTGTTTAGTGTTTTATAGAGCTCAATATACAATGGTTAGCATATAGATTAACACACGAAGGTTAGTATAGAGATAGATGTACAGAAATTAGTGTTTAACCACAAATAAATTGATGCAAGCATTGTGTAAGTGATTAGACAATGTACACCTTTTAATGCTAAACCAAAAGAAGATACTGCAATATTAATTAGATAGTGCACATTACTTGATCCATTAAGATGAAAAAGACCTATTCAAACTTTATTTATTGCAATTGTTAGCATACTTTTTCATCTTAAATAAGAAGATATCATTCCAATTTGTTTATTGCAAAATACACTATTTAATATTAAACTAAGAAGAGATTCATGCAAATGATTTACTTTACTATAAATTATGTGTATAAAAAAATTAATTATTAAATTTAATATAGTTGAATTTATAATATCTTACAAAATTAATTTATTTTCTTCTAAATATACAATCTAGTAGTTTTTTTTTATCAAATTTAGATTCAAGTGAAAATTTTGAATACTTTAATATGTAATTTAAATATTTTTACGAAAATATATACATAATAGATTAAAAATAAAAAATATTAGTATCATATAATTATCCCTAGTTACTTTGATTTGGACCATATTAGTAGAAGAAGTTCATAAGCTTATATCAAAAATCATGGGTCAAAGCTTGACTTGTTTCACAATTTGAAATTTCACAATTTAAAACAACCAAAACAAACGGGCAAACCTATCTCGGTAGTTACTGCAACGAAGAGAAGTTTTTTTTTTTTTTTTTTTTTTTCTACTCCAATTTCCTATTCATGAGACGACCAATGAGATTAATACAGTATAATTTAAATTTAATATTTAACCATTTAACTCCATAGGATATTGGATAAAGGTTGTTGAGGTCGCGGGTTGTTCAGACTGTGGGTTGTTAAGGTTGTGGATTATTCAGGTTGTGGGTTGATATTGAATTAATTTTAAAAAAATTAAATATTAGTTTTGAATAAATACACTAAATCTTAAAAATAATCATATGTTTGATTTTAATAATTATTTTAAAATGGACTATAATTTTATACAGTGCACTATTAAATTTTAACAAAAAAATATCATACCAAAAATAAAAGTTTACAATTTAGAATATACTTGTACATTTATAAATATTAAAATATCAATTTTGGATTAGGTTAGATATCTATAAAATTATAATCTGTTATTATTTCTTTTTCTCAAATTTATTTATTCATATTACCTGCTTACCTGATTGAACTCAACTATACATCCAACTTTATTTCAGATTTTCTTAGGATATAGTGAGATGAGTTTTGTTGCTCAGGTTACAAGGTAAGAAGAGACTTTTTTTACCTTGCTTAAAGTTTGACATGCAAGCCAAAGCTTAGTTAAATACAACAACTCCTGTTTTCCTTTTCTCTCATTTCAGGCTCACGATCATTGAGGGAAAGAGATAACAATACCAAGCTTTTCCATCTTTTCTTGTCATTTTTACTTCTAATTCAAAGGAATTTTTGTCAATCTAATGTTTCTAATCTCTTTTCTAGTTCTTTTATTTGTAGTCTACAGAGCTTATCTTGTTTAATCTTACTAGAAATCATTCTAAAACTCTTCCTTTTAGAGTATATGTTACCAAATCTTCTAATAAGAGAAGTTGACTTCATACCTTCGACTCCATCTTTGTAATTTTATTTTGCATATTTTAAATTTTCCCTATTTACTTTGTATTTTTGTTTGGTTATTTGAAAATTCTGAGTTGGGAAACTAATGCTTTAGGTATGAAAATTTAGGATTACATTTAAGAATTACCTAAAATAGAGTTTTGTATTTGAAGATATAAATTAAACAAGTTTTTTGTTTTCACATGAAAATGCATTGTGTTTGATGTAAAAATTTCATTTTACTTGTTTAATGTATAATTATATATATAAACATAGAAGACAAGTTTGTTTAAAAATGTGTATTAAAGATCTTACTACAAATGTAAGGTTGCATTCACATAAATGTAAGAGACGTATTCATTTAAAAAATTGTACTGAAGATCTTACTGGTTGTAATTGTGTTTACATGATTGTATTGTATGATGCTTGTTAGGAAGAAAATTGTACTAAAAATTTGATCACAAGATGTGGTTAAGTTCACATAGTTGGAGTTGCACTCAAATAAAAAATTAAACCTCAAGATTGATCACAAGATTGTGGTTGTACCCATATAAACATGGGAGACGTGCTCATAGAAAATTGTACCAAAGTTTAGCCACTTGGTTGTTGTTGTATCCACATAAGGATGTTCAACCACAAATTTACATGGGTGTAAGAGAGTCCATTTATATAAAAAATTATATAGAGATTTTACTATATGGATACAATTATGTCTACAAAGGTACAAGAGATGTGCTTATACAAAAAAATTCACAAGAGGGTTGACCATTTAATTGTGGTAATGTTCATGTTTATAGAAAAATTACACCAAAGGTTTAATTATAGGATTGCGATTGTGTTCAAATAAGTGTAAGAAATGCATTTTCATAAGACGTTTAACTAAGTAGATGTGGCGGCATCATCGTGAGTATGAAAGTTATAAAAAAATTATACTAAATGTTTGACCATAGGGTCGTGGTTGTGTCAAATAGAACTCATATATAAATTACATCAAAAGTTTGGCTAAAAGGTCGTGGTTGCATCCGTATAAATATGAGATATGTGCTTATTGAACAAGAGCATCAATCATAGAGGTGGTGTTACATGGATTTGAAAGACACATTCTTAAATAAAATTACAAGAAAGTTGTAACCACAAGGTTGTGACTAATCCAACCGAGATGCAAGAGAGTAAAATTATTTTATTTACGTGGCCAAGAAATATTTTACTTATACAACATGTTAGCCACTAAAAATTTTTATTTTAATATTTGAATGAATTATTAGAATGGATAAAATTTTGAATGAATTTTTAAAATAGCAAAACTTTCTTGATAAGGGGTAAAGTATGAGGAAATAAGTTTTGATAGACTATATTTTAGTAGTACATATACAATAATTAGTAACATAAAATAATGTTACTAAATCAAATAAAATGTTACTAATATTATTTAATAACATTTTACCAAATGTTAGATATACTATGTTACTGAAAATTTTTAATAACATTTTCAAACATCAATAATAACATTTATAAAAATGTCACTAAATACTTTGTAACTTTTATTTAATAAACAAATAACATTTTAAAAATGTTACTAAACTTTTTTAATAACATTTATTTAATAAAAAGATAACATTTTAAAAGTGTCACTAAACTTTTTTAATAATATTTTCTTAATAAAATGAGTAACAATATAAAAATGTTACTAAAAATCATTAGTAAGTTTCTCGTCTTTATCTTTTATTCTTATCAATTCAAATGATATCTTTTTCATCTTATTTCTACTCTATTCTTCATTCTTTTTTTTTCAATATTTGGTAATATCATCCTATACTAACATCTTTCTTTCTGCTTCTTTAGTGTTGAAGTTAAAAGCACCAATCCAAGCCATATTTTCACATTTCATGAATCTGTCTTTGCATGCTTAAACACTTGCAGTTTGCCCGTTTATCACAAACGATCTGCATGTGTATGAAAAATGAGTGAATAATAATAACATGATATATTGCTTTTGAATTTGTAAATGTATGTTCTTTTATTTACTTGAATTGTTTCTGAAGATCCTTTATATATTCAACAGCCAAGTCCAACATGTCTACTGTGTTGGTTTGTTGCCAAGAGCAAGGAAAAGAGTGTTAACTTTCCAACCACAACTACACCATTGTAAATAAAATTGACACATTCCAAAGTTCAATATGCTTATGTTATGAGTCTTATCTTGTCCATGTTTGGGACAAGCTCTTGTAATTTCCTCATTCTTTCACTTATTTGAGTTCTTCTCACCTGCAACAAGACATATATAACATCTCAAAACCATTTTTTTTAAATTGCTTCATGAATTCAATAAAGTCTGAACAATATAATTTTTTGTTGTTTTGGTTGCAAAATAAAATTACTTCCTTCTAATGAGTTTAATCTTTTTTTTATATCCTATTAATATATGGTTTTTACATGGTTGATAATCAGAAACCATCAATTTAAAAATAATTATTACCAGAATAAATATTCTTACCCTAATAAATGGAATACAATATAAAAAACATCTAACATTGTTTGTACATTCGAATTAAATTCAATGTTGAAGACAAAATCCTACCCTTTCAGCAATACTTCTAGGATGAGTAGCACACCCTCTCTTTGCTCTGATTTTGCAAGGAACAAAATCAGGGAACTACAATCACTTCTCCATGGTAATCATCTCTGTTGAAGTTTTTGGTAAACTCAAGTGATGTGATAATATATTGACTTGATTTCCTAGTTGTCCATTCTGGCACAACAATTTTTTGTATTAAAACCAAGAAATGAAAGTACAATAGACACAACAAAAAATAAAGCAAATAAGCATTCTATATATCTGAAATTTAGAAAAGATCTTTTCATTGTCAATTCTCCATCTTTTCAAGCTATTGAGATTTTCTGAGAGTTGTGGAGTCTCACTCCAAGAACCATAAGAGAATCCAGAGCCAAAATGTTGAGTATCATTACCTCCATGACTAAATTATCATCAGGACTAGTTGCCTCAATGTCTTCACTCCCTATTTCAGATATATGAGACAACACTGTCAAGAAAGAAGAATTTCTAATAATACTTATTTATAAAATGTTACAATATTATACGTATATTATTTATAATAATATTTATATAAAAAATTATTACTTTAAATATTAAATTTTATAGATTGTAACGTTTTAAATAAATATAACAGTAAAAATTTTAGTAAGCTATTGACTGGTATGTAGATACATTCCTATTTTTATATCAAAAGTCAGTGAATAATTTTTTTAAAAATATGAATAATAAAATTGAATGTATCCATTAATTAGTATAAAATTTTATTTATTTTATTTATATTTTCTTTTAAAGACAATGTCATATTAAGTATGAAAAATAGCACCTTTGACTTTTTTTTCACAACTATATTAAAATATTGATTTTCTGTCTTTTGGATTCTAATTACTTTCACTGTGATAAATAATATCATTCCCAAAGTATTCTTGATTAATTGAAATTACATTTTCAAAGAGTCCTATTTTTATATGAAATTCTAATGAATACTATTTTATGAAAAAAAATTCTTAATTATTATTAAAAATTTAAATGATATTCATTAAAATCAACATAAAAACTTATTAATTTTACTTATTTAATTGCAGAAACAATGTATCATATTTCAAATCAAAATAACATTTACTGGGATTTTTTTTCTCGACAATTACCATCACACAGAAAAAAAAAAATACTATTGGTTTCCTGTGCTTGGCTTGGTAGTTTTTTCCCCCTCCTTTTATATAACCAGGGATGGGAATTGAGGAAGTCAAGTTAATTTTTCAAAATTAAAACTTTAACCTGACAAAAAGAAATCATACTTTGGGTGTGTTCTGGGCCTGAGGCTAGGACTCTCTTGAAAGCCCAATAATGGAGAGTTTTACGGGCACAATACTGAGTTTGTCTTCTGCTCAAGTACGCTATGTTAGAAAATGTGTTGAAATACAGAGAATAAATTAAAAGGAAAAGAAAAAAAGAATTACAAGGAAATGTTTGTTTCACATAATTTTTATGCATTCTCAAGAATATAAAATCCATAGTTTTTGATCAAAATATTATTAAAAAAATAAAATATACCTTTATTCTTTAAAAAAATACATTTTTTATTTATATGATTTTTATTTTGACATTTAATACATTGTTCTTGGTTTGGATTTAATCCTACACACTCTATTTTTGCATTTAAACCAACCTTAATTGAAGCTTAGATGTGATAAGAATAATCCCATGTCATTGATTTATTCTATCCGCCATTATTTGGAAAACTCCACTAATTTGGATGATTGAATATGTAACTTTTTCAGCACATAGTCACATAATTGATTATCACTCTACACTTCCTATATATATTCGATAATTATGTGCATTCTTAATATGAGTTTTAGCATAATTTGTAATTTATAATATTAATTATTATGTAGTGTATATGTGTGTCATTAATATTGAGATTAATGCATGAATTCATATTAATATTAATATATGTAATGTTGTTGTATTGTCACTTACACTCAAATTAGTATTCAATATTCAAAATATTAAAGTGTTGGTTTGAAGAGTACTTTTCATCATGTGGTGCCCACTATTTATAGAAACAAGCTTGAACACATGTAATAATGGGGTTGAATTGTCACCACTTTTAAGGTTAATTATCATAGTACAAATTGATTTAGGACATTTAATAAACATTAATAATGAATAATCTTTAATTGTCATTTTAAGTATCTGAGAGGTATTGGACAAAGTACTTGTTGGCGTCACGTGTACCTTGGTCGATACATTTTGACCTTATACATTACATGTAGTTAATAATTGCGATTATTGGTAAATATTGTGGATAACAATTGTGGGAGTACATTGCAAATAAATATTAGAATTCTTTTTTTTCAATTAAGTAGTTAAGTGAGTACAAATATAAAAGAAAAAGAAAGGATAATTGCTTAAGTTTGGATATACTACCACATACTTAAAAACAATTACATATGTGTATTGTTCCTACAGAGCCTGAGGGCCAAGAACAATAAAAGTTCTTACGAAGCCTTGAGGCTGAGAACAAAACTTCGAGGTGTCAACTATCCTGGTTTCTCTCTCTCTGGTCTTCTCGGAAGTACCCACCTCAATTACCAGAAGTATATTGTATAATAAGGTAGATCTAATAGCCAAAAAAGTCCCCCTTTCGCCACACCCACTATCTTCTATTTATACTATTGTGGTTGACATTATGAGGAAGATGTATAGCCTCTCAGCCTTCAGAGATATGATGACTGTTCTGCACTGTGTCAGAGGGAAAACGTGCAGTCTTTCTTGTATGAAGTTGTTGTTCTGCACCATGTCAGAGGGAAGACGTGCAGTCTCTCTTGCATGAGGTTGTTGTTCTGCACCATGTCAGAGGGAAGACGTGTAGTCTCTTCTGCGCAAGGTAGGCGTGCGGTCTCCTCTTTGTCAGGTAATGCGAGCGCCGTTCTTTGGGATTTGTTCTTTTGTCAGATGTAAGGTGCTTATTCCCAATGCAAAGGGAATGGAGATGTTGGTTTGTTGGTATTGGCTTGGTGCCTATCGTCTTGGCTACTTGTCAGCCTGGTTACCTGTCGGCCATACTTGTAGGCCTAGGCACTTGTCGGCCTGGTTACTCCTCGGCCTGGTCACTTGTCGGCCATACTTGTAGGCTTAGGCACTTGTCGGCCTGGTTACTCCTCAGCCTGGTCACTTGTCGGCCATACTTGTAGGCCTAGGCACTGGCCATATGGTACATGTATGAAAATAGCATTACTCATTGTCCAAAAGTTCATTGCACATGGATTGCATATGTTGGAGTATTTTGTGTAGTAGGAAAAGTAATATTAAGAGTTTTAGGACTCAAAAAGATCATCATCATGGTGAATTAATATTGTACCTCGTTCATATAGAGTAACATCATGATATTACTTTATTTATACAATGGTTAAGAGTAGTTCACATGATAAAATATGTCACTAGGTTCACAATGATACTACACAATGTATTGCATGTCATAATTGCATCAGATGACGAATTTTTAGTTCAACAATTAAGAAGGAAAGTTCAAAAGCATATCACTTATGATGAAAAAATTTACTTGAAGGTAATATTCTATTTATTAAAAAAATAAGTTGAGTTCAAGAATGGGGTGGGTGAGGGGATGTTGTATTGAACTTATCAAAATTTTGTAAACTTTTTCAATGAAGAACAATGTATTTAGTATTATTCAAACCAATTAATTCAAGAAAACATATAAGTTAAGATTTTGAGATGCTATATAAGTTTTCTTTATACTTAAGATGAACATGTAATGTTATAAAACATAGTGAAATAAGAGTGATAAAGATCGAAAAGAAAAAAAAGTCAAAGATTTATATTGGTTTGTCTTTTTATGAAGACTACATTTGCTTACTCAATATTAACTAATTTCAAGTTTTCACAAATTCATTATAAGAAAATAAGAAGTATAACACGTTAAATTACATATTTCTTGCAATTCCAACATGACTAGTAGCATTTTAAATTATTAAAATAAATTTTAATAAGTTAAAATTTCTTAGCTTTTATTGAAACCTTAAAAATTCTTTTGAAAACAATTTTAAGGAACAAAACATAATGATCAAATATTATAAACTCACTTAAATCTAAGTTACATACAAAAAATATAACTCGATATAACTCAAATCCCAATATTAACAAAGTTGAGCCAAACTCAATCAAATACAAATGATTGAAGACATTAAATTTTCCTATTCAATTCTACCACTATCAACAATTAGGCTTTTAATGTGTTTTCTTTTACATATATCTTAACTGGGTGGAAATGAACAACTTCATATTTTATGATTTTGAAGGATCCACTAATTATACCTAAACGTTAGTTCATCTTAAGATTAACAATGGTAAATTATCACATATATTGAATTACTTAGTAGTCAAAGGTTCATTGGGTGTATAGAAATATCACTTGAGGTGCTAGTTTCATCTTAAATGGTCAAATTATTACATCATATCACAAAATCAAATACCACTTTAAAGAATATTCACAAAGTGACCCACAAGACTAACTATTATTGTTTAATCATTGTTATTATTCACTGACAAATGTTATTACGATAATATTTAGTATATTTGAAAAGAGATTTCTTATCCTAGCTTGTAGTATGAAAGCCCATGATTCCTTTTTAACCATAGTTGTTAATATGTTAGCTTTTGTTAGCTTTCGATCTAGTCACTTCTTTCTTCCTCTCTTCCAAAAACATAAAACCTAAAGTCAATCTTATATCTTCCAAGAAATAAAAAAGAAAAAAAGGCACGAGGACATTGTCCTGTAAATTTAGGGCAGCCCTCGTGGGGAATATGAAGAGAAATTTGTGGAAAGTGGGAAAAGAACACTCCCTTGGATTCCTAGCTAGTAACTTCGGCTTTGTCTACGCTTCATTGTATGCGGAAGCAACAAAATACCCCGTTAAAATGGGATAACATAACACCAATTTCTAAAACAATATAATTTATGTAATATTTTTTAATTTAGTATCTTTTTCATGTAAGTAATTCTTTTTTTCTTTGTAGTTATAGCACATTCTTTTATTTGGTTTTATGTGACCAAATTTAAAAAAAATGTATTACAATTATATATTATTCTAAATAACGGTTGATATTGTGACTGCAGTGATGCGGATGGTTCCGGTTGTGATGTAAAATAATATACATTGTACAATCATGCATCAATTAATACATCACACGTTCTTTTTGTTCCTTCAAACAGTTTACACTTAAAACTTAAAATAGACCGTTGAAATAGAAATTTGTGTTTATATTTTGATAGAGAAAGTGAATTAGAACATGTAAGAGTTAACACAGAATGTAAACCAAAAACATTTCTATTTGGAGAAATCGATTTGTCTGAGATACACGCATTTGTAGATTTAGTAGTTCAGTATTCAATGACGAGTACTAATTTTGAAACCGGAATCGGATAGTGAAATATTGAATTCCTTTTATTTTATTTTATTTTAGTTTGTTGATGGAGGTTTAATTGCTTATAAATATACTCTAGAATGATCATTTTCTTCTCTTCTACACTAGAATGCATGTTGATTGAATGAGGGGTCCATACATATATGGATTTTAAGCAAATATATCAATGGAAGTCTTGAATCCATGCCCGTGACCGACCACATCTCATGATGCCTACATCTTAGAACTAAATATTCATTATCAATCTCCCCCACAAAATGACCATGTTCTGAGTTCCATAGGTTTTCACCTTTGTCTAATTCTCAACCATTCACTTTATTTCAGCCATGATACCTACACTGTAAAGTTTCTTCCATTACCACTTCCAAATACCTACTTTGCTTCAATCACTACTAAAATCCAAAAACTGTCTGAAACCGGAATTTGTCTAGCTACACCCCCCAATCATCAATACGCCGTTTGCATCACATTTATTTTGTTTTGCAAACATCCTAATCAAATATGTTATTTGCAAGTTCAGCAGAATATCAAACAGGAGATAAATTTAACTTCGCCATGGTACGTTTATTTATGATGTCGTGTTTGCACCAATAAAAAAAATTGAGGAGGAATTCACTTTTGCTTAGTTATTTTTTTCATATTACTAATTTATTTTATTCAATAAAAGGTTTAATTAAATGCCCTAATTTGAAGTCATTCATTTTGCAATTGTTACTGTGTATAGACTATCATGTATAAATTAATATTATCAATACTTATTTATTAATGATTTTATTGGAATTCAGATGAGAAGTAGTTACATATTATGTTGTTTTAAAAATTAAAGAAATTGAATTAATTTCTGTTAATTAACGTAGGACCAAATTGAATAAAATAACTAAATAATGAGATTAAAGTATAATTAAGCCTTCAATTTTTCACACGTCTGAAACCTGCTATGTATGTTTTAATAAAAAAAATATCGAAATAATTATATATTCATTTAATTTAGAGTAAATACTTTATAGGTAAAAAATATGTACTTTGAATCACAATCAAAAAAGTTATAATAATTACTTTAAAATTATATTAATCATGAAATCTAATCAATTGATAAACACGTAGAAATTATATTGAATAATTTATTTCATATCGAATTATCATCAAGAACATGTTTTTTTTTTAATTTTAAACGCTAATTACCTGGAGAATAAAGTATGTGCCGCCACAATTAATATATGAGGTGATTATTCACTTACTTTACTTATTGAATATAATAGATTTAATATTAGTCATTATATGTAACGGTATGACTGGTGAAAGATAACAACGACTAGTACATGGAAATATCTTACATGACTACATAGGAGTCTCACATCTCTAAAATTCTTATACACATTTAATGTACATAGTGTTTTTATTTTCTCTGACATGGTTATTTGGTTTTTCTAATTTGTGTTATAAGGACCGTCTAAAAAATAATTATTTTTCTTCACTTAGACCACTCACTACTTTTTTGAATTTTATTTAAATTAAGTCGACGCTAAAACATCATTAATTAAAGCTTTGACTTAATTGATATTAATATAAAAAAAATAATTTCTTTATTAATTTAAATCTACTTTTTGTATTTTATTGAAATTATTATTTTTAAATTATTATTCACATTGACAAGACTGATACTAAAGTTTAATTATTTATTATATCATAAATTTTTTATGTTCACTTTTGTGTCCCTTCAGTCAACGCAAAGTAAATTTGTAGTAATTATTTATTTTAACCCCTTAATGTTGTCTTAGTGATAGCCAATTCATTATGAAAGCTAATTCCATTACATCCTTAGATGTTTAGATAAATTTATTTAAATTTTTTTCATATGAATTTAAGAAGTGTTTTTCTTTTCTTGTTTGATATTGTTAGTAGTTTATATAAACAAGAAAAAATTTACATGTACACCATTCAATTGTTTTACACTTTTTAATACCTAATAAAAAAACTAATATTTTTGGATAGGTGTGGAAAGCGAGTTGTTTATGTATCATCACCCATTTAACAAATGCTATGCTCACCTTATTTGGACTCGAATCATCTAAATAAACTAAAGAATAAAATTATATTTCCCCTTCTTTATCTTCCGTAGTCATTTTAATTAAATCAAATGAATAAAATAATTGGTAACTAATAATAAAATTATTATTTAAAAAATAATACTTTATTGAAATGTTCTTATATTCAAATAAAGAAACCTAATAATATAGAATAGAGTTATTTATTTCTACTTCTTTTAAGAGGAACGTTAACCATATATTAGTTTCTTTCTCCTTTTCTATTTTCTTTATCTTTTCTTTTCACTCTTATAGTAAAAAATTGAACACTCAATTATATGCCACTCAAAAATAGATGGAGTGTAGAAAAAATAATGAAAAGAGAAACATGAAACAATGTCAAATAAGATGTCGTAAAAACAATTTGTGAAAGTAACATTTTTTTTTTTCATTCTGAACAACGAATAGTTCGTGCAGTAATTTGGTCTTGTGCATGTATTAAAGGAGTGGCGCGTCCATGCATGCACACTACCACCTAAAACTAAACTATTACCACTACCTTCTTTTCCTCCTCCATCAACACACACCAATTATGGGTGTTAACACCATCACCACCACCCTAATTCTTTTCACTGCAACACTACTACTATACTTCTCCACCGTCGCCATCGCCACCGATCCATGCGCTTCTCAAAGTGACGACTCAGGCATCATTGTCATTCCCATCTACGGCAGCTGCTCCCCTTTCAAGAATCTCTCCGACTCATGGGACACCACCATCATCGACATGGCCTCCAAGGACCCTCTCAGGGTCGAATACTTGTTTGGCCTCGACGCGTCGCTGAGGAAAAAGCGCGTTTCCTCAGCCCCAATCGCTTCCGGCCAGGCCTTCAACATTGGAAACTATGTGGTTCGAGTCAAACTTGGCACGCCGGGTCAACTCTTTTTTATGGTCCTCGATACAAGCACCGACGAGGCTTGGGTCCCGTGTTCCGACTGCACCGGTTGCTCTTCCTCCACCACCTACTCGCCGCAAGCCTCCACCTCTTATGGCGGCGCCTTGGCTTGCTACTCCCCGCGTTGCGCCCAGGCTCGTGGCTCCCTCCCTTGCTCCAACACCGGTTCCAATGCTTGCATCTTCAACCAATCCTATGCAGGTATATGAATGTTTTCAACATTGAACACCTACATTTGTATAACTTGTAATATTTTCAACATTGTTTAGCTTAATTTTCTTTTCTACAATGTTTCAAGCTTCCTTAGGTAATAAATAATGATCAGAAATTTGAAATCTAGGATTTTGAGAAGTTGGAAATGAGTATTACTAATTAGTTAGTTGTTTGAATTTTCTTTTCTTCCTGCGCAAGTTGAAAAATGTTTCTACCTTTTCCTTACACATTTTTGCCGTAACGCAGGTGCCACATTCTCCGCCACGCTCGTGCAAGACTCCCTCAGGTTGGCCGTGGACACTCTTCCGAGTTACGCTTTCGGGTGCGTCAACTCCGTCTCCGGAGGCTCAATCCCGTCCCAAGGCCTGTTGGGCTTGGGCCGCGGGCCCTTGTCCCTACTTACCCAATCTTGGTCACGCTACTCCGGCGTCTTCTCCTACTGTCTCCCCAGTTTCAAATCATTTTACTTTTCCGGGTCCCTCAAACTCGGGCCCACGGGCCAGCCCAGGCGGATCCGCTCCACCCCACTTCTCCGAAACCCGCGCCGGCCATCACTCTACTACGTGAACCTAACGGGAGTGACAGTGGGCCGGGTTCAGGTCCCGTTACCCACCGAGTATCTTGCATTTGACCCGAACAGAGGATCCGGAACCATCATAGATTCGGGTACGGTCATAACCCGATTCGTGCAACCGGTTTACAACGCGATCAGGGACGAGTTCAGAAACCAGGTGAAGGGACCGTTCGTTAGCATAGGGTCATTCGACACGTGTTTTGTGAAGACCTACGAGACTCTGGCACCGTTGATCAAGTTTCGGTTCACGGGATTGGACCTCACTCTGCCCTACGAGAACACCCTCATACATAGCACCTACGGCGCGGTGGCGTGCCTGGCCATGGCAGCGGCGCCCAACAACGTGAACTCGGTGCTCAACGTCATCGCCAACTACCAGCAACAGAACCTTAGGATTCTGTTCGACACAGTTAATAGTAGGGTTGGCATAGCACGTGAGCTTTGTAACTAGCTATATCCTGTTTTTTTGTTACTATATCTTGGTACGACGTTTATTTGTTTGGTTGTGTTCGTAGGTTGCTTTGCTTTTTTTACGTTGTTCAAATGAGTGTGGTGAATAAGCCGTGTGGGCACTGACTTGGTTTAGAGTATTTTTCAAAATAAAAATTGTGTTGTGGAAGCTCGTGTTTGTCGTTTTGTACTGTGCATGTATTTAAAATTAGTAACAATGGATGTGTGAATGTAAGAAGAACACAACTAGCCTATTTTGAAGAGTATATATACTAAATCACCCAAAGAAATCTTTATAACTCTACTCCAATATTTTATCTCATTAATACTATGTTTGTTCACATAAGTACGGTTCACGCAAATAGATTTGTAAGAGAACTTTGTGTTTCGATTAGTAGCTATGAATGGAAATGAAAGTGTGGAAGAGAGTTGATCTACGTTTTCCACATCCTACCTCTCGTGAGATGAAATAAAGAGAAAGCTAGTTACATCTCGTTACAAAGATAAAAATAACCTTGCTTTTAAAGGTACATGCCAATGTGACTTTCACTATGCATGGCAACATAGTAGAGATTCACAATGTTGTAAAGATTTCTTCAGCATGGTAGCTGAGGTGGTTAGGCTTTGAAAATTCCATTAAATAAGTATGAGTAGTTGTGTGTTGGATTCACACTTTCTTCTTCGTTCTTGGATGCTTTGGTGTGTGAGTTGTTCATACGTGTGAAGTGTAGGGTGGTGTTGGAAGTTTATTGTGTTGTGTTGAAGAAGTTTGATCCTGGTGGAGAAAGGGAGGTTGGTGGAGGTGGTATCATGGTGTTGTGTTGACTGTCGTGATTACCGGTGGTGTTCGTCGAGGTGGTTTGGTGGTGGTTTGTTGAGAAGCGTCATTGTGGAAGGGATAAATGTATTTTGACACCACCGTAGCAAATTTACTCCCATTTCACACTTGTATTTATTAATAAAATATTGTATTTTAATAAAATAATAATATATATCAGTGTCAAATGAATATATCAATGTTAAATATAGGCAGTGAATAGTAGTGTTAAAATAATATTACTTTTGTCGTCGAATTGGGGTTACAGAGACAAGGCTTTGAGAATTGGTTTTGCATATACCATAATCGATTATATAAAGATCATAACCAACCATGTTGTACTTCATTGTGAAGCATAAATGATTATAGTACCTTATCGATAATGTGTGTGTGGTGTGTTTGACTTTTCCAATTATGTGATGTGTATGCTTTGAGTTAGTTAAGCATATGTGTTATGTGTGTTGTGTTGTAGGTGATGTATTGGGGTTTTTTTTGAACTTTGACCTCCTTGTTAGTGTGGTCCTTACAGGTGTGGTGAAGTGTCTTTCTCCCTTGTCGCATAGATAACACTCCAAGCAAACCTAAAACATTACAAAAATAACTAAAAAAAACAAAATAAAACTCCTTTCTAATCAATTATACATGTCAGTTGTTTGTTTTTGTAGTGTTTTGAGTTGACTTTCAGTGACTAGTGACTGAATCCATACATTTACACATAAGTATGTAATCTATTATAGGTACTTGCTTAGAGGAAAGTGATATCCTTGATTTCATTTTGACCTTATTGTTGACCTAGTTGTTATAATCAATTTTGGTGCTTTTTCCTAGTAAGAACTTCATTCTTTATTGTATATGGTTATAAATGTTGATAAATTTAAAAGTTAGTTGAAATTTTTTTCGTGTACTTTATGTCAAGTGGTGACTTATACTTATTGCTAATTATAGTATAAATGCAATCATTGTAGGAAAATATTGGGAATATCAACTTTATGTTAAAACCACATGTAATAACATTGTATCCTGACGTTAGATACCATTTGAAATAGTACTCCCAAAGAGGTTCACAAAATCCGCAAGAGTTGTTTAATCATTATCATTCGTCACTTAGAAATGTAATTGAAAGAACATTTGGTGTGTTGAAAAAAGGATTTCCAATTATAGCTAGTGGAATCGAACCCTATTACCCATTTGAGACGTTGACAAATATAGTTTCAACATGTTGTATTCTTTAAAACTTTCTTCACAAAGTGGACAATAATAAGTTATTAGTTGATGAAGTTGATCGTGAGTTAATGGAACGAGACATACATACTTCGTTCTTCCAAGTTCGTGAGGATGATTATAGGCTAGGCTCACACATTAGAGACACTATAGCTAATGAAATGTGGAGATATTATGAAAATAATTAAGATTATGTAATAATTTGTATTTTGAATGAGAAGTTCGGTTGCTTGTATCTTCATTTCACAACTAAATATTTGTTTAATTGATTATATATCTCTTGTCTAATCATTATTGTATGAGTTGTGTTTGTAATAGGTACAACATGAATCGAGGAAAGAGTGTTATACCAGAGTCATCCGCAAGTATCTATGAGTTCACCAAATGAATCGTGAAGATGGACCTACAACTTCTATCATGTGGTGGATGTGGCACGATAAGAGTGACACAGACAAAGTTTTGCAGGGACCATAAGAATGACATGGAATACATTCCTAGAGGAACATGCATGTGACGTTACACCTGAGCACGCTCCTCCATCACCACCACAAATGGATTCATATAGTTTAGGTCCAACTCAATTTATACCTTCTGCATCATCTGGTGGTACATCATCATCGTAGGGTTCAAAAAGAAAAGCCTCAATGATTGATGTCATGGACGCACAATTTGACAAGCTAACAACCAAGCTGAATGTATTTGTTGATGCAATTGGGACAAAAAATGCCTTCATAGAAAAATTGTCTTCCTTTTGTTGAAAGGCATGTCAAGAATATCCAAATTAGTTGCTATGGCATTTAAAAGACAAGTCCTAACAATTGAACGACAAAATAAACTCCTCATTGAATAGGTTAGTCGGATGCGTCGTAACTCAACATTCCAGTACTCAGAAACAAACAATTGAGACATCCTAGAAAGCTCCCAAGTATTGAGGACGCCTTAAATTGAATACGTTTTTTCATCAAGTGTGATCAGATGATTGAGTATGGAAAGGAGTTTTACACTAGGATAGTTCCGACACCTGAGATCATGAATTTCTCATTCTTTACCAATCAGGGCTTTACTTTCACCATCATTTAGGCTTTTAAGGTTTGGAACAATTTCTCATGCTAAAAGCTTTGTACTTCAAGTATTAGATTAAAGTGTTTTATTCCAACCTGAAGATCACAGAACTTGAAAACCTACCGAGGTTAATAAGAAGAAGATTAAAATCACACATTTAGATTGATTGTGTTTGGCTAATTTGAAGTACCAAGGTAAAAAATTATCATCTTCAAATATCCCTAAGGAGCTCAACTACGATCATGATATGACATTGAGTTCCATGATCAGACCAAATATGCATGGCTGAAATGCCAGGAATGTAAGTAGTTTGAATATTTGACATACCACTACATTACATATTCATGCACACTTTTAGTTCACAGGCCAACAATTTTGCTTAATTATTACGTGAAGACACTTTTATGTTATGGGTCATGAAAAATAATATATTTATTAATTGGTCTCATTACATCATGTCACACATGATCAAATATGCGGGGACAATAACATGTCTTTTACATACAAAATTCTAATTACACGAATCATGACACACTACAGTGTGGGCTTATTCATTGGTACATCTATGAAACTAGGTTGGTCACACTATTCGATTGAAAAACCTTGAACAAGTTAAATATCGTTCAAGTCAACAGTGTTTGATAACATGGTAGAGTGAACTAGGATTATGAACAAGATGACCAAGACCCACTAACACCTGACGACCATGTTAAAGACATTGCACCTCAACCCCCAGTCTCTCATGATGCTCAAATACTTTCACAAATTTGGGGTGGTACTCAAGAGTTCCAACAAGGAGTAAAGAACATCAATGTGGATAGAAGTTTCGAGAGGTTTCATCAAAGAATTAACCAGTTCCAACAAAAATTTGATGACTTTCAAAACTCTTTCGAATGATAGTTGTCATCATATACTTTTTTTTCGTCTAATTATTGTAATTAACTCGCTTTTCCCATCATGTTATATTGTATAGTTCTATGTTTAATATTAATTAAGTGTTTAATTTTTAGACTAATTTTTGTTTATTTTATTAAATTTTACAAAATTTACAACTTCACTTAAATATTTTACAATTATTTATATTCCAACTCCATTGAATTTTATCAAAATTCATTTTTAACGATTTTGCATACATCTACAATGTCATATAATTTGTATTTTTTTTTTCAATTAAGTTCATGCTGGAGTAATATTTTAATTACATACGAATTTCATGTATAAATAAGTAATCATCTTTCATTTTAAATTACTTTAACCATAAGAGTAAAATTTTACAATTTCATTAACTAAAAGAAATTATTAAACGCATTTATCATATTACTCATAAAATTTTTCTTCATTTTTCACTCTTTTTTCCGTTAATCCAAACAATTTCATTTTTCATTCTCTTTTCCTTCAAATTCATCATTTTTCTCTCCCTCAAATTCATTACTCAATCTACACAAAGCATAAGTTATCCAATGTTATCTAAATTATTACACTCTTTACTTTTTAAAGAAAAAATTTACTTTAACACCTACCTACATACACTACAAGAAAAAGTTAAATTATCGACAGAACCTTATCAACAGAATTTTATCCGTTGGTAAAATATCATTACTAACATATTTATTGACGGATTTAATCCTTCGTTAATTACGAATATTAATTTTTATAACAAAATTAATATTTGTCGATTTATCAACGGATATACCGACGGATAAATTTGAGTATAATTATCGACAGATTCAAAAAATCTGTCGGTAAATTTACATACAACCAATTTACTGATGAATTTTATTTCGGTAAAAAATTTGTCAATAAATACGATAGATTTTGAATGTTTTTGATAAATTTATCTCGTCGGTAATTTTAATTTTTTTATAATAATATTCACTTATAATTATTTTAATAATATAATAATATATATTGATATTTAAAATTAAAAAATAAAACAAATTTAATTAAAGTATTAATATTTTGAGTTGTATAATAAATATAATTTATTTTATAGGTATCAAAATATCATTCCTCACTTGAAAAGTCATCTTGTAACTGAGCTATACTCACTTACGTAATTGATATTTGTTAACAACTCATATTTGTTGCTAAAAACCTATAGAGTTGTTAAACAAAGAATATTTGTATAAACAGTTTTGCGTGTAATACATGAAGGTTTGGATGACAATATTTCATTTTACCATATCAATAAAACATTGTATGTTACTTTCTATAATGACATGTTATTAGTGAATAAAGAAAAGTATAGATGAGAAATATAATTAATATTAAATATAATATGTATCTATTAAAAACTTTTCATAATAATTAAATGAAATATATAATATATAATACTATTATATTCTTTAGTTATTATTATGAATCTTTGACCATAGGACAAAATGGACGGGTGGCGTACATGTAATACATAGGTCTAATGAATTTAATCTATTTAAAATATATACTTTATTTTCTACTTTTATTTTTACGTCTCCGATTTTAATATAATTTATATTTCTTTAATTTTTTTTCAATTCAGCAAATACTTTTTAAATTATGCATTGGTTGATGGAATATATTAATAAAAAATTATAGTATACAATTTACTATGATTTATTAATATGCCTAATGAATTTAATGTATTTTTGTTTTACATTATGTCTCCAACTCCAATGTAATATATATAAGTAAAAATAAATTATTTACAATGTAAAGTATTCTATTGTAAAATTACCATAAAAAAATATATTTCTTGTGGTACACTATTATATAATTATTTGGTCACGAAAGTCTTTTCATTTATTATTTCTACAATACAAATTTATTATTTAAAATATTATTATAACTTTAGATGATATTTATTGTATTATTATTATTATTATTATTATATTATGTAAATGGATGAATTCAATAAATATTCATAAATGGAATAATTCAATTAAATATTTGATGTATAACACCTTAATTTAGGAGTACTCGTATCTCAATATGTCAATCCATCAAAATTTGATAAATTGAGTACCTGTTTTTAATTCGTCAATCTATTTTGATTCACTTTGTCTAACCCACTAATTTTATGGGATAAGACTGGCTGACCAACCAACATGCTTTTCTTTTAGGATTAAAAATTAAAATTAAAATAATTTTAAAAAATTAACGTTTTGTATTATATTATTTGAAGATGAAATAACAATATTATAATTTAAATCGTCAACACTTACAAATTATATTTCAATTACTAATTATAATAGAGTAATTTAACATGTAAAGATAATAACTATTTAATTTATTCCACTAGAAATATTAATTAATCAATCAAAACTTTAAAAAAATATTTATATGATCAAATGTACTTTTAAAAAATGTACATTATAACAAAAATTAAGAAAAAACAATTTTAAAAGAAAATAAAATAAAAACAAATAGTCAGTCCTTTGTAAGGGCGGGTCACAATTTGCAACTTGCTTTTTGGCAAGCCAATGGTGGGTGGGACTGACCTATTTTACCAACTCTACCTTATTTCCTATATATCACACATAGAAATTAAATACACATTGATAATAAAAATGATATTATCATTATAATGTTTACATTTATTTAAGAAAGACTAAAGAGTAATAGTAAGTGAGTTTAATTTTAATTTATCTTTAAAAATTGGTTTGTAAGGTAAATATTTGTAACTCAAAATACTTATATATATTATAGTATGAGATTATACCCTATTCGTTCTTAGTTTATATAATATCTGTAACACACTTTCTTTATTTCTAGTTTAACTCATTCTTACTTATATATTATAATATCTCGAATGTAAAATTAGATATTTATAAATAGTGTAATATAAGCTCAATAATAATGACATAATAATCTGAAAGAACTTGAATAATTTAAACTTAACTCATATTTGATAAACTGATTTATAAGCTAAAGATTAGTTCTTATGTATATATTATAATTTGAACTTATTGATGATAAATATTGATTTATAAGCGAAAGATTAGCTCTTATGTATATATCATAATTTGAACTTATTGATGATAAATATTGATGTAGAATCTCTAATAAATAGCTAAAGCTAGAAGATATACTTATTTATTTTGAATAGTTTCAGGTCTGGCTTTTAAACTAAAATCTTTTGAGGAAACTTTATCCTAATTTATTTATTAAACAAGCACCCATGACTTTGATTTGATGCAAGGTAAGTTAATATCTCCACATCTATTTCCATTAGCAAGTGGCTTTAACGTCACACTCATATCCTTTTCATGCAACTTCATCGATCAAAATTTTTAAGAAACCTCATCTCTTAAAAAGGAGAGTTTTATTTGTAACAAAGTGAACTTTAAATGTGATAATGTCTAGTAGATTTATTGCACCCATGGTGGGGAATCTACATGGAGTAATTTGTGTAAACTAGGAAACGAATATTATTGTTGGATGATGATATATAAACACCTTTTCTTACTAAACACTCACTCAACATCAATAATATGACAATTTTATTTTAAAATATAAAATAATTTGAAAATATTATTACCTTATTAAGTGTCTCCAGGTTTTCTTGCATCTGTTACATGATAGTGTTGGCTTTTATTTTTCATTTTGCTACAATGCACTAAAATGGATGTAGCCATGGATCAATTAATGTTCTGTTGGATTCTGCTAGTTGTGTAGAAGTTCAGTTGTCTACTCCTCGTTGAACACGGAAGCACAAAAATGGCTCATCAAAGAGGGACAACACTAATGTCCAAAACATAAAGCGACAACACCGACCAAATTTCATGAACTTTTGTTTTTTTATTCCTGTTAAATTAATTTGTATTTATAGTTTTTTTTTCTTATTCATAAAGTGTAGTTACATTTGAGTGCTACTAACCCTATTTGGAAGACAATCATTGAAGGGATTGGAAGAAGAAGACTAGGATTGGAAGAAAAGACTAACTATAACTAAATTATTTGTATTTATATTTATATTTGGAGTTTTATATTTAAGAATAAAAGTTATTTTAAGTAATTTTGATTGTAATATGATTGTAATATACAAAATATGAAAAGAAAAAACAAATACAAATGGTTACTTGATATTCTTATCTGACCGAGATAAAGACGTCTTTATTAAAAGAGTCAGCGACTGAGTTCATTATTTAAAATCGAATGGAGAGTCACCTGCAAAAGACTTTCTAACCTTAAGTAAATAAAATTTCAAAAGATATTTTAAAAATAATATGAATAAAAATATAGGAAAGTATATTATCCATCACAATTCCGAGCCGCTTGGAATCACGAATTAATCTTATCCAATATAATGGTGCACTAGTGACTCAGCAGTGAAGTCAACCCGAAGCGGATCCAGATAACCCAACCCGAAGCGGATCCAGATAATCCTGAGCTTATTTATAGTCGGGTAGGTACATTTGGTTTTCCATATAATGCACGTTGATCCTTACAAGATTGAATGAGGGTCCATGCATGCATGGATTTTGTGCAAATGAATAATGAAAGTGTTGAATCTATGCCCGTGACCGACCACATCTCATGCACAACTCATCCAACGACAAAATATGAAGTAAGGTTCGTTTATTAATCTCTCATACAAACTCACCACAAGTCCCTTTCTAAGTTCTAAAGGTTTCTGTCCCTTGTCTAATAATAGAATAATAAAGGATAAAACATTTCTTCATTAAACTTATATACGATTTTCTATAACTTCTAATTCAATTTTCATCTTGTACAAATTATTAAAAAAATATAATTTTCAATAAAATGTAAAAGGTTATTTTTATTTTGTAGTTACTATTCTTAAAATTATTAATAAATTATATAAGATTATAAATTATATCTATATTATTTGTTAAGATATTTGTAGGTGATAATCATTTAGTTTTATGTTATGTTTGGATTAGGTGTGGATGTAAAAAAAAAAAAAACAAGAAAGAGAGAAAAGAAAGTCCGGAGTGAAGTTCTTTGAATTCAGGAAAAATGAGTGAATTTGAATAAAAATTTATATAAAAGTTTATAGTAAAATAGATTGATGTGAGGAAAAAAAAAATTATGTGAAAATTACAATTTATTTTCAATGTCTTTACGCACTAAACATTGATGAAGATATCAGATTTTGGGATTATATAATTAATTAAGTTTTGCTACATAATCTGTTATGGTTAAACAACATTCATTTCAGTTAAAAACAAATGAATGATAAATCTTTTTATATTTAGGACTAAATGATATTTGCACTCAAAATTATCAACTTTGGGCTCATGGCAGTGGGCCAAAATCAGCACCCACCATGTCATTTCCTCCACTCAAATAACTCTAATTAATGGATTCAAACAATTGAAATCCGGGTCTCCACTCCCTTGCATACAATAAAATCCTTAACTAATGTTTTAATTGACAATATATTTAGATGTATGTGTCAAAGTTATTATATATATATATATATATATATATATATATATAAGATAATTTTTTTCGTATCTATATATAATATCAAGCTTTAATAATAATTTTAAAAGAGTTATTATTCATTTTGACCTTTCACTAAAAAAAATAGTACGGTTAAAGATTAATTATTGGTTAAAATAATTAAATTAAAAATACATTTAATTTTTATTTAGATTGGATTTGACAGATTTAGAAAAATGAAAATAATAAAAGTGAAAAATAAGATTGTTTAGATTAAAAAAATAAAATAAATGAAAAATTTGTAATTAATTTAATTGATGTAAAACATAAAAAGAATTATTTTTTAATTAATAAATTTGTAACATTAATAATTTATCTTATATTTAAAATAAATGTTCAGTTAAAGCATTACTGTATATGAGTGTTACAAAACATTTACAAGGAAAAATTTTCATATCTGAAAATCATAAATATTGAGAATAACTCACATTTATTTAATTGATTGAGGATATGTTTCTAACAATATTTATATAAATTTATTCATAAGTAAAAATAGTAGAGTGGTATTTTTAACATAAATTTTACTTTTTTAATTACTATACTAAGTTATTTAATATAATTTTTTTTTAATGTCATTGATGAAAATACTTTAAAATGTTTCAACCTTATTATAATAAGTTATATTATATATTCTTTTCTCAAATCAAATCACTTGTGCTATTTAGTACTAAATCTTCACATATTACTTGTATAAAGATAATTCCCCACATATAATATTAAAAAAATTTCAAATTAATAAACGAAGACTATCTCTAAATAGTCAACTTCCTTAGCCAAACACTATAGGCCGCTATCTTAGGCCGTCCACCATCGTCGAACTCTCGAACCTATGTCCAGAATGCTTTATAGGAAAATATAACCAAAAATATTCCTATAAATGTTAAATATTAGTTTTTATTATAAAACTATAAAGTTTTATTATACTAAAAGTCTCCTATAACAATTTGATCTTTTATATATATATATATATATATATATATATATAATGGCCTTTTATTTATAATAAAATATTATATATAAAAATTGGGTATACTAACCCATTTACATAAGAGTTAATACCACACAACACAACATATATACATAAAAAATTTAAAAAAATACAAAATTCCACAACTTCTAAAGACAAATACACTTTTGAAAACAAAGATTGACTAATATAGATGGATCTAACATATCGTATTGTGTACATTGGCATTGCTTTAACACCTCCTTATATTCTTTGAATTTGTTGTCCAACACCATAAACAACTATATATGATATACTTTGTCCCAAAATTTGTAATAGCATTTTCTGTGACTCCTCAAAACTTGACCTTGTTCAAACCTATGTTGTATAGTTAAATACCTTGCTAAAAGACTAAGTAGAATGCATAGTATCAATATTTGCTTGCCTTTTGTTTTCACTCGTCTTAGCTATTGGGTTTTCTTATAATTAGGTGTCTTAAAAATTCAGAATAACCTATTTTGTGATTGCAAAATTTAGTTTTGCATAAAAAGGATCCACACATTTGATTTATTTCTAAATGAATGGATATTTCAAACCAAGTCTTTTCATCACTCTAACTTTCCCTAGTGTGACTTGTTTTACCTTGTAAAAAGTAGTTTGTATCTACAATTTTTCATCTTATTAGTGAGTTTCTTCGAAAGTTATCTTAATATCTTTTCACCTATATTACTTATTCACAATTTTGCCTACACTTAGTCTTGATAATATATCCAAAATGAGTCAATTAGTTGTACAAATCATATTTGTCCCAGCATTTATGTGAAAAATAAGAAAAAAAATATAAAAATAAGAGTTGAATTGTGTTTTAAAAAAATATTATTTTTTGAAATATCTTATGATGTTTCACTGTGATGATAAATTTAATATTTAGCCAAACAAAAGACTTTTAATTTTCACAACTTCTATTTCAATACTTCACCATCTTTAGGTTAGTTATGCAAATAACATGCAATATAAGTCAGTTATGCAAAGAACCAGCTAAGCACGATTTCTATATAACTCAGTTTTAAGAAATTATATTCAACTAAATTGTCGAAGGCTGTGACGATTTCTTTGATTTGCAAAACGCTTATGGCAATGACGATTTCTTAACTAGGGTTAGAGGGTTCATGACTATGCATTGTGCATGCGTGAACGAATATATTCTTATCAATGAGAATCAATACACTACTATGCATTCAAGGTACCTTCTGTCAATTATTGAAACTATTATCTTCAAAGATTGAATTCGTAGCACTATGCATGTATAGAGTATCTGTTCATGTGCCTTGCATGTGGAAATAAATACAAAACTTTCAATCAATTGAATAAAAATATAATTTGTAAAAATTTTGTTGACACACCAAGAGGAATAACCATGATGTAGAGCATTGGAATTCAAGAACAACATAATCGTAAACTTCATATTGACATAAAATTTTTCATTGGCCTCTTCCTTTCCGAAAGTCTTCAGCAATTCCTAATGGCTTCATCGGGTGTTGGAGGAAGTTCTAGCTATATTGAAGATGAGCCTATTATCCGTGATAGATGTGACGATTTTTGTGATGATTTAAGTGAAGATGACAAACATCACAATTTGATATTCAATGTTCCCACATCATCTACACATAACTGAGGGCTCGACAAAGGGTCTCTTTCAGAAAATATCGATAACAATGGGAAATAAAGAAAATTGAAGCATATCACACTTGCTTATCTACTATTCTTTTGGGGATTCCACATCAACTAGAAATTATGTCTTTCAATAATTTATAAAGTGGGTGCAACCTTCACTTTATAAGCCGGTTTTGTAAAGATGAGTTAAGCTTAAAGTTCACTTCTGATATGGTATCAGAGTCTATCCTAACAAGATTGTTGGACCTATCAGACCGCCCGCTATCGGACCATCTTTACATATAAGTTTCACGCTCGAGTTGAGGAGTCTTGACATGAGGGGGTGTGTTGGAGATCCCACATCAACTAGGATGAGGCCTATGAGGAATCATATAACCATCTTCCTAAATGGTTGCAAGCCCTACAAGAAACACTTCTGGAAATCATTGTTCAATATACGGTTTCAATTACTGCAAGCCAATAGTGCAAGTTGATGAGACATTCCTCACCGACAAATATCATGGTACTTTGTTGATGGCAATTGCTTAAGATGGAAACCAAAACATATTCCACTTGTGTTTGCCATTGTCGAAGGAGAAACAAAGGAAGCAATAATATGGTTCTTCATCATAGACAGAGGCACAACCATTTTGTCAGCATTGCAATATCTGAATGTTGATTGGGAAGGATATGGGCTTTCTTCAATCTTTTGCATAAGACATATTGCCTCCAACTTCAACAAAAAGTTCAAAAGTGTTGAGTTAAGGCAATAACTAATTGACATTGGTATGTTTTTTATTTATTAATTTTTATGGATGTTAATTTACGTTTAACTAAGTCCTTTAACTTCTTAAAATTTTTGTCACAACTTACAAGATGAAACAACCAATTGTTATGGCAAAATTGTCGGCAATAAAATCAGAATTCCTGCAAGCAGTGTCCTAGATTGATCAAATACCGCTGAAAAATGGACACAAACATTTGATGCGTAAGAGATTCAGTCATATGACAACAAATCTGGTTGAATGTATAAACTTCACAATGAGGGGTGCACGGTCACTTCCGATATGTGCTCTTGTGAAGACAACATTCGAAAAAATAAAAGACTGGTTTGTTAAACGAGGCACAAAGGCAAATTGCGTGTTACGAGCAAGCCATATATATCCAGAAGATATTATTGTCCTCCTATGAGAGAATGAACAACAATTTGCAATGTGTCATGTTCAAAGATATGACCGACAAAATTCCGAATTTGATGTCAAAGAGATAGTCACTCCCTAACTTCGCCGCTAACCTATGTCTTTCACAATCAAATTAAATTAATGGTGTTGTGATTGTGGCGAGTTTGTAACTCTGAGGCTACCTTATACATATATCATAGTTGTTTGTTCATGTTGCCATTTAGACTTAACCATGTTTGTTGCCCCTGTTTATATCCTACAAAATATTTACAAGGCCTATGAGGTACAATCTCATCCAGTTCGAAATGAAGATTATTAGTCTTTTTACATGAGTCCAAATTTTATACTCGACCTCCACATGAGACGAAACAAATTTGGAAAACCAGCTATAACCCAAATAAATAATAAAATATATGAGCTGATTCTAAATAAGTCAAGAAAATATAGTTATTATCGTAACGAATGATAGAGGACATTGTCCTTATAGACGATAATATTGTTATGTAACAATTTTATTAATAATATTTCTCATTTTGTTTTCCCGTTTCAATATTCATGTCTTTTCTTTTTTCAAATTCTACATTTTTTATATCTAAATTTTTATATCAAATACTACGTATAATAAATAAAATAATACATACTTATTAAATTTTCCAATATTTATTTAAATTTCTTCTCAATAATTTTTTTCATAAATTCTTTAAACTTTTTTTACTTAAAATTAAAAACTTATGTTATGTGCGTATGAATAAAGGATGTAAATAAGAGAAGTAGTAAGCTAAGAAGAAATCGTGACAATGAAATAAGGACATAAAATCCGGCTAAACATGTTTTATTTAATTATTTAAATAAAATTGTATGTCACGAGTACAATTTCTATTTTACTTGAAATTGTCATGTCGTATTATGATTTCATCCTTGATTAAGTGAACTAGTTAAAATAAATAATTTTAATATTCAATAATTTTTTTTTATTTTTTAAAATTTTAAAATATAATTAAAAGTAAAATAGAAATATTGGATGAAGAATTCATTTATATATTGTTACTGATGTTATAATTTTTATAATTTTAAAATATAACTAAGAATAAAATAGGAATATAAGATATGTAATACCAAAATGAAGAATCTCATTGTATATTGTTAGAGATATTTAGGGGTTTTCTTAGAACCTATATACTATTAGTATCTAAGTATTTTTTCTCTCCTAATAACACTTTTCTTTCTTCTTCACCATATAATCTATTTTATCATACATTTCTTATTTTTATTCTTCTTCTCTATTCTTTTTATATGTATAATAATAACTAATTTAATACTAACAAATAATAAATTAGTGATCAAATTTAGTCGCAAAGTTATATACTTCTCGTTAATTATGAGATTCCGAAAATTTAATATATATATCATCATCATCATTAATTTTTATTTTTCTGATAGCGATTTACGTAAAGTAACTTCTGTATAGTAATTTGTCTAACTTTCGAACGAACTGAACTTTTAGAAATCTAGATAAGTTTAGACAAATATTTATCAAAATATCAATGTCTGAATTAAAATTATTTTAACATAATTAATATCAATAAGCTTGAATCTTATATATATATATATATATATATATATATATATATATATTATTTTTATCACAAATCAATATTTTAATTAAAACAGAGTATTAGAGATAACCCTTTTACAAAAGATATGTACAAATAAATATCCAAAAAATCTGATAATATATATATATATATATATATATATATATATATATATATATATATATATATATATATATATATCGTGTTAAAAAAAAGTATTTATTTAAAATATTCTGTCCTATTGGAACAATATATGAGTTATTCATTTTTTTTTTTCAACTTCATATTTCACTATTGTGTAAGACAAAACATTCTGGTAGCCATAGAATTTCAAACTTGATTGTTTTCAAGAAAATAAGTTAAATAATGAGAAATAAAAACATCTGATGCTTACTCACTCGTAGCTTCAACATCTACGTGTCATATAATATAAATAATATATATAAACACCAAAATACGAAAAGATACATAGAAAGAATAAATAAATAAAATTTTTATATGTATTATGATGTGATGGGAAAAAAAATATCCATAAATCATTACAGAAATGATCACAGTTGTGAGGAAAATTAATTCACCCCTCTCTTTGAACACATTCCTCAACTGTAACACCATGATGATCAATGTTCCCACAATCTTTTCTCAATCAACAAAGCATCCACGACCTATCACAAACTTTCACAAAGCATTCGCAGAAAAAGAAAAATGATTAAACTGTTACACAAGCCACAAAAGAAAAGAATAAATTAAAAGAACAAGAGAGAAAACTTAAAACTCCTTAGAACTTCCACTCTTCACCCTCAACAATGTGTCTTCATCTGCACTACTCTCAATGTGAACAACACAAAATCACCCTCTTAATGTTTCTACTAAACAAGTATAATAATAATATCAATCCAAGGCTTTGAAAAACGGTTCTCTACATCAGCAAGAAATTTGCTGAGATATCAAGAGCTTCTGTCTGCAATTTGTCTGCAACTTCTGACAATAATATAGATCAAGAATGATAACGAAATCTTAACCGATTGAAATTAAAAACCTTGAATCAACCCCACCACTGATGCACGGCCACACCTTCATCTCTCAACTTCCCATACAAAGCCAAGCACTCCCAATAGGCCCTTCTGTTCTTCCTCTTCATACTCCCTTGCTGTGGCTTGCACTCCAAGAAAAGTTCATCCACCAACCTTATGGCCTTGCTCCTCATCATCTCCTCCACCTCCTCAGCCTCAGCTTTCATCACCACATACTCTTCCTCCTTCACATTCTTCCTCAACCAATCAGACATCTCTATCTGTGGGCCACCCTCAGCCACAGTCTCTATCTTATACATCTCAAAGTTCTTGTTCCTTGTAGGGTACCTCTTCTTGAACCAATCGGTGCCACTCCCTCCATCCTTTTGCGGCAGCCCCACATCGATGAAAACGCGGCGAGGGTAACTCTCCAGCGAATCACCCATCAGATCAGGCAAATACTTGGTACGCTTCAAGTACACCCTCGATTTCCCCGAAGCAGCACGTGGGGGCTCCAGAAGCACGTCCTCTAGGTTTTGCAAAGCAGCTTTCTTTGCCTCTGGCACGTACCCTAATAGCTTTCTCTGCGTGAAGGGCTTGTTCATGGCAAGAGGGTCGGGTTTGGTTTCTTGCTGTTCAGTTGAGGTCGAAGATATCAAGGTAAAGGAAGCTAGAAACAGTGCTAAAAGCATCATGCGGTGAGAAAAAACCTTCCTCATTTCAGAATTAGGTTAAGTAATCACAAGAGATATATGGATATGGTTGGTTCGCAGGGGGCTCAAGAAAAAATAAACAAAAAGAAGATGATAAAGACGATATTTTTTAAGTTTCAAAGAAATTTTTATATGTAGAAGAAGAAAAAAAGAGGTGTAGAAGAGAGAAAAGAGCTTTTGTGGGGGTAATATTTTTAGCGAGTGCAAAATCTGGCTGCAGTGTGATTTCCACCCACAAGGGACATTCTCTTGCTTTCAAATGACAAAAACAGTGACAACAGTTCCCTCATCCGCTGCATCTCCATGTTGGTCCTCGCGATCGGGGTCGATGATGGTTAGGAGCTCATGATGTGTTCATCCGTGTCAGCGTGGCTCGTGGGGCAAACACACTACTTCACCTTCATCGATCACAAATGGATGGAGACGAAGGACAGAGGAGAGAGCTTTTGAGGGTTGGTGGTGATAAAGTTTTGTATTTTCTTTTTGGGTCCAGCTGTTTGAATTAAGAGGGGTATGGATTTGGAGGGAGTGAGCCAGGGTTATATGCATGGAAGGAGAATGAGAGAGAGGAAAACATTGGTTGGTGCCACGAGAATTTAGCTGTGCCATTCACTAATGGCTATATCAACTACCAAAATGGTGTGGTTTGTAATTGCTCCTATGGAAGCGGGGACAGATAGGTCTACGTTGGCATTTGCTTAGTTCATGCAAAATTTCAAGATAATGTGACATTCAATTTGCACCAGAATTGCACAAGACTAATTTCAGAATTGTCTCACGATTTTGTCTGCTAGAATTGGAGAATTCACCAAAAATAAAAACAAACCATGATAATGAGCAGCCAAAATGAGTGTTGGCTCATCTTGATGTCTTTCACTTCCATGAAGTCAAGACTTAGTTCCAATTGTAAGACAGTTGCTTGATAATCAATATCGAGGTTTAGTATTATAATACAACACTGCTTAGAATGGAAATTGAAATTGTAAATCTGCATTTACACTACCCTAAATGGATAAAAAATGAATAGTAAATCTGCATTTACACTACTCTTGACCCGACTTAAGTTCGTTTAGATTAAGAGTTGAAGCGCGCGTTGTAAGAATGTACTACATAAAAGAAATAGACAATAATTAATTAAAAATTGAATATTATTTATTATATTAAACGAATAAAAGTTTTAGTAACATTCAGAAATTATATTTTTATTCAATTTTTTATGTTATTTGTCTATGTTTGACAAAATATAATAGTCTCAGATTAAATGCTCCATGTATTTTTCTTTCTTTCTTTATTACTAACATTTAGTTTTAATTAGTATTTTAGCTTGGTGTTGCTCAAAAGTTAGATATTTATTTTATATAACTATAATTAATTATATTCATAATAAAAACAAGATTTGTAACATTTTAAATAATATTATTATTAATGTTCACAAGAACAATTATTTTAAATATATATATATCTTTATATTCATAGTAAATATTTTAAATAAGGTTGTTTTTAAATTATAAAAGTATATTCCTCTATAATTTGAGTTTTCAGAGATATGACACCTAATCCCTTCAAACATTGCCTGTATAACCGAACATTATTATCTTTTTATGCATTTAAGCATTGTTTGAGGTTATCTTATTTATATTTGATTCATTAAAATGTTTTACATTGTTTTTTATAAAAATTTATAGATATTTTCCTAATGAAAACAAAGTAGTTACATGTGATGCCACCGGATGTCACACTATTTGTCAACAATCTCCTCCTCCAGCTACGATCCACCATGCAATTTAGCTTACCCAATGCCCAAAATTCACTGGGTCCTACAAGTAAACTTGCGATTCAAACAAATCATCCGATACTTAGAGACTTGGGGTAATCCACAATCACTCCCTTCAGTGGAAAGTTTTACATATAAAGCATTGATTTAACATCACCTATGCTTTATACGTTTAGGGAAACATCATCGTCACCTATATGTTTTAATATTTGGACTGAGAACGAAATATTCCCCTAGATGCTCTGATCACTTCAATGGAAGAAGTGGAGCTAAGTACATAGGACTTTGAGGGAAAAACTATCATTTAGGCCTAAAACTAGCTCAATGAACTCATCGGAGGAGCTGCATGAATTAAGATATCTTCAACACAAACTATGATTACAACAATAGATTGAGTATTTAGCAGATAGAGGAATCATTCTTATTGGAAATCCAAAACTAAAGTATATAGTCAACAACTGCTCAAATAAAGCTTTAGGAACTTGTTCAAGACCAAAGAATGCCTTTTCTAATCTGCAAACAAGATTCTAATTATATGTAAAGCTTGGTTTCTGCAAGTAGATTTCCTTCTCCAAATCATCATTGATGAAAGCATTATTGAAGTTTAGTTGATACACGACTAAAACTCTCTAAATATCAAACCCTTCTCTTAACTGAAATTCCTTTGCAAAGGAAGGCCCTTTACAAGTAATCCAGCTTTAAGCTTTTGAACAAAACCATTTACACTTTTTCTTCACCCGAAATACTTATTTACATTCTGTGAGAGAGGAATTAAGGTCCGAGTGCAGTTATTAGAAAAAGCATTATAACAAACAAACTATAACTTGAATTTATTAAAATACTGCCACAGTTTTAACTCACGAGAAAAAACTGATAGTTGAAATAGTCAACTCACATTTTGCAATAGTAATTAAACTAGATGAATATCCCTTCCAATTAAAAATAAATCAACTAGTAGCATGGCACTACAAACTTCAGTCATAATCATATAAATGTTCATCCAAGCATGACAATATCGATAATACAAGAGTAAGACACACTGCAGGTTGCAGCCAACACAAGCTGCACTGTCAATATAAGAATCTGTACATGATGAATGGCCAGTTTGTTGTTTATCACAAGAACTGGCTCTGACAAATTAGCAATAGAAATGCAACATTTATGTATAACATTGTATAAATTCAAAATGAATACAGACCTTCCGGAGTCACATATCTCTTTGAAACATTTGGAACAACAATAGAAGTTGAAACAGCACAGTTATAAATGACTCTTAACTGCAAGAAATTCACACGAACAGCAGCATTGTCCACAGAAAGTGATCACACGTACTTGTAGCAGGATCGAGACAGCATAGGTACAACAACAGCACATAAGCTTCAAAGCTGAGGTAAAACAGTGGTCTAGCAAAGCAAGCAAGTCCCAAAACAAAAGAAGCCTTCAACCTAATTAATTTGGCAAGCATGGATGCAGCATCAGCAACTTAAGTATGGCACTGGAAACCCACTTAAAAACCTAAAAATTGAAATTGTTTCAGAACTCTACTACTTTGTAAATTGTAAGTGATGGCACGATTCTGTGGTAGCGAGTTTTAGAAAATATAAAAATCACCTATACCAAAGAGCGTCCTCATAAAAAGAGAGGGTACCAAAGAAATAACCATGCATGTATAATAAAAGTAGTGCGTTGTATGACTTATCATGACTTATATATATGATATAGAATTGTGTTCATGTGTCAAGAGTATGATCTGAGTTTATTATGATTGATGTGTGTTCTGTAAGCAAGAGAAAGAAATAAACGATGGACAAGGATATTAAAACACAACAAAGAAGGGTAAGTCTTCTGATTACCAACCAGGGAAACTAGAAGAAACCTTTTTAGAAAGAATAATTTATATTTTCTGTCCTTGAGACACCTTCCTATAATTGATAGAAACCGTAACTTAAATCACATCATTCCTTAGATAAATCTATTTCTAGCACATAGCTCATATAAAAAGAATAAACTAAAGACAAAATATATATGACAACCTTATTCAGAAGTTTCTAATGATACTAGCATCCAATCCATATTTTTAATCCATCTTCTAATCCTAGTTGGGATGCCCCTTTCAAATCATGTCATATGAACAATAACAGTATAATACTATTATGTGAAATCCTAAACCGTTTGAGGGATGTAACATAAAATGAAACCTTACTGATCAAAAGTTGTGATAGCATAGTAGAAGTGCATCAGTTTTGCTTATTCGCACTGTCGTCTTCCTTGATAATAATGACAGGACATGGAGCATGGTGGGCACAGTAATTGCTCACACTCCCGAGGAACATCCTGAAAGCCAAATTCAAATTTTTCAATACAAGTGTCCAAAACGCTAATTGAAGCAGATCTATCTGTGTCTGCATGTAAATGCCAAATGATATAGAGAACAAATTAAAAGGTTCAGAAGTCGGTTATGGTTGCCATCTGTTGGTATCATATATAGCCAACAAATATTGAAACATTTATTATGAAAGGCAGGTGTAATAACAGATAGTGCAAAATCAAGCCCTCTATCATAACAGCATGACTGAACTTCTAAAACTTGCTGACATTTTCAAAGGGAATAATAGTCCGGATTGTTTACCAAGTCAATTTTTGTGATATGTGCTGTCAAAATGAGGATTACTACGATAAAAATGTCTATGTGCCAAATTTATGTATCACTTTCTGGACTATGAAGATCTATCACTAGTTATTTTGTACCTCTTAATGGGACCAAATGCACGAGATCCCATCACAAGAACATCAGCATGCAAATCCTGCACCGCTTCACAAATCTTCTCCTTTGGATCTCCAACTACCACATGAGTTCTGACCTGACTCTGCCATTGAAAGAGAAATGTCAACTACACTACAAGATAGCTGACAAAAGCTTAAAATGGAACACTACCACAAATAGGACGTGTTCAGGTTTGAGCTCAAAAGGAAAAAAGTAATAAATATTTTTGAATTTGATACTTCTTTAAAAATAAGAAATAAAATAACAGATTAAAAGCTTTGAATGTCCTCATATAATTTTATTTTCATAAATATGGTATAACTTATTTAAAAAAATAAAAATAAAAATTGTCCTCTCTTCTTCAAACCACTCATCCCCAAAGAGTCCAAAGCTTCATGACCCACTTTCATACTAAACCAGTAGCCAAAGTTCCTTAGCAAAGCCAAAATGGTTAGAAACTCATTGATACCTAACATTGTGAACTTTATTATTTTACTTCCCAACCTCAGATAGGAAACAAAAGTTGTGCAAAGTCGAGTACAAAAGAAAATAACGCTTACAATGAGAGAGACAAAAATGGAAATTAGCTTCCAGAAAAGGTTAAAATAAAGGGAGAGTGGCATACAAAAAAGTCATCAAACTTTTGAAAACGGAAAAAACAAAATATCATAAACCGATTCACAAATATAAAGGAGAGAAAATGAAAAATTGTTGACCAGTAAAAAGCTATTTGGAGAACTAATTTCTCCTATAATTAACAATATCACAAAACGAAATCAGAAAATCTCCAAATTAAAATCCCAAAAGTACAGCCCTACCCAATTCCTCCATTCAAACATTTCAATATCAAAGATTATTCCCACAATTTTTTTTTCAAACGGTCATCTTATTTCTCACTATTTTTCTTATTGTACTTAAAATCTCAATCTTGATGTAGTAAAACCCTATTTACTGAAATTAAATTGAAGAAGCAAAATAAAAGAAGAAAAAGGAAAACGCACGGTGAGGTTGAATTGGGAGCAAATTCCGAGGGCCTGATCGAGAACGGCGTGGGTGATGCGCTCCTGATGAGCTTCAATGGCTGCTGTGAAAGCGGGAACTTCGATATCACCTGGTGAGAGATGGCAGCGGGTGAATGATAGATATAAATATGAAGAGAAAGTTAGAACGAGAAAGAAAATTGTACGGAACTGGGGCCGCCGAAGGGGATGGCACCGGGATTGAGGCCAGCGGCGATGGAGGGCGGAGATTGGACATGGAAGATGATGAAAGAAGGAGCATTGGTGGAGTCGGGAGTAGGAGATCGGAGCTTGAGGTTGGTGAGCGCCCAACGCAGCGCCCTCATGCTCTCCTCGCTTCCATCAACCGACACCAACACGCGACTGAGGTTTCCGCCACCCGACATCGCTGCTTTCTCAGTTGTTTCTGTCGTGTTAGCTTCTTCTTCTCCCTTCGCTCTTTCTTTGACTTCACTTGCTGCTATGGAATTCCTCAACTATAACTAATTATCGAGTTATTATTTTTCTTAATTTTTTTTTTCTATAAGCGATAATGTAATAAACTATTAAACCTTTTAAGTATTAAAGTATTTGTTAAAAGATTGTTTAAATTTATTAAGAAAAATATAATTTAAGATTGAAAAATATAATTTAATATTATTATTTATTTATATTTTTATTTGAAACTATACTTTATTAATAAAATATTATATATAAATAAAATAATAATATATTAGTATTAAATAATGTTAAAGATAAACAGTAATATCAAAATATGATGGATATTTTAAGATTATGGATTTGGTCGGATAGGTGACTTTTTACGGCTTAATGGTATACAGTTCCAGTTACACTTCGATTTCTAGCACCATAAATTAGTTCGAATTGATCTTTGGATTGGATTTTTGTTTTTTTTTTCATTAATATAATATAATAATTATTTTTAAAAAATTAAATATATTTATTACAATATATGAAATATTATAATTAAAATATAAATAATTTTAATAAATATTTAACTTTAATAAATATTACAAATAAAATATAAAAGTAATGTAACAACTATTTTGGAAAATAATTAATTAAGTATGTGATTAATTAAATATTGAATATTAATGTTGATTTAATTATAGTAAAAAAAAGAAAATGAAAATGATATTTAAAATATTTTGAAATAATAAAATGTAAAATTTTGGAAATATATTAAGTAATAAAATGTAGATGATATTTTAAAATCTTGGAAATAATAAAAGAATTGATTAAGTAAAAAAGTTTTTTTAATTATATTTGTAAGATATGATAAATATGGGTAAATAAAATTTGTGTTTAATAAATATGATGAAAGAGATTAGAAGATTTATCATTATGATTTGAAAAGAAAAATCTAAATAAAGGACATGAAAATATTTTTTTTTATTTCTTGTTTAATTAAAGTTAATGATATAAATAAGGATTCAAACAAAACATAAAATAATAAGAAAAAAAAAATAGACAAATGATTCATTCATTTTTATTTCATTTTCATTACGTATTACAAAATTATTGATGAGAAGTTTATCTTTGAATGTCTAACGTCAACCATACTACTTTTCGTCTAGTTTGACAACAAATTTTTCAGATGTTTTATCATTCAAATTTGTATTGTTTGGTATTATCAAATTTAAATATTGTATGAATGTTTGATTTGACATTTTTCCATACTTTTTTGAAATAAACATAAGTAAAAAATTTGTTATATTGAATATGTCAATGATCGTAGAATATATTAAAAGATGTTTATTTGTTAAAAATAAATGGATGAATTCAACTTTTGGATTGACTTTTGTTATTATATAATAGTAATTAGTTTGAGGTTAAATCATTGTATATATTACGTATATAATGAAATAAGTTAAGGTGAAAACAAATTTAAAAAAAAAAAAATCTCTATAGGGAAACGTGTTTATCCACATTAAGAAAAATCCTTCTTCGGTGTTGTTTTGAAGTGTCGCATTCAGTCTTGGACAATATATTTTCTTAATTCATTTTCTACTATTTTTACTATAATTAAATCAATATTAATATTCAATATTTTAATTCATAAAAATAATTATTTTTTTCTAAAATAGTTATTATACTATTTTTATATTTTATGTAATATTTACTATATTTAAATAAATAAATTTCAATTATTTTCAAACAATTATTAAATATATTTATATTTTAATTCTAATATTTAATATATTTATTTTAATACAATAAATATATTTATGTTTAAAATAATTATTATATTTATTTATTATATTATATTATATTATTAAAAGGAGTGTTATCACTGAAAATAGAAAACGGAATTTGAAATTTGAACGAGAAAATAAAAATCTTAAAAGTTTTTTTTTTCTTTTTTTCACTTCCTTTTCTTTAATCATCCATGCTTTTAAAGCTTTAAAACCAAGTTGAATTTCTGTCGGTTTGAAAAAGGTTGTGGATAAACATGTATATATATATATATATATATCCATCCGTGAACCCAAATAATAGTAAAAAATTAAAAAATTTATTGATATAAAATAAATTTATTTATTTTACTTGTTGAGAAAAAATTTATTTGACTAAGTTTGTTCTTATTTGATTATATATGTAACTATTTTTCTTTAAAATATTGTAATTTCATGTTCGTGGACTAGCATATGAATTCACCAATTAAGCCTGTAAAGTACTGTGACCTCAACGGACCGAACTTAAATTTCTTTTTGCAAATTTAAGAAAGTAGGAGATTTCTTTTTGCACCCGTAATTTCTTTCACCGTCTCGTAAATATTAAAATTTTCTTTTAGTTTAAAAAAAATATTTTCAGATTATATAATATAAAAATTATTTTTAATGAAAAAAAAGTATAATCACAAATTTATGTTTTACTTTCTAATTGTTTGATCCAGAAATTTTTTGACTTCTCAATAATTATTATGTAATTCAAAAGTTTTTTTCCTTTAAATTGTATAATTTATATATTATTCTTTTATTTTTATATTGTACAATCTAATTTTTTTTAAATATTTTTAATATGAAAAAAAGAAATTTAGATTATAAAATGTAAAAATTATTTTTAATTTTTATATTATACAATTTAGAAATATTTTTTAACTTTTATTTATATGTAAAAGTAATTTTTGGAATTATATAATTTAAAAAAAATTATAAAAAATAATTTTTTTTGAAGAAATCACTTTTTATAAAAAAATTATAGTAATTATACAATTAAAAAATTCGTCCATAACATAATACATGTAAAAGAGTAATAAGGAATGGACACAAAAAGGAAACATTTTTTTAATCATCCTGTGAAGTGTGCAATGAAAGTATGGGTTGTATAAAGAAATGGCCAAAGGTGGATTTTGTTATCATAAGGTTTATGGACTTAGGGTCTACATAACATCACCAAGAATAAAATTCGTATAAGTTTAGTGACAGAGGAAAATTAATTTTAAGAGACAATAATATGTATAATTCTTATTTATTTTCATTATTATTTTTATCTCTCTTCATTTTATCTATATTTTCTTTCAATCAAATAACTTTAGTTTATATTTTTCTCGTTTATTTTCATCCAACAAATTTCTCTTATCTTTCTTAAATAAATAACAAAATTTTTCTAGTCATATTTTTCATTAGAAAAATAAAAAGAAGAAATTTTTCTAATCACTCAAAATAAAAAGTAAAGTTTTACATTATCTTATAAATTGAAAATTAATTTTTTTAAGTTGTTATAATTTGAAAGAGGATGTTTTAGAGTCTATAACGTGTCGTATTTAAACATTGTTAAAATTAATATTTTAAAAAACATTAAACACGTGTAGAATATTAATTGATAATATATCAAATCGAAATATTTTTTGTTGATTGAGGTTGGTGAACATCCTTTTAGAATGATAGATTAATTTTGATGATGTACTCTAAAGCAATTATGAGATGTTCTTTTATTTAATGTGAATTATTATGGATTAGTTCTAAGTTTGGTTAGTTTTATAGATCTTATATTCATTCTATGCTTTTAAGAAAACTTAAATGTTTTATCAAAAATATTTTAAAACATAATAATCAATTATATTAAAACGTGATTAATTAATATTAACTGATTATCTTATATTATAATCGACTATTCATAAATAGGACAATTGGTTAATTTAAATAACAATGAATTATTTAAAATTTGATTCAAATACTAGATTTACATATAATCAATTACGACTATAAATAAATTCTTAGATTGTTATTTTCAAAATCAATTAACAACAAAAGAATATATTATTACTAAATATAATTTATTAGATCACTTTTATAACAATTTATATAAAAGTTTTTCTATATATTTCAAAAGTGACGAGTTTTACACAATTACAAATATAATTTCTACTAGTTTTTAATAACTCTCAAAGAATATAAACGTTCTTTTCAACAATAAAATTTTGATAGAGTGTTGACTTAAAAACAATAAGTGATATAATTTCATAAACTCCTACTCTTATTTGTTTTGGATTTATCTTATAGTAACTATTTAAGTACATCAAGGTTTAGTTAATGTTTATATAGTAAGTTTCTATAAGATCTAATTTATAGAAATATGATTTTAAACTAAATAGAAAATGAATATTGTTAAAATCTAGGTGGTTTGTATCTCACTATGGTTTAATAGTAGACTGAACAAGTGTTTAAGTTTTGATGGTAATAAATATTATAAATATTTTAGATGTAATTCTAAGATTTAAAATTAAATAGTCTATCAAGCTTTTAAAGTGATAGATGATTTATTTTTCGTCATTACCGTCTATCTTATATATTGCATTAATATTTAAATTTGTTTATTCATTATTGATCAATTAAATAAATCAAATTTAAAAATTTTACATTTTACAAAAATACAAAAAGAATTATGATTATGTAATACTAAATATAGAATTCCATCTGACAGTGAAAGATTAAAAAGAAGTTTATTATACATCATACAAAGATTTTGAATGTCTTAAACTTATTTGACCATCATGAAATTTGGATATGCTTGTATAAAAATGTATTAGCCTAGAACTTTATATGTCTTTGAAGAGGTATTAATAAATATCCTTTACTATAAATCAATGTATGCTATATATGCATTTGTTGGAATGAGATTAGATTGAATTGGATTATGAATTTATTAGGGTAACGAATTGAGACAAAGTTGTTTTATTAGGATAACATTCTTACTTTATCTTTGTATTTATTGCTCGAATAGTGATTTATGAATGTACTATGTATGAGAATGTCGGTTAACATTATAAAAAAAAAGAAAAAATTTATATTTCATTTTGAAAACATATATATTATGTTTAAATTTGTTTAAATTATTATATATTAATGTTGGTTTGAAAACCACACGTGGCTGCCAACCCTTTGCATTATAATTTTTTTCCTACGTTTAGAAAGTCTAAAAGGAAAGATTGGGTTTTGCGGGTGGAATGTGTAAAGTCTGTGAGGGAAAAGAGAAAACCTTTTAGAAAGTTTAAAAGGAAATGTTGGGTTTCGCGAGTGGAATGTGTAGAGTTTGCGAGGGAAAAGAGAAAACCTTCGGTTGAAGTTGCACACGACGGACGGTGGAAAGTGGCGCGCGAAGAACGGTGAGAGAGGTGGACGGCGACTACAATGACAAAACGTGGTGTTTTTGTGTTTGTGGGTTTAGGGGAGAACGCTGAAGTGTAGGAGAAGCTGCGACCGCGACGGGTTGAGGCCATGGGTGCACTTAGATGGTCGTTTGGATGTGTGGTCAGAAAGTAATGCCTAGTTAAACACTTAAGTATATAAGGTTAAACACTTAGAAAGTTCAAAGATTTTTGTGGGCTTTTCAATATTGTCCACGTAAGGCAAGAGTGGACGTAAGGCAAGAGTGGCCACGTAAGTGCTAGGTGTGATTGTAACCTGGGTGTAATGCTACGTCAGGTTGTCAACCTATAAGCACTCTTTATGCAAACTATCTGTAAAGAGTTTATAGTAAAGTATATATGAATGATTGTTATTATTTAATTATTTATTGCATATTTATTTTATAAAACTCAAAATATGAATTTTTTGTTACTTTAATTTCTTTACTTGACTTTCTTTTTAATTCTATATAATTTTATTAGTTAAATTATTACTTGATATTAAAAGTATATTAAAATTGTCATTGAATCTTGAACAAACATGTTTATTTTTTAGAGAATTGGTTTACATCAGTTTTAGTTATTTGTTAAGGGTTTCTTAGAAAACCTATAAATAGCTTTTGCTATTTGTAAAAATTAAGTTTTTTATAACAAAAATAGAAAACTTTCATTTACCTTCGTTGCCTTCTTCTTTCTCTTCTCACGGTGTGTTTCTTTCACAATGGGTCTTAAGAGCTTCTTCTCCTTCTCTGCTCACACTTCTCTAAATATAAGCTTTTGGTATTCCTTTCACCCACTTTTTCTTCTTTCAAAACCCTAACCCAATGGGTAATAATCTTCTAGATGGTATCAGAGCAGGCTAAGGCCAGCTCCGCTTCTATTGTTGTTCTTGTTTCTTTCTTTTAGTTTCTTAGTTAATCTTTTCAAGAACCTATCGAGTCTCCTATGTCAGAAATAATATATCAATGTCTAATTCCTACTAGCCCCTATTATTTGCATCTTGGAGAGAATCCCAGACTTATTCTTATTTCTCCACCCATCAATGAAACCAATTATCATACATGGAGCAAAAATACGAAGAGGGCCCTATTATCCAAGAACAAGTTGAAATTCATTTATGGAAGCTTTTCCAAACTGAGTAATAATTATTCAACCTTTGAAGCTTGGGAAAGATGTAATGTCATGGTTCTTTCCTAGATTACAAGAACTCTAACACCTCAAATTGTTGAGAGTGTTGTTTACATTGATTCTGCTAGAAGTCTTTGAGAAGACTTGAGAGAAAGATTCTCAAAAGGTAATTATTTTCGTATTTCAAACTTACTAGAAGAAATGCACTCTATTAGACAAGGAGAAAGAAATCTTACACAGTTCTTTACAGATAAAAATTTTTAGGGAGGAATTAGAGTCTCTAAAACCCATACCTAGCTGTACATGTAGAATTCATTGCACATGTGCCTTATTCAAGATCTTCGTCTAATACAGAGAATAAGAGTATGTTATTAAAAGGCCTTGCTTGCATCTACAGTACGGTTAAAACTCAAATACTTCTCATGGAACCTCTACCAACATAAATAGAGTTTTTTCTATAGTGATTCAACAAGAAAGGCAACTCATTGGTCCTCATGTTGAAATAAAGGATCTCTACAACTGAGCTAACAAACAAGTCAACTTAAAATAATAAGAACAAAGTAATTGGAAATCACATTATCAAATTTCATGGAAACCATAGAACAGAGGAACTAATTGGCTTGGCAAGCAGAGGTAGAGGAATATCAAGCAACCAGGGTAAACAATGTTCTTATTGTCATAAAACAAATCATACTATGGGTGAATGTTACTCTAAATATGGATATCTACCATGGTACAAACAGAAGATGGAACAATTTAATGTTAATCAAGAAAAAATTTGTAATCTAAATATAAAGAATGACTCTTTACAAACTACTCAAAGCTAGGAAGAGAACAGGACAAGAATCCTTTTATTGCAGACCAAATACAAAGACTTTCGCAACTTCTTGAGACATCAAAATCCTCAGATCATAACATTAACTAGAATAAAAAGTATATTGGTGAGTCTCTTGTTTTAGAAACAAAAACAAAGGGTAAGAGTTCTTAGATCCTTGACACTGGTGCACTGACCATGTTACACATATTAAAAATCATTTCTTTTTATCATTTTTCACAAAATTAGACCTATCAATATAAAGTTACCTAATGTTTCTTCTATTATTGCATATTATTCTAGAACTGTTGATTTTTCCAAAAAATTTGTCATACCAAAATTTTTTTTAACATCATTTATGTTCAAAAACTTATTAATGACTTAAACTGTAAACTAATATTTTCTCTTGAGCATTGTCAAATTCAAGACAACATCTCATCCAAGATGATTGGACAATTTAATCTACATCAAGGTTTATACTATTTACAGGATTTTCATCCAGATTTCAAGAGAAATAATTTTTCTGTTAATATTTTTCTTAATTGCAAAGAATTTGATGTTGATATTTCACATTGTAGACTAGGACATCATAGTGAAAGAACTATTGAACAAATGAGTAAAAAACTTTTCCTTATGTGCATTATGACCTAAATATTGATGTTTGTGATATTTGTCACTTTGCCAAAGAACATAAACTCCCTTTTCCACATGGCAATATAAAGTCTTTAAATCCTTTTAATCTGATTCAAGAGGATATATGAGGACCTATTAGTATACCTTTTGTTCATAAGCATAGATATTTTTTAACTGTGGTTGATGATTATACTAGATATAGCTGGATATCTTTTATGAAAATAAAAAGTAAAACTAGGACTGTATTATATAACTTTGTCATGTATATTAAAAATCAATTTGATCATAATATCACGATTATTAGGTCTGGCAATGACAAAGAATTTATTTTCAATGAATTGTACGTAAATTTGATATTTTACATCAAAGATCTTGTGTTGAAATCCCTCGACATTCTTAACATAACTCGCAGTCTTATGTTTCAGTCAGGTTTGCCTAAAGTTATTGGTCTCATGCTGCTGCTTATGTTGTTTATTTGATAAATAGGTTACCTTATGTTATTTTGAATAATAAATCTTCATATGAATTATTGCATAAACCGCCCCAACTTATCTAGTTTTGAAAATTTTTGGATCTTTAACTTTTGCTTCAGGTTTAGAGAATAACTGAACTAAACTTGAATAAAGCCAAGAAATGTGTTTTTATTGGGTATAAATCTAGAATAAAAGGTTATATGCTGTTAGATACTAATAATAGAGAGATTTTCATTAGCAAAAATGTTATTTCTTATGAAAAAAGTTTCCCCTTATAAGGCTTTTATTGAAATATCTGATGACAACCAAAATTTTAACAAGAATTTAGATCAAAATAGCTTTGATTTTTTGCTTGAACCTTTAAATCATACTATAAACAAAGATGATATCACTGACAATGCCAATGAAGTTGAAAATAATGCTAATAGAGATTCAAATGAAAATCATAATCTTGATGATAGTAGAAATAATACAGATTATACAGAAAAATAGGAGGATCAAGAAAATGACAAATCTAATCACATTTTTAGACGATCTACCAGAGTTAAAACTATTCCTACTTTCTTGAGAGATTATCATCACCAGATCAACAATTTAGTTTCCAAGTACCCTTTTAAGACTTTTTATCCTATAACATCTACTTTATCATATGATTTTCTTTCTAAAAAACACCTAAATTATACATTGACTATATATTCTAATATTGAATCTCAAAATTATGATCAAGTTTCTCAAAAGCCATAATAGATCACTATTATGAAGAAAGAGATTAAATCTCTTTAAGGCAATCAAACCTGGTATCTCACATATTTGCCAACTGGGAAGACACCCATTGGATGTAAATGGGTTTACAAAATAAAGCGCAATGTTGATGGTACTATTGAAAGATACAAAGCTAGACTTGTAGCAAATGACTACACTCAATTGGAAGGAATTGACTATCTTGATATCTTTTCTCCAGTTGCAAAATTAACAACTGTTAGAATTCTCTTAACTACTGCAGCTGTTCAAAATTGGCATTTACATCAATTGGTTGTTGATAATCCTTCTTACATGGAGACCTAAATGAAGAAGTGTATATAACACCATCTCCAGGATTCACTACATAGAGATATAATCAAGTTTATAGACTAACCAAGTCTCTATATAGGTTGAAGCAAGCAAGCAAATAGTGGTTTGCCAAACTTTTTTCTTTTCTTATTTCTACTTATTTTTCTCAATCAAAATCTGATTACTCTCTCTTTACTAGCAAAATTTCAACCACTTTCACAATTTTACTTGTGTTATGTAGATGACATAATACTTGTAGGGAGTTCTTTATCTAAGATAGAAAGAATTAAAGGTCTTTTGAATGACTCCTTTAATATTAAAGACTTGGGAAAGCTCAAATATTTCCTAAGCCTAGAGGTGGCTAGATCAAGAAAGGGAATACATTTATGTCAAAGGAAATATGCCCTTGACATTTTGACAAAAACTAGTAAACCTTGTTTTACACCTCTTATGTTTATTAATAATTTTTTTTAAGTTGCATTGCTACCTAACCTGATTCCTATAGAAGACTCATTGGAAAACTTTTATATCTCACCAATACACGGTCAAATATAAGTTATGTTGTTCACCTTCTCAGTCAATCCCTACAAGAACCCACAGTTCACCATTACCAAGTTGTTTAACATATCTTAAGCTACATTAAAGCCAATCCAGCACAAGGATTGTTCTTTGTAGCTGACTCTAAGGTTCAAATAAGGCATTCAGTGACTCTAACTGTGTATCTTGTCCTAACACTAGACAATCTACAACATGGTATTGTATTTTCCTAGGCTCTTCTTTGATTTTATGGAAATCAAAGAAACAATCTATTGTTTCCAAGTCTTCCTTTGAGGCAGAGTATAGAGCTCTCGCTACTACTGCTTGCGAGTTATAGTGGATCAACTATGTTTTCCAGGATCTTCATATCCAAGCCACTGCTGCTTTTGTCGCCCTTTATTATGATAATTAGTTATCTTGTTGCATAGCTCACAACCTCAGTTTTCATGAACGAACAAAACACATGTACATATATTGTCATGTAATGCGTGAAAAATTACACGTGAACCTCTTCCATTTACTACCTATACGATCCTCAGATCAACTAACAGACGTGTTTACTGAAACCCTAAATCGACAAAATTTTCAATCAATTGTATCCAAGCTTGGAATGATGAACATACATCATCCAACTTGAGGAGAGGATGTTGAGAGAACTAGTTTACACCAGTTCAATTACTTGTTAAGAGTTTTATAAAAAACCTATAAATAAGTTTTGCTATTTGTAAAAAGATTAAGTTTTTCATAACAGAAGTAAAAAAATTTCATCTTACCTTCACTACCTTCTTCTTTCTCTTCTTCTCATAGTACATCTCTTTCATAATAGGTGTGAAGAGCTTTTTCTCCTTCTCTACTCATGCTTCTCTTGGATAGAAGCTTTCAACCCCCTTCTTTCTCTTTTTAGTATTCCTTTCACCTCTTTTTTCTTCTTTCGAAATCCTAATCCTATGAGTAATAATTTTTTATATTTATAGTTGAATAGCTAATTATAGTTTTAAAAAGAGTGCTTATACGTTAACAATCTTACATGGCATTACAACCACCTTACAACTCTACATGGCAGTGACATGGCCAATTAGTTCCAGTGTGGCAAATTTGGTCCAGCGTGGCATTGGGGTAAAATTTAGGGTTTGAGTTTCATCTCATTTAGTTTAAGCGCTGCAGCCACCCACAAGGTTTGAGTTTTCCTTACACAGCTTCTCGTCGCTGTCGCCCTCCACCCCTCCCAACGACCTTCCTCAGTTGAGCGCCCCAGCCACCCACAGGTTCCCTTCCCTTCTTTGGTTTTCCCTCACACAGCTTCTCGTCGCTGTCGCCCTTCATCCCTTCCAACGGCCTTCCTCCGTTGAGCGCCGCTGCCACCCACAGGTTTCCTTTTTTGGTTTTCCCTCACACAGCTTCTCGTCGCTGTCGCCCTCCACCACGGATTTTTGTCTGTCTTCGTGTAGTGTGAGTTGTTAATTTGCGGTTGTTTTGTATTGTGTTATTTACGTATACATTGTTGTGATGGGTGGTCACTAAGTACAGTAGGTTCAAGACTATATGTGGAAAACTGGTAGTATTTCAAGTATGGAGGTGAGTTTGGCACATAATTGCTACCCCTGTGATTGTGGTCAGAAAGTTGCACACAATTAGACACTTAAGTATAGAGGGTTAAACAGTTCTGAACTGTCAATGGTGTTAATGGTATTGGTTGGTTTGTTAAATATAAAAAAATGCGTCAATGATTATATACATGAACTTTTGTACACATAGGTTATTGAAACAAATAAGTTTAATTAAGTTTGTTGTTTTAATTAGCAGGTTCATTGGAACCAAGTTATGGCTGGTAGAAGGTCTGATGACAGACGGTCCAACGTTGATGTCAACGAATTAAAGGTAAATGTGTTATTTCTTAATTATAGTTTTTTTATTAAAAAATGTAAGTAGTTGACATAATTACTTTTGTTTTACCCTTTATCGTAGATTAAAGTTTTCCACAAAGTGAACAGTGATGTAATAGTTGAGGTGAACAAAAAGATGCATGATTTCCAAAGGGCAAAGTTGGAGAAAACTCCATTTAAATGGCTTGTTCGCATGGCAGAACCAATTAACATTTCGTGTCCTTTGTTGAGGGAGTTGGTGAATCGCTGGTCTCCCAATGAGCAAAGTTTTAAAATAAGGGAGTTTCTAGTTTCGCTGTCTAGTTTAGATGTCTGTATGGGTTTAGACTTGGGGATAACTGGTGAAGAGGTTAGTTTTGATGATAATAACATAGGTTTGGTAACAAATTTGTTCAATGGTCAGGACATTACCGTACTTGGTATTTTAGAAAAATTGAATGATAGAAAAATAAATGTTAAAAAACATGTAGATGACTTTCGTAGGCTTTACATATTGCTTGCTTTTACTGTATTCTATTTTCCTAGAACTTCTAAGACTGTTTCTACATATCTGTTTAATTTGTTAGATAGTTTGGAGGACCTTAATGTATATAATTGGGGTGGGGCGGTCCTTTCTATGTTAATTAGTAGTTTAGATAGATGTTCTTACAATTTTCTTCAGCAAAGGAATGCTCACGGGCTATACCTATGCGGATGTGTTGCAGTTTTGCAGGTTAGTGTAAAATATGGGTTTATGGTGGTTGGTAATGTCATTGTAGTTTAATTTTTGTTCATTGAAATTAAAGTTTGATGTAGTTTGTTTGTTTTCAATAGTTGTGGGTTGTTCAACACGTGGGGATGGGTACTCTGAGTTCATTTCCACGATTTTTGGAATGACTTTCTATGTCAATGAGGTCTTCAAGAATTGAAAATGTTTTTTCATATAATGAGGTGATATTTTGTTTTATTATTATTATTGACATCAAATGGTTACCTAACAAACATCCATTGGACATTGTAGGTTGTTTTGGACTGGGCGGTGACAGATGAGGAGGCGGGTTTGGACATAGTGCGAGAAGCACTTCAGTGTACGTGGTGGAGGGTCAGCACAGAGTGAGGTTGGAAACATTCCATGCTCACACGACTGGGAGGGGATCATGGCACAACAAGTTGAATGCAGAGAAAAAATAAACATGAATTATGCGCGCATTGGTTCCATTGAGGAAGAAATGCATTTGTTGAGAGAGCAAATGATGAATTGCTGGAGGGAGGGTCCCGTATGGGGAAGGCTGGACCCAGTATGGGGGAGCCTGAACCCTATATGTACGACGATAAACCTACTATGTACAACGATGAACCTACTATGGTTTAAGAGGAGCCTACCATGTGTCAGGACTTAGTACTATTTTCAAGGGGTCAGGAGGGATATAGTGTGGGTCATGAAGATTCCAACACGGGTCAAGAGGGACATAGTGTGGGTCATGAGGGAGGATCCGTGGCTAACGTGGGAACATCTTGTGAGAGTCCAATACCTACTCTAATTCGTTTGTATGTTCACTATAGCATACGATTTGCTGGTCTTGATTTTGGAAAGTTGTATAAGCTTCGGACAAACAAAGGTCGTGCGAAGGAGTCTGTCAGGTAGTTTGATTGTTGTTTTTAATTTGTAATCTTTTAAGTACATTAGTATTATATTAAGGACATGTTAATGTGAATTTGTTGTTGTTTACGTAGGATTGTAGTTGATTTTGGTAGACAAATGCTAACTAAGACCAACATTCGTTCACTTAAAGCAAGGGCCCAAGTCGAAAATATGGTATATTTAATGTATGACAATTATTTTCATATGGTTTGTTGTAAATAACTAATTGTTCTACTTGTGTAGGTTATGTGGTTTGCATCAACCGTGATGACCACTGACCAATTTAACATACTTGGAAGTGTGAATAGATTATTATTTACTCATTGGTTAGTGGTATGTGATGTGGTTTTGGTTGTTTTCATATTTTATCTGTCAATATAGGTATATTTTTGCTAATAATATAGTTTTGGAGAATTTATAGACCCACACCATTAATGAGATGACTATGGAGAGGTCTAAATGGAGAACATGGGATCGTCATGATTACAAATTATGTTTTCCTCATCATTCATTGGAGTTGGAACTCGTATTGTCTTGTGAATTTGTAAGTTTGTATCCCATTATATTTACAACAACTTTACTTTAGTCAATCGCGTTGAAAATGTCTTCGTATTGTTTGGATTGTAGTGTTTCTTTCCAGCACTCTTTAATGGCCACTGGTGGTGTTATGTGCTTAAGTGTGCAACTAGAGAGCTTTTTGTCATAGACTCTATCGGTGACCATGATGGAACCCGTGCTCAAATCAACAATGCAGTGGTAATTGTACAAGTTCTTTAGTTTTTATTGTATTTAAACGTTGTTGAGTGAATTTCTTCTTTGTAGTCGAGTCGACTCCACCACTTATATTGTTTGCTAGAGGAAGGACGTCCAATTCCTCACCTAACGGTCGTGAATGTGGATGTCCCTGCTCAACCAAACATGTGAGTATTTATGTGTGTTAAATATAGGATAGTATGTGTGCTTTAGTGTGGAGTAATTATTGAGAATGTATAGATTTGATTACGGGTTGATTGTGATGAGATGGTGGGATGGTGTGCCTCGGTTTAATGGGAAGACCATGCCTAAGTTCACGACGGTTAGTTTATACTTTTTAAAGTTGACATGTGTTTTTGTTTGGAGTTTGATTTTTAATAATTAAAATGAATGGAGTTAATGTTATTTGATATATTTTTTTTTTGTAGAAAGAACTTCAAGCATATCGACAAGATGTTGTTTGTAGATGGGTCCTACACGATAACAATCTTCGTCGACAAAATGTGTTGGAGGAATTGAAGCTTATATGAGCATTGGGTTACTGACTAGTGGATTTATTAAGATCTTTGTGCATTGTATAGACATTTCTGAAGTTAATTTTGTAAATTGTAATTTGAACTTGGTAGAGGGTATTGAATGTTGAATGTTGTGTACAAATACTGTTTGCA
>Ga0209700_100693_pt1 | contig 66374 bp, 27 predicted proteins | sample SiratroredBW_FD_187528 | JGI IMG/M metagenome (GOLD analysis project Ga0209700, IMG submission 187528) | Root nodule microbial communities of legume samples collected from California, USA - Siratro red BW (SPAdes) (version 2) | ecosystem: Host-associated > Plants > Roots > Nodule | place: USA... | reverse complement strand
AAAATATAAATTTTTTTTTTTTTTTTTTTATTTCAAACTAATGAATTTTCAGATTAAATAGATGTCCAGTTGAATTTTATAGGAGTGCAGAAAGCGAAACCGTATGATTTTTTCAAAAGTCCAACTATAAGAGGGCAGGGAAAAATATCAAGTAAAAGGCCAGTAACTGCAAACTCGAAAGTATTCTATCGGGCTCGGCTCAGTAATTCTAATGGGTCAAAGGCCAACACAGCCCATGTAATCATTTATCTATTGTAATAATTAAAAATTACAGGTTAGACTTGCATCGTTGTTTTGGATTTTGTTAAGACAGGGTTTGTAGTTGGTTGATTTTTCTACGATATTAGGATTTTGACTTTGTTTTTGAACAAAATTTTATAAAAAATTTTAGAAGAGAAAAATAAAATAAATTTATTTTTTTATAATTTAAATTAGTTTATAAATAAATATATTTATAAAAATTGTGGTATACCTTATAAAAAAATCTCATTTTTTACTTACAAATGAACTAATTTTAGTTCATAAAAAAATTAATTTAATTTTTTTATTTTTCTTTAGTATAAGTGTTTATAGGAAATTTTGTCAAAACAACCACTTGTTTAATGTCTAAAATTGTCATGTTAGAATATAAAATAATGACTCTTATATGTAAACCGAATCTTAATACTCTCTTACACTTGTTTAAACGTAAAAGATATAATAAAGAGACAACGTAAGAAACAAAAAATGAAAATAAAAAGGTATTTTAAGTTATATTATTTTGTTTGAGAACGTACTTTCTTTATATCAAAATGACTATTCATGGATCATACGTTGCACATACATCATCATTACATAAAGGATACAAAAAAAATACACACGTCATTAGAAAAACGATATTTTTAGTGTAAAGAATGGTTTTTCTACCACTCAAATTGTTAACAAGGATTAACATAAAAGTAATTGCAGAAGGCATGCAATTGAATATCAGCAGTAATTAGAGAATAAGAAAGTGTAGCAGTGTTACGAAAGCTTAAGTTAGTGAGTTCTATAGAAGATTCGGATAATCTATTGTCTATATAATCGAAGTAGTATATTAATGGGAGAATGGGGCATACAAAGAAAGGGAATTGAGAGACAGCAAGAGAGGTTATTTATGCCGATACCCAACACCAAGCAGAGGAGAGGTAGATTTGAACATCTCATAATTCATAAGCCTGCCACCGTCAAAATGGACAAAAAGAAAATTTCAGTGTTGTTCTTGTTAGAAACAAAAAGTATATACACAGAGAAACGAGGGAAAGATATATTTACTTTTTTTAATATAATAAATACAAAATCGCTAACTTTAATGATGAAAAGAAGATTAGAATGAAGAGGTATATGTATATATAATGTGGTGGTAGTGAGTGTCGATATCATGAATAAAGAAATGGTACAAGTAATAGCTATTTTTGTAAAGTAATTGAGTAATGCTACTGCCTCTTGGTGTTGCATGAAAAGTATAAATCCTCGCACGAAGGTCGACATGGGGCTTTTGTCGCGGCTTGGGCAGACTCAAGGCTTCAATCAAGCCTCACTTTCTGTTTCTTTATTTAATTAATCGATCCTTTATTACGGTCATGGCATGGCATTCAAACAATTGATGAGCCTTCTAAATTTAAAAACATATCTTAATTTCAATCATATGAAGAAAAAAAAAAAACTCAAAACCTTTGTTGGTATGCTCTGAATCTGTTTCCCAAATGGTTGCACTCGTCAAGGGATTATGCTCTAAGTTCCTACCCACTTCATGAATCTTTCAATTGAATATTCACAAAAGCGATTGTATTGAGCAAGTTGGTGGGGAAACCATTATTGTTCAGTTCAGATTGTTTTTTTCTCTTCTTCTTGGCACTTCCTACCCAACCCGCTTCAATTTCTGAATTACAGCTACAACTCTGTGACCCAGAGCTTCTTAATGTCCTTCATCTGTCAACACACATCCTAAACTTTACGTTAGTATTACTTTTGTACGATTTTTTAACGAAAAACCAAACCTAATTTATATATATATTCATGTTTATTTTATAGTCATATTATACTAGCTGCTTGTGTGCGGATAGGACGCATAAAATAAATTAATGTGAATGCTCAAGTCGTTTCATTATTTTAGTCATATTCTGCAACGTAAATTAAATATACATGGTAGGCATCTAAGTTTTTTATTCATTTGTCTTCTTGTTGTTGGTTTGGAATGTTCAAAATATGAATTAGTTTAAGGACTGAAATACACCACAATATATATATATATATATATATATATATATATATATATATATATATATATATATATATATATATATATATATATATTCTTGTATTGGTACAACTAAGAGTTAGGTTATTTGCATGGTGTGGCGAAAGGATAAGTAATGATGTGCGTAACAATTTTGTGTACACTTTCAATAATTTCACCTAAAAAAGAACTTAACCTAAAGGGAATATGAATTGAAAGGGGGTTTGGTTAGCCTATAAGACCTGTGGAATCAAAGGAATAATGTCTCGTTTGAAAAAAAGTTGACCTTGAAAAAATTTGGATGGGTGTATTGCTATAGCTGAAAGGTAAAATCTCACAAGAGAATTTTTTATTTGATTGTTGTTTATGTCCTGAATAATGTATGATATCATTGAGGTAGTTATTTAACTGGAGGGAGAGTAAAAGGAAATAATCCACATTTGTATGTAACCATTTCTCAGACTACATAATATAGAACAATTAGGTTTTAATATAGATAAGGTTGGTGTGGTGCTTATGAAAACAGTTGGACTACTGTTTCCAAACCAGTGACCATGAAAGCGGGAGAATAAAACAAATCTTACATATGCATAATACAGAGTAGTTAATTAAATATAATACAAATACTCAAAAGTAACAATGATATTCGACTACTTATTCATGTTCACAATATTTTCTTAGATGGATGTTCAGAGTAAAAATGGTATAATTTACTAAAACGCAATATTACAATAGGTTTTTGTGTAAGAGTGGAAATACACCTAGCGTCTCATACATAGACATATATAATATAAATTCTTTGTTCATAATTAAGTTCTCAAATTAACAATTAAAATAAAAAATATTAATTTTAACGTCATATATAAAATTTAGAATTTGATCTAATTTTTCTTTATATCAATAATTATTATGACAAATTTGTAATATTAGAGACAAATTTTAGCCACATTATTTTTGTGATTTTACTGGAGTGTACCATATAAATTTAAACTTTCTAACTTTGATTAGTTTAAAGTCTAGCTTGAATTGGAAAGTGAGTGTTTTTTTTAATGATGGGTAAACCAATGCCTATATATAAAAAAAATAAAATACTCGACACATAATTAATTCAAAAGTTAGTGGAATAAAAGAAAGTTGACACAAAAGTCGGTTGTAAGATTGATAAATTTAATATTTTCTTTTAGTATTTTTTAACTTGTTGTCAAATATGATTATTTAATGTTTTCAAAAGGAAAAAAATTATTATAACAGAGGTTTGAAAGTTGGATAAGCTGCAGTTGAAGTTTTCTAATGTTGACAAATCAACTATCAATATCAAATCACTTCTAAGATTATGTGGGAAAAGCAAAATCAATAATTAAACGTTAAAAAATTCTCCAGAAGCTTTTCATACCAAACGAATTGAGGAGGAAAGTCAACATGAAATGCTGGTAATTTCATTCGAGTTGCATGTTGCAACAACTCCTTGTGAGCTGTGAAACAATCATTCAAATACGCTCGATCTGATATATATTGAAAATTTATGACGTGGATGAATTTAAGCAAATATTTGTTTTCAAGTTATAAGAGTATCTCTGGTAATATCCTTTAAGAATTATATTTTATTTGACAACAATAAAAAAATAATTCATAATAACCAATAATAATATTAAATGTAATAATTAAATATTTATAAGTGGAAGTGTGAATAATATATAATTAAATTGAGATCTTACAATATCTGAAGAAAAAGTAGACATAAGATGTTAAAAATAAGCTGACATATGCATAGTGAAACTTTAATGCTATTACTATACCTTAAATTAGTTTAATATTTTCTTCTCTATAAGAGTGAAAAAATTAATATGTAGTGTGAGAAAAAAAAAATAGTTGTTATATTAAAAGATGCTATATGACACCATATTAAGTAATTTTGTTGTTGTCAAAAAACAAATTGATATAATATATAGTTGCTACAACTTATTTATCTACATCTAAGAAAATATGTTTTAACCACAAAAAAAAGAAAAAATATTAGTCTCTAGAACACCTAGAAGCAATTATACAGAAATTATAAACACTCCTACATTTGAAGCATTTCCTGGGCTAGTGTCCCATATGGGAAAGAAAAAATGGAGAGTCCTTATTTTTCAATCTAATATTTCAAACATTAACCAGATTCTTAAGGAAAATATTATCCAGAAATAAAACTTAATCTCTTGTATAAGTTTTTCAACTGAAAGATTTTACCTTAGAACACACATATTCCTTTTATTCTAAATACTCCAAAAATACATCAAATATGACATTGCACAAACTTAATCAAGGTATATATAGAGCTATGTATAATACATTTTTCACTATACAAATTATATATCGAGTGCTTTTTGTTGTATATATTTATGGGCATAGGCTTACCCTTATCATTGCAAAAATATATATTTATTGACTAAAGTTTATCGGATACAGCTTAGGTTTTTGGACTTCACGTTTTATTTAACGATTTTTTTCATAATTTTACAATTTTAAATAATTAATAGAGATTTTTTGAAGAAATTGTTAAAAAATGAACTACAAGATATATCTAATGCAACGTAATAAATTAATTTTTTTAAAGTTCAAAATCTTAAAATTATTTTTAATTTTTTTATTTGTATTAGTGCTGAACTAATATTTCCTTAAATATTAGATGTTTGATAAGATTTTGATGATAATAAAAACTCAAGTATACATTTATATTTGATGACTTATATACATTGTACAATTAACATCATCATTATTATTATTATTATTATTATTATTATTATTATTATTATTATTATTATTAAAGCAGTAGACATATGATTCATGCAGACATAAGTTTTCTATTATTTACTTGTATGTTATTAATGTGATTAATTGATTTTATATCATATTGTGCTTTAATGTTCAAATTATTATGGAGTATTTAGATGTGATTAATTGATTTTATATCCTGATGTATTTTATGTTCAAATCTGTTCATAATAGAAATTATGAATAATTAGTGGTGATGAATAATTATTGGTGAGTATCCAGATATATAATTTCTCTATATTATTTTAAATTATTTCCAGTTTTGAGCTTCATATATCAAAAAGTTAAGATTACTCTGTTCAAGTATATCAACGACTAGTTTATAAAAAACAGATATAGATGAGTAGTTTCAAGTTGAAAAAAAAAAAGAAGCAAAAAGAGAAATACATTATATAATACATTAAAGAAAATATAGTGAGTGTCTATTGTGAATTTGCTATTGAGAGCATATAGAGTTTTGGATCGTTTAGGGTTATGTGAAACCAGTGTGTAATTATTGACCATTATGAACTAAACACTTGTGAGCTTTCATTGTTTTCTGTTTGAAGAGTGTTTTTTTTTTATTTATACTTATAATTTTTTTCACACTGATCTCCTTTATTCATTCTCATATTCTCTACTCATTTTCATCTCCTTCATCCACATCTATCTTCTCATCTCTTTCATTCATATTTATTAATTTTATTCAAATTCATCTCCTCTATCAACATTGATCCTTTATCTATTCTTTTGTTCAAGAGAAAACTTTGATTTTTGTAAAAAAATTATTGTTATTATTAAATTATTTTAAATTAAAAAGTCAATCTAGAAATTAATGATGAATTAGTATCTATTTACTTAATGTTACTTGAAGTCGATCTTAAAAACAAAAATTAATGAATTAGTTTCAATAATTTTAAAAAATCGCACATAAATACAATACGAATCTGACTATATGAACTATTTAACGTTAACTTTTATTATTAGCTTTGGTTAAATATTTGTTTTCTTGTAAATGTAGTGATGTGTCCCAATGGCACTTTTATTATAATGATATTATCTCACATTAAATAAGCTTATGAAGAAATGAAGAAATCCACGTGAAATCTGTTATTTAATAAAACCGTACAGAATTCACCTAAACCGCCAAAGAAAATATTAGTTGTTTTAAGAGATGATCCAAAATCAATGTCACTATCTAATATTGGTTTCTTAGATTTGGTTCGCTAGCTTTAAATCCTCGCTTTGGAAGAAATGAATAATCTCAATAAAATGGTGAAAAAAAGGTCATGCTTAATAGTACATGTACAGATATGTCAAGTTGTGAGTTTCATGAAATTGATTCTTTATTTTATCATTATAAATTAGATGTCTTGTATTAATAGTCAAATAAAAGTCTTATAAAACCTACTAACGATGAGACCAAGAGAAGCCATTTCCCACTTTGTCATAGGTATTCATGGAGTCTTCAACATTCGAAAAATTTTATAATAATAACTTGCTATATTTTTCAGGTAATAAAAAATAAAATTAATAATTTTGTTTTTTCTTAATAAAGCTAAAATTATGAAAAAAGTAATATATCGAATTGTATTAAAAATAAAACTACATTTACATATTAACTATTAAGAAAAGGATTGAAAACTCATTTCTATGCGTATAAATTAGTTACGAATTTATTAATTTTAAAAATTAAAAGACATTTTGCAGATGAGTAGAATGATTCTATTCACATATTCAAATCTAAGGGGATTTTGTGTCCCTATTCCTATCATTACGGGAAAACAAATCGCTAAATGACTTAAAATATTTTTTTTAATTCTTTAAATTTAGGTTGAGTTTTGTTTGTTATTTTTAAATTTAAAAATAGCATATTTTATTCTTGTAATTTGAAAATAACTCGCTTTAATTTTTATGGGAGACTAAAATAATCATAAATTAGGGACCGATAATGAGTTATAAATTACAAAAAAAAAATATTTTAAATTTGAAGGACTAGAAAAATTTATTCAATTTAAAAGAAAAAAATAAATACGTAATTTCTCAAAATTTTTAATCACTAAAAAAAATATACGTCATCCTTAAAATTTGTATCAAATTAGAGTTGGTTCTATTCTAAAGTAAGCATTAGCTAATTAAATTCCAAATTTTGGATGTTGTATGTTGATAAATATAAGGAGGCACACCTAAGCTGATAGCTTCAAAAAGAAAAGAAACTCTGAAATGGAATTACTGTAAATTAATTGTTAGATATTTATGTGTAAGTCTAAGTCTTACATAGAATAAAAATAAAAAAATTAAACAATATATAAGAAAAAAGACTACAAACCCAATGTCTTAAGATTATGAGTTGAAGATGGTATCAGAGTCAATGATTTTTAACTTAGGACATAAGTATGTGAGCGGATATAATAAATATGTGAATGAGTATAATAATTATGTGAAGTTGTTCATTCTCCCAACATTAATGATAAATGAGTACAACAATATTCTATTTAAAGAATTTACAAATAATTAATTAATCATCAACAAACTACATATAAATATTTGCTCATCAAAAATCTCTCACTGCTCAATTAATTTGAAGAATAGTTATTAATAACCGATATTAGTTATACGATTACTTATAAGAATATAATATTATTATTTTTTTCAAAACCTCTTTAGTTAAATTTGAGAACATAGAAAAGTTAAATAAGCTTCCCTAATGAGTTACAAGCCAAAACAACCTTTTGCTAAATCACCCAAGAAACGAAGTGAGCCAAACAAAAGGTTTAACGGCGTCATTGACACTTTGGAAAATGGGTCTTCATTATCTTGAGGCGAATAAACCATGCACGGAGATCACATCAACGAGAACAACTTTGCCATTAATTATCAATGACAAAAATAAGAAAAGGACTAAAAAAGACTTAAAGATTTGGTGGTGCGCAAGCTCAAAGCTAAATAATGATTGACAATTGTATTATCAACTCTAACCAATCCACACATCCATTTGAATATTGAATGCTCTAAGCAAAATCTCTAATAATGTTTACATATATGAAAGAAACGACTTGATGAAAAAAATTCATTAAAACTGAGTAATCAACATCATAAAAAATTAATAATTAACATATAAGATAAATACTTCATTGTCCATCCTTGTATATAATTTTGAACAAGATATATGTTATGATAGAAGGGTTTTTGATTTTGAATGTAAGAACAGGAAGAAAAGGGATAGTTGGTACTTGTGCCTAGTTTTAGTTGCAAGTAATTATGTGTTGTTATTGTCAGGTGGATTCTATATGAGGCATCCAAGTTGGCTTAATGCTCTATAGTTTCTAGTTGGACTCACATGAGATATACGCCAACTAAATACCAGACATCAAGAAAACTATAAAAGAATGCAGCCACATAATTGATGCTTCCCTTGCTAAAGCTAAGAAACTCACAGCCAAAATGTTATGCACCTTTCAAACTTCCACAGCTTTTTGCTTTGCCTTTCAAATGAACTTTGCGAAAAATACAAATCAATCAATAGAAACTGAGATTTTGGTCCCTGATTGTTCAATTCAAGTACATTACCTTAAATAAAAAGCATAATTAAACTGCATCTAGTGGTATAAACATATGCACGTATCCAAAGGTGCAGTAGAAAACTGACACATTAGGAATTCAAGGGGCTCGCACTATTACTAAGATTCTTTCCTTCTGTAGCATCCTTATACATAAGGTTATAGATATATAGAAAAGAAATCCTAAACGAAAGAGTTGTGATCAATATGTATAAACATGTGGACGATGTCCGCAACAGTTTGAATGAAACAAGAAACTAGGAAACCAACAAATTATGTAAGGGAATTAAAGTGAACTCATTAGGGTTTTGGCCAATACCAATTTGTTTTAGCGGTACAAGTTTACATGTACACCACCTCGTATTCAGAGCTGTTATTGCATCTGCATTCCAAAGTACTTGCACTCTTCGAAAGCAACAACATCTCCAGGAATATTTCCTTGTCGGCAACCTTCATAGTCAGAGACCAAAGGTGAGTAAACCAAAGAGCTCATGTCACCCCAACTAGTGCTTTCTGTTGAAGTTGTGTTGCTGCTACCACCATTGCTCATCACGTCCATGGATTCCATTCCGTAGTTAAAACTCTCCATTGATCGATCCATTTGTTGCGAGTTCACGCAGATCAGTTCACAAAAATCACTGGGGAAGTTTTCAAACTCTTGAAATATATTTGACGGCTGATAAGTGACGCTATTGTTTTCATCACTCACCACGGCCACATGATTTACCATGGTTGGAAAAACCTGGTTTGGCAGGGAGGGAATTTCACATGCATTGGTGTATGGCTGCTGCTGCTGCTGCTGATGATGATGATGATCGTTGGAAAATGTAATTCCCTCTAGTTTGTTAACCATCAAGTTTCTGAGAGATGTTTGATTGTTCAGACCATAGTGTTGAAAGGAAACATCAGTCACTGGCATAGGCACAGAAGAATATTCGGCAGACCAATAGGGAACTTGATTGATGACTTCAGAAGCAGCTATCAAATTCTCGGTTTCTCTTTTCACATCTTGCTTCTGCTGATTGCTGCTGACACGGCGAGCTTGAGCCTGTTGTTCCTTCCTTTGTTTGCCAAGAAGCTTCTTCTTTAGCCTAGTGTTCCAATAGTTCTTAATATCATTGTCTGTGCGCCCTGGTAACTGTGCTGCTATAATTGACCACCTGCATGTATGTATTCCAACGAGTTCTAAGCGATCAATTAATTGGATTCCAAATTTACATCACACACTGCTAATTAAGTAACTTTAATAACAAATTCAAATTAATTTTAGCAGATCAATAAGGAACTTATTCGATTACCTGCTTCCAATACTGACATAAAGGCTGCAGATGATGTTGTCTTCTTCTTCTGAGAAACCCCCATGTTTGATGTTTGGGCGAAGATAATTTAGCCATCTAAGTCGACAGCTTTTCCCACACCTCTTAAGGCCTAAACCACACACACACAAAGCAAATAAGAAACAACCTAAAGAATTCTGTGTTCTAAAATGAGATTGGCAAGTTAAAAATCACATGTTTGTAAAGTTAATCATTATATATGTAATTTGAGGCTTGATTTGCAGTAATATTTAATTGGTAGGTGTTGATTGATGAATACACATGGAGAGCATATATATACCTATTTTCTGGGGCAAGGCTATCCAGTTGCCACCAGTACCATGCTGCTCAATATAAGCCTTGAGTTTAGCATCTTCTTCAAGTGACCATGGACCTTTCTTCACGTTGGCTTTGTCACAACAAGGAGCCCTTCCCATTTCTGCTGTGCCAGTTGGTCTGAGTTTCAAGTAAGCCAATCTTTGTTATGAGTTGATGATAATGATGATAATGGTGTGTTATGTGTATATATATATTAAGAGGGGGTGAAGGAGGAGAGAGAAATAGCCTGGAGAAGGAGAGGGAGAGAGGGAGAGAGAGAGCTTTGGAAGGTTTCAAAAAGGTGAAGGAAAGAAAAGATATTCCTTTATGCCTAAAATAATGGATGAATTGAAAAATGCAGGAAATAGACCCTTATTTTTGTTATTGTCCTTCTTACTACGTAGTCTATATAATTAAAAATGGAATAAGAAAATGTTTATAGAAAGCATGAAGAAGAATAATGTAAGTCCTTAGTTATGTATCATCATGCAGTCTCTCTCATATATTATTTTGTTGAAGTAACGGGGATATGAATTATTGTTGTGGAAGGGTGATGATAAACCTCGTGCATGGTGCAAGCAGTGGGACCAAAGGTGAAAGGTTAAAGTGGTTAAACCTCATTTCGTTGAATGGTTCTTTCTTTGATTACGTAATGCCTAGATGAGAAAGAACCAGAACGTGTGTACATGTTTGTCATATGGAACAATCTCTCTCGCCAGAAACCAAAATCAGTTCAACAATTCACTCGATTTGGCCATTCATGATCAAATTATGAGGACAATATGTGTGAGACTTGAATACTACACAACTTTTCAAACCTTTAGCAATGCTAAAAAATGAAGTTCTGAACTGTATATTGTTCAGTCATTCAATCATATGGATAATCTTTCCACATTTGAAAGATAAAGGTGGAAAAAAGCATTCAGATTTGTATATTTGTTTTGTTGTTTTGAAATAGATTAAATCATTAATAAAATAATATGGAAATAACATTAAGCTAAATCTGATTGTTAGATATCTTGTGTAATGAAAGTGATATATACCAGAAGTTTCATTACATCCTCCCAATTAAATGATAAAAGGACAATCTCACGTAAATTAGGGCTAATTAATTTGGATGCCTTCTGCTTCTCTCTCGTTCTGTCACTCACATACATATAATAGAAAGGAGTAATGTGTTTAAGATTTTTTTTTATTGTCAAAATACTTATGTTTTATTTTTTTTATTCTATAGAAAATAAAGAAATAACGTTTTATTATTTTTCTAGTTCTTACGTTAACTTTTAAAAATATAAAATAAAATACGGTGATACTTTTTCACTTGTAAATAAAAACAAAGATAAAAGTATTTTCTCAAATTAAAACTATTATAATCCGTTAATAAATCATGATTTTTTTAATTACTCAAACTAAAAAATATCAAGTAAAAAACTAAATTTAAGTTATGTTTAAGATACAATTAATTGGATTAAAAAATATGTATTTGTTACAAAAATGTTTCCCTTTATTGATTTAGTTTATATACAACTTTAGTCTCACTTTTTTTGGCAAATGAACTTCTTTTGTTTTTAATTTTTAGTATCTTTGGTCCCTCAATCAAAATTTCTTCTATCTAGAACCCTTAAATTCTCATTTTATACCAATATTTCGGACTTGTGATGAATTGAGTAAGTCATTTTAAAAGTTAAGCAGAAAGTTAGCAAACATTTAATGAAGTTAGAAAAACATTGTAGGGTGTGAAATTAAAGTTTGAAAAAGGAAGATGCGACTTTACTTTTGCAAAAAAATTGATGTTTTAGTTGGTAAGTTTTGAGTAAAAAAAAACAATTTAGTCCAATCAGGGTATGGAAGTTTTGAGTAGAAAATTATATTTTAAAATTTCTAAGTCAAATTAAACAGATAGAGAAAGATTAATTTTGCTTAATTTTAAAAATAGAGAAATTTAGTTGTCTAAACATATTTAGGAGTCCGAAAATCGCTCATAATTAGAATACTTGATAAACTTATATCGTTTTGAATTAGTAGCATATGTATCTTTATACCATTGTTTTTAAGTAATATATATGCAGTTTCTTTAAATTAAAATAATTCTTTAAGTATAAAATATATATTTCAAATTTTAAGCCCAGGATGAAAAACGTTTAAACATAATTGAAGCAGCGGGTGGTATATATAGGAAGTTAAAGATGATTTGTACTATATTTATTTTCTTTTTGTCACTATTTTATAAATTCAAAATTAATAAATAGGAAATATCTTTTCTCTTTTCTCTTTTATTTTTCATTCAATTTAAATAATTATTTTTCTCATTTCATTTCTTATTTTTTTTCCCTTATGCTTATTTGACATAAAAAAACATTAAAAAAAATAGAAAAAAGGGACAGAGCAAGAAAGTTTCAGTGAAATTCTTCAAATGTTTCTTTAAGCAGAGAAAAAGAATATTTTTTTGTATTAAATTGATAAACTTTTTTATCATAAAATAAATTAATTTAATAGTAGTTATGTTTCTATTTATTTGTTATCAAATAAAATGCAATACTGCGTCGTCATTTAAATAATAAAAAGGTTTTATTTTGTTTTTTTTCATTAATTCTATCTTTATATTTAAAAGGAAAATGATCTTAAACATATCACTGGTATTCTATCTTAGAAGCCTTTATCCATAAAAAAAAAATGAATTACTTTTTGGTGTATGCAGGTAGCAACAACTAGGATCCCACTATCACCTCTCTTACGTCATGAATTATAACTTTATAAGGGTACCAGTGAACATAGTTTTCTCTCTTCTTCATTATTAATTATCGATATTAACGAGTATTCTGTAGGTTATAGGAATTTTGTTAAGATTTAATCGATTTTAAAAATATATAATTGGAAGGTGATTTAAGTAATAAAAAATATTAATAGTAATACTCTTAATTTTCTTAAAAATTAAAATCATGGCACGTATACTGTTCATAAATAAAGTAAATTTATTTACTTTTTATAAGTAATATAATATAATTGTTTCAATTTTAAGTTGACTAAAATTACATCCTTAAGATTAATTACTATATTTAAAGTATTATTTACTTTTGAAATTGAGTAATTCCATCAAAATTTTATTTAAAAAAAAAATTCAAAGAATTAGAAAAAAATAAGTATAAATTGTTTTACACCTGAACCCTAAGTTATGGTGGACTATTTCACACTTATTTAAACAACAACAAATTGTGAATATAAAATTAAATTAGAGGCTTGATAGATATTCAACCACGAGTTTGACCTAGCATAAACAGCAATCACAATTATCAACATAATTCTAATAGAGAAAAAATACATGCAATTATTTGACTAAGTGTTTTCAATTTATTTTTTAATTACCTCGACAATTAGTGTAATAAAGTTTACATAAAAAAACAACATACTTTACCAAATATAATTTTTAAAAAAAGGTACTAAACATAGAATGCATTTTAAATGGATGAACACAGAAAGTGAACGAAAAGGTGGTGAATTTTGAGAACAGTATGTGTTAGGAGATGGACTTAATGTGCATAAAGAAAGAAAAGAAAAGAAAGTTGTGGAAGAAAAAAAAAGTAGCTAACTTTTCAACAAGTGAAGGAAACGGTCTTGGTGGCCAACCACCATCATTTCTTCTCTCACTTCTTACTCATTTTCCTCGTCATTCCGCCATAATCAATTAACCATGGTTAAATAACTCTGCCTTTTCTTTTCAACAAGGAGAAAAAGTACAAAGGAAGAGTTCCTCTATTTCCACGTTTTGCGTGCGTAATCGTAGACCTAGTTTCAGGTGTGAGACACAGCCTTTTTGACACAGTCCAATCTTTGTTTCCATCTAGGTTTCACTCAACTAAGCAAAAACACAATACAACATGTACAAAGGAATCCATGTTGCCATGAAGAAATATTATAATTGTTTTTTTCTTTTCCTTTTAGTCCATGGATCAATCATACATTAGTAATCAATAATGAAACTCGTGATACATAAACACAATTATTGCAATAATAGCGACACTATCAAGAGTCATCAACTATGTCATCTTCCAATATTGTGTATGATGTTAATTTGGGGAGTTAATTTTCAGCTATATATAAGTTGCCCCTATTTTTGTATTCAAATAAGAGTTTCTAGAAAATCTTTTATGCATAGGGTGGTGCGTGGTTTTGTTGTTTGTGACCAGATTGTGACAGAGAATAATTGTAACTATTGTTTCAACTGTCACATTAACTCAACACTTGTTCAACAACAAGACCGAGTGTGACGCTGAAAATCCATATGTATGAAACGGCCAACAAAGGTTATAACATAAGTTACAGTTGCAGTGAGACCAAGTGAAGGTTGTTAGTAGCTAGCCGCGGCGAAGAATGTTCTATCAACAATGAAAATGTCTAAAGAATTAGTATACTCCTTTTTATAAGATAAAGTTTATCATGGAAATTTAGAATTGAGTAAGAGATTTACTGAAAGCCAACACTAGAATCATATGAGTCATTGACCCTTCACCCCATTACATTGCAATTTTGTTATCAGCCCCATTACACTGCAATGTTGCAATCTTTACAAAATATCTTGCATTTATATTTAATACACTCAGCAAAGTAAGTTTCCTTTCTTCATTCTAGATCTATTCAGTGCTAATTGTTTATAAATTTAGGTATGCTTGTTAGAAATTAATAATAATTATTAATTGTGATTCTTTCATTTCAAAAAGAATGCAATTCTGAGGTGAATTAAAAATAAAGAGAAGATGAATTCATGTTACATAAACAAAAGCAAATGTTATCTTAAAAGTTGATTTTCTAGGTTTGAATTAGATCTAACTTCAATTCTTAATGCAATTAAAGAAAATTATTGAATATCTTGAGTCTTATCAAAATCCACTTATTTTCGTAATAAAAAAGGTTATGTTGAGTGAGGTACACGGTTTCTTGTTGTGGTTGGTTTGTGGGGAAGATAGAAAGCTTTAAAATGAGAATGGAGAAACAGAGGTCAAAAGAAATAGGACATAAGAGACAAAGGGTGAGATATGAGATTTACATTGACATTTGAAAAAGAAAGCATGGTGTGTGAGTTAATGAATTGTATCCACATTGATAGTGGCATAGTCTGCGGATTAAGAGACACCTATGTAACACAGACACCTGTGTACCACATATAGGCGAAGGGGTAACTAATTCTTCGTTCTCCGTCTTATTTGATTCCAACAATATTACTTTATTATTGTTATTATCATTTCAATACTGATTAAAAAACATAAAGAGTAAGCACGTATATCATTTTTATCCTTCTTTATTTTTTTCTTTCTCTGTTTCAACAATGCTCAGAGTCATGTTTACGATAATGCTAATTGGATTAGCTCTTTTACTTTATTAGGGGAATTCACTTAATAAAAAACCTTATGTTAAGAAGCAAATTATGTCTTTTTAATTTCTACCAACAATTCTTCCAATAATTTTTACGAATTTCTATTTTAATGCGAATCGTTGCTTTCATGTTTAAACGTCTTTAAATTAATCAAAATATTTTTCTAAAATTATTATAATTTTATTTGAAATTTATATTTCAAACTTAGAAAAATTACTTCTAAAAAAAAATATTAAGTTTTATTTTTCAATATAAAATCAACTCGTTTAATATTTCTGTTTAATCCAAAAACAACAAATTTCAAGCTTTTAATATAGCAGAAAAAAAGACAAAAAAAAAAAGAAAAAACTATGAAGACAAGGGGACCCTTTTATAGAAAGAGTGAAAATCATATAGATAGGATGATATTTTTTATTTTTGAAAATGAAATATGTAGCTATACCTAATAGGGTAATATTATTTATCAGTTCGTTTTTATTTTATAAAACGATACTATTAGCCACTTTATCTTATGATTCACCTTGCTCTGCCATACCAAATTCATGTAGTTTTTTTTTTCTTGTATGCCTTGTGATTTAATGTATAAAACAACAAACAAAATTAATAAAACATAAACAAATAAAAAGAAAGAAATGAAAAATTAAGGTGGGAATAAAACACTTCAAGAAGTCTCACCGTTTCATCCATAAGAACAGAAATGGGAGTCTCAAATTAAAGGATCAATCCACATGACTGTAAAAATTTCAATTTCAAACTGCCTAAACCATCAGTCTAACGCTGTAATACCAAAATAATAAAAACTAAAAAAAAAATAAACAAAAGTAACCCATGAAAGATATACATTCTGAGAATACTGGATAATCACTAGATCATTGCAATTGCACCATCAGGGAGAAAAAAAAAACCATTCTAGCCATTCCACCAGTGTCTATCTAAAAAGTTCTGCTGTCCTTCCACCGGGTCAGCATCAATTCCCTGCCCAACCATCAACATCATCCGTTTAGGTAACAGCCACCCTACCACGAAATAAAACTAAACTCTAATTTGGTCCTTAGATTGTGTAAAATGTCATGGTCTAACTTTCACTTGTAATACGTTGTACTTGTTACTGCGCATGTCGTGATAAAACGAGTGGAATTTGAATTCAAGATAACAAATGGGTTCTGTCAGTTTGACTCCTGAATGCAGGGCTAATTTCGTTAATGCCATGTAATTCCAACACAAGATTGCTCTATGCTAACTAATATTATACAATCGATTATAAATTTCTTATGCACCCTATATTCATCTCAATGTAACAAATTCTGGAAAATCCATTTCAAAAGTGAATAAAAAATATCCAAAAATTTTATCAGGTGCAGGAAGAACCACCCAGATATTGTGGCATGGTACATTATCAACTAACTTTCAATTTGAAAACTTTACTTTAGGTTATTAACTAAGGAGAATTGAACCATTTCCTATCTAGGAAAGGAATCAACCGAGAAACATAAGCTCAAAACCTATGGGTAGTTCCATCATGGCAACAGTTTTCGCCGGCTTGTAAAATATAAAAACTCCTGCACATCAGTTGAGCATGTTTAGCACCTCAACTTTTCATGCTTCTACACCTACTTTTCTACTCTAAGCTCACACACTAGTGCCATGCCCTTTTCTCTACATCCACCAAAAAAAACTTTTAAAAGAAAAACAGGGTACACAATTAGCGCGTTTAGGAATTTTTCAACTAATAAAAAGACAAATAATTCACTGACAATGATTTCTTCAGCTGACGAGCCGACCATACGTGCTTGTTACAGCCTTGAATAGCAACAAATACACCGCACAGTACTATCTACAGCAGCTAATCATATATATCTGATAGCAAAATTTTAAAAGCAACTTCTAAAGCTTCGAAATTTTAAACGCACATATGTTTTCAGCCAAACATGCAACTTGGAACTATTCCTATTGCGCTTATCTCAGCTCAACAGTCCAATTCATCTCATCCGCCGTGAGACCCATCTGTAATCTGGTTAGGACGGTATAAAGTTGCTGCGAAACCACACCAATACCATCCCCATATGATACCCTGAAGAAATAAAAATAAAAGAAAAACGTCAATAACTGATTCAAACTGGCTTTATATTATAACCAATGATTGGCATAGAGTTTCATGAAAAACTCGGTTGACAGAATACTCGGTTTAAAGCTGGGTTTGGGGCTGGTGGGGAGGGGGGATCAATGACGAACATCTGACCATTTTTTTTTTCGTTACTAAATTACAAGTCTTTGCTTTGTTCTCAGTTAAATATTTGTTAACGTACAAAATGCAAATTGTCTTTCGCAAATATTACAACGTACCTCTTGCCAAGATAAGTAATACTGCCAACAGGTGACACAACCACAGCTGTTCCCGTGCAGAAGACCTCGTCAGCCTCTAGCAATTCATCCACTGATACGAATCGCTCCTCAACCTGCACACGTATCAGATGAACCGTGGGAAATTCATAAAAAAAATGTGTACCTAATGCCATTAGAAAAAGTAAAGAGTGGTGTACTCTAAAGTCTAAATGAAAACTGTAACCTCTATCCTGTTATTTTCCAGGTGAGAATAAGGAAAACTTGGCAAGAATCAACGGTTAAAAAACAAATAAGCAGGGAATAGGAGTAACGTAAAACACCATTTAGGTGGTCAATGCCTAAACGAAGGGATAAAGAGTACTGTGGTCCCCATATATAAGAACAAGAGAGATATTTATAATTGTATAAACTACAAAGGGATAAAACTTATCACAGTATGAAATAATGGGAAAGTGTAAATGCGTATAGAATAAGAGAAGATAATGGAATTGAAAAAAAAAAAAAAAAAAAAAAAAAAAAAAAAATTAAAAAAAAAAAAAAAAAAAAAACATATGTCAATACTGTCTTTCTGCAACAAAAGATATTTATGTCAATAGAGAAAAATTCTTATACATAATTTTTATTAAATTGGAAAAACATGACTGAGTGAAAGAGAAGTGTTGTGGAAAACTTTGAAAAAGAAAAGTGTTCACTTGACTCATTTTTTTATTATACAACATTTATGATGGGATTACTACTAACGTGAGAACTCTAGAAGATGAGGGTAAGGATAATTTGTAAGGATGCGTCTACACCAAAGTTTAGTAACAAATCCCTAGTTTAATCCAGTCTTGGATACAATGTGCTTAGTATGGACACACAAGATTATCCCTAAATATATGCTTTTTGGATATGATTTGAAGAACGAAGGGAAGAGATTAACTCTAAACTAGCTTTGGAGACAGATATCAGAATCAACAGATTATCAATTGAGCTGGGGTGAGACAAACTACACGCATGGCAACTTTAGCAAAAACACGAGGAAACTAGCTTGGACATAAAATTGGAAGAAGTCATATTACATGTTTCAAGGTTTATGGACATAGCATCTATGTTATAAAGTGATGGAAAATTAATGAAGATGGCACACACAGGATACAGGTTGGGCGGTTAAATAGAGGAAGACATGGGGCATTCTGATTGCAAAGTACCTACCAAGATTCTATCTTACTGTTATTTTACTTCCATAATTTATGTAACTGTATGTTCATCTTCAAAGGGACAGAAGAAAAAAGTGAGAACAGCAAAAGTAAATATGTTAAGATGAATGTTAATCACAATAAAGGACATTATACGGGATGATTGTATACATCAAGATATTGGTGAAACGTCTATTGTGGAAAATATGACAATTGGATAAAGTGATTAGACACATGCAACGGAAAGAAGGCCAATAATAAAGGTACTAATGAAAATAGTAGATAGTATGCTTTTTACTCCTGTAAAAAGGGATAGAAGGAAACCAAGGATATTAATGAAATTATTAGAAGAGTCTCCTGGGGAATTATATCCCTGATAAGTTGGTTTTTAACTGAGATCAATGACATCATATGATCTATATAGCCAATTTCACTTAGTGGGATAAGGTTGTTTAGTAGTAATTCAGAAATTATAGCTCACTGAAATATAAAATATCACAATTGTAAGATAGTATTCATCAACCATCTCCTTAACTTGGAATTTAAAATACCTGGAACCCTTGGCTTCGTGCAACATCAATAATACTTTTACGAGTAATGCCAGGTAGGATTGTCCCTTTAACAGCGGGAGTTGAAATAACATTACCCTGAAATGACACAGGAACAATTAAAGCATGATGCGGTGAGTTCAAATGAAAATGATAGTGCTTGAAAGCAACACAAGTAAGCTTAAACCACAAAATACACAAAAGAGCACCAAGGAAGTTTAACCAAAATCCATGTTCAAGAAAACATGTGAAAAGGCCAGATTGAGAAACTTCATGATTCATCCGTCCGGACAAGATTTATATGAAACTAACAAATTTGTACAGACTAGTGTAAAAAGATTCCTTTATTGAAGCCTCCAAGAGGATGGAGAGATACGTTTGTAGGATTCTGTGGATATTGGACTCTAAATAAATAATACTTTTGACCTTGTAGCAAACATGATTTATACAACTTAAAATTACAAGTTGTGTTGAAATACTTTATTTCGAAAATGCGATAATCAAAAGAAGATCACATAAGAGATGATTTCAGTTGTTGAAAGTTTGTAATTTGCAAAGGCACCAACTTGTTGATGAGAGCATCATGGATCGATCAAGAGGCTACCATTACTGAAAAATTTTCCAAGTATAGCTAGAAGATACTTTAAATCAGCTGATGGGGCTCATTCAAGAAATTGATAGAAAATTTGCACGTAGACTTAAATGACTGGTAATTCCTACTACTACAAGATATTCATCTTACTATTCCAACAGGTACATGTCTGGATAAATTATTCATGCATTTGTGAGAGAAAAGAGATGTGGCAATTGACAAATAATTCAGTCCACGAAAGCGTAACAGCTGTGCATGTTAACAATGAAGTTTATATATGTGTGTGTGTGTGTCAAACATGATCTTGAATTCAAACTAGTTGATTAAGTACAATACCTTAACAACAAAAATGTTGCACGAAGAAACCTCCTCGAGATATCTTTTGTGCACACAGTCAAGGTATAAAACGTCGGAGTAGCCTTTAGCTTTTGCTTCAGACTGTGCCTTCAGAACCTACAAAAAATAATTGCACATGTTCACACAAAGCGAGAAAGTAAGTAATTTAAAGAGAGAGTAAGAAAGTATGTCAGTGGCAAGAAATGACAATTAAGAAACCAAACAAATAACTTAAGCATCTGAAATTGCTCATATACAGGTCATTTCTGTCAATAAAAATATAAAATCTGTAACAGGAAGAAACTGAAGGCTGCAAAAAAATCCTCAGTTTACAAGAAAGCAATTAGTATTTAGTAAATATAAAATATCAATGGAAATCTGGAAAAAAAAAATCGGGATTTTAAAATCTTTTGATGATTCAAATTAAAATAGAGAGAACATGTAGGAACAAGTGACAGTGGACGACAAACAAGAAAGGAAAAAGGAATGCAGTCTGGCTTACTGCAGCATAGTTTCCGATGGTCTTCACACCTCCAGTGCCACCAGGAGTTGCACGATGTAATTCACTTTCCACAATCAAATTGATTGGGGCCAAACCTTCCTGTGGTGAAATTTATACTTTATTAATTTTTGGAGGGACACAAGAATGTTTAATTTATCAACAGTGAAAGATGTGAAAAAGGAAAAATTATGACAATTTATGTTGAAAACAATAATTATTAAGAAGATGTGATACAATTAAGTAGAAAATAAATTACACAAAGAAAATAGGTGGTAAGAATATGGACCAATATACTGCAAAGTCAACCAATTCAATCCTATCAGCAAAATCTAATAAAATGTAAATTTCTATTGATGTTGCATCTCAATTCTCATAATATCCAGCTCCCAGACTACAAGCTATATTCGAAAAAATCGTTCAAGTTTGTCTAAGCTATGGGATTTGGATCAAAATTTGTTATTTACACCCGAAAGAAGATAATGAAATTGGAAACTTATATAATAAAAAATAAAGACGATGTCTTTCAATGAAACAAAGTAGATACCTAACCTTAAAGTAGTTCCCAACAGGTGAAACATATATTAGAAAGGTGTACTCTGGAGAAGGTGCAAGACCAAGTACAGGTCCACTTCCCATTAGCAATGGTCTAATGTACATTGAACCTTTACCTGGAGGGGGAACCTGAAACCAAACCTCACCTAGTGTCATTACAAAATCTAAAATGTTTAAGGCGATGACAGGGCTTCATAACACCCATACCCAACGTTTGTTTGCTAAAACAGTATCCTTTACAGCTTCCACAAACTGCTCCACAGTAGGCGACGGCATGCACATCCGCTCTGCCCCTATCTGCATCCGCAGAGCATTTTCTTCCGGACGGAATAGGAGTATATTCCCATTTTGTTTCCGATACGCTTTCAAACCCTCAAACAATCCCTACATTGGAGCAGGAAAATAAGTTCTCCATAAAACAAGCACACCACCAGGTAAATTCAATTCAAATGTTAAGAATACCGATACAACTAGTTGGATTTCAATTCTAGAACATTACAGTGCAGTACCAAACACAGTTTACCTAAACAAATTCAAATATCAATTAAGCATTGTTTTCAGGTCAAAAGCAATTCAACAAATCGGAAGTTGACTATAGAATGCCTCAAATAAAACATAAGCCAACCTGGCCGTAGTTTAGAATTCCAGCGGAGGGGTTCAATTCAATGTTCCCAAAACGCTTTAGTTCACCTTTGGAGAAGGTTCCGCCTCGAGTGCATTTCATGATATACATATAATCCGTGGGTTGAAGGCCAAACCCGAGGTTGTCCCATTCTATATCAGCTAATTCGATCGTTTCACTGTTCCATTCCAATATTATTCCGATTAAACAACGGAAGCATTAAAAAGAAGAAAACAAAAACGAAAAGGAGAAGTAAGGACCTGTAGGAATCCGAGAGAGTGGCGGAAGGATTGAGAGGAGAAGAAGCTTCGAGAAGATTGAGCGGAGTGAGAGGAAAATGATTCGGAGTAAGCTGCAGAATAACGGAAAATGAATTAGGGAAGATAAAAGAGCGTAGCAAAAGAGTAAGAGAAAGGAAAAAAGGGAAAAAACCTTGAGAGATGAAGATAGAGAAGGTTGGAAGAGGAAGGGCGATTGGTGAGAAGGAAAATGTCGAGAGGGGCAGATCGGGTATGTTAGTTGAATGCTTGCGCAGACGGCCCTGCTCTCCATTTTCTTTTCTTCTCTGTTTCTCTCCTTCTCTGCGCCGTCGACAATGGGAGGGTTCGTACAGCACGTGGGTTATACCTATGTGATTCTGAATCTCTCTTCTCCTTTTCTTCTTTTGTAATCATAAATGCAATAATAATAAATACTATAATTAGTAGTGTAAATGGAATCAACGGATTCAAGAGGCATCGCTGCCGAATCAATACTCATTGTTTATCGGTGGGATTGCGATAATCTACACCTTTCTTAAAAACATCATGCGCTCTCGCCCGTCCAAACTCCCTCATTTTAAATTAAAAAATTATTTTAAATTTGAAAACAATAGTCTGAGCCGTCCAAAGGAAAACTGCATCGCCTTCAGTTTAGATGTGAGTGCAGCGGATCACTACAATTTTATTTTAAAATGGCTGTAAAAAGGTCGTTTCAATGTTTTAAACACTGAAACTTGTTTGCGTCATACTCCATGCTTATGCTTATCTAAAATCCACTACTCAATTCTTATCTGATAAATCCACTAATGTCGCCTAGTTGTCCAGGAAAGTTTGAATAGACTATACATTATACATATGACATTTTTATGTTTGGATTAATTTTATTCTTTGAGTAAAGACTATGATTACAACATTTATAAATTTTTTTTTTTACATTATCTCCTTGAATATATATACATACATATTTATATATTCTCGCATAAAACATTTGCATCATTCGTTACTTATATGATATATAATATCATACATACATATACGTGTATTAAATGATATTGACTCATATAATAAACTATACAATTAGTTACTATGTTACAATTTAAATTAGATAAATATATTTCTTATAATATTTCTAGTGAACAACTTTAACTAAAATATTATTACAATACAAAATGTTGAAATTATTAGTCACATACTCAATACATGTAAAATAATAGTAAAAGAATAACACTCGTATATTAATATATATCTCATAAAAGAATAATATTTGTCACCTAATCAAAATAGTCTAGGTATCTACTAGAAGCTTGATGAATAAATTTTCTTTAACTTCTTATTATTTTATGTCTTAATTTATATAGTGAGATCATTACTAAATTTTTAATATTTTATTTTAATGAGCTACATATTTAATAATATCACATGACATCAAAGCATCTCACACACGTTTAGAAAGGGTAGTTATTATGCACAAGGAACATCTAATAAAAGATCAAGTATCATAAAATTATCATTATATTAAATACTTATATACATACATACATTTCACATTATACATATATACCAATTTCTCATAGTCATACCTTTCACATATTTCTCATACATATCATCATAAATATTCCTAATCATATATAGCTAACACATATAATGAATTCATCAATATATAACTAACACATAAATACAATACATATATCCATTATCATTGTAATTTATATGCAATAACACCATTTATTATAAATAGTAACACATTTTACACACAAATGAAATCAATTATTCTTACTTGGCAACATACACATGTTTTAATTGGCATTTAAGAGACCAATCTTCACTTAAATATGATAGCATGTGTATAGATGAATCTTCATGTCTCCAAAACCATATATATCACTTCAACATCCATTATAGGAAGTTTTCTATTGATTTATTGATAATACATAAATTTAACATTATCTCATGATTACCTACATTTGTATTGGAAAAAGTTCATAAATAATTAGTAATATTATTAATGTTATTGATGTTATTATTAATTTTATTATTAATGAGATTTTTGATATTATTAATGTTATTAATAATAATATTAATGTTAATAATAATAATAATATTATTATTATTATTATCAATATTAATATTATTATTGTCATCAATAATATTATTCACATTATTGTTATTATTATTAGTATTATTTTTACTGATAATAATAATAATAATCATAATAATTAAAATATGATTACAAAATTTAAATACTTTTAATAAATAATGTTAATAAGATGAAATTATAACTGAAGTAAAAGCAATATTTTCTATTTATAATTTTTATATCTATTTAAAATATAAATTTAGAAAATAAAACTCATATCATGCATTTTTTTAGCTTTTACGTAAAATAGAATTAATGTATTATATATAATTACAAAAATAGAATAGTTATATAATTTATTCTATTTTTATAATTATATGTAATTAAAGCATCCATGATGTTAAAGATTAGAATTTCACTGAGAAGAAGAGCAAAACCTTTAGAATAAGAGATCGACTTCTTAATGTTATTAAAATAAATTACGCAACTAATTCAAATAATAATCTAGGGGAAGAAATTTCTTAAATAATCGAAGAAACCATTTGTTTGAAAATAACGTAAGATAAAAAAAGGAAAAAAATTGTTAACATAATCTATGTAAAAGTAATTAAAGCTAAGAATTCCAAGGAACCTTCGGAATAAAATAAAAATTAAAAAAATTAAAAAAGACTTAAATAATATTAAAGTTACAATTTGTAGTTTAGAAAGATGGTAGACTATAAAGTAAGAGGGTAGACAAAAGCAGAGAGACTATAACTCATTAACAATGCTTTGAACATGTCCATTGTTTCCTCTCTCTGGGTGCAAACTTTCTTGCCTTTCAATAATTATCTCTTTCTCTTTTTCATCACAACTGGTATTTGTAACAAGTTACTTAATCTCTAAGCAAATATCAATCTATCAAAACATTACAGCAATGTGGTGATTATATTGAGATCACACTAACACTGCATAAGAAACTGCCAAAACACCATGTGTTGATTAACCTGCCTCATAACCTCATGTTTAACATCCATGTAATGGACAGAATTATCCAAAGAGATATTTCTAAACAGCAAAAATGCAAGCTGATTCCGTAATAAACAATACCTCATGTGGTGTAAAAGTAATAACGGAAGAGTGAACATAAAGAGAATACACTAATAGATGATTCAAGAATATATCTAGGTGATACTAACGGCTTATGCAGGTTATTGTTATAGAAATTGTGGAATTTGGTTAAGATCATATCCAGCTGTGCAGAGAAAATGTACTTCGGAATATAAATATGTGATGGATACTCAAGACCTTTTAGTGTAAAGATCTATCAAGTTGGACATCATAGAAGCTACATTCTCTTTATCTGAGAAGCTCCTTGCTGTGTGCATATGTTATCCGAGAACCTGTCCAAGGTGGATTGCAACAAGTGGGTGATAGAAACGGTAATGTAATGGTAACTCACGCGATATACTCGAGTCAGTTTATACTCATGTTTAAGATTCAGAGTTAATCACTTTCAACAATGAATCTTAGTCTTTGACAGCATAATTTGGTAACCATCCAGATTTATTATTTTGTACTTGGACTTCTCGGCTTAAAATAGTTTAATCCAAAATCTATATATATCACTTATTTTAGAAAATATTACTCACGTATTACTTATTGTCGTAGGACATTGACGAAGATGAGACCCCATTAGGTAAAATAAGCCAGCATATTTAAAGAAATTTTGTTAACCATACGAATCTATTCGGTACAATCAAAACGGGCTTCATGTTTGTTGATTTTGGATGAGCTTCTTTGAAATTGTTAATCCTAATTATAAAGAGAATGTTGTTTAAATAAAAAAAGTTGATTGTTACAAAAAATAAAACTGAGTTCATACAAAACATAGTTTATAAATTGTAATTAGTTAAATAAAAATCAAGAAGATTATTTTATTTATCCTAATAGTAAGTTTCTTTTCCAACTTCGAATGAGTCATTTAGTAAAGTATAATTCAAAAACTAAGTTTTATTACAAATTACAAAGAAATATAGAGAAAATTTTATAATGCAGAAGTAATTTATAAAATAAACAAACACGTGGAAATTTATTTTTTAATCAATAAATATATTTTAAAATTATTTTGCGTTAATATTCTTAATAAGTAACTGGAGAAAAGTATAGGTTTTCTTATTTAATAGATTTTATCATTAAGGTCCTTAATTAGATATATGATAATATAATTAAGTTTTTTTCTACAGTACTTTTCCCACCATAGACACCAATCATTAACTTATACAAAGAAAAGAAAATTATAGTTGTCAATTGTCAAGTCTTGGTCGAAAGTCTAAACCGTGTTTTTCCCGATCGCCCTCAATGTTGATATGTCATTTCTATCTCTCAAATGCTTTTTTAATGTGGCCATAACAGAATAGTGTCTAAAACTAAAGTCCCATGTTATATTGTTTCCCCTTACTACTTTATTGACCCGTTTCAGCTAGAATAGATAAATAAATTATTCTTTTCACATAAATACAGAATAAAATCGATTTTAATTCCTCCATCAAAATGTAAATTTCCCCAAAATAAAAATAAAATACAATTTCCCTATGTTTGAATCCCATCCTTCAAACTTGATCATATTTTCAATAAACTTCCAAGCTTTAAAATGATTTCGTATCTCAAAATTTTCATCATCTCCATCTATTGTAAGTCCTGACCTACTTTGTTTCACAACGCATCAAGAAAATGGAGAGTCATTAATTAACATTGTGAGGACACGCTACACGGGTAATCATCTTTTGGATTCTTCCAAAGAAAAACACAACAAAAAGTGTAAGTCAATAAATTAAGAAAAAATTTATATAACCTTAAACTTACAACCCTTGTTTATCATAAGAACCAATCGCACTTTCATTATTATGATTTATTTGTTATTTTAGGATTATAGTTGATTTCAGGTCGGACAACAAAAAGAGAACGAACATGTAAGTCTATCATCCAATTATCTCAATTGACGGCATGTCAAATTGTTAAAAACACATTATTGATGTAAATCCTTGTTGCGCCAAGAAATCAAGTCCAAATATAAGTAAGTTTAGATGGCATTTGGGAGTTATGATTTGATCATTCCTTTCTGGAATGATATTCAAGAAGTTAGTAAAACCTTATATGGAAGGATGGGGATATTTAGCTACATTAGTCTTGTTCAGTTGCAATGATTTTGTTTTTACTCAATTGAATAATTAATAAAATTGTAATCTTTTTTTAAAATTGATACGATTTTGAATAGGAGTGGAAAAGTGAGATTTGGTCTTTCAACTCGGTTGGTGTTTTAAACCCACCCACTTTGTTTCATCCAGTATTATCGATTATCAGTCTTGGTAATGTCAGGTTTGTCATTGATTGTACAATAAGACAATGATGAATCAATTTTCGTGTGATATAACGACCATTTTCATTATAAAACAAAATGGTGTCATAATTGGGAAAATTGCATCTCACAATTAGATCAAGAAATCTCATTTGTTTGACTTTACCCAATCTAAGACAAATTTTTTTTTTTTTCCGAATGGGTTATACAATAATTAATAATGGACGAGTTCTTCTTGCACCCTAATACATTCTTCCTGCACTCTAATAAAAAAATTTAATATCATAATTGTCCTTATATGAGAACTGGATGAGTAGGCTATCCGGTTCTCATTTGAAAAAAATTGACAATCGGATAGCCTGCTCATCCAGTTGTCAATTTTTTTTTAAATGACAAGCGGATGGAGGTGCATCCGGTTCACATTTCCAAATCAAAATGATAACCGGATGAAACTCATCCTGTTCTCATAATCCAAATCGAAAACAAATTAATTTTTCGATTTGGACTGTGACAACCGGATGGGTTTTATCCAGTTATTATTTTGATCTGGAAATTAGAACCGGATGGCATCCCCATCCGGTTGTCATTTGAAAAAAAAATTGACAACCGGATGAAGGTGTCATCCGGTTCTCATATAAGGGCAATTATGGTATTAAGATTTTTTATTAGGGTGCAGGAAGAACGTATTAGGGTGCAGGAAGAACTTGTCTTAATAATGTGACCCAAACCCTAACGACGCAAAACTCAGCCCAAACCCTAGTGTAAGATTAACAATACTCTTCTTGTAAACCCAAACCCTAGTGTAAGATTAACAATACTCTTCTTGTAAACCCAGTTTTCACATCACTCTATATTCATGTTGTTATTGTTATTGTAGTTGCTTTCTTATTTTAGAATTAATCATTCTTCTATATTTTCTTTCTTTTCTTTCGGTCTTTCTTTTATTATTCTTTTCTCTCTTTTTTTTCTTTCTTATGTTTTATTTCTTTTCTTCTCACTTACACAACTTTAAATCTACAAAGTATAATTAACAATCAATATTTGAAGCTTGACCTATAACTCGTTAAAACGTACACTTAATTGTAATGTATTTGAACAAATAATTGTTATTCATGCCTCATTTTATTGTTATATTCTTACAAGAAAAAAACTTAATTGTTACTTATTTATTCATAATGCAAATTTATTAAAAAAATTAAAATAAACTTGACTACACAAAACAAGCTTAAAATGATTTGATTTACGTCAATTATAACTAACAATAAAACCACACAAAACACACTTTTAAAAGTGAAATTAATTTTATTTTAATTAATAATATTGATGAGTGCGACATTAATTGATAGAACAAGTAGATGATAAGATGATATCACTTTTGATTGAACAATACTTTATAACACTTTAGATAATTTATACAAGAAGAAAAGAAAAAAGAAATAGCAACCATAAAATGTGTTAGGAATCCAAGTGTGAATCTAAGTTCCACATTGAATAAAAATGAAAAAGTTAAGCAATATATAAGAAAGAAGACCCATAAACCTATTGTCTTAAGATTTTGGGTTAAAGATTGTGTCATTCCTTTATGTATGTTTGGCCCTATTTTTCCTTCTTGTGAGAAAGAGAAAAACGAATATGCTCTATTAGATATAGTATTAAAGATATATGTTAATATTGAGAAAGAAGCAAATAATTAGAAATTTAGGATATAAATAATATGTTTTGTTCTTGTTTTAATTTTTGACTTGAAATTCTAAAGTATAGACTTGTTATTATTATTAATATTATGGATTTCTTTCATTGAAATATATAAAAGAATTCTTTTACGTAACGTTTTTAATCTGTTTTTACATCATGCACATTAATATTAGATTGCACAGGAAACTTGATCTGAAAAACTTACGTAAAAGTACTATTTTACAATATTAGTTCTTTAAATAAATTTTTGTACATTTGAGGAACTTATGTAATTTGTATGTTGATCAGACATGTTCAGAATTATGGCACTAACTATATGATTATTGTTGAACTTGATTATAAACAAGATTATTATCACTTTTGCATTGTGCAATGGATAATGAGTTTGTAAATGTTGATAAATGCAGTGTGTTTGTGATGATGGAGCATGCATGCGCCTAAGATATCCTGAAAGTTTGGCAAGTGATAGAGGGACAAAAATATATATCCAATATCATGGGCAGTTCTTGCAACTCTGAAGAGCTCCCATTATATGCACCAAATGGGTCCCTTCTGCCTCAACTTTGTGTCACAACATAACCGGCAAACAATGCCAACTGTTTTTGCTCCTCGTCTCGTATCTATGTATGTGCGTGTAACCATTTATTTAGTTATTCTATGGACTATTTCTGTAATTTACTTGCATCATAAACTCTTCCTCAGTGGGACCTGCCACAAAATTCTTGCCTTAATTCTCTAGTGGACCTCTGACATGGCTCCCTCTCTTTGCTTTCACTACTTTTAAACGCAAACATGATGCTTATGTTATGTGTGAGACTCCACTCCACCCAGCAAGAGACTTGCAGTGGGCCAATCCTTTTATGCTTTTTCACTAGTCGGTGTGTTTCTTCGACCAATTACCTCACATCTGCTTTCAATTTCATTTTTCTTTCAATTTTTCAGTATGTCAAATGTTCAGAGTAAATCTCGTTTTTACTGATTTTCCTCACTCAAATTAATAAAATTTTCTCTATATATGTATGAGAAAAAAATGTATAATGTATAGTGTTTATTCTGGTGTGCCTTACTTGGAATATTGGAATCAAATCTTCTTCAATTTCGGTTTCCTTTTGACAGTATATTTAACCAGTTCGTGCATGGGCCCCGTATATAGTTGGAGTATTTTTGAAAATGACATTTTCACGTGGGATTCAGGTTCTCTGCAAAGAGAAGGAGAAAAGGAGATATGGAATATATAAAAATAAATAACAAATAAAATATACTTAGTTGAAGAAAAATATAAATTTTTTTAGAGTAGATAAAAAAATAAGGTCATAAAATACGAGCAAAACTTTCTTTCTTCTTAATTCTCTAGTCCTATTTTTTTTTTTTTTTACGCTAAACAAAGTTTAATTCCTTCGTTCCATCTTCACTTCTAACTAACAAACCATACCGATGCTTATCTTTCTTTCCTGGTTGCCAATATGTTAATTCCTTAACTTTCAGGTTTAGGTCATCTTATATTAAACAATAACATTTTTGAAATAACATGTAACATAGGAGAAGAGATACTATATATCTTTAATAAGATATTCGTTAAAGAGTTGGGGAATAATTTTAACGAAACCAGTTGAAAATCATGATGAAAATGTATATATTAAACACTTTTTTAATTATTTAAAAAGTATCCATGTTAGAGTACTAGTTTAGGCTAAACCTGTATCATTACAATTCCATGAAGATTGATTAAAATATTACTTTGTCTCTGTATTTTAATACTATAAAGGTATTATAGATTTTATAATATAGAGGTCGAAAAGAAATATGCGACTTAGTAGGAACTCAAAATTTCTCCTTTTGTTTTGCTTTTCCCCGAATATTCTGCGTTCTAGTTGCAAAGGCATAATCAGATAAACTTTTACCAAGTAGTTTGCAGATAAGGAGCAGTTATATATGGTAGCACTTTTTAACTGGAGTAATATTCTGTATCCACTTTTCTAAGGAGCTGTGAGAACACTTTGGTCACGTCCATAGACAGCTAGCGCCGCTTCGCTTCAAGCTAGCTATTACTTTACTAAATATATGTCGCTCGTTTTTTCATCACATAAAACATACATGCTTCTGTTTTATTTTAATTCCCAGAAATTTAGAACAAATCTTACAAGAGAATAGCACAGCACAAGTGGATTTAAAAAGAAAAAAATGATTACCCTTATTGGAAATTGAATTAAAACAATGATAACTGAATATCTTTAGGCTAAATATTTCAATTGTCACTGAGGAATCTATCTAATCGAAATTTTAAAAGATTTTTTATAACAAAATTATGTAGATTTTTTTAAATAATAAAATTTAATTATTTTTTTAAAAGATATTTATTATTCAGATTTTTAAATTTAAATTTTAAAAAGGATCTTATGGATTTATAAAGTTTTAAAAAATGTATTTAAAAAAGTCATAAATATTTTGTAACTTTACCTTTTTCTGTATACAGTTAAATGCATCTTTTTTTATTCTTTCGTAAAATTTTGTGGATCAAAGTGCATGTTACTTGAATAATACTAACTAAAAGTATCGTTAATGAATAATTTTTTGTTATCTTGATATGAACCTCCTGTTTCGATAAGCAACTAATTATAATAAAATATTATTATCATACTAAACTACTATACCTAAATGAATTAATTAAAAATTTAGTTGGGAAAACAACATAAATTGATATAAAGGGTAAGAAATAAATACATAGTTAAAAAGTCCTCTCAGCATTCTCCATTCAAAATGATAGAGTGTATACAGGCCACTTATTGTGAATAAATTCTGACGCGTTATCATTTTCTTACTTTATTTTTCTTTAGAAAAGAAAAATATAAGAATTAAAAATCGTATTATGTAATTTAAGATGGTATTTATATCAGCACATCATATATCTATTATTTATATTACATGTTATAATACTAAAAGTACTCATGACTTTCACTTTTTACAAAAGATTAATTTATACATACATCTTTCAATCCTTCTTTATTTCTAAACAATTTTTTTATTTATTTTTATTCCTTGTTTGTGTATAGGATTGGAGATCAAAATCAATTTAGATATATTTTTCGTTTCTAACTTTTTGAAATAGTTTTTAAAAATAAAATCGCAACGGAGTTTTAAATTCTCAAGCGGAAAATATCTCAGGTGATTATCAGATGATAAAAGTTCTATAATTAAAGGAAAAAAAGTCAAATAAAAATATAAAAATAATAATGTAAAATTAGAGATTCTGTTTAGTTTTGGTTCCTGTAGATTCGAACATTGTTTGATGTTGGGAGTAGAGGAAAAACAGGAAGGATAAGAAAGGAGATAGGAAGAGAATATTTTGTTGGGAATTAAATCTTTTGATATTCTCACTCTTAACCGATTAAAGAAGAATGTGGAGAAATAAATAAGAAATGAATGGATATGAAATAGTTTTGGGGCCAAAACGTGTGGCAACTACCACTCTGCCGCGGCACAGTGGACCCTGCACTGTAGCAAGCCATTGTTTCCTTGAATAGGACATTTGGTACGCATCTTCACCTCAGACATCCTTCAAATTCACGAAAAACATAAAACAATAATAGTAACTCTCTTCCTCGTATAAACAAGAACAACCAGATCTATTTTAAACTTATTTAATTAAGTTTGAATTTTGAAGGAAAAGCAGATAAAAAATGATAATTTATAAAAGAAAAAAAAATGGTCGGTAGGAAGAAAGAAAGATGAGCGAAACTTTATCTGAAATGGTGAATGCTGGACGTTCATCCATCTCCCTATCTTTCTATCTATCACTCCCAACTCCCAACTTTGTACGCTCCACAATCATCTACTTCCCACGGAATCAAATGCCCATCATACCAAATCATTGGTGGACCCATGTGTCTCTCCCCTGTTTCTTTCTCATTTCACTTTTCTTATCTATTTTTATTATATCACTCACACCACAACCACCACTGCATTTCTTCACTTTTTTTCTCTCTCCAATCACATTCCTCCATTTTTTTTATTTCCATTTCAGTTTCAACACCAAACCAAACATCTTATAAATACTCCTTTGATTAGTGCCATCGTCCACGCTCATATCAATCTATATTGTCCTTATTCATTTGGACCATAATACCACACATATACTATAATGTAATACCTCATATACCATATACTTCACGTTCCTCTACAAAACCATTTCCCATTATTGTTTCCTTTACAATTTAATTACTTCACTGTTTCAAAGTCAAATTCTATCTACTTCGTTTGGGTCCCAAATCAATACCAAACCTGTGGTTACTCATCTACTTTTTTTGGTATTCAGCCACTCGCTGACAAAACCTCTGCTTAATCCTGTTCTAAAATATTATTCCTGTTCAATGATTAACAGATTGGCCCGGAGTATTCTGTTTAGTACAAAACAAAATTTAAACTAATAATATTTAATTTGATTGATTTGGTTTAATATTTAGTTCATTCTATTAAAATTTATTTATTTTGGTTTGTTTTTATCTTTTCAATTTTGTCCTATTCAATCTTGTTTTTATTATACGATTTCTTTTTTATTTTATTGTAAAGTGATAAAATTCTTTATTTTTCAATAATTCTAGATACTCGTTAAGTCAATTATAGAGTGATGTTACTTTCATTAATGTATAAATTTTTTAAATTATATCTCTGTATGCTTTGTTTGATAATCTCTTTGTTTAAAACACAATATAGACATTGGATAAAAAAAAGAAGCTTTAAACACACTTAATAAGAATGTTAAAATGAATGAAAATAAAGGACAAACTTGAGTGCTGAACTTTTAAAAGTATAAAATTATTGGATAATTATGGATGGATTAAAATAAGAAGTAATATCAAGAACTGAATCAGTTGTGATTTATTTAAATCAAACCAAGTGAAATTAAAAATATATAAATCAGTCAATTAAATTAATTTAGTAGATTTAATTTTAATTACGAAACTTTGTATGAATCTATATGTTATTTCATAAACACTTGAATGTGATAGTCTATGAAATTAATTTTTAGGTCCATTGGTTACTTAATAACATTTTTAAGGATTTTAGTTAAAAGATATTAAGATAGGATGATCAACTCTTTCTTGCTCTTTTTACCATTCAATTTTATTACAACCACTACTTTTGCCACCATCATTCTCTTCCTCATCATTTATTATCATTGTATCCTTCCAACATTGTTACCCTTTATTACCATTATTACTATTTCAACCAATATTATTCTCCATGTTATAACTTGATATATATTATCTCCATTATCATAGTAATCACCAGTATGATTAGTGTCATCACAAAAATTATTACTATCTTCACCATTGTTATCATCTCTGTTATTAATAGTCATTACATATTGTATTTTGTTGTTAACATCTTAAAATTTTAATTATAATGAAGTTTCTTTCTTAAGCAAACAATTAAAGGTCTAGTGGCGCTGTACGTGGGCTGTAGAGCTTTCTTTGTAATTTTTTACTTTTAAATATTATCTGACGTCATAAATACCTAGCCATGACGTAATAAAGTGAATAGTAAGTTGGTCGAAATAAATTTCCGGTTCAGCCTAAAAGCTTCCAACATACAACTACACAAGAAAAGTAAATAAAGAGAGGCATAAATTAGTATTATTTGTTGTTTGAAAATTGAAAGGTCGTGTTTTGTGCATTGAAATGAAAATAAATAAAGAAATAAAGGGTGTTTCCCACTTTTGGACCTTGTTGTGATCGAAGAGGAGATTGGAATTAGATTCAGGTACCGAAAAGCAGAACAACTTGCATTCTTATTTTCAAAATAATCATTTGCCCCGTCCACTTTTTGTGTAACCATATGATGATGCATCCAATTAAAGTTAAACTAAAGATGCGTGGGTTTATTCCCATCCAACATCCAATTGATTATTTCTTGAATCTCTGTGGGTTTAAAAAAGGACACTTCCAATTCCTAATTATTTAAACCTTAAGATGATATTTTGCTAGATTCAACGAAAACAATTTGATCACGTTGAGTGGTCCATATATTAATTTTAATTCATTTACATTTATTAAGGAGAGTTGCACAGGGTAGAAGAAAAATTGTTTGATGAGGTTTGGCAAGTAGCGCTGTAAAAGCTGGTGGTAATTACGCCGTTATTTCGTGCTAATTATTTTAGGTTTATCATTAATTACGGGTGACCTAACTTCTGCTGAGCATCGCCGACAATGCATTATTGGAAGTGCTTATAGTACTAATACAGAAGAGTAGGTCCCAAACGCTCCACATCAACTTTCTAGTTAAGCAAAGATCCGGATTCTTGTTGATGAATCATATTCTGGCACCATTATAACTCTTTGAAACTCCATTTGTGTCTTATACCTACTTTTATCTCATTTTCTATTGGAAACAAACAAATAGTGCACATCCCTTTCTGATCTTCCACATTCATTATAAGCTAGAGAAAAAGGGCCAACCATCGCCCCTCACATTCCTAATTCATTAAAAAGTATACAAGATTGGTAAGCAAAGTGACATGGTACCCATCTCTAACTAGTTCAACAAGGCATCAAGTGGGAGACAGTTCATGTGGGTCTCTTATAGTTACACAACTTTCTCACACATACATACTATATATAAATACACATATACACCTGTTTCCAATCATCTCTTTTGTTTGGGTTTTGCGTTATACTTCAAATTTTCGAATTAACTTGCGAAGCAATCTTTGCATGAGTGCCAATGCACATACATATGTTTGGACAATTTACCAATTATTTTAATCCGTGTGTGTGGTGTGGGGGTAACGTGGAAAATAAATTATGATGAGAAAATGAATAAACGTAGGAGAGAAAAGAAATAAAAGGTGCCTGAGACACAAGTAAAGCAGGACTAAAGGGGGCCAATAATTGGAACAGTGTAAAGTGAAACTACTGCATACGCAAGAAAGCATACAGACACATATATATGTATGTATATAGGTAAAGAAAGTGAGGTAATAGTAATGATAAAGGAATATATAGCTATATCTGGTACACTCGTTGGTGGCAAAGACAACCCGGTTGATGTGCACTGTGAGAGATTGGAGGAACTGAAGAGAGAGATAAGAGATAGGGATTTTCCAAGTTTGTCTGTTATTATAATTATTTATAATTATAATGGACCTAACAGTGCTGGGGCTCAAATGGTCAACCTAAGCAAGAGATATACTACTACAAGGGACTTTCATTATTTCCAATATCAAGATTCGTTTCTCTACTCATTCCTCCCTTTGATTAACAATAATCATAGCCATTCATCCACCCACCCAACGCCCCCACAAAAGGTTCTATTCACTCTCTCTCTCTATTCTCTTCTTAAGACCCTCTTCAATCCCACGACCCTTTAAACCACACAACATCTATAATTTTCCAACCCGAGAAGCAGATACGTACCACCCCTTTATTCTCTCAAATGGGTTTTGATCACGATGCCAATACCTCTGGCCTTCACCTCGGTCTAGGGTTATCTTTGACTGCTACCACCACTCCATCCACCAAGCCTCATGATCATCATCATCTTTGTGTTATTAAGCCTACGCCAACCAAGCCTTATTCCCCCAATGAACCATCTTTAACGTTGGGTTTGTCCGGCGAGAGCTGCCACCTGCCCAAGCAAGTGCCCAGAAATAACAACGTGGCCAACAACAGTAAAATTTATTCTGAGGACCCTCTTGACATGTCCAGACAGACATCACCTCACAGCGTGGTTTCGTCTTTCTCAACCGGGAGGGTTGTTAAGAGGGAGAGAGATCTTAGCTTTGAAGAGGTGGAGGCAGAGGCAGATGCAGAAGAGAGGGTTTCTTCAAGAGTGAGCGACGAAGAAGAAGACGCCACCAATGCTAAGAAGAAACTCAGACTCACCAAAGAACAATCTGCACTACTAGAGGAGAGCTTCAAACAACACAGCACTCTCAATCCTGTTAGTAATACTTATTAAATAATGAATTAATCAATCTCTCTCTTCTCCTTATTTAATATTTAGTCAAATTTTAAATTTTCTTGAATTGGATTTGCAGAAACAGAAGCAGGCTTTAGCAAGACAGTTGAATCTACGGCCTCGACAAGTTGAAGTGTGGTTTCAGAATCGGAGAGCCAGGTACGTCTTCTTTTGATTATAAAATCAACAGCTCCATAACAAACAGCACCCTAAACAATTTAATTGTTTGATTAGTTGATTAAAACCTACAATCATTTTGCTGGCCATAATATTGTCTAATTATTTAGGAAGGCTTGAATATATATTGTTCATGAATTTGGCGGATTGATGAGATGATAACATGAGATGTTGGTTTATTAAGGTTTTGGTTTGGTTACTGCAGAACAAAGCTGAAGCAGACAGAGGTGGACTGTGAGTTCTTAAAGAAATGCTGTGAAACGTTGACGGAGGAAAACAGAAGGTTAAAGAAGGAGCTGCAGGAGCTGAAGGCACTGAAACTAACTCAACCCTTGTACATGCCTATGCCTGCGGCAACACTCACCATGTGCCCTTCGTGCGAGAGGCTCGGTGGTGTTAGCGATAACGCTTCCAATAAAAGCCCCTTCTCCATGGCTCCCAAGCCTCACTTCTACAACCCCTTTGCCAATCCTTCTGCAGCATGTTGATTGTGGTTATTAGGTTTTCACTCTCTCGGGTGAAGAGGTAAAAGACAAGAGATATTTCCCACGACCATTGTATTTTTTTGGTTGAGGGCGATGCGTCTAGCTAGGGAAAAGTTGTAATTAGCTAATACTGTTGAGAATAGTAACTTCTGATTCAAATTACCTTTTGCTTATATATTGTATGTTTATATAAACCATTATAGAAGCTGTCATTCTATATATGAAGGACTTACAATTTTTTTTATTGTTCGTTATAAAATTCTCATGCTAAGTGTATATGTATATACATATATGTTAATGTGTCAAACAGACAATGGAAAATAAAAAACATAGCTGGCCGTGGGGATATATAATCTGTTTTCTTCCTCCATTCCAAGGCCGCATGTTAACGTGCATCTTTTTTGTCCTCACTGTTCTTCAATTCAACTTCTATCAGTGATTATTGTTAATTAATATAAAATGATTGAAATAATAATAATAATAATAGTTGTGATAGTTTATCAGGTGACTAATTTATGAAATTAAAAGCACTAAACATGAACTGCAAATATATATATATATATATATATACATGTATGCGCACAATACTGGTACGAAGTTGATTCAAATATCGACTCTTATAAATACAGCTTTATCTATATACCCAAGAGACATGTAGTTGATCTAAACATGGACTCCTGCTATTAATATCATGTGAACAATAGAGTTTCCTTAAAATAATTATTATATGTTTGAAACTTCGTATATAATATAAGGTTGTTGAATGAAAGTGGAAAATTACCAGTTTTCTACCCCATGAAAGTGCAAAATTCTGTTATATGATTTATTGAGAATTCAGTGAACAAAGTTAATCTCATATATACCCGAAGAATATATGGTCGATATCATAATGACAGTAAAGTGTAATTTGACATTATTATTGTAGAGAAGACTTTAGTAAATTCTAGCACGAAAACTTGTCTTCTAACTATATATAGCAGTAAGAAAACACAGTTTAAAATTTATCGTAGGTATGATGATTAAGATCTTAACCTACTAGGGAAAATAACATGGTTGAATAGGGCAAAACACGCGCAGTAACAAAAGAAGAGTAAAACAAATACTTAAAACAAGACAGTTGAATAAAGTCACGCTTTTATATGTATTCCGTGCATATTTATGCAAATTTTAAAAAAAGTATTTGAATTTAATGTATTAACTATAGGTTGCATTATAAAGATATTACCTTTTGTTGGTGTAGAATTATACACATAGGATGGGTAAAATAATGAAAATTGAATTGAATAGTATGAGTGGGATGGGAGGTTATGATTAAGTGAAAGAAAGGTCCAAGGTGTGGATAGGGAAGTTAGCTCACGTGTTTGTGTCTGGAAATCAGTTGCTTAAAGAGAAATGGAATGATAGATGCATAGAGATAGAAGAGAGAGAGAAAGAAATGGATGGTTGAGTTTTAAATAAGAGATGATTAATAAGGGGACAAATTATACATGTATATCCATCATTTTCAAACACTTTATTAATATCCATGACTTTTTATCATATCATAATATTTAGAAAATAATTTGGATGTCATTTAATGTTGTAAGCGTTTATTTATATATATATTTTTTTAATTATATGTGCATTCATGGTGGGTTCTCGTGAGGTGCTTTGCCTTTAAGGGGACTGGTGGGTCACATCCCACGTGATGGCCCAATGCCAAAATCTCAAAAATGAAAAATGAAAAAGAGATTTTATTTAACCATCGTAGTTGGGTTAACCCTCTTATCATGGTCCTAATGGTCACTGCACCTTTTCAACATTCTCATCAATATATTTTCCGTCAGTAAATTTGTCTACACCATTTAAAATTCAGTTTTAATATTAAGACCTTATTGATGAGTCAGAACTTTCTTCCATCTAACAAACTTGATACATACATAAAATAAATCATATAGGTAGAGTTGGGTTTAATTGCGGATAATACAATAATGGATTCAACTCCACACATCATTCATGATGATGTGCACCAATCAATATCCTGAGAGGACTTTCCGGGAAACTGCAATTCTGCCTCCTCTTCGTCACCATGTTAATCCATCGCCATCACAATCCTACCCACTTCAATGCCCTCCTTCAACTCCAACTCCAACTCCATTCATCATTATTTTATATAAATTAAATTTCTACAATCATGATCCATCCAGGACCCAACACTATACAGAATTCGAGTTTGGTACTTCTACCATTTAATGTACCTAACCGACCTCCTCGTCCTTCCACGTACACCCTCATCTGTACTAGGTCATTTCTCTTAGTTAAACCCTGTCTTAAAATTTGGCACAAATGCACTTCCAGTGCAGTAAAATAAATTCAAAAACCTTAACGCAGATCTAGAAACCTCGTTACTACGTTTGCGCACACGTAACGCATTTACTAAGCCTCAAAGAGTTACGTCCTCAGTGACATACCTACGTACTTGTCAATCCTATAAACAGAATTCTACCAAACAATTATTTGATGAATTTCAAGATTGTGATAGTCATGGTCAATTCTAATTTCTAGTACCGGAATTTTATTTTGACTCATCGTATTAAATTATAACACATATATAATGTTTATTTATTTAAAATAATTACTTCTGTCAACTACGTCTGTGCCTTGTCATGATAGTTTCAATATATTTATTAACGCGTTTGAATTTGAAAACGGTTCAACTCAGTCATCGGCCTAATTAAGAGGTTACCTATAATATAAATTGGCAGTATACAAATTCAATTTGTATTAATTGGTGGAGTTTTCTTGAATTCACCTACATCAACTATGCATATATTGGTACATATAACAGCATTTCTTATGAATTTTCTGTGGAGACCAAGAATGTACAGTTCTCTTCTACGATATGGTTTGATTCAAGAATTTCGTGCCTACCTACTAGCATGAGTAGTGATCAAACTATCTTTAATACATTTAATACATTGTTGAGCATGTCATACATGCCTGCAAGGATTTTACAACAGCATTTCAAATCTTACCATGCATATTTAGTGATCATCTGCCAACTAAATTGAAACTCGGATATATAAAATTCCAAGTTGCATGTATTTCACTGTATGATGATGTCAAAATACAATCTCAATGAAGGAGGAAGGATTAAAATGTACTGTTTTTTTTATGTTGCAGGTTTTACCATTCAAGTTAAAGAAAAAATGTATCTATGAGATAGAATATTCAAAGTGTCCTTGTTTAGTTAAACTTGGTCAGAAAGCTACCACTAGTAAAATGTTTACAAACAACGATTCTTAGGTTAGTTAAGAAGGCAATGTTTTCGTAATTGATAGAGGTTTCGATTAATTTACAAGAGATAGTTGAATACTGACCCATTGAAAATGAAAAATAAAGATGAAGAAGATTGAATGACCCATTATTAATTAGATACATTACCGTGTTTGATGGAATAACTCACCACATTCACATGACATGGCATGTGGCATGTTAGTATTTTTGTGCTGAGAGTGAGACTTTCGAAATGGAGAAGTTATTCTTCATTTATTTCAATTCAATTCAAGAGAGGCCAAACAGCCCAAGTGGTGAGACAAGGGTGGCCCAAAACTCTTAACTTGGACAGATCCTAATAATCGATGAAGGGTCAATTTGTTGTCACTGTTGCAAATTTTTTTTCCCTTTGGGTAAACTAACTCCGGATTGGAAATTGTTTTGTTGTCTGCAAACACTCATGATTGGGCCCAATACATTATTCGTATGGGTATTGGAATTTGGAACCCCATGCCCTGCTATCATGATCTGCTTTGTCCTTTTTTATATATTCAACTTATATATAGTTAGGACCCCCAAAAAAAGCAGAAGCTAAATAGAATAAATTATGGTCTAAATGGGAAGCTATTGATCTAAACCTTGGAAAACCAATCAATCACACTACGAAAGAAACATCTAGTCTTTTTCTTCAATTCCAAACGAGTGTGATGCAAGTTTTTTCGTCACTTGTCAAAATTGTGCTAACCAGAAAGCCCAACATTGGGGATCACGACCACGAGGCCCTTCTATCTTTGGTTATACCCTACCATTATTTGCCCTTAAGTTGGGCGATTTTTGTGATCAAAGGTCATGCGCCCAGCTGCTTGTTTTCTGCAATTTTTGAAACATTGACGTTTTGTTCTACCTCTACAACACGCCATCAATTCCCCATAACAACGTATGATGGCGAATTAAGAGTTTAGACACTTTGCTTAAATTCTTAGAACCTTGAGCAAGCATGTGTCAATGCATAACAATTAAAAAACAAAGAGTAAAGAAAAAAGAATAAAGCTAAATGTTGAGCATTCGATAAGCAAATGCACGGTTTCCCGGGAGCTATTGAGCAAAACAAACGTTGTTATTAGCTTAGTTTCATTTGGGAGGTATTGTTTGTATGTTAGTAATAAAGAAATAGAAAAAGAAAGTGGTTAGAAAAGCAGGTGCGAGTGATGATATTATAAGATATGATAGTGTCCTCCCTCCGAAAAGAAGAGAAGAAAACAAATAGAAAGTATCAAAACTATTGTCATGCTGGACAAGGTCTCTCCCAGGCGTGTGATTCAGAGGCTTTTCTTCCAAGATGCCCATCACTACCATTATTCATATAAGATATTGGCTCTGCATGCCTTCACTCAAGTACCATTTCACTCTCTAATCACAACTTCCCCCACATTTCCTACTCTTTTTCATAACTCATTCCAAACCCAACTCAACACTCCATTACCTTCCCTCTTCTCAGTTCAATCCAAACCCTTTTTCCTAATCCTTTACCATCAAACACTTTCATCTCATGCATATGCACGTGTCACGTAGTGGCCCTCCCTAGTCTTTTACGTACTGGGAAGTGTTTCTGTTAGATATAGGTTTCAAAAACGAATCACAACTGCAATTTCAACCGCAAGTTTTTCGAGTGCCCTCTATCCTAAAGCAATCACATTTATCTGCAATTTCTCGTAAAATCGCGTATAAAACAACTGGGTCACGTGTTGTTATGCTAACGAGTGAAATGGGTGCCCTTTCGGTGCTGCTAGTTCTACTGATATTCTGCAATAGCGGGTTTGTGAGTGTAGCCGGTGGTTTCTTCAATTTCACAAGGTATGGTAGCCCACGGAAGAATGTGTATAGGAATGCGAAAGCAGAGATGGAAGAGAAGAGAGGCGTGCCATCAGGAGCTAACCCTCTGCATAATCGGTAGAGAGGAGATGGTGGAATGTGGGACCACGCAGAAAGTGATGATGAAAGGGTATTGGTTTTAGAAGTAGGAGTTCAGAAAGGGCTAAAGGAATCTGCTATTCCCTTTGTTCCTGTTTGGATGTTTTTGTTTCTGAAACATGGAAGAAGCATCAGCATATAACAATTGCCTAAAATATTAATTCTTTTTTCTCTGCTCATCTGACATGTTTATACATGAGCTGTCCCTTGGTTTATAAACACCTAATCGATCTCTTCCTTGCTTTGCATGCCTGTATCATAATTAATTCTTTTTTTAACTCTTCTTAAATCTCTTTTCGATGTGCAATAGATGCTAGTTTTGTTTGATTAACCATTGCAGGTGTGTAAATCAGTAAACTTATTTCTGAATTATACAGGTTCAGTTTGTTAATTATTTGTTTAAGCTCTTTCCTTAAGCTAAATTATTTGTTTAAACAACTTAGATATAATATTATATAACTTGAGAAACAAGTAAATGACACGTTATGAATTAAAAAACAACAAATATGTCCCATTAACTAAAACAGACAATAACTATTCTTATATTTATATATAATAACAATTCTTAATGTTCTGGTTTAAAGTTAAAAAAACTTTTAAGTAGTACCGTTCCAGAAATCAAGACATAACAACGTACAATAACATAGAATGAATAAACAATTAAAAAATGTTATGTAAGTAAAGTAAACATTGGCGAATGAAAAAACGAGGGAGAATTATGGTTTATGTCTTTTCGCAAGCCTCAAGCAGAAAAGGATTCCGAGTTTTGTTGAGAGAATGAACACCTACACATAGCCTCTTCATTGTAATAAAAGTTATTATAAAACATCGAAAGAAAAATTAACGAAAATTTTAACACAATACTATTTATATTTAAAATACGTTAATGGTAAAGTAAAGTATATTTAAAGGAATTCAATCTTTTTTTCAACTAACTAAAGAATTCTTATTTTTTTTCTTTAAAATTTAAAAGAGATTTTTAAATTGTTTAGGCTACTATTAGAAAAAAAAATGTCCTCCACTTGATTCTGTGTAGATTTTTTTTTCTAAAGATGTCGAAAGAGTTTAAGTTAAAAACATTAGTTTTTTTTTCTTCTAAATATATTGAAAGAGTTTAAGTTAAAAACATTAATATGTCTAATTATAGTAATATAGTAATAATATAGAGTGTAAAAGATATATTTATAATCTTAGAAGTAACTAATATTTATCCTTTTATTTTAGAGGTAGTAAGTATTGTCAAATAAGATAAAATAAAATATGATTTTTTAAATTAGAATGGTGTCATACACATAGGATTATATTATATACAATGTTTTTTAAGATTAATTATCATTTGATGGTGCACATTAAGATCTGAATCATAACTAGTAAAAATATCAACATAGTTTTATTTCAATTTAAGAATGATCCAGATGAAGTACTCGTACTTAATGAATGACTACGCATATATAGATGATTTGATTTGAAGATTACGTTTGTGTCAAACACTAAAGCTTAAATATATTCAACTTGATGTACTTCCTATAAAAAAAACTTGCTACCAATTTTCAAATAAAAGTTCCAAATGTATTTATACTATTAAAAAAATCCTATATTATTATTATTATTATTATTATTATTATTAGATTTTGAATAAATAAAAAATAAATGTATAAAAAATAAGTATTTACATTATTATGGTCTAACTAACTACAAGGACTTTCAGGGATATCTGATTGGAACGGTACAAAGAGAATACTGATTAAAATTAAAAAGAAATTATTTAATGTAACATCACGTTTGAACTCAAAATTGTAAAATAAGCTTAAACAAATTTTCTAAAAGCTAATCAACAAGTTTGTTGGGCATGGAAATAATAACTATTATCCATACAAAGGTTTATTTATTATTTAAATTATAAATTATTTAATTTGGCATTCTTATTGCACCAATAATTATACAAAAGAAATAGTTTTGAAATTGTGTTTTGTAGGAATGTGAGAGTGTTGTTACATGAATAAATATTTTAGAAAGGAAAAGGGGAATGAGTTGGGAGATTATAGTTTTAGATAAAATGGTGAAGAGAATCTTGGTCCGTGAAGTTAGTTGCGTTTTGTTGTGTAGCAGAAAGGATGGTTCTGTGTCTAACCTTTTCGGCTTGGGGTCGCGTACATGTTCTCTGTTCTTGTCCTATTTTTCTTGTTCTTCAAAGCTAACACCAACATTTTCCTTCCCACCAACTCATAAACTACTTCGTTTATTCTTTTGTTGCTTTCTCACATTTAAAGATATGGAAAATGCTTGCTCATGTCCATCGCATGTATCTCATTTACAATTTTAAATGGATAAAAAAACTAAAAATAAAGAGGTAGTGCCCAAGACGTGTAAGAGAAAACTGAAGTGAAAATTTCAAAATGTCTTCACTTAGTATGGTGCAGACAAACGAGTCTGCAGAATGGATATTTTTTTTATGAATCAGTACAAAATATACGAGTCAGTCTTTTGTCTCTTAAGAGGGGCATGAACATTCAAATAGCTATTTTGTCACTATTATTTTTACATTACCTGTGTTTAACTACATTTTATTTTCTCTTTTCTCTATAATACTATCAATGCACCACTTTGGGGCAGAAAACAAAAACCCAACCCAACACCCAAGACAAAGCCATGGTGAATCACCTAAGCATTTGTACATACACACCTCTAATAATTACTATTTTCTTATAGTGATTCCCATGTCTAAGCAAATTGCAATGCGCATGGGGATAAAATCAGGGAAGGTTCACCAATTCGTTTCAATCATTTCTCTACTTATATCAATGCAGCTAATGAAGCTTTATTATGAGGTGCAATCAATGAAGCTCTTTCGTTGTTGGTGTTACTTTTTATTACACCTAATCAAATCTTTGAGGTGCCCATCATCCAACGTTTGTTCCTGGGTTTTGAGTTTATCCATGCATCACTTGCAACAAGGGTTGAAACATCTTTTGAAAATTTGACTGATTTTATTACTAAATTCATCAAAGATTATGTCAAAGCATTTTCTGTTGTCATTATTTCAGAACTAGTGAGAGTTGCTTCCATTTGATGAAGTTACATGTTCCATAGTTGCTGCTGTATTAGTCTCTTACATATGCACAGTACGGCTGATCCAATAGATTCATAATGGGCCTGCTTCTCTCAAGACCCACAATAATAAGAGCTTAAAGCTATTCATCACATCAAGAGAAACTAATATAAATAGGAAGAACATATGATAAGACGTGACAAAAATATAAACAAACGAAAGGTATCAAATGGGTGCATATCCTAGTTATGTGTCCTTAAAATGTGATGCTTTTATGATTTCAGATGGTTGCAGACGAATGCTAGGTGGCATTGGCAGACTCACAAAAGGAAGAATACAGTACCTGTAGCACGGGAAGTGAGGGGATCCGTGCCTTTTGTCCTGGATTCATTGTTCTATATGATATCCAAGGTACATAAAACATGTGGTGCACCCCTTGTTTCCAACGTATCCAACCATTATTCTTTTCTTCATCGCTGCCACTGATGCCAAGGACAAAGGGAATCAAGTTCCATTTTGAGGCAATTTTGGTTAAAGAAATACATCAAATATGTTAAAAGTGAAGTGAATTATTTACATTCAAGGATTAGTAACAGAAAGTTCCATCCTCCACTAATAGCAGTAGTCACTTTTTTTCTTTTTCCTTTGCATAATGCATGAAGCGAGGGTGAAGAATCAAGTGACATTGAAAAGACGTGAAGAAAAGAAGGATGGAGAGGTACGTGCCAACCTCCTACTTCAAAACAAGAACTGAAGAAAACAGCATCATCAGGAGCTATTAGTCTATAGAGCATTGACTTTGTTAATGCATAGCAGACTTGAATTGATTTTGGTGATTGCAACAACTATATATGTTTAACCACTAGATTTTCAGCATGTAGGGTTCCGGAAGAGCTTACAATCTTCTTACCTTGTCGCTGGAACCACAGTGTCTCCACTAAATTGACAAAACATTGAAACAAGGTGACCTTTGTTAGGAAAATAGAGTTAGAAATGTTGGAATTTAATTAGTATTTTTACATTTTCTTCTTTGAACAAGTCAAGTCTTCGTTTATTTGGAATTTGTGTTGTAGGCCATCTCTATAAGAGTGCATTTGTTGCTGTGGCTACGTCTTTTAAGAACCCTTCACTCTGAAGTTATTTGGTGGATACTGTTTCATCCTCGTGGTTTAGGTGTTTGAACTGATATATATGCACTCAAAGATTTTAATCAAGTTTTCAATCCTATCGTCATTCATTCTCGTGAATGTTTCTTTGGATATAATACTTCAAGCATTGTGGAGTTTAGATACTTGTGTAAGTGAAAGTGGACAAAAAATTATGCACCGGTAAACTTTTTAACACGCCAATCATAATTATCATAATTGACATTAGTAAAATGTTTCTCAGTCAACCAATCTCTTATTATTATTACAGTATTATTGGAACATCTCAAAAAAAAAAGAAATAGGCTATATGGATTAAATATATATAAAAGAATAACATCACTTTTAATTCAAAACTTTAAGACAATATGCTTATGACTTTTTTATATATTGTTTAACTTTCTCATTACTTTTATTTAATGTGTGAGTTAGACTCGTACTTAGATTCCTAACAAAATCCTTCCTAACAAAATCCTCCATGTATATAAAACACTCCGCACTTTTGAAATTCCCTCAAATCTTCTCATTTTTTCCTATTCCTTTGAAGCTCTACTAACGCTGCTTCTTGTTCTTGATTGATGATTGTCACGGAGCTAAATGTTTTGTAAAGTGTCTTCTTAAAAATGTAAGAAAACTAGTAGGATTTACTTGGACAGTCACTGGGAGTGAACTATAGAGATTTTTACTTGGTTTTGAACTTTGGAGCATAACTGCACAAGTTTTAGAAGATGAGTTTATTTACATCTTCACGTCTAAATGTTTTTGTAGTGTGTTTAAAATTTAAACATCTCAAGCAATGGTTTTAAGATTAGCCAGACTTTGGAACATTTAAATGCTCAATTGTGCATTTAAACTACTCATTTCAATTAAATCTATATAAATAGTACTGGTTTAAATATGTTCTAAAGTCCAATTAAATATGATTATATTTTCTTTTAATTTTTTACGGAAATAGTTTTTGAGTTTTAATTCTTTTATGTTTTTTTTTAACTAATCCTTTTTCTTAACCTTAATCAACGCTAAAAGTTAAAAGCAATACTTGTTATGATTAAAATAATAAAGGATAACTCAAATTAAGACAATTATAATTTAATTAAGTAATATATTTCTTGTTTAATATAAACAAGATAATTATATATATTATTTGTATTTTTTAACCAATAATTTATGCTAACATTGTATTTATATCAAAATATATTTTCTATTTTTAAGATTAAACTACCTATTTTTTATTTTTGTAAGTATACCAATTAATTTTTTTTCATTTTTAGTATTAAATTGACTGTATAAATACTATAAAAAGATGGATAGAAAATGTTTTTCACAGAACCTAAAAACAGATTTTGTAATTGGAAACACCGTGAAATATACAAAACTCTCTTTATGCTATATGTAGCTAGAGTTTTTGGAAATTAAACTTGAGAACTGAGAAGTCAAGGATTATTCTCATGCATAGTTATAAAAACTCAGCTAGACCATTCTTATAATACATTTTATTTGAAATATTAAGTATTATATAATATAATTTAAATGCAGATCAATCGAATTATTAGTCATGCAACTTTGAACTTTGAAGTATTATATAATATATATATATTATTTATTGGGTCAACTTGTTTAAGTAGCAATTCACCGGTCCAATAACTTATTCATTAGTCGTTATTTTGAGTGTGTTCATTTTACTAAATCCTTGTGTTGGAGGAGGAGGGATGGGATCTCATGAGTTTTGCAATTTATTTAATCTCAGTTTATGTTTTTTTTTTATTCATTTGAGTCGATTAAAAGTATTGAAATGAATGATTCTAAAAAAGAATATAAAAACAGAACATTTGGATACATCTTAGTTTCCCAACTATCAATTCAGTTAATAATAATTTAACTTGTGATTTGATACTCAGATCCAACAATCTTCCAGAAACCAATACTTTATCCATCCAAATTATTTCAAATGGATGATGCAAGTATAAATTTCCCTTATTGCTCAGAAATTCAGGGGGACCATATAACTCAGATTCATAAGAAATGAAAAAAATAATAATAAAACAGGGAAGTTAGTGTTAAGTATAGAGGAGCAGCTTCATGAAAGTTGCTAGATGATACTAATGTTGTCCTTGCTTATACAGAAACAGAGGAAGTCTTACACAATGAAATGTGGTACATCGTCAATCATGCGCACTACAATACAACTGCATAATGGATCCAGAAATGGCTTTTGACTTATCCTCTTCTGGTGGAACATAGCCCTCGCCCCCACAGACACTAGAATCATTTGTCCTCTCCCCCAAAAGAAAACAACAACAAAAATGAAAATGTTACTTTCAATTTATCCATGTGGTATGGGGACCCAATAATTTAACCTTAGTTTTGTTGCTGTTGTACATTTATTTCACGTGTTTTTACGGAAGACTTGAAATAATAATTGGAGAGACGTAGCACATGGGATAAACTGAAATTAACTCTGCCCAATCAAGCAACTATATATAATTTTTCACAGTAGACAATGGACAATTGAAGTGACGTGAATTTTGGTTTAAATGCCGGCAAGGCACTCTGGTGGGATGGCTGTGTACCTTGACTTATCTTGGCAGTAATCATAGATCATATGGTTAAGACGAACCCACCTGTACCTTCGAGCTTCAATGGCATTAAGAGCTTGGTATGTAGCCCCTTCCCACCAATTACTTTGATTAGAGGCACAGTTTGCAGGTCCTGGCGTTGGGCACCCTTCAATGTCAAAGTCCTTGTAATATGCATAAAAGGGTGCCTTACTCCAATCAATTTTCTCCAATCCCCCTCTTGTTGCCCAGTTATCAGCTTCCCACAACGTCGAATACACTCCCATTGCTTGCATCTTTGGGTATGGTATTCCCTTCCCTTCATTGTTCTTGTACACTCTAATGGGAAAATCATCCACGTAGAATCTGCATACCAAATGTTTGTAATATCAAATTCTAATTAGTAACACATGTATTTCATTAACTATTATTATTAGTAGTTGTAATAGTAGAAGTCAATGTATATCTTACACAATATGATGATGATTCCACATGATAGTATAAGTGTGAAAATCCGTAGAAGGATCAAACCAGAGGTTGACCCTTTGCTCTCTACCCCCTTTTCCATTAGCATAGATATTTGTCTGAACTGTGTAAGGCTGACCACTACGATTTCCCAAGAATTCAAAATCCAGCTCGTCACGTATAGTGTCGGTGTCAGAGTTCATCTACAGCAAGAACACTCCACCAAGTAAGTTAATGTGTTCTTGTTCAGTTCAAACCATGTTTTTCTATAGACATACTAAATAATATTATAAGAACATTAAGACTCACATAAAATGCAGTGACAGTTCCTGCAGAATCTCCGGGTACGAGTTTGATCTTTATGCTAACACGACCAAACATGTACTTATGCTTGGAAGCAAAACCGCAACCTGTGAATGACGCAGAGTTTGTGTGTCAATTTTTGTTCATCTGGCATAGGGAATAATATATAAAGACAAGAATTAAGGTTATGTGGCTTACCGGAGTTTTGGTCGAGAATGAGTTGGATGGCTCTGCCTTGATCAATTTGCTTGATGTGGGACTCTGACCACGTGACTTGAAAGTCTTGCACAAAAGTGGCTGGTCGTGCCCAAACACACACAGAAGATACGAGAAACCATGACAGCAAAAGAATATAGAAATCAATGATTCTAAAAGTGTTAATGATGGCCATGAACAAGTTTAAAGTGAAAGGATATAGGTAAAATTGGAATGCAAGTGGAGGGAGGGAAGTGTGTGATTTATATAGGAGCTTTGTGATTGAATTGAAATGAAAACGTCACAAGAGCATAGCTTTCCATCCAGCTTTTGGTAAACAATCAGCAGGGCCTACACCATTCATGCTTGGCACACCACTTTTGTCCTCTTCAGCCTAATCATTTTTCTGAGCGTGTGCATTGTATGTAACGCAATGAAAGTGAACACTATTAATGGTTAAAAGAGAGAGAAGCATCTATGCACTTAATATGTGTGTTTGAGGCAGTTGTATATTGAATCCAGGAAAATGAAGTTTCGATAGCTTTACAAAACGTTTGATAACTCAGTTTTAGGATTCATCCCAAATGCTGCTAATTTCTACCTTGAAGGCAAAGCAATATAAACTCACGGTTTTGTATGGAGAAATGGATTCTAATAACTGTCTTCCAAAACACATTTCTACTACATCATAAGATGTTTCCAGTTAATTAACATTCATGTATCTTTACTAGTTTTTCTTTATCTGTTGCATTCAAGTCTTCAACAATCTTCCCATGGCTACAAGAAATTAAAATTTTGACGCAAAATACAACTTTATCCCGCATATTCGAAATTAGAAGGATAATAAGGAAAATAATAATAACCAAATACACCCCATTTTATCAAATAATAGAATAAAATGTGACTATTTTAGTCTACTCTGTTGGTTTTTTATAGCCTTAAGGATAGAGGTTTCAGTACTTGTATGGACTGTTCTAAGAAAAAAAAGTGAATGATTTAATGAGAAAATTAAGAAACAATAAATGTGCAGTTATTTGAGATTTTAATTGATAAACAGACATATTTACCATAATGCTTATCTATAGTAAATAAAACTTTTGATGAAAGGAAGTTAATGTTTTCTTCCAATAAGGTGCATATAGAAACATGTATTCTTACACTATAAGGAAAAAAAAATATACAATTAAGATCAAGTAATGATACACCAAATCATTTATTTTATCGAACATTTCATCCATATTTATTTATTTATTTTTATTTATAATTTTTTACTTTTTTATTTGTTTTTTCAGTCACTTATAAGTAGGGGTGTTGGAGATGTTTACTTTTTTTTTTTTTTCTAAATAAGATGCCATATAAAGTAAAAGTAAGTAAATTGGTTAAGTTTGTGACTACTTTATTCTTCAACTTTTTTCCCCTACAAGGGAAGGAAAGGTATATTGCCATTAACCTTGAGAACTGAAGTCTGAAAATAAAAAATTGAAGAGTGCGTGTGAATTTTTCCCATTAACTAACTTAAAAAGTTAATTATTATTAGTTATAGTCTAATAACTCATAATTATGAATTTCTAATTACTAATTAATTAATTAATTAACTACCAATTAACCTATTAATTAAAAGTTAATTTATCAATTCTTGAGAAGTTCTTTATCTAAAGTTATATGGTGACTTTATGATTTTTAGTATGCCATCAACAGAAAATAAAAAAGAGTAATATATCTAGTCACAACAATAAATAATAGTTTTGTAATGCTCTGTTTTTTATGACAAAGTGGTTATCTTAGCTATCATGTAACCAACATATAGATAACTATAAATAGTGAAAATTGATGAACCGGGCGTCTAAGTATGATTTAAGAGATTAGTTATATGTTGGATCAAGCGAATTATTTTTAAAAAAAATTAATATAAGAGAATTTTGGTAAAATGAAAAATAATTTTTATATAAGTTCATTTTAATTTATAAAATTATTTTTTATCTTAAAAGGTTTTAAGAATAAATTTATTCTTGGAAATTCTTGATGAACGATTCCTCATAATGCGTTATATTTTACATCATTTATAAACAATATTTAGTGTTTGTTTGAATTTTTTAACTTTTAAGTGTACAACATGTTCTGAGTAAGAAAATAACATGTTTTATAAACCAATTGAATTACACTACTGACCTCCAAACAAAATTTATTTTTTCCGTCAATAAAATATCACACCCGTAATATCTAGATACATGGCCGTGATTTTTAAGAAAAATTTTAAGAAATCATACTAACACCAAAAGGTGAATGAGTGGCATACATAAATAGCACGTGTGCAATGATTATGATTTTTTTTCTTTTTTCTGTGTGACGTTGGATAAGTAATACCATTGCCCATTTGAGCCCCAACCTTCCATATTGAACGTAACATGATTTTAATTAGTATATTTAAATCTTTATTATTTGGTTATAAAATCTTAAACTATATATAACTATTCACTTTCATCATATAAATTCTCTAATTAATCACATACAGAAAATTATCACAAAATATTTGTTTAACTAATTAATACTAAAAGTAGTTATGGCATATTTAATAGTGTCTTATTAAAAACCCAAGACCTAGCGTAGTCTAAAATTTTGATGTACACGTGAATCACATAATCATGTAATCATGGATTAGGTTAAGTATTATATTAAATTTGTAACGCAAAAATGTGTATTAGATGTTCAAGAACTTTGAGTTATTGCATATAATACCTAACAAATACAATTGAGTCAATTTCATCTCAAATGATTTTATTGGAATAAAATATTTAAATTTATGAACTATGATTATTAAATATACAATATTTTAAACAAAGCTAAAATATATTTTAGTGAGTTAAACATATTGTGTTAAGCGATATTATCTCGCTTAGCTGATATTTTTTAATAAAATCATAATTTGTTTCAGGTATCTTCTTGTTTAAACTATTGCAAGTCATTAAATAATATGTTAAATTAATGAAACATGGTACTAGTACTTAACACTAAATATGCTTCATTTGTATACTTTGAAAATTTTAACAAAATGTCATTCAAACATTATAAGAAAAAAATTTAAAAATAAATTTTCAGCTATTATATAAAATGATTGTTGATTGTAATCAAAATAATTATCAAATTAAGTTTTGGTTATTAAATAATTATAAAATAAAAGTAATAATTGAATTTAGTGACTAATTAAATGAAGATAATTGGTATCTAACATTAACAATAAATGTTTTAACTACTAATACTATTATATTCTAAATTAGTCTATACCTTAATTAGATTTTATATATTATAAAATCTTAAAAAAATCGTATTAAAAGAAAATATTTGTTTATTGTGTAAACTTAAGAAATTCTCACTAATAAAAAACAATGAATATAGTTTTACATTAAGTTTTTTGTTAGCTCATCTTGGTTACAAAAGTTATTATAAGTGATCTTAATTTTTTTTATTTTAACTTTATTTTATCATTTTAAACACCTTCATATAAGAAAATAATGTTATAAAACACATACTTTAATTAATACTTTATTTATTTTTAATATTTTTAGGATAAACAATTTTTTATTTTTATAACTCAAATTTCTTTAAGATCTAATGTTTAAAATTTTATTTCTGTTAATATATCCTAATAGGAAAGTAGCATAAGATACATATGTTAAATTAATATAATTCCTGCGACATGTTCTTAATTAAGGTAAGTGTGAATGAAAAGATGGGATTTAACTCCATACGGCACCGTCCTATAACTCATTACTAAAGAATGGTGAGAGTACTGGAGAATTGAAATGTGTGCTAGGTTGAAGTTTAAGAAATTATTGGGTGTAGGTGCAGTGACGAGGTTGGGGTTTAAATGCATTTAATTGTGGTTCGTAAGCGTCACGCTGGGAATCAGAAAGCCTGAGTGTGACTCTGCCCAATAAGGGATGGGTGCAAGAACAGTAGCTAAGTGTCGGCAAGGGTTCAAAAGTCACTGCTTATTACACAAATATATTCCAAAGATAAGATAGGGATAAAATGAGGTTCATATCACTCGCTAAATATTTTTTTTACGAAAATAAAATATATTAAATATAAGTAAAATAAAATCAATAGTGTACTTCCCTCATCTAATATATTCGGATCAGATTATGTCTAATATTCAAAAATACTTATATTTAAGTTTTTTAATCTCGACCTCTGTTCAAATTGTTACTCTGAATTTAGGCTTAAATTCAAGTCACCTCAGTCCAAAACCTTTATATATATATATATATATATATATATATATATATATATATATATATATATATATATATATATTATTTATAGAAAATATCGATACACTTTTCCTCACTTACCTTATTTGATCAAATATTTTTCAAAGATAAATCTCTTCCTAGACTTCAAAATTACAACAACTCAAATTCTAAATTAATTGAATTCGGATCAAATCAGTTCCAGCCATCTGTCAAAGCACCCGTGAACAAATACTATATTTTTGATACATTACTTTTTCTCTCCTCCTCTATGCTCCTCATACTCTACCATCTTCAAAACCAAACATGAGCTGAGATCAATCTAATTTCAAGTTTGTGTGCTTTTTCTATAGTTGTTGGAATCCGCTGGAGGCAACAATTTATATTTTGTCCGTAATAATAGACTTTCAGAACAACAAATATTACATCGTATTTTCAAAATGCTCAAACTTTTTTGAGGAAAATGATTAATCAATGATAACACTTACCAAAGAATTGCAGTTCACGCCAATTATTAATTATAATTCAAGTAAAGCGGAAGCCTGGACTGGTTCTTAATCTCTCGAATCATTCTTAAATAACAATCTTAAACTTTCGTGGAGTAATTGTGGTCGTGTTTCGAATTTTCATGTTTAGTTTGTACATAGAACTGTGGAATAATATGTGCTAGCTGGACAGCACATAGAACTCAACCTGTTCACTACTTCACCGTCCCTCGAGCTAGTTCAATCATTTAGGGGAAGCTGAACACATTTTTGTGGCAAATCAATGCGATCATTTGTTGAATTGTAGCACTTCAAATTCAAGTTGTTGTACAACAGTACGTTATACTACTAAATTTGTGCATACAGAGAAGATGAGTTGAGGAAGTGGTCTTGTGTCAATATCAGGCATATAGAATAGCATGCATATCATGAGTGTGGTTGGAAATTTGTGTAGGCTTGAAATGCAGAGTTCACTTTCAGTACAGAGTCAGTGCCAGTCAGCATTGATAGAATTTGAAATGGAATCGGATTTCCTCCTTTCCCATTCTCTTCATGCACCGAACTAACACAGGCCCCACTTGAAATAATTTCGTTGGCATGGTTGGCTCTTGAAGAAGCACTAATGCTACAACAACAACAAAATAATTGATGGTCCTAAATAGTTACAGAGCAACAGGATACTGGTTGTAGCATGGTGAATGCTTGCTATTAGGATGTGGACTTCTAGACACGAAGTTGCCACACATGTTAACTGTTGTTTAGAACTTATCATGAAGTGGGTGGACAATAAGAAAGCTCTTCGTGGAATGAATATTAGATTGATAAGTGGAATCTTTGATCTACGAACGAGTGTTAAGATTTTTCTTTTACGATTTAAGATCTTGTATTCAAGTTTCGGGTTCAATTGAGAACAATGGTCTTATTTAAAAACGGTTCAACGATCAATAAGGACGTATTAGTTGAAAATTAAAAAGACAATAGTCTTACTTTTGAACAACATTATTTTATTTATAGAAATTTTATTGGATTATCTTAATATTCACTAAGGTTTATAATTACTACATTTCTAATCAAATAATTAATGTTAATTATTTTAATCATAACTTTAATATTTCAACTATAAATCATGCGTGTATTCTTGGAGAAGAGAGGTCTCAAGTTAATTAATTTTTTCTTATTATGTTTCCTAATTATGTATATAGGTCCCTTGAATGATTGAAACACTTAATTGATAGTTGTGAAAAACCTTTAGATATGGGAACCTAAATTATAATGACATTTCAAATTACACTCATTAATGAGTCATATAAGTTGAAATGAAACATTATTTGTTCATGACTATTAGATCTAATTTGAATTGAAAGTGAACATTAAAAGCATTTAATCAATTCTCTTTTTTTTCAAAACCTATAAATAATGTCATTATTATGTTTAGGCTACCAAAAATTGCTTGTCTTTCTTAGTGAAAACTTACTTGTTCTTCTTGTCTCTATTAAAGAGTGACTAAGTATTTGTTCTCAGCAAATATGTCAAGTAATTCTAGCTTTTAGGAGTTTTCAGGGTCATCAGAAGTCAATGTCTAAAATGATTTAGGCCATCACACTGAGCTCAAAAGAGAATTTTATTTAAGTGACATTTCTTGTATCTAATGTTGTTACCGTAATCAAGATTGTTTCCAAACGAATGTCTAGGTGTTCTTAACATAAATATTAGGTTGTTAAGTAGAATCTTTAACTTGAAACATACTTCAAGTGTTAAGATTATTTTCTAACTATTTAAAATTTTGTATTTAGTCTTCCTCTCCAATTAAAAATACATGTAGTAAAAAATAAAAAAGACAGTAGTTTTATTTATGAAGGATATTATTCTATTTATAAAAGTTCTATTAAGTTGCCTTAATATTCATTTCCTATATTTCTAATAAAAAAATTAATGTTAATTATTTTAATCAATTAATATTCATTTCCTATATTTCTAATAAAAAAATTAATGTTAATTATTTTAATCAATCACTTAATTATAATTTTAACATTCCAACTACAAATCATGTCTCTTTATTGAGAAAGTGAGATGGGCACTCAATGTAACAACTTCGCATTTCCGAAATTTCTACGATGATGAAATTTCCTATGTTTTGATTACACAAAAATAGATGCAGCATGAAATAAAGAAACATAGTTTTAGTTAAATCATTTACTGCTTTTTATTTGGTACGAAATACTGTATTGTTCGAACAGATGAATGTTACATCGAAAGGATGACTAAATCTCTATAATATAGTACTTGCTACCTAATCTGAATTTGCAGAGAAACTAAGGTCCATATTACCGACCGGCTAATTAAGATGATTAAAGTTGAAAGCATAAGGGATTGTCCTGAATGTGAAAAGGAGTGAAGGGTTCCATACTTTTTGTTGTTCATTATAGCACACCAGTTAAAGAAAATATAAACAACAAAATAAAATTACAAAGAATTATTTAATTATTCATGTTTTTTTATTACCAATAGCTTTAATTTAATTTAATCACTTCATTAAAAGATATTCATTTACGTATTTTCCTTATAGATTTCTAAAAGCAATTTTTTTGTTATCCTTAAACTCCACAATCTTATGATATATAAGTAATTGCTAGATATCGTTCTACTTTAATAACTTATTATAGGTTTGACTTTTTATTTTTTATGTAGTTATGTTAAATATGTACAAGAAAATTTTTATGGCTATAATGTTTTTTATAGATGGAGTATCTAAAGAAAGAGATTCAAGCGTTTGTATTAGTAAAAATTAAAATTCAAACTTACTTTTTTTATCAAAACAACTTTTTTTCCTTGAACCATACTTGACTATCTCATGATGAGTTGTGTTTCAGTGTAGGTTCTAAGGTAGGGCTCACATGACCTACAGTCGAGTATTTAAGCTTATCTTGGCTTGAAAATAATCAATTCACCTCTTATCTTTTTGTATATTTGGTGATCATTAATTGTAGGCCGAATCCTTCACGAACAAATTAGAAATACATTTTCTACTCGTGGGATGAATTTATTTGAGATTCAATAAATGATAAAAAAATATATAGTTATGAGTGTTAGATGAAGGTCATTTTCAATAAAACTGTCTACAGATATTAAAGTTGAGTAACATTAATTTCATCATCAAAGTATGATGTTATTTATATAAGCGTCATTGATTATAAGCATCATTGTTTTAAGAGAATATACTTTGAAGAAGAGTAATTAATGCAAAAATATTTTAAATATTAATGCTGAGTAAACTTTTTGTTAAACTCCATTTTAACAACTTTAGTAGCGTAGAAGTAACTTTGTGTACAAAGCGTTTAATCTTATGCGACATTGTAGGATCCTCTGCTGTTGTATTGATTATTTTAGAAAGAAAAAATGGAAACAGTTTTTAAATGTTTCTTTTTGTTGCAGGTGTAACTTTTTTTTATCATCATAATGAAGTGGGCGTGGGCTGCTTCGTATTTTGTTTTCTCTGAGAGAATGGGTTGGCTCAGCCTTTTAACATTTGATTGGACTACACAGTAGGAACGGAGAATCACTATTGTACAAATTGGGCCATGTCATTTTCTCACAAACAAGAAAAAAAAAAGGTTTGGAGTCTAGAAAGCCCAATTTTGTCAATATGTACAATCAAAGTTCATGGATTTATAACGTGTTCGAATAAGTTCCAGAAGAAAGAAACCTTCTTTTACGTATTTCACCCACATCTACCAGAAATAAAAGGTTATAGCTTCTATGCTTTCGAGACATTATAAGTGATATAGGCATAGCAAGTGAAACTTAATTAGGATAGACCAATGACTCTGATTAAAAAAAATAAAATTTAAATATAACTCAATTTATAAAACCTTGTAATAATAACGAGTATTATGAATTTGGCATGTATAAATATGAATGTAAGTCTAACTTTGAGTAAAAAAAAAAAAGTTAAGACTCAATGTCTTTACAAGTTTTGGATTGAGGATGATATTATTTTAATGTATATTTTGGTTCAATTCTTTTTTTTTTTTATCTCTCCGATCTTTAGGCTCTCGATAACAAAAATGGATAAAACGACAAGAGAATGCAAGCGTGGGAAAGATGTTATTATGTAAGCATTGGTATGCGGCTGAAGGCTGGTTATTTAGTCGCTAGCTTAGCAGTGTGAGTATGAAACACAGCAGAAGGTATGCATGTTCTGAATCATTCCATCAGATTTACCGAACCCAAGCAGAGAGAAAGAAGAATGATTGCCAGGATCTTATGTGATTGCATAATGATAGAGTAAAAAGATAATACCATAATGTTGAAGCCAGAGAGAGAACATGTCCTTTCTCTTTCCCACACTCAGACAGAAAGAGAGAGGAGAATGTAGCGTACTACGTTTTATATGTATTCTATGGTGGGACTACTCTGCTGACATATACTACAAAAGCAACGGTACTCCTCAAACCAAATCAAATTAAAGTTAGGAATTAAAAGCAGTTTACACATACATGCATGCAAGCATGTGAAAAATAAATGAAAAAAGAACAAAAATCTACAGCTGTAAATGCATGTCCTTTAGTGGTGAAAATTGGTGGCCTTTTTTCTGTTTATATATTCTACTTGTCTTATCTACTATCATGTATTTGGGGTTCTCAGTTCTGAGTGAGGGATGTAATTGTAATGTAATGTCTATGCTTCTCCCTTACAGTTGCAGCAATTATTATACAATCTTTGGTTTGTTGTTTTGACAGAGGCTCGTCGACCAAAGGATAGGTGTTTCCCTTTTCGGGGCTCCTCCTTTTCTTGCCCCTCTGCATTTTTCTCATTTGTCCTTCTATGTTCCATCACTTCAACATGAAAACCTCTTTTTAGCAATATATTTATTCCTACCTCCTTCTACCCTGTCATTCACTTTGTGCTCTTTGCATCCCTCCTTTCATTTCTCAATTTCTTTTTCTTCATCACCTCTCTTCACTTTCTGCTCCTTCCACACCACAATGGCACGTGATCATCACCATCTTATTTGTGGCCAAAGCCTCACCCTTTTTAGCATTTCTCTTTGCTTTCTCATAATTTCAAGTTGGACCCAGCTGGGACTTGTTACTGAAGGTACATTTATTAGAGGTTTTCCAAGCTTCCAAAACGGACACCAATACTATCCGCAACTAACAATTTCTTCTCTTTGTTCTAACAGGTAGAAAGACTCCCAAACAGAATGGATTTTATCAGGTACAGCCCAGTTTACTTTTAAGGAGGTTCTTCACATGAGTGATTGATTACTGGTTACAAACCTTAACTTGATGAGAAATTATGGTGATTTGTGTAGACAGTAGATGATGACAAAACAACGGTGAGAGCACAGATAGGGTCAAGACCACCAAGATGCGAGAGAAGGTGCAGGTCTTGTGGACACTGTGAGGCCATTCAGGTACCTACAAATCCTCAAGCGCAGAACGGGAGGATCAACTCTTCAACTCTGTCAACTATTGCTTTTACAATGGGAGAAGGTGGGTCCAACTACAAGCCCATGAGTTGGAAGTGCAAATGTGGGAACCGTATTTTCAACCCCTGATTCCAATTGTTCTACAATTTAGTTGTTACATAATCAAGGATGACAGCAACTAATTTTCCAATTTTGTACATGAATATACATTTCTAAGTAATTCTTTTTGTTTCTTTAGTCTTTTTTGTTCTCACCTCTCAATGACCTCTCTTTGAGTCAAGCTTTTATTTTGCTATAGTAAATTGGCCCCATTTCTTTGCTGGAAATGTTTAGTTGTATCACTTGCGGGTGCTATGGTTGTCCATGTAAATTGCAGTTTGCGAGTTGATTTAGCACTTCTGCTAAAGCAGATTCTGCGAGCTTAAAACTTAAAATTAGTGCTAACTTGCGTAGAGCAGCATGGCTGCTTTCTTTTGTTCATTTCTGGGGTGATAGTTAGATGGACATGGAGATTGGAGTGACGTTTTCTCTGTTTTGATTTCTTTTATTTTTCTGTAAGATATATATGCATGGAATAATATAATTATTAACATGGCTAACATGTTGGTAAACTTCCCAAATAATATAAGATGTTATTGGAGATATACAAATGACAAAAGTGATTTTACGACAGTACAATGAAAATTAAAGGATGGAAAAAAAAATTCATAACTAATATAACTGACATGTAACTAATTTCTATAAATATATTACAGAAAATTTGGTCACAAGTTATAATGATATTCTTTTTTGTTTTCCCCTGAGAATCCTGCACTAACGTGAGGTTAAAGAATACAATCAATCTTTTTTAAGTTTTGAAAAAAAAGCATCATGAACAGTGCCTTACTCTTTGTGTTCTTATTACTGAGCAATACTGTCTCTAGACGGAGCCAAACCTTGCTACATGCAATCAGAGAAAGTAACAAAAAGAAAAATTGACAAGCTAACCCCTGATTGTACTCTTAAATTCCTTTTTCTTATAATATTGTTCAATACTTGTCCTGAGCGAGTATTAAGTTGCTTTCAAGCAGATTTCTCATATGCTGTGAGCCACGCGCCTGAATCAGAGTGATCAATCTATTCTGTAAATTTGTACAGATATATTTCAAGCAGTTTATGATACAATGATTTAGTTTACTTAAATGAACAAAAAACAAACAAGCCAATAAATAAAACTAAAAATAAGACATATTACAATTCTAGTTAGTCTATCATCTAAGCATACCAATAAGAAAACTATAACTTCGCTGAATATCGTAAGTACTAAAATAAGTAGTGATGTAACATGTTCAAAGTCGCACTTCGGTTATCACTTATGCTTGTAGAAGAAAATGATGAAGATATATTATGAATGCATTGCCAGTGTTAGACTCTACAGGGAATTGTACTAGACTAGAATCAGTATATATTGTGTGGTCAAATGATAATTGGCACTGATAACTAGCCACCGAAAGGAAGCAGAAAATGGTATACAGGGCTAAAATTTTTCTAGTATCCTAAGAAATTGGCAGTAGTTTTTTTCCATGAAGTAGCGGTAAATTGCTGAGTCCATGAACAGAGGGAGATGGTTAGTTGGAAGGAAATCCTACTATGTGATTTCTGTTCAAAATGACAACACAAGAAGAAGTCACATGATGTAACACCCTTCCCATCTTGAACATGTTGATTGGTGCATCAATAGTTAGAAGGCACCAGATCAGATGCTGTTTTCAGTAAAGCAAACTTCGGGTGTGTTATATAAACTTCTTTCTATGTACTACTTATTTTGACTCCTTTTCGTAGATATCTAAAAATTATTCTTGTACAATTAACTCGCTCTAGTTATGGTACAAAAAGAAAATTCTTGCATGCAATGTTGACTAAATTGAAGTTTTTTTCGTGGGTGCTAATAAAATCATTTTCTTTGCCTGTACAAATATTAAACTGAAGTTTTAACAAAATTAGAGAATAAATGGCAAATGCATAACTTGAACTGTCTTGAACAACAAAACTGGTACATTTGTTGTTTGGACATTTCCTCTTATTTTACGAATATCCTGTCACTACAATAATGGTTTCCATACTGTGGATTGAATAGATGATTGATGGATTTGCGCTACTGCGTTTGCATAAAAATAAGGTGCAACAGTAGTAGCCTTCGAAAACCCATTTGTCGTGAAGCAAATTTGAACCCAATGCGCATAATTATTATTATTTTCTATTCCATGAGCATAACTTGTTGAAACGAAGAACATGCATTGACCTCTTCTCAATTTAAATGGTTATGCAACTTTCCAAAAGTTATGGCAAGTATAACCTTAAATGGGTCTGAGTCTCAGACGCAAAGAAGCTAGTTTAATCACAGAAATTGATTTTAGTACCAATATTTCATTGGTACGAATAGTAAGCGAAATGCTTCTACTTTCATTTAGCTCCCCGTATAGTGAAGCATCTCGTTCAGTACTTGATTGCAAATTTAATCATATGTTAACCCAATTTTGGTATCAAATATCAGAACTCAGATTAATTATTACATTCATTGCATGTGGACAAATGTTTTCTTAACAACAAAATTAAAATTTTAGGGTGCATTTTTAAGATATTTATTTTATTGTTGTATCTAAAGAGAAATGATTGCAAACTAGTTTTTGATTACAAAATGCTGAGCGGAGGAAAATGAGTACAGAAAGAACAGAAGCTTTTGTGTTATCTTTTTTAGCTGGACAGTTGAAGGAAAAAGAATTATTTGAGGTGAATAATGAAGATGAAGGAAAGGGAATTAAGCAAGGAACTCCATGAACATAAAAAAGTAGAAAAGATTAAAGAGAATGTTGGCGCAAAGCAAAGGTCAAGACAGAGACAAGTGAAAAGGTGGGGTTGGGACCAGTATGAGAAAAGGAATACTGATTCCTATTCCCGCATACATATACACACTTGACAAGATATATACACGCCTCTTTCTCTCAAGTTTTTTGTGGTGTAAATATCAGCAACACGGTTTTGAAGATGGGCCATCCCTGTGGCGTGGAGAAATAAAATGTACTGCATACACAGTCACACTTTAGTTCCCATCTGATGCTGATGGAGCAGCTGCTGCGGTAAGTGAGATAAAGCACCCACCTTCTTCTTATTATTATTCTATTCTATAACGCCTCTGTCAGTATATATTCACCACAAATTATCCCACATCGTTTAATGCATTTTCTTTCAAGAATGACATGACTTGGCTCTATTGTTTCGGTTTCGCCACCTTACAAACTGCTTTAACCACAATCATCACAAGTTAAGACAAAAAAATCGACCTAAATGTTCGTGTACGTCGAAACTAAACAACAAGTGCTCATGTCTGTAAGGCCCAACATAAATCTTCTGTTCGCTAAGAAATAATTGGGCTGCAAACCTAGCTGTAGAATAAAAAAAAAAAAGGAGAGTTTCTTTCTCACCCTACATCTTTTCTTGCACCATTTCTCATTCATATTTCTTCCACTACCCCCTCCTTCCTTATAGATAGGCTATTTAGAATTTAGCAGATAGGGTATAGCTATTTACACTCTCCTATCTGTTAAATTCACTTCCCCTTTCCTTCTTTTGTATGTCAAAATTATATCTTTACTTTCCTTTGTTTCCCAATTAGTTCCATTTATACACTCTTTTTCTAGTTTTCACGTTTTTTTTTCCTTTATCATCCTTTCTCTTGTTTTGTTTTTAAGCTTTGACAATCGGGTATGAACAACCACGTCCCAACTTTATCAGCATTGAAGTTATACAAACCGATTTACTCATCCAAAAGCTAGTTTATATTTCTTGAAAATGAATCAAAATTCATCATTAGAACAGTTCCGAAAAATAGTTAATGAAACTATCCTTAAAGGTAACTTTTGGAAACTATCTCAAAATTACTTTTTCTAATTATCTTTGCAAGGTATTTTTGGAATGAAAAAAGTAATAAAATATATTTCAAGTTTGTACACGTATCATCTAGAATTTCATAAAAGTATTTTTCTATGAACAGTTTATTTAATATAATTTCAGTAAAACAAAATTAAGGTAATATTTGAATATTGAGTAGAAAAAGATAAAGAACAGGTATAAAGGATCCAGAGTACAGCCAAAGGGACCTTAACGAATAGGATTCAGGGAAAGGGGAATGAAATTAATGGGAGTGTAAATAGCAGGAGACGAACTGAAAAGCCTCCTAAATGAACGATACATGACCCAAGAAAAATTGTCAGATACTGGAAATTGGTCTCAACAAAAAAGTGCAGAAGCACCCATCACGTCCCTACAACAAGAGCAGGGTAATTACTATTACTACCTTCCTATTTCCTAAATATACTCTCTCTCTTTTTTTCTTTTTCTTTTAAGGTAAATTTTTAAAATCATTTTATTTTCCCTCTTCTGTTTTTTTTTTTTTTTTTTTTTTCAGTTAGATGTTTGAAAATTCAAGCTCATGTTCAATGTGCTAAAAAAGAGAGTTCTCAAATAAATTTAACTAAAAGATAAATCACAAACTCCTTCCTTTTAACTTCATCTAGCGTTAAACAAAAACCCATATATCGATTGATTCCTTACACTTCATAGCATTCCATCCAGAGTATTCGCGGGTCCATTAAAGATCAGTTCATATCGTATTTGTAAACCAAACTAATCAAAATAATTTCGATGGGTCTAAATTATTTTTTCTGTTAAATTCAACAGAGAATTGATTTGGGATAGATTTATGGTTTTGAAAATTTAAAAAATATGTTAATTTTGATAGAACTTTTAAATTACATTTTGATATGACTTTTAAAATAGTTAAATTTTACATGTATTTTGCTTTTTTTTTTTGTTTCAAATAGTTATACCATGAGTTTTTTTTTTTCTTTAGGTTTATTCAAGTCATTTTTTTTAGAATTAACGATAGCAAATAGATCACTATTTATAAGTATTGTCCGAACTCGGATAAAATACTAGATTGACGGGACATAGATATAAATA
>Ga0209700_100692_pt1 | contig 66453 bp, 36 predicted proteins | sample SiratroredBW_FD_187528 | JGI IMG/M metagenome (GOLD analysis project Ga0209700, IMG submission 187528) | Root nodule microbial communities of legume samples collected from California, USA - Siratro red BW (SPAdes) (version 2) | ecosystem: Host-associated > Plants > Roots > Nodule | place: USA... | reverse complement strand
ATTTATTAGGAAAGATTTGTTTTTTGTAACTGTAATTACAGGTTTGATTAGGTTTGATTACAGATTTTTCTTTCCTCAATTAGGTTGTGAATAGTCTATAAATTGTAATCACATCTGAAAAGATATAAATATATAAAAATAAGATTCAAATCTTCAATTGGTAGGTTAAATCAGGACACACTTTATGCTGATATAACGCATAACCAGACACACTACTAGTTTTGTTTCTGCAGAGGTGTATTACAATAGTCTAGTTGAATGGTTACCTTTCTAAGTGAAGATTAACCACAATTCAAAGTGAACATAATTTTGTTCCATTTTCTCCTCCTCACTGCTTCTGTTTTGGAATCTAGAGTTTCATGTGCTTTCAGACAGTATTTTCTTCAGTCTTGTATAATGCGGAAACACACTTTTGTTTAAGATTGGTAATGTTTATGCTAAGCTGGCACCTATCATGTCTGCTTGAAATTGTTTATTTATTGTGCATAGATTTTCTTTCTCTAGGTATGGTCCTTGGTGAGGAGGTTTGATCAACCACAGAAGTACAAGCCATTTGTGAGTAGATGTGTTGTAAGGGGAAACCTTGAGATTGGGAGTCTGAGAGAAGTCGATGTTAAATCAGGGCTTCCAGCCACTACAAGTACAGAAAGATTGGAACTCCTCGATGACAATGAGCATATTCTCAGCATCAGGATTATTGGTGGTGATCATAGACTTAGGGTATGAATACATTCTTACAACGTAGCTGAATTTTTTTTTGAATTTACTTTTCCTAAAATCTTGTATTGGTGTGAATCTGTTTTTATTCTTCTGAAAACTCATTTGTTTTCCTTGAAGTGAGCACTCTTCTCTGCATTTCCGTACTTTATATTCAACCTCGTCTGCCAATTTAATTGTGTGTGAGTTGAGTTCAGCATCATACCAATTAGAAGGTATGAAAAATGCTATTTTCCTTTTATTTTTCTGGGCACTTCAGAAAAATTTGTAAAGCGTGATGTTGGTGCTGTCAGTGAAGCCTTTGTTAGATGATTTGATGTATACATTGCGTTTCATTGTAGTAATTGACGGAATGATTTGGTCCATACATACATTCTTCCAATAAATATGTTAGACACTTTCAGCTCTAATGCTGGCATTTATTTGGGGGTTTGGGAATCATATTTGCTTATAATTTATCTCTCCTTCTGAAGATAACTTCACTCAATTATTTTGATGCATGTTACTAAATCAAAATATCAATGAAAGGTTAGCTGTTTTTTATTGTACTTATAGGGTATAGTGGATTATTATTTCTTACGGATATGGAGGATTACACGGCCTGATTTAATTTAAATGTTTCAAGTTATGTTCAACCATTTAGATAACAGAAAGTATCTATTTGTGAAATTTGGAGTTGTTATTTCAGTTTTGAGGTAATGAAATTCTCGGGAAATTCCTTATGCTGGTTCTGGTTTCTATCCTGCGTGTTATAATTTATGGTAGCATGTACAGAGTGAGTAGAATCTTCATTGTCAATCAGTTAAATTCCTCTTTCATGAACTAGAGTGAAAAAAACAAGTCAGGATGCGTAAATGACGTGGAACTTAACTGTTATGAATAATTTGCTGTCTGTAATAACTGATGTTTCTGTATGAGAGTTGCAAATAGCATTGTCCAGCATGAGTAATTATATAAATTATGTATGTTCGCCTTACTAAGAACTTCGGCTAAATGATTCAACTATCTTATCCTTCTCCGCCAACAAATCCTAAATTGTATCTTATATTTTTCAGAACTACTCGTCTATCATGTCTCTCCACCCAGAAATCATTGATGGAAGGCCAGGTACACTGGTAATTGAATCTTTTGTGGTGGATATACCTGAGGGCAACACGAAAGATGAGACCTGCTACTTCGTGGAGGCCTTAATAAAATGCAATCTCAAATCACTTGCTGATGTGTCAGAAGGGCTTGCTGTGCAAGACCGCACTGAACCAATTGATCGGATGTAGGAGATTATGTTCAGAAGTTGCTGAGAACTTGACTGCCATGGATGAAGCTTCAGTGGCTTTCCTATCTCGGAGGCTTGGGAGACTGACTGGCAAATATGCTCCTGTCATTAGTATAGAGTAGCAGTGTTTTTCATTCTATTTCGTCTATTGATTATCCTTGTGATATATATGCTGTTTACTCTCATTGGGAGTCAAAGAACAATATTTTGAGACAGGTGACGAAATCCAATACCATGACAGGTGACGAAATCCAATACCATGACAGGTGAAGGACCAGGTGCTTCTTGGAGATGTTCGTGGTTTTTTGTTTGTGTGTTCTTTTTTGTATATAGGTGGTGGTGAAACTTCGTCTAAAATTATTTTGAATGGTCAGCTGTAGTTTCTAATTACAGTAAAAGCCAAACATCTACGAAGATTACATAATTACGGTGGTTCTTTGTTCTTTTCCCCTTTGGTACATACTCTATTTTCTTCCCTTTTCTCTGTTTCTAAGGAATGACGTACATCTGAAGTGAGAGCTGTAGAAGCTCATGCGGAACCCAAGAGGCTTGGCCGATAGGAAAAGAAAGGGAGAGAAGAGGGATATAATTCGAGGTTTAAACTTGTGCACTCTTAATTTGCATATACGAAGTGGTTAGAAACATGATGGATATGTTTCGAATAACAAATATTTATTAATTAATTAAAATTTCATGTTATTACAAATAAATGTATTGTTTTGTTACCTTACATATGTTTTAGGAGGAGTTTTTCTTTAAGTTCTTGTAAGGGGAAAATGAAAAAAAAGAAATGTCTTTATAAGATAAATTAGAGAAATTAATATAAGTTTTTACAAATTAGAACTACTGTAGCGTTAGGTCCCTTAGAACTAAAATACTAATCTCTATTTAAAGTGGTTCAAAATTGATGAATGGATCAAAGATGGGAAAAAACTAAAAGTTAATTATGATTACTATTATGTATTATCGAACTTTAAGCCTAACTATTATTATATATTTGGTTTTTATATGTATTTTGAATGTTAAAAGTTTATGAAATGTTATTTTTAGCTTTTAGTATTATTAAGTTATAATATTATATTTAACTAATGTTATTTTATATATTAATTAATTATTGTTTTATCTTATTAATATTTGTTGAGCAGGTATTTGTACTGGTGTTTTGACTGATTCAATATGCTGTTTACACTTTTCAAAACATAATTGATGTTAACATTTTTTATTGTCTTGATTAAAAGGAGTAAGACTATTTTTAAATTTAGTTGTTTTATATTCGTCGTGATTACGTGTAGTCATTTATTTATTTTCATGTATTTACTATTGACATTGGCTAATAATTATTCAAGTCATGTTTATTGGGAGAGTTTTTATCTTTTATTTAAAATATTATAAAAAAAAATAAAAAATTACTCTCTTTAAGATTTTATCTTTTTTTAAAAAAAACACTTATACATATAATTATGGTCCATTAATTTTTTTATAAAAACTAAAATAATAATAAAAACAAAAAAACGAAAATTAAAAAATGAAAATATAAAAACTAAAATAATAATAATTGGGTATATGCATTTGGCTCAATACTTCTATTAAATGTTTTACATTGATTTTATAAATACACTACCATTATCTTTTTTATATTATAACTTTTAAATAAGTTTAGATACTTACATGGTCTCATGGTTATCTAGTATTTAATTTTATTATTCTAAATATTTTCTTTTAGATATCATATGATCGTATGTGTTATTCGATGTTGAATACGAAACTTTGGAAATAGTCTTTTTGGTATATGTTCTAAATAATTTTAGATACTTGCATGGCCACAAATGTCATCTAGTATTTAATTTTATTATTCCAAATATTTTGTTCTAGATATCAAATGGTCACACACATCATGCGATATGTAATATGAAACTTTGGAAATAAATATAATTTTTTAAAATATCAAATTTTTTAAAATTAAAAAATAAAAAAATTAAAAAATTAAAAATATTTCTTATACTCTAAACATCAAAATATAAAAATTTCAAAAATTAAAAATATCAACCTAACAAAGTTTTCTTTCAAGAACTACATAATCCCTGATTTTCTATTATAAATGAAAATATGTAGGAGCAAAGTCAACTATAGCAAAGTAGGTTTCATCTCAACAATTTTCTCATTCATGGTTGGTCTCACTATACTAGTGAAGTCTTTACGACTTGTATAAGCAATCGAGTCCCCCATGGTTCTCCTTTGTTCTGATTATGATTTTGAGCCTAATTTGCTTCAACCACCTCTGCTATTCAAAAAAGTTGTGGACTTTGAGGAGACAGTGATTGAACAACTTGTTGAATTAGGTTTCCTTGTGTTCTATTATTAAACAAATTTCTTTGTGTAGTTCATTCAATGGATCTACAAGTAATGGCTCTAAACAAATTGTCCTCCCAATACAGATAGACCCTTGGATACAAAAGAACACAAAAACCTAAAATCACATGTTAGTCTAAATAAATACTTAACAACAAACAAAACAAAAAGAAAAATGAATATGAAAGAATTATAAGTTCACAATTGTTATATATTGAAACACAAATCCCCAACAACTCAAAAACTTGTTAGCCTAATTTGATATGATGGCAAGTGGATCGGTTGCAATGTAGCAAGTAATAAAATTATCGTTCTTCCTAAATGATTTGTGCAATAGAATACAATTATTACAATTATAAATTCAAATTAAAGTATAATTCCATAATATGGTTTTGATTACAAAAAATAAAATGATATTTGTAGTTTTTATCATCAATTGGATTGTAGAAAAATAATTGAATATCAATAATAATAGCTTGTTAGGATTAGATCTCATCAGTCTTCATTCTCATTTATAAAAATATTACTTTCTTTTGTATCAATAATTACAATATTAATCAACCTCAATTCCTCAATGAATAAGCCTAAGATTATCTATTTACCACAGTCAATTCCTTGATGAATTATATAAATAAATCCTGCAATATCCACAAGGATCTTAAAACAACAACCAAATCTTACTTCATTTCTAGACACAAGCTTTCATATGACATTTTAATTCATTTCTTGATAACAAAAGATATTTTTTAATTCTTTTCAGAATTGATGATCAAGTTATGAATTCCCATAACAGACAATTAATTGCAAATTAAAATAATTATGCATTGAAAAATATACATAAATATGAAAAAAATAACTATTATATGAGAATTCAAAAAGTCTTAGCTTAATCCCAACAAAGAATTTAACTCCTCGTAGACATGAGAATTCAACAAAACCTTATAAAAGAATAGTGACATAGGCATAAGAATCGACTAGAAATCCTAGGAATGCCTTCAAAGAGTAATTTTCCATCTCCAATTGCCTAAGATGACTAACCTTAATGCCAATAAATGTTTTTTTCCTAAAGAAACCAAATGAAACAAAAGTTTCACATTCTATTTGAATTAGAGACGTTAAATCAATGGAGGTTCAATTCCTGCTATGGACTTCTTTTTTATTTTATTTAAATATATCTTTTCTCTTCTAAAATCAATCTAGAATTCTTAAAGAATTTGTTAATTCATTTTATTTTTTAATTTAGTTTTAGTTATATATATATATATATATATATATATATATATATTAATTATATTTAATTGATTTAGATTTTTTATTCTATTTTTTCTTCTTTTATTCTAAACTAAATATTTGACTTATTCTATATATAATTTCTAGAACTCTTTCTATTTGATTCTTTAATTTTTTTATCTGTTAATAAAGTTTCGCTAAAAATGTTAAAGAATCTAATAAAAAATAGAAAGGTTAAAGAATCCAATAAAAAATAGAAAATAGAAGCGTCAGATTATCTAATGGACATGACAAAAGTCTTCTAAACCTTAGGTATAGGATAATGAACATGACAAAAGTCTTCTAAACCTTAGGTATAGGATAATGGACATGACAAAAGTCTTCTAAACCTTAGGTATAGGTTCAAATCCTATTGAACGCAAGTTGTTTGCATATCTATATTCAATTTCTACCTTGTCCTTATATTTTATTTATTACATTTTGATTTGAATTCATTGTTTATAATATAAAATTGAAATAAGAAAGATATTCAAAGATACTAATTATAAAAAATTAGAAAATTCAATTACAAAATTATTGAATGATTCATCCATTGTGTCAAGCACCAATGGATTTTGTTGTAGACTTAACTTCTGAAGTCCAACTTGTGTCAAACATGTGTAAGATGTATGTAGTCTACGACAAACACATTTCTCTAACCTTGTTCTTGGGTTCTCTTTTGTCGAGCTTAGGTTTGTTAAGCTGGGTTTAACTTCTTTTGCTCAAATTTCACTCTTTCTCTTCCTCCTTCAAGGCTTTAATCGTCCGTCATCTAATCCAATGTTTTTTTACTCAATTTAAATCAAAATAAATGAATTAACAATAATTTTTGTTCTGACTCTCAATCAATTATTAACAAAAACCAAATGAAATTAAAAATCAAGTAGATTTTAAGTTTAAAGAGAGTTGATTTTGTCATAAAATAGATCAATAATATCATGTAAATCAACTTATCAATAATATTATGTAAATCTTCTTATGTAACTCTTCATTTGGTAAAAGATCTTTTTGGTAAATAGAAATAGTGTACATTCCATACAACATAGAATAAATATTTATATATTTTCATGTAGTGTTAGGTTAATTTACTTCTAGTGTCTATTGTTTAAGCATATATGTGCTTTGTCACATATAAAATTAAATTATATAATGTTCTATCCTTTGTTAGATCAAATTGTGTCTTACATAAATTATTGTTGAACTCAACGATTGCTTTAAAGATAAAACATGACTATGTTTGTACTTAATTATTTTCCAACACTTACGGTGTGTTTGTTTCTGACGACAGAAACATTCTAAGCAAAGAATTGCAATGAAAGTTGAAAAAACAAGGTCAAATTTTACGAAAAAACAAAAAAAACTTTACCTTTAAAACTATCTGCACTCCATGCGAATAAACAAGCGAAAAGTTTATTTTTTAACTTAAAAATATTTAATTTAATTATAATTAAATAAAAATAATATATATATATATATATATATATTTTTTTTTTAAATAATGAATAATTAAATATATATAATAATTCAATTTATAATAAATTAAAAATTTTAAACACAATTAATAAAATATTTTATTTTACAATTATATAGATAATCGATTACGTTAGAAACATAATGGATTACAGCTGTATAATATAGATATAATCGATTACGCTTTTAACTTAATAGATTACGTATATATATATACATTATAATAATAATAAATAATTTTTAAGTATAAAAATAAATATTATATAAAATTTTATAATAAATATATTATATAATATTATTAGTAAAATAATTAATAATAATATAAATAAAGTTATAATTTTATAAAAATATTTAAAATTAAAATAAATTATATGATAATAAATTTTTTATTATTATGAAATAAATAGTTATATTTAAATTTATTATTAAAATTATTTTAAAAAATTTAATTTTATATTTTAAAAAATTAATCTTTTTCATCGATAAATTAATATATTTTATAATGAATTAAATTTATTTTAAAGATAATTATTAATTTAATATTTTTTTAAGTTTTTTAAAAATATTATTAATTATATTAAATAATTAAATTATATTTTATTTTTATTTATAAAAGTAATTTTATAATTTATTATATTAAAATATTATTATATCTATCACATCATTTACAGACTTTCATAAAATTTTCACTCAAATCTTATCATCTTTTTCTTAATTCAAAAATTCAAACTTTCCACACACTTACATCTCAAACCATCTCAAATTCAGTCCCTCAAATCTATTGTCTAATCCAAACACATCCTTAATCAAAATCTTAGGATATTGAACTTTTATTTTATAAAAATGAAACTATTTATTCAATATAAAATGATAATTAGGTTAGATAAATACAATTCTTTTTGGATAGAATATTATTTATCCAATAATTTTAATAATTTATGAGAAATCAATAATTAATATTATATATATATATATATATATTTATGTTTTATTATGCTTATACACGCAATATTAATTTATCAACCATTAAGGTTAATTATTTTAGTTTTTATAATGAGATAGAAAATATTTTTTTAGAAATATTTATATAAATGAGACTGATATAATATATTTAAAGATATAAAATTATTTGGATATATATATATCTCGTATATATCAATGGTTTTTAATCATTTATATATTTTACAAATATTTACATATCTACCCACTTATATTTACGTTCGTAACTGAAAAACCAATAAGAAAAACAATTAAAAATATACTAATATAAACATTTTAGCTTGTCCTTTTTCATATGTTTTTATAATTATTTAAAATTCATTAAATTACATGAAAATTTCTATAAAAAATCTGTAATTATGAATAAATTTTAATAAAAAAATGTTTTTTTGAGTATTTAAAAATTTGTTAAAAAACATTATTTCTCAATTTCAAATAACTTTATTTTCCTGTTCAGGTGCTCATTTTACCGCAACCAAACACTCCCCCGAAATTTCAATTCCAATTTGAATTTGTAGCTTTCAGTCAGCGCCACTGCAAAGAGCCCACAAACTGCTTTGGCGGTTCGTTCCGTCGTTTCAACTCTGCGCTCCCTCGACGCGAAGCACTCAAAACATCTGCGACGTCGTATCGTATGCGTGATTCTCGCGGCTAGCGCCAGACGAAGAAGAACCCACACTTCTCGTTCCTCGCGCCACTCCATTTTCTTCCATGGCTTCTCCTTCTCATCGCATGCGCATCGATCAGGTCATTCTCTATTTCCCTTTCTCCAACCCTAAACGACGCCGTTCTCTCCCACATTATCATCGCACGTCCCTCCAAATTCGCATCACTTCGCAAAATTAAAACAAACAAAAAACAAATTAACAGTCTTTGAATTTCGCTGCTTAATTGTGGTTTACGAATTCTTGTTTATTTATTTATTTTTTCTAACTTGCGTTCGTTTGTTTTTGGATTTGCTCGTGCAGTTTTACGTGTCAAAGAAACGGAAAGCTGCGTCGCCGGTTTGTAAAGCTGGAAAATCCGAGAAAGGTGCCAGGCATGGGGTTGACGCGTCTTCAAGTTCCAGAGGCACTTTGGATGGTTTTTTGATTGCGTCACAGGATGGTGGCGGTGACAGTGCCACCGCCCCAAACACAGTTAAGAGAAATTTGGCATCAGAGATCGCTAGTTCTCCTGACAATGGACTTAATAAGCACACTGTTTTATCAGCTCAAGGGTTTCGAGATTCTGAAACTAGTGGGCCGAGTGGATTCGGGCAGGGTGGCGTGAAATTCGAGCTCAAACAGTTTGCAGCTGGCTTTTTGTCTTTGTATTGCAGGTAGTTAAATCTATCTATTTGAAAAAGGAATAAAGATTGGTGGGCACATCTAATGTAGTGGACACCTATAGGTATAATTTTATGTTTCAGAAATTGGCATGTCTCAGTCACGGTACAAGCTCATTCTCTTCCAATTTCCTAAGCCAGAATTAGATCAACAACTAACGGAATTTATTACAGATAACGAAAGAGAAGAGAGAGAAGTGTTGGTATGATTGTTAATATGATGTTATAGGAAGGGGTTAATGAGATGCTTTAAATAATAGTGTTCTGTGTTTACTTATCACCACTTATAAAAAATTTTACGTATCAATGAAATGTTCAATGAGGACTGGTGTTGAGATGTTTTCTTTGTCTTTTTATATTGTTTTACTTGTGCGTGTGTTTGATTGTTAGCTTTTGAATTATGCTACTTGCAGTGAATTGCATTCAAGTGTGGATTTTCCGTCACAGATGAAAGTGGATGATCACAACAGTGACAGTTCCCTGGCAGAGGGAAATAGTTGTTTACCACAGAAGAGTAAGTACAATGCCGATGTGCCAGGTTTTGGTGTTGAAAATGTATCATTGAATGGCAGGATTGATGAAGACGTCAAGTCTGGTGTTATTGGTAAAAATACTATGGGATATGTTCCTAGCTCTTGCACGAAGGTTAAGCTCTAACTCTTAGCAGTTTGGATTTTTTTTGTAGCTAGATTGATATTTCAATTTATCATATATGTTTTGATGCTTTGGCTTCTGAGTGACAGGTTTCTGGTGGTGGTGAAACTGCTGCCTTCGAGACAGGCTTTAGAAAATGTAGTAATACACCTAAATTGTCTAGGAATATGGCTGAATACAATACACCGGGGTCTTTGATTGTTAAAGCTGAGGTTAAGGAGACTCCAAAGTCAGTACGCGGAAGCTCATCATTTTCACCTGGAGAGGCATTTTGGAATGAGGCAATTCTACTTGCTGATAGTTTGTGTGTTCCCATGGGTAATGATCCTTCTAAGGCTATGGGGGGAAGTAATGTGGTGGAAGATGGACCTGAGATGAAGAGCTCACGCAATTTACAGAATTATGATGGCAAGCCAAGGAAAATATTGGATCAAAGTAAGAACAGAATCTGGAATACGGAAACAAGTACTCCTTTTGGGTCAGTTGGGATGCACACAAAAGATTCTGCGAAAGAAGCATCCAGCCTTCCTGTTAAACATTTTGATTTTTCGTTTGAGGACAACAATTTAGAAGAAAATACCATTCAAAATTGTCATGTTGGTGATCAGACCAATGCTACTTGCATGGCGGGTAGACAATATGAATCAGGTCCTACCACAGGTCATACTTGTGAAAAGAAGAATGAAGTACAAGAGAAGACTTTAGTAAATCAATTAGGAAAAAGAATATGTCATGGTAATGTTAGTATGACATCCAATTCAGCCCACAGTGAGGATGCGACACCAATTAATGCACATGAAACTGATGAAGCCAATACTCCTTCAACTAGTGTATCATTTAATGATCATTTTGACCTAAATAGCTGGCTTCCTCCTGAAATATGCAACATATATCGGAAAAAAGGAATATCAAACCTTTACAATTGGCAGGTAGTGTTATATTTTATTTTATATATGACGATGTCTCTTAAGTCATCAACTTGTTATAGTGATTTACTATGTTCTGTCTATATAATTGAATGCTTATCTTGGCTGCTACCTTTTTTTCCCTGCTAGTCTTTATCTTAGTTTCTTCTTTTCAAAAGTTGTGGCTTTGTGGTTGAGGTGGTCCTGAATTTGATAATATTCTTTTTGGTCTGGAATTCTTCTCATAGCTCCTTAGCCACAGAGTGTTGAAAGCAAACTTAAGAGAAAATACACTTTGTATTTATTATTTTGAGATCTGTACAAGTTATAAGTTTTTGTTCAGAGTAGCTTTATATAGGCTATACAAGCTCATCTAAATGACCGGATCAGTCACAACTTATAACAACTTGATAGTGACAGCTGTGACAAACTACTAACAGAATACAAAATATAATGATGGATGTAACTAACCAACTGTATAATAAAAGAAGTTATATACTCACACCGATAAAAGAAATTTTACACTTACAGTCTGATACTAGTGATAGCTGGGAAGGTTCTTTAAAATGCTTTTTATTTATTCAAATCTTATGGTTTCTGGCATACGTAAGTTTGAGCAGGTTATTTTGTTTTTATTTTCATGTTTCAGGTTGACTGCCTTCGAGTGGATGGTGTCCTACAGGGAAGAAATCTTGTATATTGTGCTTCTACAAGGTATTCTCTCACTTTATAGCAATTAATATTAACCTTATGTCATACTTTTTTCCTATCCATTTATTTAAAGTTAAAGAATTACTTGGGGTGGGATATAAATTTTGGGGGTGAGTGACGGTGGACCTTTGGAAGATAGATTTCACTTTCCCTAACTAGGATTTCATTTACATAGAATGCTGGAGTCTCAATTTTGGTAACATATTGCTGTACAACTTCATTATTTTATTTTATTTCATATTTATTTTTTTTTACTGAACCACTTATTTTATTGCATCAATACATGGTTTTATAATTTTTTCTCTGAACGATTGCTGAATTCTTTATGCTATTTTATTTTAATGCTGCTACCTGTTGTCCGTTTTGTTTTCAGTTCATGTCATTCCCCTACTTTCTTTTTATTTTCATTTGTTATTTTACTTTGCTTTCTGTTTTTCACTCTGTTCTTCTTGTGCTTCCTCTGTCTTTTTTTGAGGAAGACACGTACTAAACGTTTTTCTTGTTGCTGCAGTGCTGGTAAAAGTTTTGTTGCTGAGATTTTAATGCTACGAAGGGTGATACTAACTGGAAAAATGGCGCTACTTGTTCTTCCATATGTATCAATTTGTGCAGAAAAGGTTCTCTTTTTCTGGCCTGCCAATATGTTAAAATTTAAAAATTACATTTCTTACGTTTTGTGTTATTGTTTGGATTCATATAGGCAGAACACCTTGAACGTCTCCTAGAGCCACTTGGTAAACATGTTCGTAGTTATTATGGAAACCAAGGTGGTGGAACAGTTCCTAAAGATACTTCTGTAGCTGTCTGCACAATAGAGAAGGCAAACTCTCTAATTAATAGATTGTTGGAAGAGGGTCGTCTGTCAGAAATGGGAATTATAGTAATTGATGAACTTCACATGGTATCATCAATTATTACACTTTTTTAACTGTCATGAGCTCTATTACATGCTGCTTTCCCATGTATTTTCTATTGGACTATCGTGAAAGCTGAACAGAAAATGGTACACTTTGGTTTATTATTGTGTACATCTGTTAACAGGTTGGTGATCCCAGAAGAGGTTATATTCTAGAACTTATGTTGACAAAGCTTCGTTATGCAGCAGGGGAAGGTATTCCAAAGTCAAGTGATGGAGAAAGTTCAGGTGGAAGCAGTGACAAGGCCGATCCTGCACAAGGTCTGCAAATTGTTGGAATGAGTGCAACAATGCCAAATGTTGCAGCAGTTGCTGACTGGCTTCAAGTAAGCATAATTACAAGCATCCTCCCTTATGTACACAATTGTTATTGAGCATCTACTTTCTCTTGGCCAACTGTCCTGTTTTGTTGTCTGTTTTGGTAGTATAACTACTGAAATCAGTTGAAACTTGATCAGTATAACTTTACATAAATTGGTATTTATCCTTTGAAAACCTAATTCCACTTTGTTTTGTTGTCAACATATTGCACGTTTAGTACTCTCAACTTATCGTCCGTTTGAAAGAAACATTAAATCGAATACAACATTAACTGGAAATAGAGAAATTCAAATTTTCCTAACATAAGTGAACCATCCATTTGTAATATTTACTAGAAAACCTGTTTCTTTTGGTCTAGCTCCATAGCGAGGCAATCTTGTTTGAGTTGGGAACACCCTCGGTATGGTGAAGTAGCACTTCCTGGTTTATTTTTTTCCATATACTTGAGCTTGAGACCTTATTTGAGAGAAATCAAGTATGCAGCACTTGAATCAACCACCCACTGGTTAGTAGAAAACTGGGAAACACTATAGTGGGATGACCTTGGATATTTATTTAGGATTATAGATTATAGATGAAATTTAAGAAGATATAGGAAAGTGATAAACTCGGAAATTTCTTAATGATTAATCCTAGATAATTGTTCGTTGAAACACTAGTGGGATAGCAGATAAGAGGATGACCATTATTTTGAATATTATAATATAAAGTAAATGAATAGTCAAAAAATACAAAATTACTAAAACGGCCAAACTAGTCACAGTAACGCACAAAGCTGACAATTAGTCTTCTTCCACTGTTCACCTTGATCGAATGACACATTATCATGGAAACCTTGGCCAAGGAGCCAAAGTTCAATTGAGGTAGGCTAAGAGAGATAATTTTCCCATTCAGTTTTTCAAAAGCAATGGTCAAAGTTCTGAAGAATGAGACTGACAGGTCCAAAAGATATTTTTGTCGTGGGAACCCAACAGAAAGAGATGACCATTATGAAACAAATAGAGAATCACTGATTTGACCTTCAATCAAACTGTTGATTAAGCTTTAACAATGAAAGGCATCATGTCATTATCAGATTGCTTGAGAGAGGCCAAATGATTAGTAGAATCATAGAAGTGTTGGATATCGTTTTGTTAGGCAACAGGGGCAGCATGGTAAGCAGGTTAAGGAAAAGATGTGGATGGTGTATTATAGAATGAAATTAAATAAATGGAGTAGTGACGGTTAAGTTGTTATGCGGGGGTTGTTGGTTAGTGTTGGAGGTTGGTCTATATATTAAGACCAACCTTGGGGTTTGGGGATTATGTGATGTTTTTGTTGTAGTTTGACAGGCATTATACCTGTGTGAAAGGAAGAATTTTCCTTTGGGAGTGTTGTGTTATCTCTGTTTCACAGGCTCTAATAAAAATACATTTCAGTAAAGTTGTGCTCTATTTTCCTTTGTGTGTTTTGTGGTGTTCTATGATCTGGTGACGTAACAAATTGGTCCGACCTGCCGGATCTTTGATTGGGGAAGTATTCAAGAATGGGAGAAATGGAAGACCGTATGGGCGCTTTGGAGAAGTGGGCAGAAAATTTTGTGAGTGAACGAAATGATACCATTGAAGAGACACAACTAAGGACAAAACTAGTTCCACCACGACCCCCAACAGAAACAACAGTTAGACGTTATTTGCAGTTAGATAATCGGTTGTTTATTTTGGGTTTCAATGGAACTCTAACAGCATCAGTTGAGAGAAAAGGTGATCAATATCAAGAAACGGAACTCACAATGCATCCAGAATATAAACAACCCTTGACAGAACGTGACAGTGACCCAAAGACCACAGTTGTTGTGATTAGTGGAAGTGTTAGACCAGTTCTAGATCGAAATTTCAATGAGTATGACACCTGGCTATCAGCAAAGAATGGAATATTCCTAAATCCTTCTGAGGGAGAATGGGTGACAATCATGCCAGAGCAACTAAATATTGAAGGGGGGACAACATCAAGCATGTTTTTGACTACTTTACAGATAAAACACCTCGATCATATTTTGAAGAATGGGAAGCTTCACTTGTATGGATTTACAGACATTCATTTCAAAGACAACAAGCTAGGGACGTGCTGCAGCATTTCGGGACATTGCCAATTCCTAATAAGACAGTTGAAGTTTCCCGAGGGAGTCAATCTATTGAGTGTTGTTGGTTTTGTTGCTGATATTTGGTATTAGACAGGTCAACAATCAAAGAACAATTTTTGGAGTTCCACCTTGAGGACAAGGTAGTTTTCATGGAGGGGAGTAATGTTAAGCAACAGGGGCAGCATGGTAAGCAGGTTAAGGAAAAGATGTGGATGGTGTATAATAGAATGAAATTAAATAAATGGAGTAGTGACAGTTAAGTTGTTATGCGGGGGTTGTTGGTTAGTGTTGGAGGTTGGTCTATATATTAAGACCAACCTTGGGGTTTGGGGATTATGTGATGTTTTTGTTGTAGTTTGACAGGCATTATACCTGTGTGAAAGGAAGAATTTTCCTTTGGGAGTGCTGTGTTTTCTTTGTTTCACAGGCTCTAATAGAAATACATTTCAGTAAAGTTGTGCTCTATTTTCCTTTGTGTGTTTTGTGGTGTTCTATGATCTGGTGACGTAACACGTTTGCAAAAATATGTTGTGTTTTTACAAAAAGGAGTTACAAGTTTTGAATGACTTGAAACTGTTCAAAATATTAGGTTGTACTAATTGCCAAACTAAAGCACAAAGTTGAAAACGATTCGTCTTCCATTGTTGAACGTTGCTGAGAGATGATCTAATAGAAAGCTCTACTGATAGCAGATAATGATTGGGCAACAATTTCTTTGCCAAACTAAGACATGTAGGCTGGGATCAACCCACTCTGATATTAACTTGAGATAAATACAAAAAAATAGAGAATGAATTTGAGAGAGTAATTTCCTCGTCTTAGGATCTCATATTTATGAAACTAGGTACAACACAAAGCATAGAACATATTTTCAATAAATAGCATTTAAGATGACTTATTTTAACATTCTGAATAAAATAAAGCACCTGCGCTGTCTTAGAAACATGGTTTTGAGCTCAATCTTTTTCTATTGTCCAGAGTTTAGCAATTTTAGTAGTCTTAGCCACTTAGCTTATTGTTTTTCATCAAACTTGTGATTAATTTGAAACAAAGGAGAAAACTCCTTATTCATAAATATGGGTTCTGTAGAAACTTTAAATTTATATAAGTTAGTATTATTCAGGTCAGGGTGATCATCCATCTTTCAAAAATAATCTCAAAAGAAACAACTGAACAAGTGAAGATGATCACATCCAAAACTCCTAAAACATATACCTAACAATCTACAACCATAGATGCTGAAGAACAACAAATCACATCATTTTGGCTTTTCCAACTCACTGAATGCACAAATCTCTCTAGGCTAAAACACAAAGGAATTACTGTTAACACTCCCAAAATGTACCAAGAGAACCAAAATCATATCAAGCTAGCTAAAATCACGTCTTAAAACATGACATTCCTAGGTCCCCGAGATTGTGGCATGCCTTGTTTTCCTTCTCATATTGGTGGTGATATCCTTGTTTTCCTGAAGCACCACCCATGACATTCTAAAGTTTTGCCGAATGCATCTCTTATAAAATCGCATCCAAGATCATCCCCCTAAAACAAGAAACACAAAGTTCACCTGAGATAAAAACAATTTTGGTTGCTTGGGAATGAAAGATCAACTAATTTTCTTTTTATTAACTTAAACTTTTATCTTCAAATTGATGACTGTCAATTGCTGCATATTTGGCATTGACATATCTGTATAAATGCTTCTTTTTCTGATGTTATCTTATAAATTTGTCCCAAATTTTCATCAAGGCAGCACTATACCAAACAGAGTTCCGGCCAGTTCCACTAGAAGAATATGTAAAAGTTGGTAGCTCCATTTACAACAAAAATATGGAACTTTCTAGAACAATCTCAAAAGTGGCTGATCTTGGAGGTAAAGATCCAGATCATGTTGTTGAACTATGTAATGAGGTAGGTTGTCTAGAGTCTTAGCTGCAAAGTCTATACCTTGTAATACTAAAAACTGTATATTATGAATAACTAAATATTCTTTTTCAGGTTGTTCAAGAGGGACAATCAGTGTTAATATTTTGCTCTAGCCGGAAGGGTTGTGAATCAACTGCAAGGCACATTGCAAAGTTCCTTAAAAGATTTACTGTTGATGTTAATCATTGTGAGTTTGCTGATATTACTTCTGCTATTAACTCCTTGAGAAAGTGCCCTGCTGGGTTGGACCCCATATTGGAGGAAACTCTTCCTTCTGGTGTTGCATTTCATCATGCTGGCCTCACGGTAACCTTCCATTTTTCTTGCTCCATGGCTTCCACCAATACTTTATCACTGATAAAGATTCCACATTGACTAGGAATGAAGCTAAATTATAATATATAATTGGAGTGTAATCCTCCCCTTATGAGTTAATTTTATGAGGTTGAGTTAGACTTAAATTAGACTAACTTAATAGTAATATACCCTCTTTTTGTTTCTAGTTTATATAGATAATGAAAATGTTATGTTTATATAACCTGTTATTTTTTGCTGTTTCATAGGTTGAGGAAAGAGAGATTGTTGAAACCTGTTATCGGAATGGTCTTTTACGTGTTTTAACTGCTACATCAACCTTAGCAGCAGGGGTAAATTTGCCGGCTAGGAGAGTGATTTTTCGCCAACCTAGAATTGGTTGTGATTTTCTAGATGGGACGAGGTACAAACAGATGGCTGGTCGTGCTGGTCGAACTGGAATTGATACAAAAGGAGAAAGTGTATGGCTTTTTCTTGTTATGCTTTCAACTGTTACATGGTCATGTCAATGTGGTATTTTCATGATGTTAATCTGATGGATTTAGGGGTGTTCCTAAGGACAAACATATATATGCTACACCTTGTTGTCATTTTTTGTTTTCAATTTTCTCTCTGTTGTACTCAACATATGTTTATTTTTCTGCGGAAAATATGATGTATATTTTCTGATTTGGAAAAAAGTACAAGAGGTATAAATAGAATATAAGGGAATAAACCTATGCACTAATCTATTTCTGAAAATCAGTGAAATTGTTCTCCCTCTAAATGCTGTACCTAATCCATAAAATAAAACTGATCTTATTAACATTAAATCCTATTATGAGCTGTGCAAATCAGAGTTGGATGATTTTGATTGATATGTGCTGATCTCCAACAGAATTTGATTGATATACACTGATCTCCAACGCTGACTTTTCCTTTTTACATTGATATAATACTTTATGTGGGTGCGCTCTAATTAATTAGTTTTTGAGTTTATTTCGTTTTCTATTTGTACAGATACTTATCTGTAAACCAGAAGAAGTAAAAAAAGTTACAGGACTTCTTAATGAAAGCTGTCCTCCTTTACATTCTTGTTTGTCAGAAGACATGAATGGAATGACGCATGCAATCTTAGAGGTAGTGGCTGGAGGAATTGTTCAAACTGCTAGTGATATTAACCGGTATGTGAGATGTACTCTTTTGAATTCTACAAAATCATTTCAAGATGTGGTAAAATCTGCACAAGAATCCCTTCGATGGTTGTGCCAAAGACAATTTCTTGAATGGAATGAAGACACTAAACTGTATAATACCACACCTCTTGGACGAGCATCTTTTGGAAGTTCTCTTTGTCCAGAAGAATCGCTTGTAAGTGTTTGTCTACTCTTGTTTAATTTTTTCCACTCTTATTTAGACGACATATATATACATACGTACATATATACATGTGTGTAATTTCTTTTGTACCATTATCCTAGAAGGATAATATTCATTTTTTCTATATGATTTTGTCCGTCGGTAACTTTAAAATATGGGTAGGTTATTTGAGGTAGTATATTCATGTTGTTATTGGCATCAACTCATGCTTTCTTGATTTCTTAGATTGTGTTAGCTGATCTTTCGAGGGCAAGGGAGGGATTTGTCCTTGCATCTGACTTACATTTAGTATACTTGGTGACACCAATCAATGTTGATGTTGAGCCAAATTGGGAATTGTTCTATGAGCATTTTGTGAGATTATCTCCTCTTGACCAGGTTGGTTTTCATTGAGCAGAATTTCTTTTTTTTTTTTTTCATTTTTGGCAGAAGATGTTATTAGACTTCATCGGAATTCCTCAGATGTTTACTATCATCTATCTTAGACTGCTACGTAAGTCTTGTTAATTTTGGTGTCCAGTCAGTTGGCAATCGAGTAGGAGTGACAGAACCATTTTTGATGCATAAGGCACATGGTGCACCACTACGAGCTTCAAACAAGTCAAGACATAATACAAGATCATTGCACAATCAACAAAGAAACCAACTTGGGATTTCCAATGCAACATCCAACTATGATGATCAAACACTTCGTGTTTGTAGAAGATTCTATGTTGCACTCATTTTGTCTCTTCTAGTTCAGGTGCTTTTCTCTATTTTCTGTACTCTAATATTTCTATTCTTACAACTTTTTTTCTTTTTAAAACTAATATTACTAGTGAATAAAGAAGGTAAATGGAAGGAGGATATAGAATCATTCTTGGTAGATATCTTATGATGATAGGACTGCTACCAAACACAACTCAAGACAAAAAGTGACAGCTCAAAGAGCTTTCTAATCCCTTTGCATGTGTAACTATTATGTGGTAGAGGAAATTCTAGCATGGTTTTCCTTTGAAAACCTGAGCATTCCGCTCCAAATACAATCTCCAACCATAATAATTAGGAGAGTGGTCAAAATTGGTTTCATTCAATGTACTTGGCTGGTGTGGCTTAAAGAAATGAGGCATGAAAAATGTTGGGCTAATTTGACTAATCCTAATGGGTCTGCCTAGATCATTGCATTGTTAGCCTAATATTATTTTTCTTTTAAATTTGTTCTAAATTTAGATTAGTGTCATTGATATTGGATAACAAAAAATATTAGAGACTCTAGAAATCCTTTTTGAAATATATTCAAAGTCATAACAAATTATGGCAGAAGCATCATGAACAAAATAAATAAAAAATAAAAATACAATATATACATATAGATAATTCAAAAAAATGCAGAAATATAATTGTAATGAAATAACGATGAAAAGATAACTGTAATAAATAAGTTTTTCAAGTCTACAAATTCAAATAACAATAAAATAAATTCAAATACCACAAATTTCAAGTTCAAGACTTCAAAATAATAACACAACATAATATAAATGCCCTAAATTTGTAATTATCTATCTCTTGTTCATTCCCAATATTTTATCTTCAGTGGCAATTGTGGTTATTGGAAAGTAGGTGATAATTATTTTTCATAAAATTCAGAAAATAATTAGAGTGAAAAAGAAAAATTAAAAATTTAGGGAGTTGACTGATGTTGAATAAAAGGAAATTGAAAGAAAGAAAAAAGGACTTGCAACCAATGGTAGTGATGACGACAATGACTGTGTGATGGCATCAACTGCAACACACAAAGGTTGGTTAGCTCCAACCTTGAAACAAACCATTTGTAACAGCCTGAAAGGCCTAAAAATCCTCTAAGTTCCTTAACTGTTGTTGGAGTGGGCCATTGTTGAATTGTTGAAATCGTGTCTTTGTCTGGTTGTACCCCGTTAATTGAAACCATATCGCCCAAATGTGCTATTTCCTTCTTTCCAAAACCATTGTTCATAGTTGACAACTAATTTATTTTCTTCGAAAATCTGTAATGTTGTAATCAAGGATTCCACATGATCATTCCAAATAGACTAAGATGTCATCAAAGAATACCAAAATAAACTTCCTTAAATAGCTTATGGAGATATCATTAATGAGTGATTGGAATGTGGCATGTGCATTAAACAAACTAAAGGGTAAAACAACCTGTTCATAGTGTCCACCGTGGGTTCTATATGTTGTCTTATGGATATCGTCATCAGCCATTCTAACTTGGTTATAGCCACTTCTAAGATCTAGTTTGGAAAAGAAACATGCCCCATTCAATTCATCCAACAAATCTTGTATTAGAGGTATATTAAACATATTTTTGATGGTGAAAGCATTAAGTTGTTTGAACAAAACGAAAGGAGAAGCATACGAATTAGTACTTTCCCTTATAAATATTCTTGCCAATAGTCTTGATGTTGTATATTTTTGTTTGTTGTTCAGAACTGCCCACTCTTTGCTCCATTTTCTTTTCTGAAAATCTTAAAATTTCTTCTCAGAGTCTTGCAATATCCACTGCTTCTTGCAGTGATTGTGGTTTGTGGACTCACATTGATTTTTCTAGTTCACTTTTCAATCGAGATAAAAACGTAATGCCATGGATTCTAAAACAACTACACGAGCCAACAAAGAATCAAATGCTTCCAAATATTCACCTAAATGTCCTTCTTGGTGAAATAATCAAATGCTTCCAAATATTCAGTGACAGGAACCTCAAATGCATCATCATTAAACCAATATGCCACTTCTTGCAAAATTTGTTGCCATGATTTGTTCTTGAATTTTGGGTGATGCATGTAATGTCTTTGCAATATTAACAAGATTCTCTTTTTTCTGTAATTGTAATAATGTAAGTGTTAATGGATTTCTATCGTCTAAGACCTAACACAAACGCTAGGAGGTTGAAACTAAGGTGGGTTAGGGCTAGGGCTTACCAAACTTAAGGCAGCTTTTCAACAATAGTTTTCATCTTTTACAAGTTAAAAGTCTCTAAAACGCTCATATCTATTGGAAAAATGGAATATTTATTCTCCTGTCATTATATTTGTTAAAAGTGATACCTTTTTTGTTAGCATTGATGAAAAAGTAAAATCACGTGAATCATTGAATTGTATCGGTGATACATAATTACATAGATTCATTCACGTATCATAACATAACATATGTGGCCATTTAAGATTGATTTGGGATATGAATTTGGTAGATAGCCAAAATGTATCAAATCTTAAGGTTTGAATCTGAAGATTTTGATAAGCATGTTTGTTAGGATATAAGGAAAGGGAAATTAGCTAAGATAGTTAGAATACTGCTGAGTTAGTTACTTGACGTGTTACATAAAAGTAGAGGAAGGAGAGGAGAGGAAAATTATGTTGATTACCCCTAGAATTTCATCAGAGCTTATTGTTTTTCTTGTGTAAATGTGATTTTATGAAGGAAACTCCCGTGGGTGAGGTTTGTGAAGCATTCAAAGTTGCTAGGGGAATGGTTCAATCCCTGCAAGAGAATGCTGGTAGGTTTGCATCTATGGTTGCTGTGTTTTGTGAGAGACTTGGATGGCAAGATCTTGAGGGCTTAGTTGCGAAGTTTCAAAATCGTGTATCGTTTGGAGTTAGAGCAGAGATTGTAGAACTTACCACCATTCCCTATGTGAAAGTAAGCTCTAAGCGCACTCAAGTTTTGATTGCTTGACATGCTCCTTGGTATAATTTCTGTTGTTATTGGCTTGTACTAGTAATCCTATGTCGTGTTTCTTTCATTCAATTTGCAGGGTTCTCGAGCCAGATCACTCTATAAAGCAGGTTTACGTACACCTCTTGCAATTGCTGAAGCATCCATTCCTGAGATAGTAAAAGCACTTTTTGAATCTTCATCATGGGCCACAGAAGGTGATCCACGGATTAAATTTTCTGAATTCTGTTATGTTGGTTTAAGTTTAATATTTTGATCTAGGTTGAGATGGTATTGATTATTCCTAGAAACTATATATGGTAAAATGTAAATATGGAACCAAATTAACTGAATTAACATTTTTCATAGAGAAAAGCCCATTATCAATGTACTGTACTTTTAATGTATCCAAGTTTATCTTTTTATGTACATTTTTCTTCTTACTTCCTTACATTGATTTTTTAATTTGGGAGTGTGTGTGTGAAGCTGCCTTACATTTTCCATGTATTCTGAGTTGATTTTGTTTGATTGAAAGGTTCTGCCCAAAGGAGCTTACAATTTGGGTTAGCAAAAAAGATAAAGAATGGTGCTCGCAAGATTGTTCTTGATAAAGCTGAGGAGGCTAGTAATGCTGCTTTCTCAGCCTTTAAGTCTCTTGGGTTTAGTGTCCCACAGTTTGCTCCTTGCCTATTATCTACTGCTACTCTTGATTCTATTCGGCAAGAAGCTGGAAGTACCTCCGGAAGTGACACAACCGATATTAGTCGTAATTTTGTTGGTGCAAATCACATTGATAATTCTAATAAATGCACTTCAGACAAAGAAAGAGAAGACTTGATTAAATTGTCTGTTAATGGTGTGCTGGCTTCTGTGGAAGGAAAATCAAGCAGAGGTATGCCATGTAGCTTGCCAACTTTTCCAGTTGCAGTATTGACAATGGATGAGCACAATGGAACCTTTGACCTTGATAAAAATCCAGACATGTCCAACTTCTCTGTTCGATTTCAGAAACCAAAGGATAATTCTCATGTACATGATGGGTGCCATGCTTATTGTACAGAGGAACAGCATAAGAATGGAAATTTGACCAGTGGTAATTCTGGTTGTTCAAGCAAGAAAGGTCCCATTAGTGCAGTTAGTGGTCCAGGTGGGCTTGATTCCTTTTTGGAAATATGGGACACTGTGCCGGAGTTCTACTTTGATATCCATTACATCAAACGATTGGAATTGCACTCTGCTATCCCCTTTGAAATTCATGGCATAGCTGTTTGTTGGGAAAACTCTCCTGTGTATTACGTTAATCTTCCCAGAGATATTCTGTTTACTGACAAAGGAAAAGATGACTGTTTGTCCAGGAGTACATGCAGTCGTGAACAGAAAGTTTCATCTTCTAAGTCTAACCAAGATTTAGAGATTGCTAGGTATAGGTGGGGCAGAATTAGTAAAATAATTGGGAAAAGAAATGTCAGAAAGTTCACCTGGAATTTGAAGATTCAGATTCAGGTGCTGCAAAGGCCTGCATTTCTGGTTCAGAAATTCAGATGTTTGGACACACCTGGAAAAAGTTTGGACCTTGAAGTTATAGACAATTCTTATGTGTTATTTCCCCCTATTCATATTCAGGATGCAATTGATCTATGTATTGTGGCTTGGATTCTTTGGCCTGATGAAGAGAGTAGCTCTACTTCAGACTTGGATAAGGTAATGTAAATGCTTGTACCTGCATCCATGAATGAACAGACATGTTCCTTTGTTTGGCATCAATTTTTGATGATTTTGCAGTGTATCTTACGAGTGTCAACAATTGTGGTTGATAATATAGGAGTTGAAGAAGAGGTTATCCTCTGATGACGCAGCAGTTGCCAATCAGAGTGGCAGGTGGAGGAATCAGATGCGAAGGGCTGCTCATAATGGTTGCTGTCGTCGGGTTGCTCAAACACGAGCATTATGTTCTGTTCTTTGGAAATTACTTGTTTCTGAGGATCTTGCGGAAGTGCTTTTGGGAATAGAAATCCCGTTGGTAAGAATTTATGAAGTTTTGCTGGAATCTTTACACATTTTGTTTATATTGGATATTGATATCTTTATGCTGAAGTTCACCTTAGGTGAAGAATGTAAATATTGTACTATGTTTTGAACTTTATATATTTTGTGACATGGCATAAAAAGGATTAGGTTAAGTTTGTAAACTTTTACACTTAGCACTTTGGGATTCATTGTAGAAGGTGTTTTGATGATCGTTACTGCTAATCTATAAATTCGATATTGCATGGAAACTTCAATAAAAAATGATTAATTTGTGGGCTTTTATTGGTAAAGTGTGTTGTTTGTTAATTTTAAACATTTGTTAGAGCACAAAACAAGTTTGGATTAATATTGTAGGCATGATGATACGAACTTATGAAGAAGTCATTTGATCTTTCTCTCTCTCTACATGTGTGTGTGTGTATATATATATATATATATATATATATATTTATATATACATACATACATGTTCTGCTTTTAGTTCTAATTTAAATCCGTGCTGAAAATATGAAAGATAGATGAGAAACTGATCAGTTTAGGATAAGGAATCAAGAAAAAAGGAGGAAGATTGTTATTAGCTGTGCAAAGTTATCTTCTTGTTTACTTTATGATTTATATGCACAATTTAAATGGGTATATTAGAACCTAAATATATTGAACCAATTCAACCCCTGTTGTTAGCTCGCAGGAGAGAAGTGCTAAAGTTGGTAAGTCATACTTTGCCTTTATACCTAAGTTGATGTGTGATCTTAAACATGTCAATGGCTGAATATGTTAGGTGAATGTTCTTGCTGACATGGAGCTTTGGGGAATTGGTGTTGATTTGGAGAGATGCATCCAGGCTCGTAAGTTGTTGGTTAACAGGCTAAAGCATCTTGAGAAGGAAGCTTATAAACTAGCTGGGATAACATTTTCATTAAATATGCCGGCAGATATAGCGAAAGTGCTGTTTGAACACTTGAAGCTGCCCATACCTAATGTGAAAAATAAGGGAAAACAACATCCGAGTACTGGCAAACACTGTTTGGATGCACTGAGGTACTGAGAACTTTCTGTTTTCGATATATTTGTTGTTGTCGTTGTTCTGTTTGTAGTGAGTTTAGATTATAAATACAAAATAATAGCAATTTGCCACTCCTAGGTTTCCAAACATGCAGATTCGTATTGCACTTAGATCTCCATTGTCTTTTATTTTTAACCTCTACAACAGGATTTGTGGATGGAGGGGGGTTTGAAAGTACCAAAGTCAGGCCTTATCCCAATAGATGGGTGGCTTGCATGATCAGTTGGTGCAATTAGGCTCTGTCAAAAGCCCTATTTTCTGCAAAAAGGGGGCTTACTTTTTTGGAAAAATTGAAGTATTTTGCTTTTCTAATTTGATAGGGACACAATTGAAGTAGAAAGATGAAGCCATAGAAAGCATAAAAAGAAAGTACAATTGATGCTTTTAGATGGACCATATGACTGACGTATCCTAGTTTCTTTTGCTTGCTATATGTTGTTTTGCTTTAATCTGGATTGTGAAGCATAAAGTTTTTGATAGAGATAGACATTGTATGTTTATGGATTTTGAGATAAGGCTACCTTTGGTCAAGTGACCATTTCATATTGGCAAATATCTTAGGATCGTCTCTTAATAATTGTGCACTCTCGCGGATACGAGTGACACAAAAAACTATTGTCTGTTATAATAATTATAGAGATAAGTAACTAATCTTACGTAACCAAGAATATTGTTATGATTATAGAAATAAGGATTTGATGCTATATAATCAAGTATATTTATATTATATATCTATTATTAGGAACATTTTTATTTATTGTATCATATATTTGTTATTAGAGGATATCAAACAACTTCTATTTATCGTATCAATTCCTTTTTTCTCAATATAAATAAGGCATCCATGCTGTCTTAGAGACATGCAATTTTAGCTTAATGTTTCTCTCTTCCTTAGAGTTTAGTAGTGTCTAATATAAAGCTCTTCAACATGTTTTGGTAGTGATATTAACTTCATATTGTGAGTATAATAATCTAGTTATAAAACATTGTACGAATTTCTTAGTGTTAGCTATGTTTTGGTTTCTTTAGTTGCCTTAGTTAGATTGTTAACATAGCTAATTTGATATTTGGTTAGTGTGACTGTCGTAGATAGTTATAACTAATGACTAAGCTCTATAGATTATAGTTTGTGTAAATAGACTCAAGTGTCTTTTGTATCATTTTACACTTTAACATAATAAAAGTGAAGCTAGTTTTCACTATGTGGTATCTAGGGCTTGTTGATCCTTTTTCATGTCTTTTTGCCATAAATCGTGATGGTGACACTTCTTGGGTTCAAGTGTTTGCTTTGGTCATGCTTTCTCATTGTTAGATATCTCAAATTGAATGGAGATATGACCAAATTATAATACATAATTTATGATATGACCAAATCAAATTTTCTTACCATTGGCTATTGTGTCATGATGGAGTGGTATTTTCTCCTCAAAATCTTCAATCATTAAATCAATGCAGTGAGCTGCACAAGGTGTCCTATATAGTTTTTTTTTTTGGTTTTTTGTTTTTTTTTGTACATTAACAATTCTCTAGCTGCCTTGTAATTTACAACATTATTTGTTACAATTTGGATGACATTCTCTTCCCCCAACCTCCTTAACAACAACATCCATTATCTTGAAAATATTTTTCAGCTGCCTTGCATATGTTAGAAGTGTCAATAGGCTTCGTAAAAACAGTCTCCTTTTGACTATTTTCCAGAAAATTAAGTATAGTTCTTCTCTTCCTGTGCACCCATTCTTCTTCCAATATAGTTTATATTTTTCCAAAATCACAAACTGGTCTTTTCAACCTATTGCTTCAAATATTTCACCCTAATTTTATGGTATGGTGGTGGTTTAAATCCAACACTGTTTGGCAACAAGCATCCTTTTTGAACTCTTCTCTCTTTGCTACAATAAATAGAATAACATTGTTATAGAAAAATAAAGCAATTTCTTGACATGCATCCTCCCTCTCACTTTTCTTGAAAATGGAGTTAATAGTAGTTTGAGTGCCCCTTTTCTTGAAAATACTTAATGATGGAGAGCTCCCTTGGTGCTTTTGCTTCAATGAACTCCACATGATGAAGAAGAGCCTTGGAGAAGCTTTGCACCGATTGAAATGGAGAAGGAAAGCTCCTTGAAGATGCAGAAGCAATGAGTGATGAAGAATATTCGCGTGAACAATGAAGTGTGTGGAAGAATATTGCAATGGAAATGGTGAACTAGGTGGAGTAGGGTTCTTGATAGAGGTTAGGCAAACTATTAAGGGTTTCTCTAAGTCTTTCTCAAGGAGAGAACTCAAAGAAAAGAGCTTAAAACAAGTGCTGAAAAAATTTCAGCAACATTTCATTAAGGAGATTCAAGCTAATTTGTACATTGCCTACACTCTTATTTATTGAAGGAAGGAGAGGAAAAAGCTTGTAGGAGAAGCTCTCCAAACCTAGCTTCTATGACAAGCTTCTAATCCTAGATTTTATGACAAGATTTTCAAACCTAGCTTGCACTCCAAGGCTCTCACAAGGTAATGACAAGTGGCACAAGGAAAGAGCTTCTTCCATATCCTAACCTGAACTCCTTGATCATGCCCAACATTATTTATGGGCCTCAAGGTCCAACACTTACACTACATGGCCCAAAAATACAAGGCCCAAATCTATTCTACTTGGCCCAAAAACAAGGCTTAAATTATTCTTAAACTATTGTAAACAATTTATACAATTTAGATGACTTATCTTTGATGCTCTATTTTCTCCAAAGTGATTTCTTCAATTTTGCATTTGGGATTGAGTACTTGATTGAAAGCCCAAACATGTTGAGATGGGCCCAATCTTCTGGAAAGCTTTTGATTCACCTTCTGGCTCTTTGTCCTCTTTATTCTTTGACTAACGTAGTTGGGGCAGACTCCTTCACTTAATGACCCTTCACTCTCTTTCTAGTATTGTTTGAATCATCCATACTACTATCCTATAAACCTTTAGTTAATGGTTTTTCAATCAAATTTTGTTGTAGCACAAAGACAATATCCAACTTTAGTTTTTTTACTTATTTAGGAATTGCTATAAATGCTCCAACATCCTTTGAAGTCCTTACTGGATGATGCTTCAATTGATAAATTCCTCCCGTTAATACTTTCTGACAATATTTACATTTGACTTTTCTTGCTTTCCCAAGAATAGAAACACATGATTCCATGTAGGATCAGTCCTTCCACTTCCTTTTCCACTTGATGCCATTTTTCCCTTCAAATGTAAATATAATTATATAATAAATATAGCAAAACAACAAGCACACAGAAAGGATAAATACAACAAACCCAACACACCAATGATGAGCAACAAGGAATAAACAAAGTGGTGGGTTCACGGTGATCAGTGACGAATTGCATTGGTGACAAGTGATGAGGTTTGAGAGACGTTGAGTGGCCAGCGGTGAGCTGCTACGAAAGAAGACGTGCATCAACCAGCGGCGGCAAGGCTCGATAGCGATGTGTGCGGTGATGCAAGTGGTGGTGATGCAACAAAAGAAGGAAAGAAGAACTTGTGAATATAATAACCCTAGCAAAAACGGTCTTCTATTGGGCCTTCAAATAAAAAAAAGGTATGTCTTTTGTTTTTAACGAAAACTGGCCTTTAGATGGAAAACACGAGCATTTGAGCAAGTAAGGATCGAGATGTTAAGTGATCGTTCGATCCAGTGAGCCACTGCGCTTTCTTGCTCCAATCTGCACAGGTGATGAGTTTTGAAGAACACTAGTGCCAAGGTTAAGTGTAGAAGCAAACATATGGCTAAACAACTCCTTGAAGAACTTAAATTTGAAGAAAGTTCTTAAATGCATCTTCTATGTGACAACTAGGTAGCTTTACACATTGCCTTTAATCTTGTCTTTTGTGAGAGAACTAAACATATTGAGGTGAATTGTCATTTTATAAAAACAAAATTGGAGTCTAGAGACATTATCAGTAGATATGCAAACTCTAATGAATAGTTGACTGACATATTCATCAACTCTCTAAGAGGACTTATGATTGATTATATTTGCAACAATCTAGGCATATATGTCGTGTACGCTTCAATTTGAGAGAGAATGTTATAATTATAGAAATAGAATAAGGAATTGATCTTATATAATCAAGAATATTTAGATTATATATCTATTATTAGGAACATTTTTATTTATTCCTATGTCATATCTTTGTTATTAGAAGGTAACAACTCTCTTCTATTTATTGTATTGATTCGTTTTTTTGAATATAAATGAAGCACTAATGCTGCGTCAAAAACATCATTTTCAGTTCATTTTGTTTTTTCTTTTTTAGGCATGAACATCCCATTGTTCCAATCATTAAAGAACATCGAAAAATGGCAAAGCTGTTGAACTCTACGTTAGGATCAATTTGTTCTCTGGCTAGGCTATCTGTAAGTGCACAAAAGTATACAATACATGGTCATTGGCACCAAACATCTACGGCAACTGGTCGCCTTTCAATGGAGGAACCTAATCTTCAGGTTTGGGTTCTTTTTTTACATGTCTTCCTTCAGTTAACTGCTGTATATATCGTTAGAAATGCACAATATAAAGATTCATGTGTCTTCACCTAATAGCTTAAGCATTTGGGATTATTAGATCGTGCTCCATTGCATGGTATGAAAGCCTCTATATGACAAAGTAGTTTAGACATTGATGCTTGTTGCTTTGAATTTTATAATAAAGAAAAAGTTATTTCAACACTAGGTAAGTAGGTTTGTGGTTTGTGCATTGTCCACGCTTAAATCCCGAATAGCTCTTGAATGAGGAGGCATGCTAGAAATGTAATAAAAATAATTTGTTTGTCTGCACCTGATAGCTTAATCTTTTGAAAGTCGGTTAAACCAATTTAATGTTATATACTGTCTATTTGGTTACTGCAGTGTGTTGAGCATACGGTACACTTTAAAATGAAAGAGGAGGAAAATGATGGTAATGCTGATGAGAGTCATTGTAGAATTAATGTTCGTGATTTCTTTGTTCCCACTCAGGTGATTGGCTTTTAATTTTACCTTTTTGTTTCTTCTGTACTTGTGTGTTTCTTACTGTGGAATAGTTTTTCCAATCTCAGCCTTATAGAAAAGTATTGGTGTATATCTTCAAATAGAACTTTGTTGTTTATTGCTAGATACCTACTGAGAATCTAGTCACATTTAAAGCAGAACAAAACAAACACTCTCTGTTGCTGTATCACTGGCCCTGGTTTTAGAAGACACTAGCCTGATTAAAATTGGTCCTTATACCCTAGAATCTCTTCGATACCATAATTGATAATTCTTTGTTTTAGTCTAGTAGTCAGCTTTAAGAAAACAAATTGTACTTTTGTTAGGCAGCAGGGGCAGCAGGTTCAGGAAAAGATTTGGATGGTGTATTACAGGAGGAAATTAAATAAATAGAGTAGGGTAGTTAAGGTTGTTAGGCGAGGGATGTTTGTTAGCGTTGGAGGTTGGTCTATGTAGTAAGACCAACCTTGTAGGTTTGGGGATTATGTGATGTTTTTGTTGAAGTTTGACAAGCATTATACCTGTGTGAAAGGAAGAGTTTTCTTTTGGGAGTATTGTGTTTTCTCTGTTTCACAGACTAATAAAAATATTTTTCATTGAATTTGTGCTTTGTTTTTCCTTTTTATATTTTTGTGGTGTTCTGTGAGTTGGTGACCTAACAACTTTTGACAGTAACTGATGTTCGTCTTTTGCTTTCTTTGTTCAAGATAAAGTAAGAATCGATTTTGAATTTGCCATTCATTATTTTCTATTATTAACTTGCTTTTTTTAACTTTGAATTCTGACTTACTGCATCACTTCTACGTCTTCATTAGTAATTTGCCATCTCAGAACATTGGTATAGGAAGACTAAGAAAAGTCCAAGAGAAATATTAAGAACCTGGATAAGGGGTCTTTTTACAATTGTTTGCATTGATTCATTCATGCATGCCCCAGCGAGTGAGAAAAGACGTTTGTTTTGGTGGTGTCTCCTTACAATTTAAAGCTAAGCTTTTTCCGCTAATTCCAAATTCCATGTTTTTCTATGAACCAACTCATGCGATATTCTGTTTGTTTCATCCTTATTCTCTCGTTAGCTTTTTACTGCTCGGCATTAGGCACTAAGTTTACACAACATCATAGGTCTTGTGTGCAGTTAAAAAGACATTAATAACATAAAGGAATTTCGCAATATATATGATTCATTCCTTATTTCTATTTTTAATAGAAACTTGCACAATAAGTTTTTAACTTGAAAAAAAAAAACTATGTCGGCTCTCATTAACATTGTGTTGGAGTCATGTTGTTTGAGACCCAAAATAGTGTTTTTTAAATAGAACACTTCTGCAATGTTTGACATGTGTCTTAAGCCTGTCTTGTGTCGGATATATGTTGGACACTGGCACACACTATTGAAGAGGCATGTTCGAGCTTTAGAGTATGTAACTTTTCAACTCTAAGAATCATTTGTCATTGCCTAGTAGGCAACAAGACCAATACATGACATCAGGTAGTCATATAGTTATGGGACTTCTGAAAATCGTGAACTTCCTGCTATATTTTTTTTTTTTTTTTTTTTTTTTTTTTTTTCCATCCTACGTGAAGAAAATTTTTAACCGTAGGAAGGCAACTTTCCTTTTCTTTTCCTCCCTGACAATACGCTATCCCAGAGACAGAGAGTATTTACTGTCCCAAAACTGCGAGTAACTTCTCACTCCTCATTAGTCAACTTATATATACCTCTACGGCATAAGACTACTATTATTTATTTTCTTCACATAACTGTCGTCTTGCAGTTTGTATGCATTTCTGCATTCTGGAATTTCTAGTACAGAACTGTTTTATAAAACAGATATTCTACATTTCTCATCACATTTCCTTCATTTATAATCCATTACTCCCTCTGTTTTCTCTTTAGTTTTCATTTTAAATTTCTGGTGTTTTAAATATTTGGTATATCTGCGGTCATCCTCATTTATTATTTCCTTGCAGGAGAACTGGTTACTGTTAACAGCCGATTATTCGCAGATAGAATTGAGATTGATGGCACACTTCTCTAAAGACTCTTCACTTGTTGATCTTCTCAGTAAACCTGATGGTGATGTCTTTACAATGATGGCAGCAAGATGGACTGGGTGTTCGGAGGTCTCTGTGGATTCTCAGGAGAGAGAACATACCAAAAGGATGGTGTATGGTATTCTTTATGGTATGGGTGTCAATAGCCTTGCAGAACAACTGGATTGCACTTCTGATGAAGCTGCTGAAAAGATTGCTAATTTCAAAAGCTCATTTCCTGGTGTTGCTTCCTGGCTTCGTGAAGCTGTTGCGTCTTGTCGTAGTAAGGGGTAAGGAGATCTTGCTCTACTTTTGCTCATCCCAACTCAAATATCTCTCTGCAGTGATGCAGTAACTAAGATACTCTAGTCGTACTAAGCATTGGATACTCTTTGTTTGGACAATAGTTTTGATTATTTAGTCCCAATGTTGTCTTTATTTCTACAAGGGGATATTTTTTGGTAGGATTTAAAATATTGTTAATCTTGATACAAATTGTTACTTTTCTTGGCATTTCAACTATTTAAATCTCTGTTGTAATTTGTGCACTAGTTGTATTTTTTTTATATCTATATCTAATCATGTTGGAAACTGTACTTGACAATGATAAGGGTAATTTATTATAGCATTATTATTTAAACATTATTGTTAAACTTTGGGAAATTGTGAATTACATTTCTATATGCATGATCAGATATGTGGAGACTCTAAAGGGAAGAAAACGGTTTTTGTCAAAAATAAAATTTGGCAGCAGTACAGAAAAATCAAAAGCTCAAAGGCAAGCTGTAAATTCCATTTGTCAGGTTAGTATAATTTCTTTCTCTTCCTGGTGAGGACGATGACTTCAGAACATGTCAGAGTATTCTTGCTTGCTTCATTTCCTTTTCTCTCTACCCCTTCCAGGGATCTGCGGCGGACATAATTAAGATTGCAATGATAAGAATTTACTCTGAAATTGTCATTGGATTTGATAGTCTGGATTCCAGTTCTTCTGTGGCAACCGAGTTTCAGATGCTTAAAAATCGTTGCCGGATTCTGTTACAGGTAAAATTTAGGGATTCGTCTTCTCTTTTGTTTGTTTATGTGTTTAACTTCTTGAATCATTGTTAATAGGTACACGATGAATTAGTGTTGGAAGTTGATCCCTCTGTCATAAAAGAAGCAGCCCTATTATTACAGACAAGCATGGAGAATGCAGTCTCCCTTCTTGGTTTGTTTTACATAAACTAAATTCTTTGGGTTTTTAGGAGGGGGTGTTGTTGAAGATCGAGGTTGATAACATGAATTGAAGACTGGTTATATGATTAACTGTTTACATTTATGCTTCTGCAGTTCCTTTGCGTGTTAAACTTAAGGTTGGAAGAACATGGGGATCTTTGGAGCCATTCTCGTCTGATAAAATTCAAGGATGACACAGTTGTCGCTGTACCATGAAGCACCAATTTTTTTATTCACGACTCAAGGATTCGAAGATTTGGCATGGTGAAGAATCCGAGTGCCCTAGGAAAAAATTTTGACGACGAGGCCTACGGTGTAATAGTATCTAGAGTCCTGTGAGTAGGCAAAATGGTAATGTTTCGTGGACACCCATATCCGTCTACACTTGAAGAGAATAGCAAAGTGGCAGATGTAACAGGTAATATGGTGAGAAGAAAAGATGGCAAAGATGGCGTGAAGCGTGAGTGTAATATTGAGGTGTCTATGTACTTCCTTGACTAGCAAGTAATGACAATGCTGTCATTCATTAAATCATATATTTAAGTATACGAACACAAATTTTGGGATTTTTCTATATATTTAAGTATGTAGTTGTGGGGCTGAGTTGGAAAGAAAAACGAATGTGATCATCTCTCCCCAATGCTAATGTAAAGCCAAACTATTTTACTCTTGTTTATTTATTTATTTATTCATACACAAATCTTAATTCTCTTTTAATGTGAAATAAAAGAATACGAAAGGTGTAGATTCCTATAAAAGCTCTATCTCTAAAATTTGTGAAATATTGATGTGCAGATAACAACTACTACCCCGAAATATATAGATTTTTACATGAATGAAAAAAGCTTCAAATATATATATATATATAGAGAGAGAGAGAGAGCACATACTCATCACTATTACACATTACATTAGTAAAACTGTAAAAGCAAACTTGCGACAACGTGCGCTAACATGTACTAATAATACCACGATTCAGTTTTATAGCTCATTGTATGCTATTAAAACTGCCTAATTATTCAACATAAATAGGACTTTCGATTTTCTACTTAGGAACAAAGACCACATGATCCTGAGGGAGGAAGTGACAGACAGGAACAGTTCCTGGTTGAACTTTGAGCACTTGGAAGGCCAAATGCTTGGGATTCCAATTTGATGTGTCAGTGTGACACACTGCAACTGCTTTGACCCTGCTTCCATCAGCACCCTCCAATGGGACAGAATAGACTTTAGTGCTATCTGATTTGTGACAATAAAACACTGCATATGGGTATTTCTCCTTGTGGCACACAACACCCTTCTCATCCAACTTCTTAACTCCTGGTGCTATTTTGTATTGTTGCCACTCGCTCTCTTTTTTCACTATTGTGGAGATAGCACCAACATTATTCCCAAGCTTAGAAGTGGCGAAATCAACCATGGACTCGAGGGAAGTCACGCAACGCTTTTCCTCTCCTCTGATGATAGGCCTTTCACACTCACTGATGGTATTTTTCACCACTTGAGCCTCATCTGACCCTGCCTTGATGGAGAACCTGTGCAATATGTCATTGACCTTGTTTGAAGAAAAGGGTATGGAATTAGCCAAAGGGCGAGGCAAGAATGTGGCCTCAGCATTAGAGGTTTGAGAGAAGTGCAAGTGCAATTTGGTTCCATGATGCAAGTTCTTTTCCAAGAAGAAGAGTACCACATTGGGGTCATCACGCAATTGGGTTTCGCTGGCTGCATAATTGTAATCAAAAGGAGAGTTTGGCCCAACTCCAACATGCACCGGCTTTCCCTTTGGACCTGCGTGTACATTCACTCCACCGTTTCCTCCACCAACACTCACATCGGTGCCACCTCCTTGTCCCTGATTTCCCTTTTCTACACCAACATTTACACCACTATTCCCTATATCTACAGCGGTGTCTTTCTCTTCCTTCCAATCTGCAAACTTTTTAGGTTTAACTTAAAGAAAAGTGTAATCTAAATGCGAAACAGACATCTGAACAATACGCTATTTTATGCACCTAATTAACACTCGTGAAGGAATAACATTTTTGTACGATCAAATATGTTTTCCGTGTGATGTTTGCCTTAATTATTAAATTAATACCCTCCAAATTTTTTAATTTAGTTTTTATATGTAATTATTTTTAATATGGGACGTATAGAATGTTACAAATATAATACGACGGGAATTGTATTAAATATTGAAAATAAGAATAGAGAAAACAATTAGCTGCCCAGTATTGATACAAAAAAGCCACCGACCATAATTATGGGCGTGTGATATTTTTTATAATGTGTCCCATTCTCAAACTAAAAGTCGTTATAATTAGTAATTACAATGGAATATACTTTCTTTCAAACACACTTTCTCCTACCTAGTAAAGAAACTCGTGTGTTAGTTTGACAATGATATACTAAGAAATAAGGCTCACCTATTTAATAAATTTCACACGGATTTCATCTGATTATTAAGTCTGACTCAGTGATAATGTTGGATTTCTTTAAGAATGGTTGGACATGCTTATTTAACAACACTTCAAGGCGTTATTTTATAAGTTAAAATAACACCAGTTAACAATAAAAATTAAAAAATGATTTTTTTACATATTAATTTATGTATAGAATAATTTTAATTTAAAAAAAATCATTTATGTTTTTCTCTTAGAAATATTCATAAAAAACCATTTAAAACTAATATTTTTCTTAATGAAGTATTTGAAAAGGTATATGGTATAATTGATTTTTTCTCCTTAGACAACAAAGGTACGTGTTCTTGAAGTATTCTCTTTTAAGACTTCCTTGCTTATCTCTATGCGAAATTTTAAATTATCTAGGTGAAAAATATTTTAAATTTTATAATCAGAAAATTTATTTTAAATTGTGTAATCTAAAATTTAAATTTATAATTTAGATTATAAAATATAAAAATATATTTTGCATTGTATAATTTAAAATATAATTGAATTGCATAATCTATAAATATATTACAAATTGTAAAATTTATAATACGTTTTTGAATTATTAAATCTAAAATGCTTTAAAATCGAGAAATGTATTATATTATGTAGTCTAAGAATTTAGAATTTTTCTTTCATGAATTTGTGATGTATTTTTAAATTTTAAAGTCCGAAATACATTCTCAGGTCTTAAAATATATTTTAGAGTATATAGTCTGAAATATATTGTAAATTGTGGAATCTACAAATCTTAATCATAGACAATTTTGATTTTTCTAATATCCTATGAAGGTGCACGAAAAAACTATGGAATGAACGAAGAAAGAGTCTCTCTTTAATCTAAAACAAAGATAGTGTTGAGGTCCATAGCCTGAAAAATATTGAATTAATTAAAATAGTTGTGAAATATTCTTCATTATTTTGTTTTGTAAGACTATTGTACTGACCAGGGTCTAGCAAATCAGTGATGGCTTTGGGCATTGGTGTGGTGGGAAGCACGGACTTCCAGTAAAATTCTGGAGATAATGCTGCATTAGTTGCCACAGCAAGCTGCATTCCTTAACACAACCCCATTAGTTTCTCATATACGGCAATCATTTTCACATGCAAATAGAGCTTTAGGTTACAAAGAAAATAAATTATATTTAGGCTGAATCCAACGTATTTTTAGACCTAATTCTAAAGAAAACTCTAGGTGAGACATTTTTAAATTAATAAAACTAAGAAAATATCAGAATCTTTATATGAAATAAAAATGGTTTATCCTCTTAATTAGTTCAAACCTTAATCACCAACGAAAATGCACTCTAATCACCACTGCATAAAATAATTTAAAATTAAGAAATATAAATTACGCCACCACAATTTAAAATAATTTCATATTATTATTCAATTAGAATAATTATATAAGTGAATTGTTTAAGTTTATAATAATTTATATTGAAAGTTATAACAACTATAAATTTTAACTGGTTATCAGTGCAAGATAATTTACATAATAAGTACATTACAATTAAAGTCAAATACTAATAGTTAATAATTCTTTTTTCCTACTGTGTAAAGCAAGAGTTTGAGCTACTTCATGTTTGGAATTACTCTATTTAAACTATTTGTTAAAGAAAAGTGGATGGAGTAGAAGTTGGAGCTCACCATGAGAAAAGTAATGACGGGAAGAATGTGAAATTCCATATTGGTATTTGGAGAATTGATCAAATGCGACTGAGAAGAAATGTGACAAAAAGTGGCTTGCAACCTTTGCATTTATAGTGAATTGTTTTTGAAGAAAATGGGGTCTCGAGTACTTGTCCACCAATTATCAACCATCTTTATTAATTATTATCTTCAATTCAACTAACTATCCATGGCTTAATAAATACAGCGTTTCTTTAATTTGAATTTGATTTAAAATAAAACTTCTGTTATAAAACCATATTTAAGACCTTTTAGAAAATAAGAAATATGCAGAATTGATTATATCAATTTCTAATGTGCTTAACAATTCAAATTCAAATATGTCGTTTAATGAAATTATATATGTATATGCTTTTATTAAAATTGATTTACTTTTTAATTCCAATTATAATATAAAAGTAAAAAATAAGTTTAGAAGTTAAGAACTTGATTTGCAAAATGGTTTTCGTGAGCGCATGAGTTCAGTCACCAAAAGTTCAACTGAGGTGCCCCCTCGTTAAAGCTTGGGTAACCTCTAATGTTTTGTAATCTCAGAATCAATATTAATGAACAGAGGGGTATGAAATGAACATATTTTGGTCAATGAAAGCATGATTAATCCTTATTATGGGTGTAATTGAAGAAGTTAAGAACTTTATTTGTGAAATGGTCCTCATGAACACGTTTGAGTTTAGTAGTTAAAAGTTCAACTGAGGTGTCTCCTCGTTAAAGCATGGGTAACCTATGATGTTTTTAAATCTCCGATGGTTTGCATCATGTCCTGCAAATCAAAAGTTCATTACATTGTCCACCATGCACAATAATTCCTTTTGCAGCCATGAATGTTCAAACTTTCAAACAGTTATACAAAATAACCAATTCATGGCAGCAAATGATCCACAAGAAACCAACCAACACACCCACCCACCACTCATTCAAAAGGGAAACACTTTCTAAATGAGCACACAACCCATCTTTCTCGATACCATACACTAAAGAAACAAAAATATTCAAACATCATTGATGTAAAAACAAAATACAAGCATAAAACTAGTTTTACAATAGCTAAAACAGTGTATTATGCTGAAGAGAGACACTTATCTCTTCACAAGAACAATTGCAATAATGATCCTAATCAATTGGATGCAATGCTTCCTTCAAAGGTGAGAAACTTTCTTGATCAAACTTTCTCACATGAAGGTATTCTCTCCAAGCTTATCTGAAGTAGTTCTTTAGAAGGTGTTTGAAAGCTTTTGGTTCGAAGATATACTTGAGAAACGTGTTACATGGCTATTTAAAAAGCACATGTTAAAACTGTTTAGAAAAACAAGATGTTGCTTTGCAAAATCAACAAGTTGTTTTTACTTAAACAGAAAAACAACAGGTTGTTTACGAAAACAACAGGTTGTTTACGAAAACAACAGGTTGTTTTTGTTCTACAACAACTCTTCTTTAAAAACCATTTTCAAAGTCCTATTTTGAAAGAGAACAATGCAAATGATCAAGAGACACACAAAAATGCATGAATGATCTAAACTAAGCTTATATTATCCCAAACCAAGGAACGAAAGTCTTCCTTGATCCAAGCCAAGTCTTGAAGCAATTTCTTCATAAAATATCCAATAAAGGGGTTTCTCCTATAGCTATAACACCTATCGACAATGCAAGAAAAATACCCAATATTAATTGAGATTATTAGTTAAACTTGGATTTGAAGCATATTTTGATGGAGAAGCTCCTAGGTGCCTTTGCTTCTTGCGCAAGCTTCAATGGAAGTTGAGCATGATGAAACCTTGAAGCACGAAATAGAAGAAGTGGATGAAACTCCTCATGATGCAGAAGCCATGGAAATGCAAGGAAGGAAGCGTGCAAGGAGGTTGATGGTGAAGTAGATGGTGAAAGCCTTGAAAGAGGTTGGGCCAACCTTCAAGAGAGAGAGCTCCTAGCTTCTAAGAGAAGAAATTCAATGTGAAACTTGAGGCAATGTGCTGAAAATTTGGCAGCATATCACTACTCAAAATCAAGCTTAAAGAGAGGTTCCTAAACCTCTTATTTATAGAAAAAGAGAAGAGCTAATAACTTCCCTAGCAAGCTAAAGTAGTGTGTAGGAGAAGCTAGGGTTAGAAACCCTAGCTTGCCTTGCAAGCTACCTAAGTAGTGTGTAGGACAAGATAGGGTTAGAAACCCTAGCTTGCCTTGCAAACTACCGAAGTAGTGTGTAGGAGAAGCTAGGGTTAGAAACCCTAGCTTACCTTGTAAGCTACCTAAGTAGTGTGTAGGAGAAGCTAGGGTTAGAAACCCTAGCTTACCTTGTAAGCTACCTAAGTAGTGTGTAGGAGAAGCTAGGGTTAGGGCAACCTAGCTTGTGGAGCAAGCTTCTCCCAAACCCTAACGCCTCATTCTCCTTCAATGAGAAGGTGCCACATGGCATAACTTCTAGATGCTTCTAAAACCCTAACCTAGGTGCCTTTACAAACCTAAGACACCTAGGGTTATTTACAAAAATCAAATTTCCCTATTCTAATTTTTACAATTTTATTAAAAGATCCTCAAAGCTCAGAATAATCAACATTTTGATCTGCACAGGTGCCTCTAACTCTTAACTGGCTCCAAGGTGTCTGAGTACATCTCTAAGGATTGGGCCTATCATATTCTCTTACTTTTCTTGGTTATAATTATTTGCAGATATTTTATGGGCTCCAAATCTAGTCAAATCTTTTGCAAAGATATTATTTAGATTTTCTACAAAGATGATCCTTTGCAATTCTTACTTAATTTAGAGCAAATCTCCTTTAAATATTTTGCAATATCTTTTACAACAGATTCAATTATAATGAGCTGATATCTAGAACAAAATTTGGAAGCAAAATATCTGAAGAAATTGGGAGATGGAGAATCTATAGCTTTACTGGAAAGATGATATTTACAAATTTAATCTTTAGCACATAAGGGAACATCTGATAATTGCAAGGGCAATATTTGAGAATTAAATATGAGTTAATTTTTTAAAGAAAAAGAGATTATAAATATAGGTTGGAGAAGGCATGAAAGACACACAATGCTACATAGCATAAACTCTAGTTTTATTTTTTTTTTGTAATTCTTGTACCTTTATCATGAAAGGCTAAACTCCTTTGGGTTGATTCTCTTGTGATTTCACGATGAATTCTGAGGTTTTTGATAATAAAGTTTTGTTTTTTGTCTATATTATTGGTCTTTTTGAATTCTGTTTTTGGAAAAGTATTTGTTTTTGAACGCTTGTTAAGAATTCATTTTTTTTTCCTTTAATTAGAGTTCTTGGTTAATTCGCTTAGTCCTAATCAATTTTTTGTATGCTTAGTCAAGAGAAAAAAGATATACATCTCATTGAGTATATGCTTGGAGACGAGGTGTGATATTGAATGTATTAGTAGATGCTTGTTTTGCTAATAAGATTGTATTGAATTTGATTGACACTTGTTTGATTGAGTTCAACCTATTTTCTTTATTATTTTTTAATTAATCTATTTTAATTCATTGCACAACAATCTCAAACCCCCTTCTTTAATTTATTGTTATTACTAACTTTCTTTACTGCAGATAAGTTTTGAATACTGATTGTCTAAATTTACTAATTTTCTTTACTGCAGATAACTTTCCCTTATCTATACTATCATCTCTTTGGTGTTAGATGGTCTAACACTATGTTAGGTGGTCAAAACTGAAATTCCTATAATTTGCTCGTGAAACGACAGTGATAAAATTTAGCATCATTGCCAGGGAATCCAATTTGAGTTTGGTTTTCAATTCTCTTATTTATCTGCATAATTTTTTTTCTTGCATGTCTATTTTTTTTCTGTTGTTAGTTATATTTAATTAGCTTTCGATATTATTAGAGTGATCACATTATAAAAAGATTTCTAATATTTGTCATATCTAATCTTAATTTATGTTCTTATATCTTATTTGATTTTATTTTTATTTTTCATATTTTATTTCCATCTTTAATTATTGTTTCTATCTTTGTTTTTAAATTTACTGTTTTTATTTTTATTCTTAATTTCTATGCTATTTTTAATTTCTAATTTTGTTGTTGTTTTGTTTTTAGGAATTTTAATTTCAATTTTGTCTTCATTTTTTTCTTATTTTAAATTTAAACTTTAGTTTTGTTTTTTTTTTTAAATTTTTAAAGTTTCAATTTTTTTTGAAGAAAATTTTTGAAAGTGGTCTAAGAACAACTCTGGCTAGGAAAAATTTGGTACTTAAGAATGTTAGTTGTGACTCACCTCTATTTCCTAGGAGTTTACTTGGTAAACTTATAACACAATTTCTTTTAAAAGAGAGAGAGAGAAAGAAATTAATTTTAGAGCATCTACTCTTCCTATGCAGGAGTATTTAATTGTTTTGCTTTAATTTTCTGATTTGTTGTGAATATGGATTTAAATTCTATTGTTAACCAACTTTCATGTTATTCTTCACAATAAAATAATAATGGATTGCAATGTGAGTCCTATGCATCATATTCTGTCTTATGAACCATATTTTCAATACCTACCACAATATTGTTAGCCCTATTTTCTACAGTCACTATAACCTTATGAACCATGTCAACCTTATGACCTATTTTTTTAGCAACCACGACATCCTGATGAGCCATGTGGTCAACAACCTTATTGTAATGATTCTGAACAAAGTGAACTATCTTTAGAGGAAATTATGAGGCAATTATGTGAAAGAAAAATAAAATCTCAATGATGTTTGTAAGTTTGTATTGATAAATTAGAAGAGATTGTTTTAGAATGAAAGAGGACTTCAAAAGACATGGAAGATTGCATTACGATTAAAACTTTTGTTGAGAAAGAGTCAAATTCACTTCATGATCCTAGTTTAGATCTTGATTTAACAAATTTTTTAGAACTTGATACTAGTTGCACTTATGATTCTAATATGTGTGATGAGATTAATTCTACCATATCTCCAATTTCCTTTTTACTCACAAGTAAAAACCCTATCCCAAACATAGACCCTCTTCTTGGTATATATCCTTTTCCACATAAGGAGATTACAATAGTTGTTGACACACTTACTATCTTTGAAAATGATGATTTATTTGAACATTTTGATTTTTTTGAACTATCAAATGTTGATAAGGCTTTCTTTTGTAACTCTTGTACTAGTTCATATATCTGCCAAATATGTGTAGAGATAGACAAATGTATAACTTGTGATGTAGACATTGATAATACTACACCAGGTTTGCCTAATGAACTAGAATTAAAAAATGCAACCATAGAAACTATTCTTAAAGCTAACCCACTTCATTTGCAGGTTTTTGAAATTTCTGAGTCAGTATCATCTCTCCAACTACCACTGAAGGAGTTGGAACCAATCTTAATCCCTACTTTAATTGATTCTAACACTGACTACACTTGTGATTTATGTTGTGATTCATCTGTATGTTGTGATTCATCAATTTCTAGCCACTGATTATGCAGATTTTGATATAGGGTTTGATATGTATATATTAGTAGAGTTACTTGAACTAGAATGTACAAATTTCGTTATAGTAATTTTTGATGACATTGCCTTAGTTTTTATTGTGCAACAAAATTTAGTGTGGAAGGAGCAAACATTGTCAATTCTTCATGTAGATGATGACAACTTAGCAAAGGATGACATTGCTTTTACATATCCAAGCTTTCGTAGACGTCCTCCTGCCTACGAAACCTTGGATATCCATTACCTGCCACAGTTAGACCATCTACCATTGCTAGACCTTATAAAACTCCTTTCGGTTGATTCTCTTGTGATTTCACAATGAAATCTGAGGTTTCTGTTTAATAAATTTTTGTTCTTTACATTCTTTATAACATTTGTTCTATATTATTGGTCTTTTTGAATTCTATGTGTTTGGAAAAGTATTTGTTTTTGAACGCTTGTTGAGAATTCAATTATTTTTTCCTTTAATTAGAGTTTTTGGTTAATTCGCTTAGTCTTAATCAATTTCTTGTACGCTTAGTCAAGAGATAAAAGATATACATCTCATTGAGTATCATTGGTGTATAATAATTTTGCCTGTTCCCAAACTTCTAAACATGTCTCATAAGAATGAAAAACTTGTTTTAAAGACAAGTGAATGGTAGATTTTATAACAATACATAAATGGGCATCAATTTTAAGCCAACGAGAAACCTCATCTTCATCAACATCAACACCACACTTGGTAAGATGATCAACATACCCTTGACTTGTAAACCATAATTTAATATCTGAAGCCCAAGTATCATAATTCGTTCAATCTAATTTGTCAACGGAGAGATGAATATTAACATAATTAGTATAGATGGATGAATCAGATATGACAGCGGAAGAGACCATAGATGAAGTGAGAGAAATAACCTTAGAGGGAGAAAAGTCCTAAAAAAAATCAAGCAAACTCCCATCAAGAAGAGCAGTAGTGGACAACAACAGAGTAGGACAATGAAACAGTGTATAAGAGAAGTAGAGACAGCTGCAAGAAAACAACGGTGAATAGTGGGTTCACCAAAAAAAGTTTAACCTAACCCTAGGCTCTTGATACCATATTAAAATAAAGGAAAAAATAATTATGAATTAATCTCTCTTGTGTAAAATACACACATAAAGGCTGTTTATTTATAGATAAAAATAATAACAAACTAATAGAAAATATGAGCTAAGACCATTATATTCAACAAGGTTCACCTGATTGTTGGCAGAAAATGACCCATTCTAGTGTTCTGCCAATTGCTTTTCATTTGCTGCACCTGTACCTCCAAACTCTTTGATAACAAGTTTGAATTCTTTTGATTCTAAAGGGATTTTTGCATAAATGTTGCATAGATTCTTCCAATTTGTTTACTCTTTCATATAATGGTGAGAATTGTTGCTGGTGGCCTCCACCACTTGAAGCCCCCTCTTTTTTGGCTCCAAAGTTGGTATTGTTTTGTCACCATCCTTGATTGAATTTTTGAAAAGAATTGATGGAGAATTGTTGCCTCACTTGATTCCCCATATAGTTGACTTCTGCACTCGTGGAATCATTAGGCATATGACATAATCCATTAGCATGGTTACTCCACAAAAGTCACACCTAATCACAGGTCGAATAGGAACACTTGCAGCCTGCATGGCTTGAATTTATTGAGGCAATTTCGCCATCTGCTAATTTAGGGTTTCAATCTCCTGTGAATTCAGTTCTAGCGCACCCTTCTTATGTTGCGCATGCATCATCCCACAATAGCCTCTCATATTCGTAGAGGCCATAGACTTAATGATAGTGATGGCTTCCTCTACAATCTTGAACATCTGAACCACCAAAAGAAACATCCAAGGTCATCTTGGTTTGGGTTGAAGTCCATTACTGAATGTTTGCACTTACATTTCCACTTCAAACCCATGATTAAGGCATTTTCTCAACAAGGCTTTAAATCTCTCCCATGCTTCACATAATGGTTCATCAACACCTTGTACAAATGTGGCTATAGTAGCTTTTGGCTCAGTATTATTTGATTGTGGAAAGAAACGAGACAACAACTTTGCTTCTACATCCTTCCAACTGGTTATACTTTGATTTGGTTGTGATTTCAACCATGCTTTTGCTTTCTTAGACAAAGAGAATGGGAACAGTCTCAAAAAAAGTTCTTCTTCATCTCGTCCTATGACACCAACTGAACCACAACTCATAAAAGGTGTATAAATGATTATGTGGATTCTTCATGATCCATTCTAGAAATTTGATGCAATTGATCAATTGTAGTAAAACAGGCTTCATCTCAGTAATTCAGTCATTCATAGTTGGCCTCACAATGCTTGTAAAATCTTTAGGGCTCGCATAAGCAATAAAATCTCCTATGGCCCTTCTCTGATTCATATTATGTTCATAATTTGCTTCTACCATCTCTCTTTCTTGAAAAGGTTGTGGACTTTGAGATAATGGTGATTGAATAACTTGTTGATTAGAGTTTCCTTGTCTCCTATTATGGAACAACTTTCTTCTTGCTCTAAAGAATTTGTCTTCTTGGTACGGATAGGCCCTTGGATAAAAGAAAACAAAACCTAAAACTACAAGTTAGTTTAAAAAGTAAAAAGAAAATTAAATTAAATTTGAAAAGTTATAAATGAGTAATTGTTAAATACTGAAACTCATATCCTTAATAATGACGCCAAAAAACTTTTTAGCAAAATTTGCAATGATGGCAAGTGCAGCAGTCGCACTGTAGCAAGTAATAAAGTTATCGTTCTTCCAGAAAGATTTGTGTAATATAAAGCAATTATAATAGATTCAAATTTAAAACAAGTTAATGATCTAATAAAATATAGAGAAAATTAAAAAAAAATAAGTTGTATAAACAATTAAAGGCTTAAAAAGGTTTAAAAATAATAAGACGAACTTGCCAGGGTTTGATCTCACCAATCTTCACTCTCATGTATTACAAAAGTTATCTTCTTTTATAAAAATCATCAATTTAATCCACAAAACTAATCAAACCTAATTCCTCAATGGATGAGCATAGGGATTATCTATTAACTGTCAATTCCTTGATCAATTATATAAATGAATCTTGCATAACACAGGGATCTTAATAACAACAAATGAATCATGCTCTATTCCTTGACACGAGTTTTCACCAGGTAAATAAATTCAGATATAGACTTAAAAGATATTTTCCAATACTCTTAACAATAAATAATTGAGTTATGGATCCCAACGACAACCGTAAGCATAAAATCAAGAAACTAATGAATTAAAAGAAAACATTTATGACAGGACATAATTAAGCACAAATATGATTACATGAGAGTTCCCCAATTTAACCTAAGCCTAACAACAAGAAATTTAGCTCCTCGTAGACACCAGGAAACTAAATATTACAAGAGAAAAACTAAATATTACAAGAAGAATGATGAAATAAGACGATTACTCCAAACGAAGCCTAAAGATTCTTTCAAGAGTCAATTTCGTTCTCAGTTCTATCCAAAGATATCCAACCCTAAACCCCACAAGTCTATCAAATAAGACACGAAACTGACGCTCACACCAAAAACCACATTTTGCGCTGAAGGCCTTTGAATTATGGTATTATTCCAGTACTGGGCCCAATCTACATCGGATCCATGTTTCTGTACCGGGCATTGACGTTGTCTCTTTGCTTCTAGTGTTTTTTCAAGTTGGGCCTACATGATTGACTTGGGCTTGGCTTTATTTGCTTCTTTTTCTTACTTATTCAAAGCTTCAATCCTAATTCTTCTCATCCAATATTTTCTAGATAAATTTCATCATAAATAAATGGAATTAATATCAAATCCTTCTCTTAACTCTCACAATTAATTATTAAGAAAAAATACTAAAAATTGAGAATTAAACAAGTTCTAAGTCTAGAAAGAGTTGATTTTTGATCTAAAATTGTATTAATAACATCATATTAAATTATTGTATCACTGATCTTCATGCAAGATCTGCCAAATATTTTTGAAGAGGGAGGGTGTGATGCAAACCCATTTGCAAGACTGTAGATAAGAATAAAAAGGTAACTAAACTAGAGCTTCAATCAGGAGTTTATCAGGAGATTGGCCTAATTGGGCTCGATTGGGCTTCACAAAAAATTTGGGGCCCAAGGTTTGGAACTTCAGGTTATAATGTATTTACTTGTAAAAATTGTATAGAGTAGTGTGAAATTTTGTTTTGGGCCATATAGTTTGAGCCAAGTTGAATAGGATTTTGAACCTTGTATTTTGGGCCAAACAGTGTAGGATTTTGGACCTTAAAGCCCATAAGAAAATGTGGACAATCACCTTTGAAAGAAGCCTTTAAGAAGACACCACCTAGGAAGAATGAGTGTAAGAAGGCACCACATGACACTTCAAGTAGGCGCCACATGGGAGCTTTTTATCCTAGCTTCCTTTGTCACTTGTCCACCTCTCATTGGAGAGTGTAAAGCTTGGGCTGCAAGCTACCTCTACCACATGACACTCTATCAATGAAGATGATCCTCTCCACTCTTGGCTTGCCACTTGTCAAGCTCCTATTATAGAGTTTTTGAGAAACTTGCAAAGACAAGTCATCTTTTAATTTATAAATAGGAAGCTTATGTAATTGAAAATTTAGCTTTGAATGAATAAGAACTAAAGTTCTGCCAAAATAGTTTATTCTTGTTCTCCTTAGACTAGTCTTCATTTCCAAGACTCTACTCTAGCCTTCTCCTAATTGTGTTTGCCTAACCTCATACTATCTTCACTTCAAATTCATTTTCACACGTTCAAATACTCCAAACTACAACGTTCCTCCACTACCTTTAATCGAGCAACATCCAAAACAACATCAACCTATGAAAGAATACACTAGGAGCATACAATGGAGATAAGAATTGCATTAGTTCCCATGTTGTCAGTTCCTAAGAAAGACGAGTCTTAGAGAACGTGTACAAATTGTCAGGTCATCAACAATATCACTGTAAATTAACAACACCAAACCCTAGGTTAGATGATATGTTGCATGAATTTCAGGAGGCAAACATATTTTCTAGAATTGATCTTAAAAGTCGTTATCATTGAATTACAACTAAAGAAGGAGACGAGTAGAAAATTGATTTTAGGCCTAAATTTGGATTGTATGAGTGGTTAGTCATGCCTTTTGGGTTTACCAATTCCCCTAACACTTTTATGAGACTAATGAATCGTATACTTAGGGATTGCATAACCATTTTGTCTTTGTTTATTTTGATGATATTCAAATATATACTCAAAATTTAAATGATCACATTGGTAATCTCAAACAACTCTTATCTATTCTCAAGAGAAATCACCTCTTTGCCAACCTTGAGAAATGCACTTTTTGTAAATAAAATGTTATATTTTTGGGATTCATGGTTGGACGATATGAGGTTCATGTAGATCCTAAGAAAAGAAGGGCCATCAAAAAATGGTCCACCTCTAAGACCGTAGGAGAATTCAGCAGCTTCCATGACTTAGCCAATTTATATACAACATTTGTTCTTGACTTCTCTATGATAATATACCCTCTCAATGATCTTGTTAAGAAGTGTTCAAAATCTTGTAGATTTTGTATTTGATGAAGTCAAGAAAAATCAAGATTAGTCAAAGTAAAGTCAAAGAGAAGTTGGAGGCTCTATCTTAGCTAATAGTGAGTATGCGTTGCTGGAATCACGTGCAAAAGGTTCATATATCAGTGGTTGCTTCAAGAAGTCTTAAGAAACTTATTTGAAACTATGTTTGAAAAACAAAAGTAAAAATAATCTCTATTATGAAAAATAAATTGATTGAACTAAATTTTCAATTGATTTATTTCTTCTAACTAATTGTTTTGGTAAGTTATTGTTTTTTTAAATCCGTTTTAAAAAATATTTTTTTTAAATACACGATTTTCTTAACATTTTACATAGAGAATACATAAAGAGAAAAATTGTTGTTGTGAATATACAAGAAAAGAGAAAGAATTGCTTTCAAGTTTGAAAAGTGAATCTTTGATCAAGAAAATCTTCAAGAAAGAGTTCTTGGTTTTCTTCCATTGGTTTTTGATATTCTACACTATTTTGTCTCAAATATCTTGTGGGGATGTTTTTATGTACAATATCTCATTCAATTTGTTGATTTTTGTATTGCTATAAGGGATTATAGCCATTATTGTAGTTGTAGCCATATTACAGGTTGGCATTTTGTGAATGTAGCAGGGTGCTTCATGTTTGTGTGAGGTTCTTGCAAGGTACAAGAAAGTGTCTTCATTGTATAGGGTTTACAATTAAGAGTGATTAGTGAATTTTCTTTGCTTGTTGGCAAGGAAGACTAGATGTAGCCCTTGAAGAAGGGTGAACTAGTATAGATCCTTTGTGTCTGATCTCTCTTCCCTTAATATTGATTCACGATTGAATTTGTTGCAAAACTTGTTAGCACCAATGCTAAGCATGTGATTTGATGAAGTCTGTTAGCACCAAGGCTAAGCATGTGATTTGATGAAGTCAATATTGTGAGCACCAAGGCTTAACATGTGATGCTGATGAAGACTGCCTCATGAAGAATCTGTTGGAACCAACCTGGACCAGAATTGTTCAAGTGAAGACTTTGTGCCAACATGAAGATGGTTGGGTGATTAGGTCTTGGTCCTTAGTTGGGTTTGTGTGTTGGTGATTGGCTTAGTCCTTAATCACTAGTGGCATGGTTCATCACTTCTAAGGTGCTAAAAAGATTCACAAATATTTTTATTAAAATTGTTTTTAATAAAAATAACCCAAACTGTTTTTGCTGGAAAAAGGTTTTTCAATCAATTGAATTTCTAAAACAATCGATTGAATGTTACATTTATTTCTGTTACAACTGAAATACAGTTATTGCTGTTACAACTAAAACCTTTGACTGGGTCAAACTAACGGTTAAATTCAATCGATCGAATGTTTTGTTCAATTAATTGAATTGTGACAGCTAAGCTATTTTTAAAACTGATTTGGATATTTAAAGGAATGAGTACTATCATTTTCAATAATAAATCAAAAACTTTCGAAAAACATTCCTTGAGATTTTCTAAGAGAGATATTGCCCCTTTTGTGCGATCATAATTTTGGCAAAGCTTTTCAAATCAAGAAACCTCCAAGAACGTGAATCTTTAAAGCATCCTTGAAGTGAGGTTCTTGCTACTTTGGTTCTGGACCAAAGCTAAGTCTTCCACACCTGATCTTCATTCTTTATAATCTGTTTTGTGTAGAAGTACTCTGTAATCTTTTCTGATCCTGTTGATCTATAATCTGTTTGTTGTTTTCAATTACTGGGTTTGTAATTGAGTTGGTGTAGTGGGTTTCTGCACTGGTCTTGCATCTGCTGAGGGCTTCAGTAGAGGATGAGTGTTGTTGGGAGCAGTGTTGCTTGAGGATTGCAAGTGTTGTGGTGCAGTGGGTTTCTGCACTGGTTACACACTAGCTGAGGGGTTCAGTGAGGTGTGGGTTTACTGTTGGGAGCAGTTTGTAACTTGCTGGGAGCAAGGGTTGTAAACTGATCTTGTGATCTGTTTAGTGGAAATCTTTGCTAGTTTGCAAAGGACTAGACGTAGCCCTTATGGAAGGGTGAACTAGGATAAAAATTCTATGTTCTTGCTTTTCTCCCTACTCTTCTTGATTTCTTTTATTCAACTGCTGCCATCATTTAAATTGACTGGATTAAAATCTGATCATATAGTTGAATATATTCTGAACATCTGTTTTCATATATCTGAATCAACTGTGTTTCTGGATTGTCTTTAATCTACTGGATTGTGTTTAATCATATTGAATCTCGGTTAAAACATTTCTACACTGAAACTGTTTTTCTAGGTTTATATTCAATAATTTCTGCTGTGCACAATTGATTGTTTACTGGACAGTCCAGAATTACACGAGTTAATTGATTGAATTAAGATTTGCGAAAAGATTTTGAAAGTTCAATTCACCGCCCCTCTTGAATTCGGTCTAAACCTTATTTTACAAAGTCAATAAAGACCATAGCTTGCTGAAGTTCTGATGGATTAGATCTGGACTATGTTAGATCAATGCCTAGCACGTGAGTTGATGAAGACTACTTCATGAAGAATCTGTTGGAACCAACCTAGACCAGAATTGTTCAAGTGGATGACTTTGAGCCAACATGAAGATGGTTGGCTGATTCGGTCTTGGTCCTTAGTTGGGTTTGTGTGTTGATGATGGCTTAGTTCTTAATCATTAGTTGCATGGTTCATCATTCCTGGGGTGCTAAGAGATTCACAAATATTTTTATTAAAACTGGTTTTAAGAAAAATAGCCTAAACAATTTTTTGTTGAAAATCTTTTTCAATCAATTAAACACTTGAAACAATCGATTGAATTGTGACAATTATTTCTGTTAGAAATGGAATCTTTGACTGAGTTTTCTAATGATAAATTTAATCGATTGAATGATTTATTCAATTAATTGAAACTATGACAACTAAGCTGTTTTAAAACTAATTTGGCTATATAAAGGAATTAGCAATATCATTTTTAGATAACTAAGATTTTCGAAAAACATTCCTTAAGAGATTCTGAAGTGAGAAATAGTGCCCTGTTTGTGCGATCATCTTTCACAAAGTTTTTCAAAACAAGAAACCTCCAAAAACGTGAATCTTTAAGATCCTTGAGTGAGGTTCTTGCAACTTTGGTTCTGAACCAAAGCTAAGTCTTCTACACCTGATCTCTAGTCATTGTAATACGTTCTGTGTAGAAGTACTGTGTGATCAATTGTTGATCTTACTGTTATTGTAATTTGTTTGCTGTTTTCAATTACTGGGTTTGTAATTGAGTTGGTGCAGTGGGTTTCTGCACTGGTCTCACATCTGCTGAGGGGTTTAGTGGAGTGTGAGTGCTGCGGGAAGCAGTGTTTGCTTGCGAGTTGCAAGAGGTTTTGGTTCAGTGGGTTTCTACACTGGTTTCACACTAGCTGAGGGGTTCAGTGAGGTGTGAGTGCTGTAGGGAGCAGTGTGTACTGCGGGGAGCAGTGATAACTTGCTGGGAGCAAGGGTTGTAAACTGATCTTGTGATCTTTTTAGTGGAAATCTTTGCTAGTTTGCAAAGGACTGGACGTAGCCCTTGAGGAAGGGTGAACTAGGATAAATCTTTGTGTTTTTGATTTCCTCTTCTCTTTTCTTGATCATTTTATTATCTGCTTGCTTTCGCCTAATAAACTGATCACTGAATCTTGGTATTCACTAAGAGTTTCTAGGTTTATGTTTGCATTCTGAATCTATTTAAATAAATCTGAATCAACTGTGCTTCTGGGTTATTTCTAATCTATTGGACTGTGGTTAATCATCTTGATTCTGGATTAACACATCTCTATACTGAAAACTGTTTTCTGGATTTATCTTTAACAATTTTCGCTGTGCATAATTGATTGTTTACTGAACAATCCATAATTACACGAGTTGATTGATTGAATTAAGAATTTTCATTCTCTATTTCAAGAACAATTCATATTTGCAAAAAGATTTTGAAAGTTCAATTCAACCCCCCCTCTTGAACTCGGTCTGAACCTCATTTTACAAAACTAACTTTTTTGTATAAAAATCAATCAACTATTTTTGTAATCAATCAATCGTATTTATTGTACTGCACATACTATATTTTGTTTCTTAAATCAAGTTACTGGACCTACTGTTTTCCTTCTATAATCTTCTTGAATTCAACATATTTCCTTTGTATCTTACATTGTATAATCTGAGATATATTGAATGTGATTAATTCTTAAGGCTTAAAATTTATTTTGAAAATTTCAATTAGTTAACTCTGTATCTCAATAAATTAATTTTCTTCCAATGAAAATTTGAAAATTTCACATTCACTAGTTTGCTTGTTAAATTGATTGTCTGAAGTTTGTAAGTGATTGAAAATTTGTGTTAAATATTATGGGAATTATTTTAATCGATTGGCTAGTAATTCAAGATTGACCCTACCAAACAACCGATTGAAAGGTATAAACAATTGGTTGGGAAAAAGAGTTAACTCATTTCAAGAAGAAATGAAAATTGTAAATTCTGATTTTGAGCATTTAAACATGATTTATTAGTCTCTTAACCATGAGGGTGGGTCTAGTAAACCAGCCAAATGTGAAAGTTGTGAGGTTTTCCAAGCCAAAGTAAAATATCTTGTAAAAACTTCTTCAAAATTGGTTATGGAAACTGTAAATTTGAATGTTGTTCTAGTTTGGAAGGAGTTGGTTTACATTTTTTAGAGGTATGGTTTTATTCTCTTTTTTATAATAATAAATATGTTGTTTGGGTTAATGTGATGGAAAACGCTCTTTCCCTAATTGTCATCTTTGTGATTTCTTCTTTTAGATGAGTGACAAAGGAGTCATTAAAAAAATCCTAAATTATCTTCGAAAATTAGATATGGATGAACATTCGTATATAAAATTCGCATTACGTATGAAATTTTGCAAACAGATTTACATCCGTATGTAAAATCAACATTACATATGAAATTATTTATGAATTTAAAATCGTATGTAAAATGAACATTACATACAAATTTGCATCCAGGATATTACATACAGATTTAATCAGTATGTAAATTCATATGTAATATAATTTGTATTAGAAATCAGTGTTACATATGAAATTACATATAGATTTGCATTTGTATGTAAAACCAACTTTACATACAAATTTTAAAATACAAATTTGTATCTAGAGTATTACATATGGAATTATTATTATTAATATTATTATTATAAATATTATTGATAATATTATCATCATTATTATTAATATTATCAATATTATTATTTTAGAAATAATAAGCATAATAATAATAGTCATAATAAGAATGTTAATAATAATATTGTGACAACAAAGTTAATATAGTTTAGTGGTAAGTTGAGTTATGTTAATGGATGTTGGACTTGAGTTCGACTCTCAACTGGTGCACATTGTCAATCATATTGATAATGTTAATAAAATTAACTAATAATATTAAAAAATAGATACAATGATAATAAAAGTAGTAAGAAAATTGTAAATAAATTTTTATTTTGAAAAAATATGTTACATACAGAATAAATTCATATGTAAATTTTATACGGAGAATTTTTTGTACGTAAGATTTTGTCAGTAAATTACATACGGAATAAATCTGTATGTAAATTACCTACGAGATTATTACATATGGATTTTCATCCATACGTAAATTCGTATGTAAAATGATTACATACGGATTTTTGGCCATTACATATGGATTTTTTCTGTATATAATTTGATTTTTTTTTGTAGTGAGTTTTGATGAGCGGAAGCACTTTTAAAACTTAGAGAAGTTTAATGGATTGATGTGAAATTAGGAATTTTTAAGAGTGAGAGGTTAGGCAAACTCCCTAGAAAAAAGTCTAGGCTAAGTCTAGAGGGAGAATAACCTAGGGAGAACTCAGGAACAAGTAGAATGGCCAAAAATGGGCAACATTTAATTACTATTTCCAAGTTGATTTTAACACGTAGTGAGCACTTCTATTTATAGGCCAAAGCTTGTCCAAAACTCTCGAATGAGAGCATGACAAGTGGCAATCTGTGAAAAGAGAGGATCCTCTCCATTGGGAGAGTGTCATGTGGCAAGGAAGCATGGAAGGCATGTGGTGCCACCTAGCCCTAGCTTGCATGGCAAGCTAGGTTTTTAAACCTAGGTGCAAACTTCCCTCTCCTAGTGTTAAGGTTTTGTCTTCTACAATCCTTAGCCCAAACTATAAGACCCAAAATTAAAAACCCATACTACCTTGGCCCAAAATACAAGGCCCAAAATTAAAACTTTACACTACCTCTTCCCAAATTACAAGGGACAAATTATTCTAAACTATCCTAAACAATTTATACAATTTAGAGGAGTTTTAATTGATGCACCATGTTCTTCAGAGTGATCTCTTTAGGATTGGATTCAAACTCGATAGATGGTTGGAGGCTCAATCTTCTAGAAAGCTCTTGATCTACCCTCTAGCTCTTTGTCCACTTTAAGTTCTTGATCCAACTGAGCTAGACAATTTTCTAGCTTTTTTATTCTTTCTATCACCTCCTCTTCTTCTTTCTTTTTTAAATATGAAGGCGGAACAAATTTTCTTCTCATACATGCCTTTAACTCACTCCAATTCAAAATTTATAATCTTGTAACATCATTTTCCCTTTGTTTCCACCAAGACTTGACATATTATTGAAAACATAACTTAGTCATGGAAAATTTACTAAATTCATCCACTTGGTGGTATTCAAAAGTTTTCTCAACCTTCTCCTCCCATTCTATATATTCATCAATGTATTTCATATTTTTAAACTGGGATTGTAATTTATATTTGCATATTTCAGTTTCATTGTCATTTATTGCAATTAGAACTTTATATTGGATTTTAAATTTTGAAATTCAATTTGATTTTGAATTTTGTTTACTTGCTGTAATTTTTGGTCGTGGTTGGATACTTTTATTTTTCTAGTAGTCTGAATTTTTTCATATTTTAAACATTTTCTTTAAATATACAAATGCGTTGGTTTAAGTGTCAACTAAATTCAGTCCAAAACCTTTTTTTTACATGCTTGCATATGCTAGGCCAACACACAAAAAAAAATATTAATATTTAAACTAGCAGTCGTCAATCAGGCCAATACATCCTTAAATATTTATTTTAAATAATTTAACTAGTAACGAAAGTCAAATAGGTGTCCCGGACAATGCTATTTATAATTTTAACCAACTACAATATTTTAAAATGTCAATGTTTTACAATAGAGTTCAAATAAAACTTAAATTAAAAAAACATAAAAACTAAAAATGAAATACATTATAATAAAAAAAGTCTTCTTCTAATCAAGTGCAAAAAGAAATTTGTCATAAAAATGAAAATTATTTCAGTAAAAGTTATTAAAAATATAAAATTTGATATAAATAAGAAAATATTGCATTGTAATGAAACTTACAGACTGTGGGTGAGAAGGTAAGGGGAGGGGTTGGTAGTCATCGTCTTCGACATAATGGGGGTGGACCTAACTTGTACCAGTGGATGTATCGCCACGCTATCGCTCCATCATCACGACAAGTTACTCCTTTACCATCCTCAAGTCATCCTCCATCTCCTGAATTTTTTCTATTGTTGTATTAATTTGGCGAGCCATTTGTTCTTCTCTTTCAGTTGGAATCAGAGAGACACCAACATAATCAAAGGACGAGGGCTGAGTGAGGGAGGACACTCCCTAGCGGTAGTTAGCAGCCAAGTTTGCAGTGTCAAAAACTCAACCTCTACTCTTCCCTCTAGCAACTTCCTTCCAAGCCTGAAGCCTGGTTGCTGCATCTATCTGAGCGGATTCGACATTCGAACCTGATGAACTGTCTGATTGTATGGCCCTCAAACGTTGTTGGTAGTTTTCCTACACAATCATTTGGACATTTAAACATTACAAATTACAAAAAAAAATATAGGTAATATGGAAAATATTGTAAAATAAACTTACATAAGTCTTGCATGAGCAAGAGTATCAACCCATTCACCCTTCTTGTTAGTGTGAGTGGCCATAAATAGTTCATCAGGCTCAATTGGGCATCCTTTTTGATGTTCCTGCAAAACTTTTATAATTAGAAACAATATTTGTTAGAAAAAAAATTTGATTACACTAAAGAGTTAGCAATATAATACTTACCAGGCCTAGTGCAATTTCCAAGTGTGATTTACGCCCAGACGAGTGCAACGGTCCACCTCGACCTGTAGACCGATTAATTTTATTTTGAGATGATTTTTTTTTGAACTTTCGGGGTATCCCAATAGCTCAAAAGTCCACCCCATGCTTCCTCACCCATCCTGTTGGTCGTGAGCACTTTGCTATTGCCTTTGTGAAAATGTCACAAAGCCTTTTTCTAACTTTGGACTCATAGACCTTCTTGATGTGCCACTCATCCTGAGGGGCCCAAGTCACTCTACTATGTAAACAAGTTATAAAAAATGTTAATATAATTTTATTAACAATTATTTCATTATACTTTTATTTGATGTTTAAATTAAATTACCTAAAAGTCACTCCACCATTTAAGATGATCCTTCTCAGGCATGGCATCATAATTATGGTAGGGTCCTCTGAATGATGACCTGATGCAATGCCCAATAGCCTCAATAGCATAATGATTTGGTGTCCAGCTAAAAAAACATACAAATAAACATTTTGTTAGGCATTCACTCTACAAAAAATGAAATTAAATGTAAATATTATTACTTACCCTCTACCAATAGGCTGGATGATGACCCTTCCACTAGGATCACATCGAACCTCATCAGTAGGCAACTCGTGATGGGAAGGAGCAGATGTGGAATGGTCACCATCGTCACCTAGTGGCTGCACTAAGGGACCAACATGGATAGAGCAACCAGGTATGGGGTCAACTATGGATCAAGGGTGGGCTGTACGAAAAGGGAGGAGGGGTGGGTTGCACGAAGAGAGGAGGGATGGGTTGCACGAAGGGAGGAGCGGTAGCCTGTACTTGTGAATGAGGGGTGTGTTGTACAAAAGGAGGAGAAGTGAACTACATATAGGGAGCTGTGGTGGGGAGGAGTGGTACACTCGAATTGTGATGAGCAGTAAGAACAGAGGAGGAGGTGTCGGCTGGAGCATAAGTATGATACACTGGTACAGGCCACCCCTGGTGAGCTGTACCAGCGTATGACAGAGGCTGAGGTGCAAAATATAGTGGTAAAGTGCTAGAGGGTGAAGTGAAGATGGAATATATGTGTGGGGGATGGATGAAAGAGTCGTTGAGGATGGAGTAGATGAGTGGGGGACAAGGATGGACTAGATGAGTGGGAAGACAAGGATGGACTAGATGATGTTGGAGCTAGTGAAGGCCATCCTAAAGTGTTAATTTGATGAAGAAATCACTTGAAGACACTAGATTTTAGGTTTGGAGTAGTTCTTACTTGGATTAGGACTTTCATGCATTAGTTTGTCAATCTATCAAGTACTAGCATTGCTTTTACTCGTACTTAAGTGAAAATAGCATTTCAAAAACGTTTTAGAAAAATTAGTGCTGCAGACCCAAATTTAACATGTTAAATTTCAAAATCAACATGTTAAATTTCTGACAGTATAAGCTGTCACGTGTTTAAAAGGTGCTGTGTGCATTTTGTAAAAATAATTCGATTTCAAAGAGTTTCAAGAGTTTTCAAGAGAGTTTCTTTGAGGGAAAACCAATAGTGAGAACAAATTGCTTTTGATTTCGAAATTCATCATGATCTCTAATACGTGAAGAAGAGCTTTTCTTGGATTTGATTCAAATGGCATGGCAGCAACTTTCTTGTGAAGATAAGTGTTCTTCCTTAGGTTTTTGACTATACTTGGTTGCTGCCTAATTGAATTTTCAAGTTGTATTGTGTTCTTGATAAGATTCTTGATTGATTAGTGCTTAATAGGCATTTTTTTAAGCATTGTTATTGAGAGAATTGTATAATTGAATTGTTGTATTGGTGTGTTTTGCATTCAAATCTGCAGTGATTTACTGCTTTGACACTGTGGGTATTCATCTTGTGTGGTGGGGGCTGCATAAGAGAGTAGAAGGCCTTCTTGTAGGGTTCAAGAAGAGTTCTTGTGTGATTTGATTGAATTAGTGGAAATCCTTGCAAGTGGTAGCAAGGGACTGCATGTAGCCCAAATGGTTGGGTGAACTAGTATAAAAACATCTGTGCAATCTTCTTTTCCCTCTCTCTTTTAATTTTCAAATTGCAATTATGCCTTATACAATTCTACAGTTAAGAACAACCTGTTAAAATCGAAGAACAACCTGTTAACTTCTGGACAAATTTACAATATTAATTCTGGTTGTTTCTTTAATTGGTTAAAATCAATTCTGACCTGTTAAAACTCTGTGTTTTACTACCGTATCAATTTTATAGATTCTTAATTGTTGAATAGTGATTAAGTGCATACTTTGATTCTGCTTCTTATGTGTTAAACTACTCACTAGTTGTATATTGTTCATTTTGTAATTTGATTTGAATAAGCTTTGATTGTTTTTGAAACCTCAGTGAATTGATACTGCAACTACTGAATTCTTGCATATAATTGGTCGATTTCATTTACTTGATTCCTAAACCGAGTTTGATTAAAACTGAAGTTGATATTCTTGCATAGAAACCTGACTAAAACTGGTTATTTTGCTGTGGTTGATTCTATTCTGTGATATACTGGAATCTGCTCACTAAATTTAGAATTCTTAATATGGTTTTTCACTTTGCAAGAAATTTAGAATTACAAGTGAAATATTGAGTGCTATTTTGTGTGAATAGATTTGTACTTGATTAGTGTTCAAAGAGTAATAGCACTGGTTTTCATCATAGTATTGATCTGTAATTTAAATTGTGGTCTGTTGTATTCTGGTCCATCAAATCTGGTTCCATAAAGTTTTTAACTTTCAGGTGCATTGCATTATATCACATTCAACTTGGTTTGATCAATTCTAGTTTACATCTTTCTTTAAAATTTGCTTAGAACTATATAATTCCTTTTAGAGATTTCAAAACTGTTTTGGGATATTATTTAGCTCTTGGCTAACTTGATTTGATCATACTGTTTTACTGGTTTTAATACAACTGCAGTACTAGAAATTCAACTTGTTGAATTCTGCTTTTAACCTATTAAATTTGCTGTAGAGTGAAAATTGTCTAAGTACTGGAACAAAGTTTTAACAAATTGTTGTTTTTATTTCAACCTGTTAATTGTAATTTTCCAGAACTACCAAAATTGTTTTACCAAGCTGTTTCTGATTTTAACAAGTTGTTTTCTGGTCTGAACATACTTAGTCATATCTTTTAACAAGTTGTTTGTGAATTCAACTTGTTGTTGGTGTGGCATTACCATTGTAATCAAAGGTTTATAAAAGATCTCATTCAAACTTTCAAGTTTTCAAAAAGATTAAATTGTTGAATTCACCCCTCACCCTCTTGAACATTGGCCACATTATTTTTTCAATAGATGAGTGGATGGACAAAGATCGGATAGATGAAGACGGGGAAAAGGAATGCGATGTACTATGAGAGCTTCCACTATTAGACCATGCTGATAGTCCGGAATAAGGAATACGTCTGAGGTCTATAGTAAGTTGGCCATGCCTAGATGTGGAAGCTCCACATCTAGGCTGGCCATGTCTAACAATGGAACCATCTTTGCCTTTAGTCCTAACCATTTTCCCTGAAAAAAATAATTAATGTAAAATCAATATAAGTATGAAAATGTTAAATGGTTTAGGTAACTTAGTATATAAATAATATTATATGTTAGATGTTGTTGTACTCTTAATCTAGATGTTGTTCATCATTATTATTATTTTATTCATCAAAGTCATCTGAGTAGTCAATATCTTCATTTGTATCATCATAAACTGGTTCAACAGGGTCATCATCAAGTACTTCAAGAATAGTCGTGTCAGCTAGACCTTGTACCAGTTCATTTGTGAGAACTGGTAAGACAGTAGGCAACTCATCAGCTTGATATGGCAATTCTCTTCGACATGGTCAACTTGGACATGGGCTCGGGGTTTTGTTGTGATTGCCACGCACCACCCACGAAGGTTTTAACATATGTTTGGGTAATTGACAAAGTAGGCCTGTCTTGCTTTTTGTGGAAGAATAAATGAATCATACAAAGCATATCTTCCATTTAACTTCACTTTGACAATATTATATTGTGAATAAAATTTTGTCCCAACATTGATTGTAGGATCAAACCATGCACAATAAAAAAGGGGAATCTTTTTACTGAGGCCAACATAGTCAAATTCATAAATATGGTGAATTATGCGGTAAAAGTCATCTTCACCTTCGTCTATGACACCTTTAACATACAATCCATTGTTCATTGTTTTTTTACCATGACTTCATGTGTTTGTATGAAGCTTATAACCATTAACGAAATATATATTCCATGATGTGGCATTTGAATTAGGTCCCCAAGCTAGTGCCTTCAAGTTTTGATCGGTTATGCCATTCCTTTCATCATGAACCTAGGTAATAGTCATGCGATAATATTATATTTATTTATGGGATAAAAACAATGACCACCATAAGTACATAAGTACACTTACATATCATTTGAACCATTCAAGAAAATTGTTGTGTATAAATGTTGACGCATCTTCAGCATTGATGGAGTTTGCTTGTAAGAACAATCTTGAAAAATGTTATATAAAACAATCAGTAAAGTTCATAGCCCTATGACAATTTACTTAAAATTTTGGTGGGTGAGTTAAACTTACTCGAATATGGGTTTAACTTCATTGCAGTTAATGAGAATGTGAACATGGGCAGACCGATAATCTTTGTCTGTCAGCCAATGATCTTTGCTCGATCCACTTGGACGTCCACATTTGTTCAAAATTGACAATGTGCACTGCACTTCATTGTCTGAATCCCGTCGAGGATCATTTTTGAAAGTTGTATTGCCCAACAAGCTAACACTTTTGAAATAATGAGAGTAGAAATATGTAATTTCTCGGTATAGGTAGAATGTACATATTGATCCTTCAACACGTGCCAAATTACCCACCGATCCTTTTGCATCTCTCATTAACCTACGAGACAGAGGAAATTATAAGACTTGGTTCAATGGTTGAAATTGAAATGACCAAACTATTTACCTTTCAAAAGGGTACATCCAGCGGTAGTGAACCAGACCACTAAGTAATACCTCCATAGGAAGATGGATGACAAGGTGTTTCATTGAATCAAAAAAGGCCGGGGGAAATATTCTTTCCAATTTACATATGATGATTGATATGTTTTCTTGCATTCTAACCACATTCTCTGTCCTCAATGTATTAGAACATAAGTCTTTAAAAAATTGACTTAATTCAGCAAGGGCACTCTATACAAAGTCTGGCAATGACTGAAAAGCAATCGGGAGTGAACATTCCATAAAAACATGACAATCATGACTCTTCATGCCATGCATACTTCCTTTGTCAGGATTTGCACACCTTGCAATATTAGAAGCATAACCATCAGGCATCTTCAACTCGCTAATCCACTTATAAATTGATTTGGCATCTTTCGGTGAGAAGGTGTAGTTGGCCTTTGGCTTTGCTAACTTTCAATTATGTAACTGCACCAACTCCAAGTCTCCTCGAAGATACAACTCAACAACATCCAACCTTGCCTTTTCATTGCCTTTGGTTTTGCCCTTAATATCCATCACAGTGTTGAACACATTATCAAAAAAATTCTTCTCTATATGCATGACATCAATGTTGTGTCTTAAGAGATTGTCCTTCCCATATGGGAGATCCAAAATATAGATCTTTTAGTCCAATTGTGAAATTGTCCACACCCAGGCAAGTTGTCAAAGGGACCATCAGTTACTTTTGGAAAATCATTGAGAAACCCCTATAATTGGTGTTAGTTCTTGAGATAAGGTGACCCATTCATTTCAACTTTGTTTCTGAGAAATCTGTTCCAACTCTTTCTGAAAGGATGATTTGTTGGCAAGAATCGTCGGTAACAATCAAACCAAGAAGTTTTACCTCCATGTCTCAATTGAAATGCTTTAGTGTCCTGCATACAATATGGACAAGCTAATTTCCCTTAGTTCCCCACCCAGACAACATCCCATATGTTGGAAAATCATTTATCGTCCACATCAGGCATGCTCACATTACAAAGTTCTCTTTAGTTGAGTGTCGTATGTGAAGACACCTTCATCCCACAATAGTTGCAGGTCATCAATGAGCGGTTGTAAGTACACATCAATCTTCTTGGTTAGATTTGTCGGTCCTGATATTAGACATGTTAGAAACATGTATGGTTTTGTCATACACATTTCACGGGGTAGGTTGTAAGGAGTCAAAAATACCGGCCAACAAGAATATGGGGATGTTGAAGCTTGCACATATGGTGTAAACCCATCAAAACATAAACCCAATCCAATATGTCGTGCGTTAGCTACAAAATCAGGATATACATTATCAAAATGTTTCCAAGCTTTTCCATCACTGGGATGTTGTAATAAGCCATCATCCTGTATGTTTTCATGGTGTCATCTCATTTGCCTTGCTGAATCCATTGAAGCATACAGTCTCTATAATCTTGGAATGATTGGCAAATAGAACATTCTTTTAAATGACACCTTTTTATATCTTTTGTTTTGACCCTTGGCAGGCATATATCTTGGAAGACCACAAAATTTGAACTCAGTTAATTCACTATCATCTTTATATAACATGCAACCACCTTAACAACAATCAATCTTCACATACTTCAATCCGAGACTTGAGATAACTTTTTTTGTGTCATAGTAGTTCTTCGGGATGGAATTTTTTCTTGGAGCAATATCAAGCAATAATTGTATGAAATGATCTAAACATTTTTTTGTGGTATGCCAATTGATTCTAAAGGCCAAAAGCCTAATGGCTATCAATTGTCAGGCCTCTGTTGCTCCATCGTAAACGGGTTCATTTGCAGATGCTAACATGTCATAAAACTTATGCGCCTCTGCATTAGGGGACTCTCCTCTATTCATCTCTTCACTTTGGACATTTTCATAATGAGTTGTTATGTCAGCTACCTGCATGTGTGCATCGTACACCATTTCGGTAACTAAGCCAAAGTTGGCACCATAATTAGTGTTTTCATAACTGATGGATGCATAACGTATACTGTGATCAATTGGTTGATCTTCTCCATGATAAACCCATACATGGTAGTTGGGTTGAAACCCATATTGTAGTAGATGAGCCCTCATATGAGAAGGTTTAAGAATTTTTTGACAAATACATTTCACACATGGACACCTTATCCCTCCATCCTCTATATATGAAGGTTGGTCAATTGCCGTTGAAACAAATTCAAAAACTCCATGCATGAACTGTTGCTTTAATCTCCTTAAAGGATCAAGCATATCATACATCCACCGCGATCCATCTTCTGCATGCCCATCATCAAATTCATATTATTAACTAACCCAATTCAATTGTTGTTGTCACAAAAGTTAACCTTAAAATCACCAATAAAAATGAAATGATATAGAAAGAGTTTAATAATCAATACATTACAAATTCATCTAAGCTTAGTCTGAAAAGACAACATAATCGACATATTATCCAACTGTGTTATCCAATTCTGTAAATATAGAAAACAAGACGATAACTAAAAATACATAGTTAAATTATATTATTATGATTTCATATTGTTAAACAAAATGAAATAATTGTATATTAAAAATGTATCATTATTAAATTATAAAACAAGTAAATGAATAAAAAACTATACATAGCATATTATAATACAAAAGATGTAGGTTATTATTCTTCATACGTGTTCTTGAAGATGATGCCGAAAAGATGCATGGTGGGATGTGTGACGAGGATTTACCAAGTGTAAATACATGTCGGAGCAAGCAACATATCCTTGTTATTATTATTGTTTCGAGTACTTTCATTGCTTTCTGAATTTTGTTTAAGGTTGTCAAATTAATTCTGTAATTTTTGTGTCTATTCTGATTAGATTTGATCTTTTTTCGATGGATTATGTAGAAAGGAAGGGAAACTGATTCATGCAATGCAATGTTGAACTTTTCTTTTCTGTTTTGAATTTTTCGTTGGCTTGATTAATTATCTTCTCACCAGTGTAATAATTACGTGCCTCAATCTCATCTCTGCCACGGAATCATCATTTAGATTTAGATTTTTCTTTGTTCTGTTATGTTGTGTTGGTCATTGGTTCCAAAGCAAATTTAGCTGATGCTTACACATGTCAAGCATGCAAGGTTTATCGTGACGAATTTAAAATTATATATTCGCTGCAAATTTATTGTATACGATGCTGTATTCATTGGCTTGATTCTGGGGTAAATAGAAAATTGTTCATCCAGATAAAGATATTTTAGTGAATCACGAGGAGGCACTCGAGATAATGTTAGGGAAAAAATATTGATAATAAAGAAAAGTGTGGTCAGTTTTTCTCTCTCCTTACATTTTTACTTTATAATTTTTTATCTGGAAAATTCTTTGTCCTTCACTTGTTGCTTATTTTACATGTCTTTTTCTCTTTTTTTTTTGTAATTTTTTCATTCAGAATACACCTCTTATTACGTAGAAGGTGTAACTGACTGAGAATTTAGCTTAGAATTTAAAATGAAATTTGATAAAAGTTTCTCTTTGAAAAAATAGCTTATATATCTTATTTCGAGTTCACTTTTTATATTTTAAAAGAAAAATATCAAAATGGAGAGACAAGAAGGGTTGTCAATTCATATGCAATTCAAATCTTGTTTAAAAACGAATTTTCTCGTTATATATTTTCTTAATTTTTAAATTTCTATAGTTCTACAGTGGTTTTAGTTTTTATAATTTTATTTTGTCTAGAGTTTAGTTTTATTTGTTTTATTTTAGGTTACATTATCTAATTAATTGGGTTTTACTCATTGTTCAAATCCAGCATATCTTTTTTTTCTTTTCATGCAGCATCCGAACTAGTCTTTTATTAATAGCAATTAATAAGTCATTTTCACTAACATTAAGTTTATACTATTTTTGAATGATTGAACAAGGAAACCACACAACCCATCACACTTATCTAAATACTTTAATTTTTTCCAAATTTTAAGAAAGTGTAAGAAAATGAGTACATACATTTTGTACTAGCGTTTAAAGAAGTTTTTTTATTTATTTTTCTTATAAATGTATAGTATTTTATTATAATAAAGATAAATAGGTTAAGTCTTAATAAATTATTATCATGTACCAACACTATATATAGCATATTATAATACAAAACTTCTTCTGATTAATCACTAGTACAAAAAGGATCTTCATCGTCGGTTCTAAGAGACATTTATCGTCGGGTATTGAACCGACGTTGACCCAGGAGACGTTGATCATGACGTCGGTTAACAATACCGATGTTGTGTTAAACATCACAATGTCGGTTAGAACAAAGAAACCGACGCTGTGATTTCGCTGGGCCACGTCGGTTAAGGCACAAATGACATTGTGCAAGAATCACCACGTCGGTTGGAGTCTCTTAACCGACGTGGTGATGCTTTGAAAACAGATGCATCACAATGTCGGTTAAGAGGCTCCAACCGACGTTGTGATTCTTGCACAACGTCGTTTTGTGCCTTAACCGACGTTGTGATACATCTGTTTTCAAAATTCAGGTGCATCACCACGTCGGATTTGACCATAACCGA